>OGSA01000021.1_pt1 | contig 182756 bp, 156 predicted proteins | sample 1573801 | NCBI WGS metagenome assembly OGSA01 (sample SAMN03295841, study PRJEB24534) | human gut metagenome | isolation source: fecal sample 1 from infant 6 | host: Homo sapiens | place: USA: Pittsburgh, PA | collected 2014-07
TCCATGTCACTTTGAGTGCCCACACAGATTGTCTGATAAATTGTTAAAGAGCAGTGCAACGCGGCTTTCGCTCACCGTTGCGAGGTGGCGTATATTACGCTTTCCTCTTTCAGAGTCAACCCGTTATTTCAGGATTTTTTCTCTTCAACCGACCCGGTTGTTTGTGAAGTGATTCACATCTGCCGTGTCGATGGAGGCGCATTATAGGAAGTTCCCGAGCATCCGCAATAGTAAAATTGCAGAAAAATGACTGACTGCTGCATTCCCCAGCAAAACCCCGCTTTATACCCTGTTACGCACAGAATTATCCACAAGTGGCGGCCGATACCCTCTTATAAAGGCCCGCTCTCTTCTCTCTATAGGGCGCGATCCTGGGCTAAAAAGAGAAAGATAAAAATTCGCGAGCGTTGCGCAAACGTTTTCGTTACAATGCCGCGCTATAACAAGGATGCCCGGTTGGGTGCGTTAGGTGAGTTTTTAGACAAAAATTCACCTAACGCTCTCTGTAATATTCAAATCCTGGGGATTTAATACCATGCAACAACGTCGTCCAGTCCGCCGCGCCCTGCTCAGTGTTTCTGACAAGGCCGGTATCGTCGAATTCGCGCAGGCGCTTTCCGCTCGTGGTGTCGAGCTACTGTCTACGGGTGGTACCGCACGCCTGCTGGCTGAGAAAGGTCTGCCGGTTACCGAAGTCTCTGACTACACCGGTTTCCCGGAAATGATGGACGGACGCGTGAAGACCCTGCATCCGAAAGTTCACGGCGGTATTCTCGGTCGCCGTGGCCAGGATGACGGTATTATGGAACAACACGGTATCGCGCCTATTGATATGGTGGTGGTTAACCTGTATCCGTTTGCTCAAACCGTTGCCCGCGAGGGCTGCTCGCTGGAAGATGCGGTAGAAAACATTGATATCGGCGGCCCAACCATGGTTCGCTCAGCGGCGAAGAACCATAAAGACGTCGCCATCGTGGTGAAGAGCAGCGACTACGATGCCATTATTAAAGAGATGGATGCCAACGAAGGCTCCCTGACCCTCGACACCCGCTTCGACCTCGCCATTAAGGCATTCGAACACACCGCCGCCTACGACAGCATGATTGCCAACTACTTCGGCAGCATGGTTCCGGCCTATCACGGCGAGAGCAAAGAAGCCGCGGGTCGCTTCCCGCGCACCCTGAATCTGAACTTCATTAAGAAGCAGGATATGCGCTATGGTGAAAACAGCCACCAGCAGGCGGCCTTCTATATAGAAGAAGAAGTCAAAGAAGCCTCTGTTGCCACTGCACAGCAGGTTCAGGGTAAAGCGCTCTCCTATAACAACATCGCTGACACCGATGCCGCGCTGGAATGCGTCAAAGAATTCAGCGAGCCGGCCTGCGTTATTGTGAAGCACGCCAACCCATGTGGCGTAGCGGTAAGCACCTCTATTCTGGACGCCTACGACCGCGCGTACAAAACTGACCCGACCTCTGCCTTCGGCGGCATTATCGCATTTAACCGCGAACTGGATGCCGAAACCGCGCAGGCGATCATCTCCCGCCAGTTTGTTGAAGTGATCATCGCGCCGTCTGCGACGGAAGAAGCCCTGAAGATCACTGCCGCGAAACAGAATGTCCGCGTCCTGACCTGCGGTCAGTGGACGCAGCGCGTACCTGGTCTGGACTTCAAACGCGTTAACGGCGGCCTGCTGGTTCAGGATCGCGATCTGGGTATGGTTACGGAAGGCGAACTGCGCGTGGTTTCCAAACGCCAGCCGACCGAGCAGGAACTGCGCGATGCGCTGTTCTGCTGGAAAGTGGCGAAATTCGTTAAATCCAACGCCATTGTGTACGCCAAAGAGAATATGACCATCGGGATAGGCGCAGGCCAGATGAGCCGCGTTTACTCCGCCAAAATCGCCGGGATTAAAGCCGGTGATGAAGGTCTGGAAGTGAAAGGTTCGGCTATGGCGTCCGACGCTTTCTTCCCGTTCCGCGACGGTATTGATGCCGCTGCTGCCGTTGGCGTGAGCTGCGTCATTCAGCCCGGTGGTTCTATTCGCGACGAAGAAGTGATTGCCGCCGCCGATGAGCACGGCATCGCGATGATCTTCACCGACATGCGCCACTTCCGCCATTAATTCACGGAGCAGACGATGAAAGTATTAGTTATTGGCAACGGCGGACGCGAACACGCGCTGGCCTGGAAGGCCGCACAGTCACCGCAGGTTGATACCGTTTTTGTCGCCCCGGGTAACGCGGGCACCGCGCTGGAACCGGCGCTGCAGAACGTGGCTATCGGCGTCACCGATATTCCGGCGCTGCTGAGCTTTGCGCAGAGCGAGAAGATTGACCTGACCATCGTTGGCCCGGAAGCGCCGCTGGTAATTGGCGTTGTCGATGCGTTCCGTGCCGCAGGGCTGAAAATCTTCGGCCCAACGGAAGGCGCGGCGCAGCTTGAAGGCTCCAAAGCCTTCACCAAAGATTTCCTCGCGCGTCATAACATCCCGACGGCGGAATACCAGAACTTCACCGAAGTCGAGCCCGCGCTGGCGTACCTGCGTGAGAAAGGCGCGCCGATCGTCATCAAGGCCGACGGCCTGGCCGCCGGCAAGGGCGTGATTATCGCCATGACGCTGGAAGAAGCGGAAGCCGCCGTTCACGACATGCTGGCAGGTAACGCCTTTGGCGACGCCGGACACCGCATCGTCATTGAAGAGTTCCTCGACGGCGAAGAGGCGAGCTTTATCGTGATGGTCGACGGCGAGCACGTCCTGCCGATGGCCACCAGCCAGGATCACAAACGCGTGGGCAATGGCGATACCGGCCCGAACACGGGCGGTATGGGCGCTTACTCACCGGCGCCGGTGGTAACCGATGAGGTTCACCAGCGCACCATGGAACGCATTATCTGGCCAACCGTAAAAGGTATGGCAGCGGAAGGGAACACCTACACCGGTTTCCTCTATGCGGGCCTGATGATCGATAAACAGGGAAACCCGAAGGTTATCGAGTTCAACTGCCGCTTTGGCGATCCGGAAACCCAGCCGATCATGCTGCGCATGAAATCGGATCTGGTAGATCTGTGCCTCGCCGCCTGCGACGGCAAGCTGAATGAGAAAACCTCCGAGTGGGACGAACGCGCCTCGCTGGGCGTGGTGATCGCCGCCGGTGGCTATCCGGGCAACTACAGCACCGGTGATGAGATCCACGGCCTGCCGCTGGAAGAAGCGGCTGACGGCAAGGTCTTCCACGCCGGTACCAGACTCGCTGATGACGATCGCGTGCTGACCAGCGGCGGCCGGGTGCTCTGCGCTACCGCGCTGGGTCACACCGTCGCTGAAGCGCAAAAGCGCGCTTACGCCCTGATGAGCGATATCCGCTGGGACGGCAGCTTTAGCCGTAACGACATCGGCTGGCGCGCTATTGAACGTGAGCAAAACGCGTAACAGAGTCGTCTGTTCCCCTTCGCCGCGGGTCGGTGGGGGGAACAAACCGGCAGCTATTCCGCCGCGCCTGGAAACATATTAAATCGGTGCAGCTTCGCGATCGCCGCATTCATCATGGCGCACCGGACGCTCATCGAATGTATTCTTCAATAAAACAAATAGTTCAGAATCCGATTGCACCCCGAGCTTACGCATCGCATTGCATTTATGCGCGCTGATCGTTTTGATACTTAGCTGCTTCATACCCGCAATTTGTTGTAAGTCCATACCGTTAAACAGATGCTTCAGCACATCAATTTCACTACGCGTTAATCGGGAAGTGACGCACTCATTGTTCTGATTAATCCGTGTGAGGTTGCTGCAAATTTTCGGGCTAAGCACGCGTTTTTGCACAAACGCTCTTTTAAAGAAGTCTTCAGTATCGGTCATCGACTCCCCACGCGCGATCACGCTGAAGTTATGCTGATTCAGTAGCTTCCGCAGCGCATTGCTGTCATGGCAAAACGTATACACCACCACATTCAGGTCGGGGAACTGGGTCCCCAGACGCAGTAAAATATCCAGCCCTTCGTGCGGATTTTCCTCTGCACTTTGCAGATCGGTAACAAGGATATCGACTGACTGGTACATCAGTGCTTCTGAGATTTTGCCCAGACTCGGCTCGGTGATCCGAATATCGCATGTTGCGTCAACGGATTTAATGAGTGTCGAAAGTCCGGAAAGCGTCAGGGGATGGCTATCCATCAAGGCGATCGTTCGAGACGGCGGATACGATAAATTCATCACGCGGCTGCTCCTTGCTTGCTGGCCGGAAATGCCCCGGCCATTTTTTGTGTACAAAACAAGTTATGGTTAGATCTTAAAGACAGGCAACGGGGCCAACTTTTGCCATCCAGGTACCCTGAGAAAAGAGTTCACTATCATTGTGAAATCCCAGTTTTACCATCGCATTGCGCTTATGCGTACTCACCGTACGGATATTACGATGCAACGTCTGCGCTACACGAGAAACGTTCTGACCTGAAAAAAGATGCACCAGCACATCCAGTTCCCGGGCAGTCAGTGGGCTATTTGTCTGAGTCGTCTTGGAGAGCAGCTGTTTTGTTTTCGGGCTCAGCCACTGCCTTCCCCCTGACACGACTTCAGAAACACATTGTGCCAACGCCAGCACCGGCTCGTGTTTCAATAAGATGCCGCGGGCATTTGACAAGGCCAACAGCGCAAGAACACGGGGATCGCGAAAATCGGTACAGATGATAATTTTTAACGCCGGATGTGATTCATACAGGTGTGCCAGTAAACGCAGCCCATCAAGCATTAATTCTTTTTCACCGCAGATGTCCATGACAAGCAGCGCGGGTGGTGCGCTGGCAACGATCGGCGAAATACTGGCAAGATTTCTTACATAGTTTATGGGCTCGGTAATCCCGCAAGTCTGGGTTAACACACGCTTGATACCCAGCGCGGTGATGGGGCATGCATCCATTATCAGCACGCCGCTATCTGCTGAATCGACAAAAGAAACGCAAGATGAGTCCGAGCTATTAATACTGTTCATAATACTTTCCTTGTATTATCAGTCACCCTCCCGAACGGAAGGGCTACTGGTACAGATATCCTGATTAAAGCACAGGCTCTTCCTGAGTCCGCGCTTATTTCTCATTACTGGTATACGAAGGTTAACTGCACGGCACCGACGATAGTGCCAGGCGTCGCTTTACCCTTTGAGCTGTATGCCCGCGCCTGCATATTGAAGGTCGTCCCCTGGGTAGCGGCATTAATATCCTGAATCATCGTTGACGCATTACCCAACGCGGCACCCGCCGTATTTTGCAGTTCGATTTGAACCCCAGTTGCCGTTCCAGCGTTTGAGTACATGGCACTTTCAGTGGTATCCGGCGTGCCGTTCAGGGTCATAGTGGCCGATGTCGTCGTCGATGGGCAACTAATTACTTCAATAGCGATAGGCTTCCAATCAGTAGCTGAACCTGCATCCGATAATGTTGAAGCCATAATGCTCTGCCCCAGGTCCACATTGACGCCACCGGTCGGCACGTTAACTTTACATGGGGAAGCTTTAATATTACCAGTTATATTCAGTTGAGCGTCAGCAGCGCTCGCTGACTGAGACAGTACAGCAGCTGCCAGACACAGCAATAATGCCGGAGCTTTTTTGTTCAATAAAGACATTGTTCCCTTCATCATTTTTCCCTTACCGGTTTGCCCCGGAATTATTGTATTTCAGCACGAATAGTGGCCGTTGCGGTGAAGTCGCCTGTATCAGGCGCATTACCCGTCGTGTTAATTGGAAATAGACTAATCGACGATTTTCCCACTTGAGAGCCATAGTCCATCGTCAGCGGTAACTCTCCTCCCTGCGGAACGATAGTGCTTCCTGATGGGTTCTGGATTCTGACGCCCACGTCATTGTTGGTCGTCGAGAACGCGGTCGGATCGTTCGCATCCGGTGTTCCCTGGAAGGAGAGACTGACCTTCACGCCTTCGGAGATATTGGTACAGGCCACGTTAAAGTTGACGTTTTTCGGCGTGAAGTTTTTAGCCATTTCACCTTTGGTAACAATATCGCCAGACATGATGCTGCCTAAAGGCACGCTAATAACTCCGCCACCATTAATCGTGCATGATTGCGGAACGGTAACCGTTCCGCTCATCCAGACGGTTGAAACCGGCGTGCTGGCCTGAGTCGTTGCATCGGAAGCGATATACACATCGACGACTTTGGTCAGAGGAATCGTCTGTACACCTACGAATGGCCGGCGGAAGTACAGGGAAATCGTTCCACGCGCGCCGGTAGCGTAAGGATATTTGTCGCAATTGGTCGCGATGTTCCGGTTGCTCACGCTGGTGAACGGCGTTGCCTTCAAACCCTGATAGTTCCCGCCAATAAAGACCTCACTGGCCACAGCCAGATACTCGTTAATCGCGTAATAGTTAAGGTTACCGTCGCTGTACACCTGCCCGGTATCCGGCACTTTTGCAGTGATATAAGCCCCGGTATAGGTACCCGAGCAAGAACAGGTCACGTTGTAGTTACCGCTAAGGTTCCACTGATAGGCGTTGTTGATCACCCTTCCTGCCGAGTTTTGCGTCGGATCGGCTAACAAATAACTCATATTGAAGTTATAGGTTTTCTGTCCAGCAGTCGCATAACACGCTGCCGCTTTTGCGGTAGTACTTAACATCCCTCCGGCCAGCGCCAGGCAAAGCAGTGCGGCATTTTTTCCACTGACGAAACGGCATAATGGGTTTCGGCGTTGTACCATACCGGTGAAAAATTTATTTGTGCGCTCGGTCATTTCCATATTCCGCCTTATCGGCAGTCTCCGTTCATAAGTTGAATACCCGATGTAGCCGTTTGTTCAGGCAGACGGTAATTCACCCGACAGGTCTGATCCGCTGTCGACCCCCATTTCACCGTGAGCGTTCCAGAATCGTCCATGCCCGACAGATAAACCTGCCCACCGTCGCCAACGATACTGGCGCCGCTATTTTTGCCGTCGCTACCCGCGGTGGCACCAAATGGTACAGGCTCGCCGTTGACGCGGGTCAGCGTCATAAGTACACGCTGGCCGACGTTCGGATCAAAATCTGCACGTACCACGGCCCCCCGGGTTGGGATCACCGAGGTACTGGTCAGCGTCATATCCACGTTGTCTGGTAAGGTAGACGTGTCGAGTGCAATCTGGTTGCGTCGGTATGCCGTGACGTAAGGCACGACAGCATAGCCGCGCCAGTCTGTTTTCACGCCGGTGTTGTTGGCAATGTTCACGTCGGCCGCACCTGGCGCTTTAACCAGCGCCATGGTTTCACTCAGTGGCTGGGAAAGCGTTACCCCGTTTTCATGCACTAAGATACCGCCCTGCAAGCCGTAATCTACGCGGCTCTGGCTATGGTCATAGCCATAACCAACATTCACTTCACCGTAGCCACCTTTGTAGTCAGCGCTGGCGTAACCGTTCGCCCCCTCACCCTGAGAGGTATATCCCTGGCTGATGCTGTAATTCAGGTTGTCGTCAGGCAGCGCGGTACCGCTAAGGCCAACGCTTTGCGAGGTATTACCGTTTTTACTGCTATTCAGGTTGTAGGTGGCGTAACTACCCGGCAGCCATTTGCTTAATGGGACGCTGATGTTCGCGGCCACAATCCGATCGGTGTAATAGGTTCGATTTTGGTAACTGTCTACACCATTGCGGTTATAGGTATAGTTGAGCCCATAAGAAATCCCGTTCCAGGTGTTGTTGTAGCCCACGCTGGCCGATTCGGTAGAACGGTTGTTATTCCAGTACTCTTCTTTCACCAGGCTTACCGACAGCGAACCAGCCTTTTCCCACAAGTTCTGGCTCAGCGTCAGTTCAGCACGACTTTTCTTATGATCGTTATAATATCCGTTGTCTCCGGCATAGCTTTCCAGCGCCTCCTGCAATGTATAAAAGCCTGAGGTGGAATAGCGGTAGCTGGCCAGACTGAAGTTAGTACCGGTTTGGACAAAACTTTTACCGTAGCGCAGCCTGTACGACTGGCCGTTATCTTTATCCATATGTTCCTGCCTGGACCACGCCTGGGTGACGTCGGCAGACAGCGCACCGATCGCGCCAAGGTTCTGACCCAGGCCGATGGCCAGCGACTGATATTTGCTCGCCGCCTGTAGCCCGCCATATATCGTTGCACCATGTGGCAAACCAAAAATCGCGGTTCCCTGGCTAAACAGCGTTTTTTCAACGTCATTGTTATACGAACGATACTGACCGCTCGTGACGCTGTATTTCAGGCGACCTTCGCGCTGAAGAACCGGTACGGAGGCAAATGGCACGACCATCGTGCGTTCACTCCCATCAGCCTCCTTAACGGTCACATTAAGGTCACCGCTGCCCGCGGTCGGGTAGAGGTCAGAAATGGCAAACGATCCGGCCGGTACATAACTTTGATAGATAACGTATCCGTTCTGGCGGATAGTGACCTGCGCATTGCTACGCGCAATACCACGTACCACGGGAGAATAACCTTTCAGGCTGTCCGGTAGCATGTCATCGTCGGAAGAGAGCTGAGCCCCACGAAACGGTACAGAGTCAAAAATATCCGCCGGCGAGTTACTGTCACCCAGCGTCAGCTGGCTTCTCAGCGTATGAATATCACGTTGCAAATAGGTATTGATGGAATCCCAGTGCTCATTGCCTCTGCTGTCACGGTTCCAGGTGGAGTAGTTACGGAAACGCCATGCTCCCAGGTTTATTCCGGAGCGCAGATTCAGGTAATAGGTATCTGAGTCTTTGGTGTCATTATTCCGTGCTTCAGCATTTGCCCCGCTGAAGCTGTAGTTCATCAGTAACGCCGGAATACCTGGGTCCCATTTTTCCGGAGAAACGTACCCGCGCGCCTGAGAATTCAGCGCTGCCTGCGGGATACTCAGGTCCAGACGTTGTTGATCAAAGCGGAAATTGGCTGAGGACTGAGCTATCTCGCCGGTGAAATTGGCACATTCGTCTGTAGCCGCTATACCGGGGTACATGCCAATTTTTACCCCCATATCACGCAGTTGCTCACCGCTCAGGCAAGGCTGAAGGCTTTGCTTACCAGAAGCGTCCGTCGTCAGGGCAAATTTCACCTCCCGGGTATCGACCTCTGAACCGTTAAGATAGATATCGACGCGATAAATTCCCGGCGGCTGTAATGCGCCCTCTTCGAAAATGGATAAATCCGCATTACCCTGGTCAGGATTATCAATTTCAAGTAACGCCGGGTTGAAATACCCCGCCGCGTGAGCCAGTTCTGCTCCGCTCATCAACATGGCTATCTGACATGTCACCAGCAAGGCAAGGCGGGAACGTGAAAAACCCCCGGAAATATGACTCTTCGTTATATTGTCCATTTAATTTTTCCATGTATTAACGTAGCCTGGATGACTAACGTTCTTTACTTCCTTGTTTAATCAACAAAACAGGGCTACGGCGAGGAGCTTAAAGGCTGACAGTCAGTGCGTTGCTGGCACCGCCATAATCATTGATAAACTGCCAGCTCAGCGAACCACCGGCGGCATTAGCTGGCAAATCGAAACTTGCCTCCGATCGCGGTGCAACCATAGTGATGTTTTTCATCACCGTGCCGTTGATTTTGACGTTGAAAAAAGTGATGTAATGCGAGGAGGGATTGGTCACCTGAACCCGGTTACCCGTCCGCTTCCAGGTCAATGTTTTTGACGCCTCTTCAAGCGTGCTCTTAACCCCTGAAGGACGGAAAATCAGCTTGATACGTGTTTTCACTGCAATTTGCAGCGTGTTTTCTTTCTTCTCTGCAGAAGGTATCGATTTGATATTCAGCCAGAACAAAGACTCTTTGTCTTCTGGCAGATTGCCGCCTGCGCGCACTATGCGCAATATGTTCTGCTGATTGCTGTCCAGTCGGAATAGTGGAGGCGTGACGATGAACGGAGCTTTTTCAGCCTGCGTCCCTTTTCCCCGACCTTCACTATCCACCCATGACTGGATGAGATAGATATTTTTATCAGGGTTACTGAGGTTAATAGATGCCTCTTTCTTCCCACCTTCGTAGATCAGGCGTGTACCACCGACCACAATCCCAGCCTGCGATGTTGCACTAAGGGTCATTAATAATGCTGCCGCCACTCCGGCGCGCCATGTTTTCATGCTGTCCCTGCCTGTCTGGATATTCAAAAAGACCAGAGGTATAAATTGCCCCTGGTCTGATTTAGCTCATTCGAACTTACTGATAAACAACGGTAAACTGAGTTACTGCGTTTGCATCACCTACGGTCACGGCATCAGTCAGAGAGATGTAACGTGCGCTGAAGTTCAGGTTGTTATCAGCAGTGCTAACCAGAGGATAAACAGAAGAGTCTTCGTACAGCGGAACCACTTTGTTCTGGTCGTCAGAAATCTGAACGCCCACGCCTTTAGCAGTGCTGCTACCCGCGGTCAATGCCAGAACAGAGTTGTCGCCAGAAACCTGGGTACCGTCAAAACGTACGGTTGCACCGGTCACGGTGTCTGGGCAATTTTTCAGGACCAGAGTGAATTTCTTAGCTGCAGCCAGTGAACCTGCTACCGGGAATGCTGTACGCGCGATGTTGCCCAGGAATACGTCCTGGTTTTGAGATGCAGTGTCGACAGTACATGCCGCATCAGTGATGCTACCAGTGAAGTTAACCGCGCCGTCAGAAGCGAAAGCAGAAGAAGCAAATGCAGAAGTGGCCATCAGAGCAACAGCAAGAAGATTCTTTTTCATTAAATGTATCCCTATTAACAATGTAAATCGATTTACCTGGACAGAACCGGAGATCGAATCAGTTTTGACAAAACCATGTCATTCCCTTTTATTTAGCTCATGAAGTCTCCGACCCCAATTAATAAAGCGTCGGACGGTTTACCAGAAAGACAAACGATTCATTTGAACTAAATTAGGGCTCAATTTAATTAGCTAGTAATTTGAAGTCAACGTTGATTTCTTCACTCTGACTTAAATTATTTTTATTTTATATTTTTCAATGCGTTACGCGATTATTTCTTGTTTAATTACCGTTTAACCAACTCGGTTTTTTCTTATATTCATGGTACTTATTTAATTAAACAAACTTAATCACGGAAAAACTAATCAGGCTATTACTTCATTTTATGCAGATAATTTAGTTTTTTATATCGACTAAAAGGGGATGTAAAATCCAAAAAACCAAAACACCTACCATGGTTTAATTCACCGCATTGAAATAATTTGTTACATTCGTTTGATAACGTCAACTTATTATCTGCACACTACTTTCGGTATATAACCCGCATTATGAGCATTGCGACAATTCAGCTAAGTCTGAAATAATCGGGTATCTTTATTTCGCTCAGTCAACGAAATAGCATTACCATAACTTAACTTATGCGGCGGAGCCTTAGTCATCAGATTTTCTGTCTGGCTATAATTTTCATATCTACCAGCAGATTCTTTTTGGGGTACTGTTGCTCTGCCGGGAAGTAAGAAGAAGTCGGTATTATCCCCGATTCTATTTTCTTTTATTTAGCCACATCAATAAAAATTCGTTCTCTCTGCTCAAGAGAAGAAAAGGTAGCAAAGCCATTATTTAACCAGAGAACATCGATATCATTCAGCCGCCAACCACTGAGCTCATCAACATACAAACCCTTAGTTAAATCCATTAAAATCAACAAGTAACAAACCTCCGCAACTATATAACAGTATAATTCCAGGCAATACTTCAACTTCAGACAGGGCCAGACATCGCAATAAACTTAGGGATCTTTTCATATAAAAGATGCCAGATAGAAATTAACTCGATTAAATTTTACCGCAATAGCTTTTAAAAAAATAGTCAGTACTCATCACGCCAGAACGCCATTTCCTTTCAAGGAAAACAAGCCATATTCACCAGTCCTGAGAATACATTAAATATGATAAATCCATCTACTTTAACATCTAACCAAAACGGTAATTTAGTGAATAAGAAAAAATAAATGCTCTCCTTAGAGTAACTCAGATACAAATGACGCGCTATTTTATAAAGAGCCACCCGGCGGTTATTTAAATCCAGGCAGGAGGATTAGCCTATCGAAATAGCGTTTGAGAACTGCGCTAGCATCATGCAATACATACGGTAGCAGTATAAACAGTCATTACACTGCCCGTTTTCGCTTTGGCAGGATGCTTTTTCCCAGCATTTGATAGATTTTATCGTAAGGAAAATTCTTAGTTTGTTCATGCATTCCCGGGATACACCGGGTTTTATTTTTCAGATGCGCGAAGTTCTTCGCAAGCGATAAGGGTGATTTGTCGTTCAGGCAAAAAAAACGAGACGCATTGCGTCCCGTTTAAGCCGAATAGAGTATTGCGATATGGGTTAGGCTGAAAGGCCTCCATCCAGAACAAGCGTTTGTCCTGTCATGTAGGTACTATCACCGCTAACCAGCCATGCCACTGCGCCTGATATCTCTTCTGCTTTCCCGAAGCGCTTCATCGGAATGGTTTGACGCAGCGCCCCGCGCTTCTCTTTCGGTATTTCGGCCATAATATCGGTATCAATATAGCCGGGCAGCAGGCAATTGACCCGCACGCCGAAACGCCCTAGCTCTATCGCCAGAGTCCGTGCCAGGCCAATCATCGCCGCTTTACTCGCGCCATAAGCGCTCTGCCCAGTGTTGCCCTTCACTCCGGTGACTGACGACATCAACACCACAGAACCACTACCCTGCATCATCATTGGTTCGATCAGGATCTGATTCCAGTAGAAGATGGCGTTAACGTTGGTATCCATCACTTGTCGCCAGTTATCCGGGCTTTGGTGAATGTGCAGTGCATCCAGTGTGATGCCCGCATTATGAACCAGTGCGTAAGGAGCGCCGTAGCGTGCCAGCAGTTCGCTGGCTACACGTTTTACTTCCGGCTCATCGCGTCCATCGCATTGATAGCTCTCGACTCTTCCCGGTAGCCCCTCACATGCGCGTTCCACTTCCCGTGCCGCCGACTCATTCTGACACCAGGTAAACACCACGTTCCATTCTTTCGCCAGACGAAGCACCGTAGCGCGCCCGATACCCCGGCTCCCACCGGTCACTAAAATCCATTTATCCTGCATGGTTTAGTGACTTTTTTCGCTGAGGTATTGGCATAATTCACGAAGCGTCATGTTCGGACGATCAATGAAGAGATCGGCTCCAACAGTGACAGCAAACTCTTTCTTTGCCAGTACCATCAGCTCCACGTAGTCCAGGCTATCAAGCTTCAGCTTATGTAGCGGCATATCTGGATCCAGATCATCCAACTCCAGATCTTTCGCATCACACAGCATCTCGCAAACCTTGCTGTAAACTTCATCAAATTGCGTCATGTTTTATTCCTTTAATTCTGACTGTAAATGTATTTTGGGGTGGATTGTAAGTTGTTGACTAATATCGTCGTCTACGCTGCCAGCGGCCCGGTTTTCAACGTCACCGTAACGGAAATCAGCGGCTCATTGAGGCGCCACGCCTGAATGCCAGCCACTAAAATCAACCCGGAATGCTTCTCTCCCATCACCAGCGTCGGCTGGATGGAATAATAAAACGATTTAATTCGCTGGTTTTCTCCCCGCAGACTCAGCAGCTGAGGAGAAAAATGGGCCTCATGATGGGTTTGCACGACCTGCGCCAGACGAAAAACGTCACGCAGACTGGCAACCTCATGCCCAGGAAAAATGCTATGCACGGTTTCAAGCGTTTCTGGTGCATTGACTAATTCACGAAATAACACCGCATCAAGAAAACTCCACAGAGGTGCCGCCGGGCTTTCTACTGCAAGGAATTGATCATATAACGCTGTCAACGCCTCTTCGCCAAGCGTATAGGGCTGCATGACCGGCAATATCGTTAACGCTTTGGCGCTGGCCAGCTTGCTACTGATGCCGATCCGTTGCGTCTGAACATTCAGCAAACTCCCCCCGATCAGCACCTGTTCCTGACGGAGCGTTTCACGGATCGACAGTTGATAGGGCATCTCACATGCTACCGGTTCGCGCAGGCGGCAGCTGAACATCAAGTCGCCCGATGGCAAAGCCTCTCTTTCCAGAGCAGCGCTAAGCGCAGACTTTACATCCAGCATCGCGCGCATACCGTGTACACATAAGCCGTCCAGGCCAAAACGCTTCGCTTCGGTTGCGTCAAAGTGAATCGGATTATCGTCGCCGGAAAATGCCGCCCAGCGTTCTGCATCACGCAGGCTATAGCACAGCGTCATTTTCCCCCCGCCCGATAACTAACGCCGCGTTAGCGCCACCAAAACCGAAGCTCAGATTGAGCGTCGTTCTCAGGACTGCCGGGCGATGCGTATTGGGTACGTAATCCAGATCGCACGCGGGATCGGGCGAATCAAGATGACAGGTGGCAGGCACGATCTGATGCTCCATCGCCTGAAGGCAAAGAATCGATTCAAAACTGCCGGCGGCGGCGATCAGATGACCGCTGTAGGATTTGGTGCTTGAGCACGGTGTGGTATATGCCGCCTCGCCCAACGCAATTTTTATCGCTTCGGTTTCGTTAAGATCGTTAAGCGGAGTGGAGGTACCGTGCGTATTGATATAGTCCAGATCGCTGGCAGAAATCCCCGCCTGGTCGAGCGCATGACGGATAGTTTGCACCCGCGCGATTTTATCCTCGGCCGGCGCGGTAAAATCATAGGCATCAGAGAAGTTACCGTATCCGAGGATCTCGCCAAGAATGTTAGCCCCGCGCGCAATGGCGGCCTCCCGCTCTTCCAGGCACAGTACCGCCGCGCCTTCACTCAGCACAAAGCCGTTACGATGAGGACTAAACGGACAGCAGGCGCGAGTGATGTCTTCCTGCTCGCTGGCCAGTGCGCCCAGCACGTCGATATTCCACACGGCGCAATCAGAGCGTAGAGATTCTCCCGCCCCCGCCAGCACCATATTGGCGCGGCTATGACGGATCAGCTCGAATGCGTCCCCAATCGCGATCGTTCCGGTCGCACAGGCCGCTACTGGCGAATTCTGATAACCACGTAAACCCCACAGCAGGCTAACCGCCGCGGTAGACGCGTTTGGCATAGAGAAGAAACAGCCAAAAGGGGAACCCACGCCGGTGCGCTGATAATCATCGTAATAGAGTTGAGTTTCGTCCTGACCCGCCCAGCCGGTACCCATGATGACGCCGCAGTCACGCAGATCGTAGTGCTGTTCCGGAGTGTCATCGCCAAACGCCATCTGCATCGCTTCCCGCGCTGCGGCGAGCGTCAGCCGCGCGTAGCGAGGCAGGCGACGGCGAATCGCGGCGGGTACGCCTTTGAGCGAAGGTTCCTCATCGATTAGCCCGTAAAAGCGGGACTTTATCCCGGCAGCCGATTTATCGCAGTAGCGATAGCCGAGCTTGTAATCCATGATAGCAGCCCAGCTTTCGCTGGTATTCATACCCAACGGTGTCACCGCGCCATAACCGGTAACCACGACACGACGCGGCGTGTTCATCGTCTGTAAAACGTCCATGTCTATGACCTATCCTTAGTGATTCATCGAACTATTTTCCACGCCCCCTAGCGCCAACCAGAGTTTCATCGTGGAATACAGATAATTGTATTGGCTCTGCACCAATGTGTTTTCACTGTTCAACAGCGTGTTCTGCGCATCAAGCAACGTTTGATACGCCACAGAACCGTGGCGATACTGGCTTTCCACCAGCGTTAAACGTTGCTGGCTCAACGCCAGATCTTTCAGCTGCAGCTGTTTTTCCTGCTGATACGTAAGACGCTGTGCCATGGCGTTATCAATATCCTGCAGCGCGCTGTAAGCGGCGCGTCGGAATTGAATCGCCGCAGTTTGTACATCCAAATCGGACTTCTCAATGGTCAACCGGACCTTATTCCACTGGATAAAAGGCAGATCGAGCGCGGAACCGAGCGTTCTGGCCGGATTACTGAACCACTGCTGGAACACCGCCGCGCCCGCGTTTAGTGATGCATTCAGCGTCAGTGACGGATAAAAACTCAATCTGGCAACGTCAGAGCCTGCCAGCGCAGCGCGTAAGTTCATCTCTGCCGACTGTACATCCGGCCGTCTGGCAATAACGTCCAGCGGCAAACGCTGCGCCACCGGTACGCTCTGCTGAATATCCAGGAACGCTCGTTCCGCAGGATGTTGTCCCGGCGGGCGACTGAGTAAAATGACCAGCGCGTTGCGGCTCTCGTCACGCTGCTGGCGTAAGTCACGGAGATTGTTTTCACGGCTCAGCACCGTTTGCTGCGCCTGTAGATAATCAAGCTGACCCAGGTCGCCGGATTTCCATCGAGAAGTCACCATCGCCAGCGTTTCTTTGGCAATATCCAGGCTTTGCTGCAAATTTGCTATCCGCTGGTTCAGGCTGGCTATCTGCCAATAAAGCTGAGAGGTTGTGCCGATAAGCGTTAGCGCGGTCGCGCGTAAATCCTGCTCCGACGCCAGCGCCAGCCAGTCAGACTGCTCTCGAGTGCGCGCTAATTTACCCCACAGGTCAAGTTCATAAGAAGCCGAAAGCGAGTGGCTATAGCCTTCTGTTGACGTTGTATTGTGATGCAGATTCTTCGTGTTGCTGGCCGTTGCGCCAGTGGCGAAATCAGGCGTTAGATTAAGGTCCGATAGCCCCGCAGCCAGGCGCGCCTGCCGGAGCCTTATTCCCGCCAGAGCCAGATCGTTATTGCTTTGCAGCGTTGAAACAATCAGCCGCGATAGCTGCGGATCGCCAAAGTTATCCCACCAGTGCGGGGAAAATTGCGCCACGCCCTCACCGGTATCCTGCACGCGCCAGGTATCGGGTATTGACAGCATGGGTCTTTGATAGTCGCTTTTCAGCGCCTGACCACAGCCGGCCAGCGCCAGCGCCAAAGCGATCGTTAAAAGTAGGTTCAGTTTTTTCATTCGCGGGCCAATGCCTCTGTCGGATGCAGGCGGGCAGCATTGCGCGCCGGGAAAAAACCAAATCCAAGACCGATCAGTGCGGAAAATCCGCAGGCCAGAAGGATTGGCGGCCAGGTGAACACCATGGTGAATTCCTGAGTGACCAGAGAGAAAATCATCCCGGCCACGCCGGAACCGATAATGCCGATGAGACCGCCGAGCGTACAAATCACCGTGGCTTCGATCAGGAACTGACGCATGATGTCTGCGGGACGGGCGCCGACCGAGAGGCGAATACCAATCTCATGCGTCCTCTCCGTCACCGACACCAGCATGATATTCATTACCCCCACTCCGCCCACCAGCAGAGAAATCCCTGCGATTGCCGTGATCAGCAGCGTCATCGATTCCGACGTTTTACGCATGGTCTTCGTTAGCTGATCGTTGGTCATAGTGAAGAAATCACGCTTACCGTGCACGGAATCCAGCAGCTGCTCCACATTTCGCTGGGCGGCCTCTATCAGATAGCCGTCGGCGATGCGCAGAGTAATGGACTGTAACGGCGAATCACCTGACATACGCTCCAGCAATGAGGTGTACGGGATCCACGCGCCAGGCTGTTCACCGATAGACTTCGGACCTTTTTTCGCGGCCACGCCGATCACCCGATAGGGTGCGCCGGAAAGCTGAATAATTTCGCCCAACGGATCCTGCCCGCCAGGAAACAGCGAGCGCTGCACGTTCTGATCGATGATGACCACCGGTTCACGCTCGTCCAAATCGCGCGCTGTAAATCGATTTCCAACAATAAAATTCAGCCCCTGTACGCGGAAGAAGCCGCTACTGACGCCCGACAGCGATGCAAGAACCTGCTTGCCACCGCGGACCGTTATCACGGTTTTACTCACAACGGGCGAAATGCTGTCGATATACGGTTGCTTGCTGAGTAATTCCACATCTTCCAGGGTCAGTGAACGTTCAAAATCTGGACGCGGCCTATCCCAGCCCAGACCGGGCTGTATTTCGATAGTACTGGTGCCCAGCTGGCTTATCTGGCTCAGAATATTTTGCCGCGCACCTTCGCCCACCGCCATGGAAGAGACCACGGAGGAGATGCCGATGATAATGCCCAACATGGAGAGAAAAGCGCGGATCCGATGCCCGAGCAAGGAGCGCCACGCCATGCGTACCGCCTCTTTGATGTTCTGCCACACAGGCGTTCGCCCGGTAGCGGCAATGGCCGGTAGTCCCCGGGATACCACCTGCGAGATGACCGGATTGACCCGGTCTGCAATAATCTGACCGTCGTGGATTTCGACAATACGCTGGCACTGTTCCGCGATGCTGCGGTCATGGGTCACGATAATGAGCGTATGCCCGGCCTGGTGCAGGCCATGTAAAATGGCCATCAGCTCCTGACCGCTGCTGCTGTCGAGAGCTCCGGTTGGTTCATCCGCCAGGATCACCGGCGCCCCGTTCATCAGGGCGCGCGCGATACTCACACGTTGCTGCTGGCCGCCGGACAACTGTGCAGGACGGTAATTCATGCGCTCATCAAGACCTAAGCGACTGAGCAAATATTCCGCCCGCGTCTGGCGCTCAGAGGCTGGCATATCTGTGTATAGAGCCGGAATGGTGACATTTTCGAGGGCGGTCAGATACGGCATCAGATGATACCGCTGAAAGATAAAGCCCAGATACTGGCTGCGTAGCTGCGCCAGCTGTTCGCTGCTGGCCACCTGCGCAGGCACATCCATAATGCGCATTTCGCCTTCCGACGGTTTATCCAGGCACCCGATAATGTTCATCAGCGTGGATTTACCGGAACCTGACGCACCGATAATCGCCACCATTTCTCCGGCATGAACGCACAGAGAAACATCCTTCAGTACAGTAACGGCAGCGGTACCTGAACCAAAATGGCGGGAGATGTGCGAAAGTTCAACGATCGGGGAATCAGCCATTCGTCGTCCCTGTGTCATTGTGCGCAATCACCACGCGATCGCCCTCGTTCAGACCCGCTTTTACCTCAACAAACTGACGGTCGTTGATACCCACCTGGATCAGACGTTGTTCAGCCTTATCGCCATTGAGCACCTGTACATGATAGCTATTGGCCCCCTGCGGCTGCCCCAACGCCACTACCGGTAGACGCAGCACATTTTTAGCCCGATCGGTGATGATAAATACCTGCGCCGTCATTGAGGTTCTCAACCGATGCTCGGGGTTCGGCACGCTGAAGACTCCGTTATAATAAACGGCAGAAGCCTGTTGCCCCTGAGGACGAGCACTATTATCCTGTAAGGCGTCGTTCGGCGCGTCCTGGAGTACCCCCATCACGCTCCGGTAGCGGCGCTTGGGTTCGGCGACCACATAAAACCACAGCGGCTGACCAGGATGGACTTTCAAGATGTCCGTTTCTGAAATACGGGTTTGCACCGTCATGGTATCGACATTCGCCAGGACCAGGATGGTTGGCGCAGTCTGTGAAGAGACCACGGTCTGTCCCTCTTTGGTGACAATACCGAGAACCTGCCCGTCCACCGGCGCGAGGATCCGCGTATAGCCCAGATTGGCTTTCGCCGTTTCCAGCGCCATCTGTGCCTGCACAATCTGAGCCATGTTGACTCTCACCTGCGCCTTCTGGGTATCAACCCTGGCCTGCGCTTCCTCGAGATTGCTTTTCGTTCCCGATCCGTCGCGATCCATCCGCAGCTGGCGTTTCAGCTCGAGCTCATACTGGGTAAGCGTGAACTGTGATGCCTGTTTCTGCGATACCGCACTCTCCAGCGCCGCTTCAGACTTACGCAGTTCGCTCTGCTGCAGCGTTGGGTCGATTTCGGCTAGCAGCTGCCCCTGGGTCACCCGTTCACCGACGCGGACGTACAGTTTTTTTAACTGACCGTTGACCTGTGCCCCGACATTGACCTGGACAGACGGTTTGAGGATCCCGGTGGCCAGCACGGTTTTTTCGATATCGCCGCGGTCGATGATATAGGTTGCCGCCGGCTCAGCACTCTCTGAAAACGCGTTGTACACGCCCTGCGCCCCCCCCATCAGCAGGATCGCTAATAGCGCCGCCAGTCCATAGAATGCCTTGCGGCGTCTGGCCGTCATGGCGGACAATCGCCTGATTGCGAAACTCATGCGGGCGCTCCTTCAGGGATAAGCGCGAATGTATTAGCACCCGGCAGCGCTTCCATGCGGCCGTTTTTCATCGAACAGTGACGGTCAAACAGCGGTAGCGTTGTCTCACTGTGGGTCACGGTAATCAGCGTTTTTCCGTATTCGCGACAATGATCAATCAGCGTGCGCATCACCTGCTGCGCGGTCTGTTCGTCAAGATTGGCGGTTGGCTCATCCAGCACCATCACCGGACAATCGCTATACATCGCACGCGCCAGCATCAGACGCTGACGTTGCCCAAGCGATAGCGCGGGGTGGCTTTCGCGGATCAGCGCGTTTTGTTTCCCCGGCAGACTATTAACCACCTCAGTCAGGTTCAGCCCACGCAGTGATTTATCGATGCGCAGCTGTTTTTTCTCATCATATTCCCGATCGAATAGGGTAATGTTTTGCAACACGCTGGTATTGAAAAGGATATCTTCCTGGCTTTGCAGGAAGAACAGCTTCTGCGCCTGGCGGCTGCTGACAGGCTGCCCGTCGGCAAGAATTTCTCCCGCCTGAGGTTCGATAAGCCCGGCAATCACTTTCAGCAAGGTACTTTTTCCTGAGCCCGATTCACCGACAATCGCCAGCGTCTCTCCCTGTTTCAGCAGCAGTGACACCCGATCGAGCACCGGTTTTCCCGGCTCGTAAGCATACTGAAGTTCACGATAGTGGAGCTGTTGGCTGAACCGCGCAGGCGGCAGTAGCTCATTGAGGGTCTCTTTTTTGGCCTGCGGGAATAGGTCGGCAGCACGAGTATCAATCACGTGCAGCTGGTTCTTACGCAGCACTGAGAAGAAAATCTGCGTAATGTAGGCAGTAAAAATCTGACGCACGAAGCTATAGGCAAAGAACTCGCCCAGCGAGATGCGATTGTCTTTCAGCAGCGGCAGCGCCAGCAGCATGAAAAAGACCATCTCAAGGCTGCCAATCAGCTGGTACAGGCTGGTCTTCACCTGTTCATACACTCTCTGCTTCTGACGACAGTCAAAGAGGGATAACGCATATCGGGCGAACGCCGCCTGGCGCTGCCCCTGCAATCCGGCAGATTTCAGCGTGGCAAACCCTTGAATGGTTTCCAGCAGAAAATCGCTTTGATCGGCGCTCTTCGCCTGAATTTGCTGGGTGAAATAGCGATCGCGGAAAATCGCCCAGACGCTCACCAGCCCCATTAGCGTCACGCCGACGGCGGAGATGGAGGCCAGCATGGGGCTGATGTAACACATCACGCCCAGCGCGATGACGCCAACCACCCAATCCACGCGCAGACCGTTATCCAGTTCAATTTTTTGCGCCGCCGCCAGCTGCCAGTTGGAGAAGCGGCTATAGATTTCGCCTGGACTACGCTTTTCAAAGAAAGAGAGCGAGTGGGTTAAAAGACGGGCAAAGCCACTGAGGCTTTGCATAACAACAAAACGTTTGATAAACCGTTCCGTCACGCTGCGCACGAGGAAAGCCAGCAGGGTCGAGACCATGAAGGCAAGCAGGTAGTAGAAATAGGGAAATTCAGTTTGTCCGCCGGAAGAGAAAACGTTGTTGATAGCAGAGCTGACCATCACCGGCATAATGAACAAGGTCAGAGAGACCAAAAACGCCAACACCATCAAACGATAGATTCCGGGGATCGCGGCCGTCTGCTTAAGGCTCATACACGCCAGCGCGCGAAAACGTCGCGTGCGTTTATGCTGATCCACAGGCTGTACGGTTTTCTCCGCTTCCCGATCAAGCACCAGCGCATAACCGCTAATTTCAGATTTTAACGCAGCAACAGGCAAGAGTTGTTCGCCTATGGCCGGATTCATCACGCACACGTAGCTGCCCTGACGATAAGCCAGCAGCACATAATGGCTCGCGCCGTAGTGCAAAATGGCCGGCAAAGGGAGTTCGGCGATCTCATCCAGCTCAAAAGCCACCGGATAGGCGGGGATCGCCAGCTCAGAAAGGATGTCGCACATGGTTGAAAGCGCTGTACCATGAGCGGATGCAGGAAAGCGCTCGCGTAGCTCTTCAAGCGGCGCATTGAGTCCCTGTGTTTCTGCCAGCATGGAGAGACATGCCAGCGCACACTCGTTCGTTTCTGCCTGATAAACCATTTGAGGAATAATATTATCCATAATCGACACCTTAGAACGTCCTGTTCTGTTCACTAATATCGCCGCGCTGTGCTTTTTTCACATTTTTAATCATTGATGAAAAACAGCGAGTGAGAATGCCACAACATCCAGTCGGTAGAATGCTCACGAATACTTTGTTCAATAATAAGAGGCATTTCCTGCTTTAGCTTTTTTGCCGGAACGGGCTCTTGAATAATAATTTTCAGCCCCCGATCGTAATAAAGATGATAAAAAACCACCTTCGCGGACATCATTCTGGCCATGCGGATAATGCCGCTGTGCAGATTGGCCTGACGACCGAATAACTGACAGTGCAGTTTCTCGGTTTTGTCCTTGCTGGCAAACTGCGTAAAGTCAGGAGTAATATCAGGGAAAAGAATAATATTACGTTTATTTTCAGCCGCCTCCATCACCGACGTCATCAGGTTGCCGGCGATGTTTTTGTTATCTTCATGAATTGAGCAATACGTGAGATCCACGCCACCGAGCTGACGCTCGGCTTCAGAATGAGCATTCGCGCTACGGGAGGTGATGACCGTCGCTTTCCCTGGAAATACCGCTGCGCCGACCATCGTGCTCAGTACGTCTGAAACCATGTGCATAGGCGCAAGAATCACTGACTGGTGCGCACGTTGCAGCGGTTCAACAACGGCATTGAGCTGTGCTGAACAGTCAGCGAGTTCCTGCATTACCCGGCGATTTTGCCCGTAGGTGACCGCCTGAACCAACAGCTGCCGACGCTGGGTCAGCCAGATGTAATCAAATTTCTTCTTATCGTTAAGCAGACACCGGCGGTTTGCTTCTGCAACGGCTGCCCGTAGCTTTAGATCGCGTCGTGTCAGCCCCAAAAAACGGCTGACATGAGAGAAAGCAAAAACAACGCGATAGTGCAGGCGCCGGAAGAGTAAGCAATGCGCCCGGTAGGCAATAAGCTGGAGTTTATATAAAAACCACTGATATTTAACAGTCAGGTTTTTCCAAAACAGCGCACACCACAGGGCAAAGAATTTCATTATTTCTCCGGCACCCGATCGGTTTCTAAAAGCGAGATTAATTTATCAGAGAACACCGGAAACTCACTGTCCTGGAATGCCACCCACTTTTTAGCGACAATAAAGGCCGGCGTGGCATTAATATTATAATAGCGGGTCACCTGGGTCATATATTCCAGCAGTTCTTTGACTTTCACGGACTGGCTGACTCTATTGTATTGCGCAATGCTAATTTTATTCTCTGCGAGCCACGCCTCGCGTTGGACTGCATCGCCTAAATCAATTTTATGCTTTATAACCGCGTCGTAAGCGCTTTTGCGATGCGCCTCTTCAATGCCCATGACCTGCAGGGTAGCAAATACCGGTGCGTAGCGCGCCAGTCCGCCCTGACCATCCAGATTGAAATGAATACGCACCAGCTTCTTGCCTGCTGGCATACGCTTTTCCAGCGCATCCACGTTCTCTTCGTTCACCTCGCAGTAATGGCAACCGTATGAGAATATTTCAATAATATCTTCCCCGCCGACGATCGGACTGTTTGTGACTTTTTCCGCCGCCAGCGATACCAGCGCCTGCTGCTCAACATCACCCTTTTGATTGAATACAAAGGTGTGGAACCACGCGGTGGTAATCAACGCCGAAACTACCGCAACAAAAACGGTATAAGCAAAAAGGGGAAGAATTCTTTTTTTCACGGTACTTTTTCATCCTGAAAACAATATTTAACAGACTCAGGCGAGCGTTGTATAAACATACAACGCTCTGGCAGAATAAATACTAATCCTATTTACTCTGTTTTAATGAGAAACAGCTGTTTCTCAGCCTGCATTACCGCAGTTTGACAGGGCTGCCGGGGTATACGACTTAGTTACTACGCCATGCTTGTCAGTGCAGGTTTTTACTGCATTACATGCAGTTTCATCACCCACCAGAGTCAGTTCGAAGCTGTTAACGCAGGTGGTGCAAGTACCGCCAACAATTACGCTTGCTTCAGTCATGGTCATCTTTTTCATCTGTGATATCCTTATTTAAAATGAATACTAGGTTGAACATAGCGTTCACTGGCATATTTCCAGTCTATGCCCATTATCGAGAAGTTATTATTAGACATCCTCTTTATGTACCCGAAACAATAGCCTGAAAGATTGAACGCTCAGGTTTTCATTAGCGGATGCGGCGCATTGTAGCCGTGCTTTTTTCATTGAGCAATACACCTAAATCAACCTTGAGCGATGATTATCAGATTAAACACAACGCATAGCGTGGGATTTTTCTTATGAAATCCCAAGAAAATAGAATACGCAAAAACACACCCGCACCAGACGCCAGATCCTTCCCAACCTAAAGACAGGATTTTTCTTACGAAAAACTGAGATGGCAAGATCATGTAATAATAATTTTTTATAAAAATAATATGGCAGAACTCACTTGAGGAGAATCGTGACTCATCTATTTGGATTTACATTTCATTAATATCTATTCATGGCACTATTGTGGAAAGACATATAGTTTCACATATCTAAACCATTGCAAAACGAATGCTCTAAATTTCAAATTTCATCTTTTTGGATGAGCAACTTATTTTTAAAAAAATTATAACGATGTGATTTCCTGCTGATTCATGCCGGTATAAAAGGTAACCGAACGCACATTTTCATACCCTAAGGTCGAAGGAAGTGTCCCCACGTATCGCTACCGCGGAACATCTATCGCTATGACCATGCAATCCATAGGCGCTGATCCGCCGTGTTAAACAAGATATTACGCGTTTCACACAATCGATCTCTACGCGTTCAGACTGGATGAGACGTTCGAGGCTGATCCCGGAACCGGAAGGGTGAGAGGACTGCGGGAACCGCAGGAGCATTTCTTTGGCGGCCCTGACGCAGGCGTATATCGTCCCTGCCGGGAGCGCGGCTTGGTTGGTGGGGTGAGTGGGCCATATGGAGAACCCTGGCGCTGCGTCGCTCTCGCTAAAGTGAGCTGATCTCAGAAGCTTTTTTCGGTCGGCTGCCAGGTGCAGAAATCTTCGTTTGCCACCAGCAGCAGCTGAGAGCCTTCAGGCGCTTCCAGCCACGCCACGCTGACCTCAATGGATGAGTGATTCTGACGTCGCTCAATATGCGCCAGCGCCTGCGTATCGAGGTCAGGCTTCACGGTCTGACCTTCACAGGTGGTCACCGTCCTGTTGGCATGCCAGCGCCCCTGGCGCAGCATAACGCGTCCCTGACGCAGAGCGTCGCTGGTCTGGCGTATTTGCTCAGCGCGATAGCGGTATAGCGCGACCTGATCGCTGGAAAGCTGCTGCTTCTGCCCATCGATTTCACGCTGCATAAAGCTGAGTTCGCCCTGCGCATCAAACCGGGCGCGAATATGTTCCGGCGGTTTACCGTAGACGTTGAGTTCAATCAGCGCGAGCTGGCCATCCTGCCAGCGGTACTCGCTGGTCGAAGTACTACCATGACGCCATGGACTGAAGGCAGCAAGGAGATGGACCTCGCCGTTAGAATCTTTGCGCCAGATACGCATCGCCCCCTGGTTATCCGCATATCCGCTGGCGGTAAACGGCGGGAGAGAGGAATCATGGCTGCAGGCAGTGAGCAGCAATACGCCTACCAGCGCCAGCGTGCGGCGCCAGGTAGACAAAAGGGGCCGACAAGCCCCTTCGATAAAACTGTACACTGCCACGCGGTCTTACTTAACTGCGTCTTTCAGAGCTTTACCAGAAACAAATGCCGGTACGTTTGCTGCGGCGATTTTGATTTCATTACCGGTCTGCGGGTTGCGGCCAGTACGCTCAGCGCGGTGGTTCACTTTGAAGGTACCGAAACCAACCAGTTGAACAGCATCACCTTCTTTCAGAGACTCAGTAATTGCAGCCAGGGTAGATTCCAGGGCAGCTTTAGCCTGTGCTTTGGACAGGTCAGCTTTGTCCGCAATTACATCAATCAGTTGAGTCTTGTTCATAAGTTATCCTTACAATGTGTTTATCGCTTGCTAAGCATCGAGTGCGACGGAAATGCCAAAAAAGCACCCTCCTGCATACACGCACCGATAGCCACTTTTTTTCGCCCTCCAAATGTAGACCAGACGGGGGGCGGAATGGAAGCCTTCAGACGCTACAATTCAGGCGGTAAATCACGTTTTCTGGTCTCATTGCTGAAAATTTATACCAATATTGCTCTCGCCGGCCTCGCGAAGGTCTGCACGCAGCCCTTTGATCAGTTCAATATCGCGTTCTTCGCAGTCGGCCAGAAGACGGAAAATCTCCCACTGAATATCCCATTCTTGTTCGACTGCCGGGTTTTCCTTGAGCTCTTCGTCGGTCATTTCGCGACCAGCCTGGGTCATTTCCAGCATCGCAACGGTGGTGATCGAGCTTTTGCTGACTTCAATAGCATGTTCGAGCGTTTCGCCGCTCAGCCGCGAATGAATCAGCTCACTCAAGGCCACGCAGGCATCAATGGCCGGATAGACGCCGTACAGGTCGTAATCATCAGCGGCCGGAATCGCCTCTTCCAGCTTTTCCAGCTGGCTGTCGAAATTCACCTTCGCATCTTTTACCGTCAGCGTTTCCCAGATCAGATCGAGAATACGGCGATAAAGCTGGCCATCGGCGAACTCAGTTTGCTGACAGAACATGGCGTAGTTGGGGTACATCCGCTCGCACAGGCAGGCCATAAAGGTCACGTGCTGCCAGCTTTCCAGCTTCTCCAGACGCAGATGAATCGGGTTTTGTAACATGATGAAATCTCGAAGTCAGAAATTAGCCGCAGTGTACCTGAATCAGTCGTGATTTGCTTGCCAACGCACAAACGCCGGACGCCGGGACGCCACGGCATCAGCCCAGCGCGTCGGTTCAGGCAGGCGGTAGCCTTTCAGGCAGCGCTCCACCCACATCAGCGCGCTATCCAGGCCCACGCGGTGCCCGGTACTCACAAACAGGGGATTACAGCGCGTTTTACTGCGCAAAACCCACGCCAGCTGCTCGCCTTTATCTAACAACGGCGCCAGCGCGCCGGGCTCATCGCCCAGCGGCTCGAACTTACCGCACAGCCGTTTTTTCGCCACGCCGATGGTCGGCACATCCACCAGCAGACCAAAATGGCTGGCGACGCCGAGGCGGCGCGGGTGGGAAATACCGTGGCCATCAACAAATAAGAGATTTGGCTTCTGCGAAAGCTGCTCCCAGGCCGCCAGCAGCGCGGGGGTTTCGCGAAAGGAGAGGAAGCCGGGGATATAGGGCATCGTGGTCGCGACGCGCGCGACCTGATACTCCACCAGCTCCAGGGACGGATAGCTCAGCAGCACCATCGCCGCCCGGGTCACCTCTCCCTCTTGCTCAAATCCAACATCCGCTCCGCCGATCAGCGTCGGCGGATCCTGGTCCAGCCGATCGCCTCGTTCAACCGATGCCGCCAGGCTGAGCTGCTGGGTGCGTAGCGATGACAAATCCATATTCACTCCTTAACGGTGGTATGGCGCCGACAACCGGTGCACTGCCTCCACAAATACGCCCGCATGTTCCGGGTCGACGTCCTGATGAATGCCGTGCCCAAGGTTAAAGACATGGCCTTCGCCCTGGCCAAACCCGGCGAGAATGGTCGCCACCTCTTCTTCGATGCGCGCCGGAGGGGCATAGAGCATCGAGGGATCCATATTGCCCTGCAGGGCGACTTTATGGCCGACGCGACGCCGCGCATCGGCGATATCGGTCGTCCAGTCGAGCCCCAGCGCATCGCAGCCGGTTTCCGCCATCGCTTCCAGCCACTGCCCGCCGCCTTTGGTAAACAGCGTCACCGGCACGCGGCGGCCATCGTTCTCACGCAGCAGCCCATCAACGATTTTATGCATGTAATAGAGCGAGAACTGCTGATAATCCCGGCCGGTCAGCACCCCGCCCCAGGTATCAAAGATCATCACCGACTGCGCGCCCGCTTTGATTTGCGCATTCAGATACAGCGTGACGCTTTTCGCCAGCTTATCGAGCAGCGCGTGCAGGGCCTGCGGCTCGGCGTACATCATCTTTTTGATCACCGTAAACGCTTTGCTACTGCCGCCTTCCACCATGTAGGTCGCCAGCGTCCACGGGCTGCCGGAAAAGCCAATCAGCGGCACTTCTCCCTTCAGCTCACGGCGGATGGTGCGCACGGCGTTCATCACGTAGCCAAGCTCATCTTCCGGGTCGGGGACGGGTAATTTATCGACATCCGCTTTGCCGGTAATGGGTGAGGTAAAACGCGGGCCCTCCCCGGCTTCGAAATAGAGCCCCAGCCCCATCGCATCCGGGATGGTGAGAATGTCCGAGAAGAGGATAGCCGCATCCAGCTTATAGCGGCGCAGCGGCTGCAGCGTCACTTCACAGGCAAGCTCGGCGTTTTTACACAGCGACATAAAATCGCCCGCCTCGGCGCGGGTGGCCTTATATTCCGGTAAATAGCGGCCCGCCTGACGCATCATCCATACCGGGGTGACATCAACCGGCTGGCGTAGCAGCGCGCGCAGGTAGCGATCGTTCTTCAGTTCGGTCATTTTTACATTCCTTTAGCGTTGATGCGCCAAGTTTATACACAAAATCATTCAAAGTGGATCGAGGCGGCAATTGAATGAACCCAAGGAGCTTACTCAAGTAAGTGACTGGGGTAAGTGAAAGCAACCAACAAAGAGGCAATTTGAAGGATAAAGTATATGTAACATGTCACTCATACTCTGCCCGACACATCACCACGGTATCTTCAATCAGACGGCGCGCCACGGTGCCCGGCGGCGGCAAAAGCGGCAGATTGTCATAGCGATACCATCCCGCCTCCAGCAGCTCTTTCTTGTCGATGACAATCTCGCCGCTATCGTACTCGGCCATAAACGCGGTCATCAGCGATTGTGGGAACGGCCAGGGCTGAGAGGTCACGTAGCGCAGGTTTTTCACCTTAATGCCGCTCTCCTCCATCACCTCGCGGGCAACGGTCTGCTCCAGGGTTTCGCCGACTTCGACAAACCCGGCCAGCACCGTATGCACGCCGTTACGATGGCGAGTATGCTGCGCCAGCAGGATAGAATCATCCCGACGGATGGCGACGATAATGCACGGGGCGATTTGCGGGTAGTAGCGTTCGCGGCAGTGGCTGCACAGCATTGCCCACTCGGTTTTGCTGGGGTGCATCGGATGCCCGCAGTAGCCGCAGAATTTGTGCGAGCGGTAGAACTCCGCCAGCTGGATCCCGCGTCCCGCCAGTTGAAAAAGGCCAGCATCCTGATCGAGCACCTGACGCAGCGATCCCATCTCATGCCGGCGATCCTGGCGGACCAGCCACACCGGATCGCCCTGCCATTCTCCGATTCGCAGCGCGGGCTGCCCCGCAAGATTAAAATTTACCGCTTCGCCATAGGGCAATTCCCCGTCGGGCAACCATAATTTCTGTTCGTGGCTGACGATCCACCAGCCGCGATCTAATTTTTCAATAATACGATCCATATCTATTGCACTACCTTTATTTTACTGGCACTTTTAACATTAAATTTACATTTTGGTGAGCAACGTATTTCTCTTAAAACCTTGCGGAGTCAACCATGTTAAACCAGCTGGAAAACCTGACGGAACGTGTTGGAGGCAGCAATAAACTGGTCGATCGCTGGCTACAAGTACGTAAGCATTTGCTTGTGGCTTACTACAACCTGGTTGGCCTGAAGCCCGGCAAAGAATCATTTATGCGGCTTAATGAGAAAGCGCTGGATGATTTTTGTCAAAGCCTGGTGGACTACCTCTCCTCCGGCCATTTTAATATTTATGAACGCTTTATCGGCGAATTGGAAGGCGATACGCCACTTTTAGCCGCCACTAAGATTTATCCACAGCTGCAGGCCAATACCCAGCAGATCATGGATTATTACGACTCCTGCCTCGAAAACGCCATCGATCACGATAACTACCTTGAGTTCCAGCAGGCGCTGTCGGACATCGGCGAAGCGCTGGAAGCGCGCTTTGCGCTGGAAGATAACCTGATCGCCCTCGCCGTCGCCCACAGCCGCAAAGACAACGTCAGCGACAATATCGCGCCGACCGCTTGAGTTGTGAGCCATTAACGCGTAGTTTACATACATTCCCCCTCACGGAGAGGGGATGTCATCTTGTCGGAGTGCCCATTTTCCACACTGGAAAAGGCTGAGACCGTTAATTCGGGATCCGCGGAACCTGATCAGGCTAATACCTGCGAAGGGAACAAGAGTAAACTGCGTTTAGCATCTGCCTCTTCAGGGCCGATCGCATCTGTTACTCCATCCGTCGTCTGGCAAGCCATATCCTGTTTAACTGGAATGAGCTATGTCTACAACCAAACTCACGCGTCGAGAGCAACGCGAACGCGCCCAGCGCTTTATCGACACCCTGGAAGGTACCGCATTTCCCAATTCGCAGCGCATCTATATCCCCGGTTCGCAGGAAGATATTCGCGTACCGATGCGCGAAATTCAGCTAAGCCCGACGCTTATTGGCGGCAGCAAAGATAATCCTCAGTACGAAGCGAACGAAGCTATTCCGGTCTATGACACCTCCGGTCCCTATGGCGATCCGCACGTCGCGATTAACGTTCAGCAGGGTCTGGCAAAACTGCGTCAGCCGTGGATTGATGCGCGCCGCGACTGCGAAGCACTCAGCGATCGCAGCTCGGCCTATACCAGAGAGCGGCTGGCGGATGATGGCCTCAACGAACTGCGCTTTACCGGCCTGCTCACGCCCAGGCGCGCCATCGTCGGGAAATGCGTGACGCAGCTGCACTACGCCCGTCAGGGGATTGTCACCCCGGAAATGGAGTTCATCGCCATTCGTGAGAATATGGGCCGCGAGCGTATTCGTGGCGAAGTGCTGCGCCAGCAGCATCCGGGCGTTGGGTTTGGCGCGCGGCTGCCGGAGAATATCACCCCGGAGTTTGTGCGGGCTGAAGTCGCCGCCGGGCGCGCGATTATCCCGGCCAATATTAATCATCCGGAATCCGAACCGATGATTATTGGCCGCAACTTCCTCGTGAAGGTTAACGCCAATATCGGCAACTCGGCGGTCACCTCGTCGATTGAAGAAGAGGTCGAGAAGCTGGTGTGGGCGACGCGCTGGGGAGCGGATACGGTCATGGACCTCTCCACCGGCCGCTATATTCACGAGACCCGCGAGTGGATCCTGCGCAATAGTCCGGTACCGATCGGTACGGTGCCGATCTACCAGGCGCTGGAGAAGGTCAACGGGATCGCCGAAGATCTCACCTGGGAAGCCTTCCGCGATACGCTGCTCGAGCAGGCGGAACAGGGGGTGGACTACTTCACCATCCATGCGGGCGTGCTGCTGCGCTACGTGCCGATGACCGCCAGGCGCCTGACCGGCATCGTCTCCCGCGGCGGCTCAATCATGGCGAAATGGTGCCTGTCCCATCACAAAGAGAATTTCCTCTACCAGCATTTCCGCGAAATCTGCGAAATCTGCGCCGCCTATGACGTCTCGCTGTCATTGGGTGACGGTCTGCGTCCCGGCTCGATTCAGGATGCCAACGACGAAGCGCAGTTCGCCGAACTGCACACCCTGGGCGAACTGACCAAAATCGCCTGGGAGTATGACGTACAGGTGATGATCGAGGGCCCGGGCCACGTGCCGATGCAGATGATTCAGCGCAATATGACCGAAGAGCTGGAGCACTGCCACGAAGCGCCGTTCTACACCTTAGGGCCGCTAACCACCGATATCGCGCCGGGCTATGACCATTTCACCTCGGGAATTGGCGCCGCCATGATCGGCTGGTTCGGCTGCGCGATGCTCTGCTACGTGACGCCAAAAGAGCACCTCGGCCTGCCGAATAAAGAAGACGTTAAGCAGGGTCTGATTACCTACAAAATTGCCGCCCACGCCGCCGATCTCGCCAAAGGCCACCCCGGCGCGCAGATCCGCGATAACGCCATGTCGAAAGCGCGCTTCGAGTTCCGCTGGGAAGATCAGTTTAATCTGGCGCTCGACCCGTTCACCGCGCGCGCTTACCACGACGAAACCCTGCCGCAGGAGTCAGGCAAAGTGGCCCACTTCTGCTCCATGTGCGGCCCTAAATTCTGCTCAATGAAGATAAGCCAGGAAGTTCGCGACTACGCCGCCGCGCAGACCATCGAAGTGGGGATGGCCGATATGTCGGATAACTTCCGCGCCCGCGGCAGTGAAATCTATCTACGTAAGGAGGAAGCCTGATGTATCAACCCGATTTTCCATCCGTCCCTTTCCGTTTAGGGCTCTATCCGGTCGTCGATAGCGTCACGTGGATCGAACGCCTGCTGGCCGCGGGCGTTCGCACTCTCCAGCTGCGCATCAAGGATAAACGCGATAGTGAGGTTGAAGAGCATGTCGTTGCCGCTATCGCCCTGGGACGCAAATACCATGCGCGGCTGTTTATTAACGATTACTGGCGCCTGGCCATCAAACATCAGGCTTACGGCGTGCATTTAGGCCAGGAGGATCTGGAAACGACCGACCTCAGCGCCATCCGCAACGCCGGGCTGCGTCTTGGCGTTTCGACGCATGACGATATGGAAATTGATATCGCGCTGGCGGCGCGTCCCTCTTACATCGCGCTTGGGCACGTTTTTCCAACGCAAACCAAGCAGATGCCTTCCGCCCCTCAGGGGCTGGATCAGCTGGCGCAGCATATTCAGCGACTCGGGGATTATCCAACCGTGGCGATTGGCGGCATCAGCCTTGAGCGCGCCCCGGCGGTACTGGCGACCGGCGTCGGCAGCGTTGCGGTGGTCAGCGCCATTACTCAGGCGGCCGACTGGCGACAGGCAACGGCCCGGCTGCTCGAGATAGCGGGAGCCGGTGATGAATGACAGCGATTTTATGCGCTATAGCCGCCAGCTGCTGCTGGAGGATATCGCCATTGAAGGCCAGCAAATGCTGCTGGCCAGCCGGGTGTTGATCGTGGGTCTCGGCGGGCTGGGCTCTCCCGCCGCGCTCTATCTTGCCGGCGCTGGCGTCGGCACGCTGGTGCTGGTCGATGACGACGACGTGCACGTCAGTAACCTGCAGCGACAAATTTTGTTCACCAGCGAGGATATCGCTCAGCCTAAAACCACGGCCGCCAGGGCCCGGCTGGCTCAGTTAAATCCGCAGATTGAACTGATTGCGCTGAAGCAGCGGTTAGGCGGAAAGGCCCTGCAGGATGAAGTGGCGAAGGCCGATGTGGTACTGGATTGCACCGATAACATGGCGACCCGACAGGCGATCAACGCCGCCTGCGTCGCGCTTAAAACGCCGCTGATTACCGCCAGCGCCGTCGGGCTTGGGGGGCAGCTGATGGTACTGACGCCGCCGTGGGAGCAGGGCTGCTATCGCTGTCTGTGGCCGGACGCTAACGAGCCTGAGCGCAACTGCCGTACGGCGGGCATTATCGGTCCGGTGGTTGGCATGATGGGTACCCTACAGGCGCTGGAGGCCATCAAGCTGCTCGCCGGCATGATGGCCCCGCGGAACACGCTGCGCCTGTTCGATGCCCGAACCAGCAACTGGCGCACTCTCGCGCTCCAGCGGGCTCAGGGCTGTCCGGTATGCGGAGGGCAGCATGCGGATATGGTTTAACGATGAACCGTTGCAGTGCGCCGAAGCGACCTCCGTCGCCGATCTGCTCACGCAGCTGGAACAGCAGCAGCCGGGCGTCGCGCTGGCGCTCAATCAACGCATCCTGCCGCGTGAACGGTGGGAAGATCATCTCTTACAGGAAGGCGATCAAATCCTGCTTTTTCAGGTTATCGCTGGAGGCTGACATGTTACGTATTGCGGATAAAACCTTTGAGTCACATCTTTTCACCGGCACCGGTAAATTCGCCGCCCCCGACGTCATGGTGGAGGCCATTCGCGCCTCCGGCAGCCAGCTGGTGACGCTGGCGATGAAGCGCGTCGATCTCCGTCAGCATAATGACGCGATCCTCGCGCCGCTGCTGGCGGCCGGCGTTAGCCTGCTGCCCAACACCTCCGGCGCTAAAACGGCGGAAGAGGCGGTATTTGCCGCCCGCCTGGCGCGGGAGGCGCTGGGCACCCACTGGCTGAAGCTGGAAATTCATCCGGACGCCCGCTGGCTGCTCCCCGATCCGATCGAAACGCTGAAAGCGGCGGAGATTCTGGTACGGGAAGGCTTCGTGGTGCTGCCCTACTGCGGCGCCGACCCGGTGCTGTGCAAGCGCCTTGAAGAAGCGGGCTGCGCGGCGGTGATGCCGCTCGGCGCGCCCATCGGCTCCAATCAGGGGCTGGAAACTAAAGCGATGCTGGAGATTATTATCGCGCAGGCCACGGTGCCGGTAGTCGTTGACGCGGGTATTGGCGTGCCGAGCCACGCGGCGCAGGCGCTGGAAATGGGCGCTGACGCGGTACTGGTGAATACCGCCATCGCCGTTGCCGACGATCCGGTAACCATGGCGCGGGCCTTCCGTTTAGCGATCGATGCCGGCTTGCTGGCCCGACAGGCAGGCCCGGGCGCGCGCAGCGCGCAGGCGCAGGCCACCAGCCCGCTGACCGGCTTTCTGGAGGCGCGGGTATGAACACCTTCACTGACCGTTGGCGGCAGCTGGACTGGGACGATATTCGCCTGCGAATCAACGGGAAAACCCCCGCCGACGTTGAACGCGCCCTGGCGGCCAAACAGCTCAGCCGCGACGATATGATGGCCCTGCTTTCCCCCGCCGCCGCTGGCTATCTGGAGCCTCTGGCCCAGCGCGCTCAGCGCCTGACTCGCCAGCGTTTTGGTAATACCGTCAGCTTTTATGTCCCGCTGTATCTCTCTAATCTCTGCGCCAACGACTGTACCTACTGCGGTTTCTCAATGAGTAACCGCATCAAGCGCAAGACTCTGGATGAGGCGGAAATAGCCCGTGAATGCGCGGCGATCCGCGAAATGGGCTTTGAGCATCTGCTGCTGGTGACCGGCGAACATCAGGGCAAGGTCGGCATGGACTACTTTCGTCAACATCTGCCCGCGATTCGCCGCCAGTTCGCCTCGCTGCATATGGAGGTCCAGCCGCTGGCGATGGAAGAGTATGCCGAGCTGAAAACCCTCGGTCTGGACGGGGTGATGGTCTATCAGGAGACCTATCATGAAAGCATGTATGCGAAACACCATCTGAAAGGGAAAAAGCAGGACTTCTTCTGGCGGCTGGATACGCCGGACAGGCTTGGGCAGGCGGGGATTGATAAAATTGGCCTTGGCGCACTTATTGGCCTTTCCGACAGCTGGCGGGTGGACTGCTTTATGGTGGCGGAGCATCTGCTGTGGCTCCAGCAGCATTACTGGCGCAGCCGCTACTCCATCTCCTTCCCACGACTGCGGCCTTGCGCGGGGGGTATCGAGCCCGCCTCATTAATGGATGAACGGCAGCTGGTGCAAACTATTTGCGCTTTCCGCCTGCTGGCTCCGGAAGTGGAACTCTCGCTCTCCACCCGCGAATCCCCCTGGTTCCGCGATCGGGTGATCCCGCTGGCCATCAACAACGTCAGCGCCTTTTCGAAAACCCAGCCCGGCGGGTATGCCGATAACCATCCGGAGCTGGAGCAGTTCGCGCCTCACGATGACCGCCGCCCGGAAGAGGTCGCCAGCGCGCTGGTGGCCAGCGGTCTACAGCCGGTATGGAAGGATTGGGACAGCTGGCTGGGACGCGCCTCCCAATCGTCATGATAACGAATGTAATTTCTTAAACGTTCTTCATGCACGATCGTAATAAGAGAAACGGGAGATTGTGGCCCTGTTCCCGTTTCTCTATTCTGCCCCTGTCAGCAGCGGACGCTGACCAGGGCGAATATTCACTCTTCCTCCTTTTCGCCCTGCTTCCGCCTCTTTGCGGCAACGGTAATTCCATCAATATCGAATATTAATCAGTCCATATCACAACGTCAGCGTTATAATTACCGGAGTTTTATCTGATTCGCTCAGCAGGCATGCTGGCTAAACCTGCGTCTCCACCCACGGTTTAACGCTTCTGGAACGATTTACGACTCATGGCTCGTCATAATAGAAAGCTCTCTTTCACCACGCCGATTATCATCGGATTTGCGGGTATTTTATTCAGCTTCTTGCTGATAGCGGTGTTTGCCACGACGACGCAGAGGAATGATTTTCTCGAAGATTATCATCATATTAATCGCAATTTTACCCACAATATGGCGACCAACTACACGGAGACGCTGCTGCAGGGCAACGACTTTATCCTCACCCGTGCCGCCACTTTCTTTGCCCGCAACGATGCGCTGAATGAGGCGGTTAACGTCAATCCGGAAAAAGGGTTGATGCAGCTTATGCAGTTGCAAAATATGATGCAGACCGTTTCGTCCATCTCGCTGGCGGATACCAATGGGCACTATCTGCGCGCGCCCGAGGTTCTGGAGACGGAAGACAGCCAGTCCTTCGATGCCAAAACAAGGCCGTGGTTTATTAAGCAAGCGGAAGCCAGTACCTTCAGTCGGTATACCAGCCCGTACAACGACTACTTCACGCATCATCCGACGATTACCGTCTACAAACCCATAATTTCTCCAGAGGGACGGCTAAAGGGCAGTCTCGCGTTTCATCTCGATCTCACCTCAATGGGCTACGCGTTACGGCAGATGGTTGCACCGGTCCAGGGGGAATTTTTTGTGGTGCAACGCGATGGTAAAGTCGTTCTCCATCCCGACCCTGGCGCTTTATTTAAACCCTACGTCAGTGAAGCCTTGATGGACAGAATGACCAGCGGCGAAGGCCAGCTTTACGACACCAATACGGACACCTGGTACTATTACTACTCCTTTACCAACCCCGACTGGTTTGTTATTTATCGGGTCGATAACTCGACGCTGGTCAACTTAACGCGCCATGAAACGGATATCGTCGCCTGGAACTTTGCCCTGGCCGCGATCGTTATTGTGCTGTTTGGACTGTATCTGCGCCATGCTTCACGTACGGTGTTGATGAACATCATCAATGCCATCAAAACCGGGGATGTAAAGCGCGCCCCGCGGCTGGAAGCGATGCTCAGCAAAGCCATCGAGAGCAATAAGCAGCGCGAGTTAACCTATGTTCGCCAGGCGACCATCGACGCGCTAACCGGCTGCAAGAACCGCCGCGCCTTTGACAGCGATATCGCCGCGCTGATGAACGATCATCAGCCCTTTTCTCTTGCGCTGGTTGATATTGATAACTTCAAAACGATAAACGACACCTGGGGTCACCTCAACGGCGATATCGTGCTGCGCAATGTCGCCCGGGAAGGGCTGCAAATCCTCCAGCCCCTGCAAATTTCTCTTTACCGCTACGGCGGCGAAGAGTTTGCGGCGATCTTCGCCGCCGGACATAGCGATGACGCCCTGATGCTGCTGGAGAGCTGGCGGGCCCGCGTTGCGCAGCGCTCCTGGCGTGAAGAAGGATTGACGGTCACCTTTAGCGCAGGCCTCGGCGAATGGAATATGGAGCCCCTGGAGCAACTGGTGGTGAGCGTTGATGAAGCGCTGTACAAAGCCAAGCAGCAGGGCAAAAACCGCATCGTCCGCGCATGACAGAGCCTACCGTTTCCGGCCCGTCGGACGCGGCTTTTAGCGTTTTCTCCCCCAAAACCGAAACCGGTTTCATTATTTTGTGATGACTTACACACAATCACCGTAAAGCGGTTGTCCCGCCCGCCTGCCCGCGATAAAGATGGTACATCAAGGAACATAAGGGCCAACAATTATGAAGAATATCGTTTTATGCTGTGCCGCAGGTATGTCCACCAGCATGCTGGTTCAACGTATGCAGGCCGCTGCGCAACAAAAAGGCGTGGAAGTCTCCATCAAAGCCGTACCGGTTGCCGAGTTTAAAGATAATCTTGCCGCTGCCGATATTATCCTGCTCGGCCCTCAGGTGAAGTACGAGCAGGCCAAGCTACAGGCAATGGCCGACCCGTTTGGTAAAAAAGTCGCCGTCATCGATATGATGGATTACGGCATGATGAAAGGCGATGCCGTGCTTGATAAAGCCCTGAAGCTGATGGAGTAAGAGATGGAAGATTTAGAAACGATCATCATGGAGCTGCTGGTTAACGCCGGTTCTGCGCGCAGCTCGGCGTTAACCGCTCTGCAGCTGGCGCGTAAAGGCGATTTTGCTGCGGCCGAACAGGCGATGGCGGAATCCCATGAATTCGTCAAGCATGCGCATAAAATCCAGACCCAGCTGATTGGCATGGATGAAGGCAGCGGCAAGCTTCCGGTTAACCTGATTACCGTACACTCTCAGGACCACCTGATGAACGCGATGGTCATTCAGGATCTGGCTACCGACATGATTGAGCTCTATCGCCGAATTCCGCTCGCACAATAACGTCAACGACTTAACAGGCGCCGCTACCGGCGCCTGTATCCTCTTAAAGAAATCCGTACATCGCCGCAAATACCCAGCCAAAGACGCAAGAGACGCTGACGCCAATGAGCCCTGGCAGAATAAAGCTATGGTTAATCACAAAGCGGCCGATATGCGTGGTACCTGAGCGGTCGAACTGAATCGCCGCCAGATCGCTTGGGTAGGTCGGCAGAATGTAATAGCCGTAGCAGGCGGGCGCGGAAGCGACGATGTAGGCCGGATCGACGCCAATCGCCAACGCCACCGGAACGATCGCCGCCAGCGCAGCCGCCTGGGAGTTAACAAACTTCGATACCAGCAGCAGAACGATAGCGTAGGCCCACGGGTACTCCTTCACCATCTCCCCGAGCACGCCTTTAATCTCGGTCATGTGCGCGCCGAACATCGTTTCCGCCATCCACGCGATGCCGTACACGGCAACGATAGCGATCATCCCGGAACGGAACACCTCATTTTTGGAGATCGAAGCCGGATTCGTTTTCGTAATGATGATGATGAGCGCCCCGGAGAGCAGCATAAACATCTGGATCACCAGCACCATCGACAGCGGCTTACCATCGAATGCCGGACGCAGTTCGGAGAAGGCGCCGAGCAGGGCGACAACCGCGATTGAGGCCAGAAAAATCCACATCGCAATCCAGTTGCTGGTCGGAAGCTTTCTATCCAGCAGCGTGGCCGTGTCCCCGTACACGTAGTGACGGTTTTCCGGTACCGCAATAAAGGCCTGGAAGGTTTCGTCTTTATCGAGGTCTTTGCCGCGAAACCAGCTGAAGATACCAATGGCCAGAATCCCCAGCAGCGTGGACGGAATGGTTATCGCCAGCAGGTCGAGAAATTCAAGGTGCTTGCCGTTAAAGGTAAAGTTGCCAAGCATTGCCACCAGCGAGACGACCGCCACGGAAACCGGGCTGGCGATAATCCCCATCTGTGCGCCGATCGAGCTGGCGGCCATGGGTCGCTCCGGACGGATGTTATTTTTGATAGCGACATCATAAATAATCGGCAGAATGGTATATACCACGTGCCCCGTGCCGCAAAGAATCGTCAGCGTACAGGTGACGAATGGCGCGACGATCGAGACATATTTCGGGTTTCGCCGCAGGAGTTTCTCGGCAATCTGCAGCATCACGTCTAAACCACCGGAAGCCTGCAGCGTCGCCGATGCCGCCACGACGGCGATAATGACCAGCATGACATCGACGGGCGGTTTTCCAGGCTTCAGGTGAAAAACAAAGACCAGGATAACTAGCCCAATGCCGCCTAAAAGGCCGAGCGCAATGCCGCCCTTTCTCGCACCATAGAACAAACAAATTAAGATAATGATAAGTTGTATAGCAAATTCCATACATCCCCCAGAAGCTATCCATTAAATAACGACAATACTCTCCGCTTTGTTTTTATTAGTTCACCTCCTCCATCGCCTTTTAACAGGCGTAAAAATCCCCTCGGCTGCGGTAAACCGAAAAGAACCGGGAAAGTAATCACATGATTATTTTAGTTTTTTGACTATATAGCGTTTGCGGTGCTTATTTTTTGACACGCGTAGAATTTTCACCCTTTCATTGAAGATGAAAAACAGTCATGGAAATAAATCATTATAGGAGTGGTTTATATTTGCTAATTAATTGCAGCTATTACATCAATAAAATGTAATAAAAAAGTAGACGGAATAAACTGGCAGGCAATAAAAAAGCCAGTCAGGTGACCTGACTGGCTTTTTGAGCGTTTAGCGAATCAACGATTAATCGTTGTCAGAACCGCCCAGACCCGCGTTCAGCAGTTCTGCCAGGTTAGCAGAAGCTTCTTCCACGCTGACCTGCGGCGCTGCTGGCAGTTCGCCCGCTGCGCGACGGCGCATACGATCCTGGTGGTACGCATAACCGGTACCGGCCGGGATCAGACGACCCACGATAACGTTCTCTTTCAGGCCACGCAGTTCGTCGCGTTTACCCGCAACGGCTGCTTCGGTCAGGACACGCGTGGTCTCCTGGAACGATGCGGCAGAGATGAACGATTCGGTTGCCAGGGACGCTTTGGTGATACCCAGCAGATCGCGGGAGAATGTTGCACCCACTTTGCCGTTCGCTTCCAGATCGCGGTTAGCAATCTTAACGCGAGAGTATTCAACCTGTTCGCCTTCCAGGAAGTCGGAGCTACCGGCGCTTTCGATGGTCGCTTTACGCAGCATCTGACGAACGATAACTTCGATGTGCTTATCGTTAATCTTAACGCCCTGCAGACGGTATACGTCCTGAACTTCGTTAACGATGTAACGAGTCACAGCATGCACGCCACGCAGACGCAGAATGTCGTGCGGCGCTTCCGGACCGTCGGAAACCACGTCACCACGTTCTACGCGTTCACCTTCGAACACGTTGAGCTGACGCCACTTAGGAATCATCTCTTCGTACGGATCGCTACCGTCTACCGGGGTGATAACCAGACGACGTTTCCCTTTGGTTTCTTTGCCGAAGGAAATGATGCCGCTGATTTCAGCCAGGATTGCCGGCTCTTTCGGACGACGCGCTTCGAACAGGTCGGCAACGCGCGGCAGACCACCGGTGATGTCCTTGGTACCGCCGGATTCCTGCGGTACACGCGCCAGGGTGTCACCAGAACTGATCTGGACGCCATCTTCCAGCTGAACAATCGCTTTACCCGGCAGGAAGTACTGCGCAGGCATATCGGTGCCAGGGATCAGAACGTCATTGCCCTGAGCATCAACGATTTTCAGCGCCGGACGCAGATCTTTACCGCCAGTGGTACGCTCTGCAGAATCCAGAACCACCAGAGAAGACAGACCGGTCAGCTCGTCGGTCTGACGAGTAATGGTCTGGCCGTCAATCATGTCAGTGAAGCGGACAAAACCACTCACTTCGGTGATAACCGGCATGGTGTGCGGATCCCAGTTTGCTACGGTTTCACCGCCGGCAACCTGCTCGCCATCACCTTTCGCCATAACGGAGCCGTAAGGCACTTTATAGCTCTCTTTGGTACGACCGAATTCGTCGATCAGCTTCAGCTCGGTATTACGGGAAGTGATAACCAGCTTACCACTGGAGTTCACAACCGACTTCGCGTTGCTGAGCTTGATGCTACCTTTGTTTTTCACCTGGATGCTGGATTCAGCAGCCGCACGAGATGCCGCACCACCGATGTGGAACGTACGCATCGTCAGCTGTGTACCCGGCTCACCGATGGACTGTGCCGCGATAACGCCGATAGCCTCACCTTTGTTGATGAGGTGGCCACGCGCCAGGTCACGACCATAGCAGTGCGCGCAGACGCCAAAGTCGGTGTCACAGGATACAACGGAACGCACTTTGACGGAGTCAACGGAGTTCGCTTCCAGCAGGTCACACCAGTGCTCATGCAGCAGCGTGTTGCGTGGAACCAGAATATCCGCGGTACCCGGCTTCAGAACATCTTCCGCAGTCACACGACCCAGTACGCGATCGCGCAGCGGCTCTTTAACGTCGCCACCTTCGATAACCGGCGTCATGGTGATGCCTTCCAGGGTGCCGCAGTCGTCTTCAGTGACGACCAGGTCCTGCGCAACGTCAACCAGACGACGAGTCAGGTAACCGGAGTTCGCCGTTTTCAGTGCGGTATCCGCCAGACCTTTACGCGCACCGTGCGTGGAGATGAAGTACTGGAGTACGTTCAGACCTTCACGGAAGTTCGCGGTGATTGGCGTTTCGATGATGGAGCCATCCGGCTTCGCCATCAGACCACGCATACCGGCAAGCTGACGAATCTGTGCAGCAGAACCACGCGCACCGGAGTCGGCCATCATGTAAATGCTGTTGAAGGAGACCTGCTGCTCTTCTTCGCCGTTACGGTTAATAACGGTTTCAGTTTGCAGGTTGTCCATCATCGCTTTGGATACACGATCGTTCGCCGCGGCCCAGATATCGATAACTTTGTTGTAGCGTTCGCCAGCGGTAACCAGACCCGACTGGAACTGCTCCTGAATCTCAGCAACTTCCGCTTCCGCTTCGCTGATGATCTCGTATTTTTTCTCCGGGATGACCATGTCATCGATACCAACGGATGCACCTGAGCGCGCTGCATAAGCAAAGCCGGTGTACATCGTCTGGTCCGCAAAAATAACGGTCGGTTTCAGGCCCAGAATACGGTAGCAGGTATTCAGCATCTTAGAGATGGCTTTCTTACCCAGCGCCTGGTTGACGATGGAGAAAGGCAGACCTTTCGGTACGATCATCCACAGAATGGCACGACCAACGGTCGTATCTTTCAGGCTGGTTTTCGCAACGAACTCGCCGTTTTCATCTTTTTCGTATTCGGTGATACGCACTTTAACGCGCGCATGCAGAGAGGCCAGGCCAGCGCGATAAATACGCTCAGCTTCTTTCGGGCCAGTCAGCACCATGCCTTCGCCTTTGGCGTTAACACAGTCACGGGTCATGTAGTACAGACCCAGTACAACGTCCTGAGACGGAACGATGATTGGTTCGCCGTTCGCCGGGGACAGGATGTTGTTGGTAGACATCATCAGCGCACGCGCTTCCAGCTGGGCTTCCAGCGTCAGCGGTACGTGAACAGCCATCTGGTCACCATCGAAGTCGGCGTTGTATGCCGCACAAACCAGCGGGTGCAGCTGGATGGCTTTACCTTCGATCAGAACCGGTTCGAATGCCTGAATACCCAGACGGTGCAGGGTTGGCGCACGGTTCAGCAGGACCGGGTGTTCGCGGATAACTTCGTCCAGGATATCCCAAACGACAGCTTCTTCGCGCTCAACCATCTTCTTAGCGGCTTTGATGGTGGTGGCCAGGCCACGCAGTTCCAGCTTGCCGTAGATGAACGGTTTGAACAGCTCCAGCGCCATTTTCTTCGGCAGACCGCACTGATGCAGACGCAGGTATGGACCTACGGTGATAACAGAACGACCGGAGTAGTCAACGCGTTTACCGAGCAGGTTCTGGCGGAAACGACCCTGTTTACCTTTGATCATATCGGCCAAAGATTTCAGAGGACGTTTGTTAGAACCGGTGATCGCACGACCGCGACGACCGTTATCCAGCAGGGCGTCGACCGCTTCCTGCAGCATACGTTTTTCGTTGCGTACGATGATGTCCGGCGCAGCCAGATCCAGCAGACGTTTCAGACGGTTGTTACGGTTAATGACGCGACGATACAGATCGTTCAGGTCAGAAGTCGCGAAACGACCGCCATCCAGCGGAACCAGCGGACGCAGATCTGGCGGCAGAACCGGCAGAACGGTCAGGATCATCCACTCCGGCTTGTTGCCAGACTGTACGAACGCTTCCAGCAGTTTGATACGCTTGGTCAGCTTCTTACGCTTGGTTTCGGAGTTGGTTTCGTTCAGCTCTTCGCGCAGAGTTTCGCACTCTTGCTCCAGATCCATGCTCTTCAGCAGGGCCTGGATAGCTTCCGCACCCATCTTCGCGTCAAATTCGTCACCGAACTCTTCCAGCGCATCCAGATACTGTTCTTCAGTCAGGATCTGCTGGCGTTCCAGGTTGGTCATACCGCCTTCGATAACCACATAGGATTCGAAGTACAGCACGCGTTCGATATCGCGCAGCGGCATATCGAGCAGCAGGCCGATACGGGACGGCAGAGACTTCAGGAACCAGATGTGGGCGGTCGGAGACGCCAGCTCGATGTGGCCCATACGCTCACGGCGCACTTTAGTCTGGGTCACTTCAACGCCGCACTTCTCACAGATCACACCGCGGTGTTTCAGGCGCTTGTACTTACCGCACAGGCACTCATAATCTTTTACCGGCCCAAAGATACGGGCGCAGAAAAGGCCGTCACGCTCAGGTTTGAACGTACGGTAGTTAATGGTTTCCGGCTTTTTAACTTCACCGAAAGACCATGAACGGATCATGTCTGGCGAAGCCAGAGCAATTTTGATCGCATCAAACTCTTCGGTTTTAGTTTGCGCTTTCAGAAACTTTAATAAGTCTTTCACGGATTTGCTCCCGTCGGAGTTAGCACAATCTGGCGCCGGGTCTTACCCCGGCACCAGTGACCTGTTTGAGCGAGAGTTACTCGTCTTCCAGTTCGATGTTGATGCCCAGCGAGCGAATCTCTTTCAACAGTACGTTGAAGGATTCCGGCATGCCCGGTTCCATCTGATGGTTGCCGTCCACGATGTTCTTATACATCTTAGTACGGCCGTTCACGTCATCAGACTTAACGGTGAGCATTTCCTGCAGGGTGTATGCTGCGCCATATGCTTCCAGCGCCCACACTTCCATCTCCCCGAAGCGCTGACCACCGAACTGCGCCTTACCACCCAGCGGCTGCTGAGTAACCAGGCTGTAAGAACCGGTAGAACGCGCATGCATCTTGTCATCAACCAGGTGGTTCAGTTTCAGCATGTACATGTAGCCAACGGTAACCTGGCGCTCGAATTGCTCACCGGTACGACCATCGAACAGGGTGATCTGGCCGGAAGTCGGCAGGCCACCAAGCTGTAACAGTTCCTTGATTTCAGACTCTTTCGCACCGTCGAAGACCGGCGTTGCGATCGGCATACCTTTTTTCAGGTTTTCAGCGAGACGCATAACTTCTTCGTCAGTGAAGGTATTCAGATCAACCTTCTGACGCACGTCGGTGCCCAGATCGTAGGCACGCTGGATGAATTCGCGCAGTTTGGCGACTTCCTGCTGCTGTTTCAGCATGGCGTTGATTTTCTCGCCAATACCTTTCGCAGCCATACCCAGGTGAGTTTCCAGGATCTGACCGATGTTCATACGAGACGGTACGCCCAGCGGGTTCAGTACGATGTCAACCGGCGTGCCGTTTTCATCGTAAGGCATATCTTCGATCGGGTTGATCTTAGAGATAACACCCTTGTTACCGTGACGGCCTGCCATTTTGTCACCAGGCTGAATCTGACGTTTAACGGCCAGATACACTTTGACAATCTTCAGCACGCCCGGTGCCAGATCGTCGCCCTGAGTGATTTTGCGGCGTTTCGCTTCGAGTTTTTTCTCGAACTCGTGTTTCAGTTCGTCGTACTGCTCAGCCAGCTGTTCCAGCTGATTCTGTTTCTCTTCGTCGGTCAGGCCCAGTTCCAGCCAGCGATCGCGCGGCAGCTTATCGAGCTTCTCAGCTTCGATACCGCCGGAGACCAGCACCGCGTAGATACGACCAAACAGGCCAGCTTCGAGGATCTGCAGTTCTTCAGACAGGTCTTTCTTCGCCTGTTTGAGCTGCATCTCTTCAATTTCCAGCGCACGTTTGTCTTTTTCTACGCCGTCGCGGGTAAAGACCTGAACGTCGATAATGGTACCGGAGACACCGTTTGGTACGCGCAGGGAAGAGTCTTTAACGTCAGACGCTTTCTCACCGAAGATCGCACGCAGCAGTTTCTCTTCCGGCGTCAGCTGGGTTTCACCTTTCGGCGTTACCTTACCAACCAGAATGTCGCCGCCGGTCACTTCCGCACCGATATAAACGATACCGGACTCATCCAGTTTAGAGAGCGCAGCTTCACCCACGTTCGGGATATCAGCGGTGATCTCTTCCGGCCCCAGCTTGGTGTCACGGGACACGCATGCCAGTTCCTGAATGTGGATAGTGGTGAAACGGTCTTCCTGGACAACACGCTCGGAAACGAGGATGGAGTCTTCGAAGTTGTAACCGTTCCACGGCATGAACGCTACACGCATGTTCTGACCCAGCGCCAGCTCACCGAGGTCGGTGGACGGGCCGTCTGCCAGCACGTCGCCGCGCTCAATAGGTTCGCCCAGGGACACGCAAGGCATCTGGTTGATGCAGGTGTTCTGGTTAGAACGGGTGTACTTGGTCAGGTTATAGATGTCGATACCTGCTTCGCCCGGGTACATCTCGTCTTCGTTAACTTTGATAACGATACGGGAAGCATCCACGTACTGAACGGTACCGCCACGTTTAGCCACGGCAGTAACACCGGAGTCAACGGCAACAGCACGTTCCATACCGGTACCAACCAGCGGCTTATCAGCGCGCAGAGTCGGAACCGCCTGACGTTGCATGTTCGCACCCATCAATGCACGGTTGGCGTCATCGTGTTCCAGGAACGGGATCAGGGACGCACCGACGGATACCACCTGCTGGGTGGATACGTCCATGTAGTCAACCTGGTCGCGGCTGAACAAGCTGGATTCGCCTTTACTACGGCAGGTAACCAGATCTTCTACAAAGTGGCCTTCGTCATCCAGGTTGGAGTTCGCCTGAGCAATAACGTAGTTGCCTTCTTCGATAGCAGACAGGTAATGAATTTCGTCGGTTACAACACCGTCAGTCACTTTACGGTACGGGGTCTCGAGGAAACCGTATTCGTTCGTCTGTGCGTACACGGACAGGGAGTTGATCAGACCGATGTTCGGACCTTCAGGCGTTTCGATTGGACATACGCGACCGTAGTGGGTCGGGTGTACGTCTCGAACTTCAAAGCCTGCGCGTTCACGGGTCAGACCGCCCGGGCCGAGTGCAGAGATACGACGTTTGTGCGTAATCTCAGACAGCGGGTTGTTCTGGTCCATAAACTGAGACAGCTGGCTGGAACCAAAGAACTCTTTCACTGCTGCGGAAATCGGCTTGGCGTTGATCATATCCTGAGGCATCAGGGTATCCAGATCGCCAAGAGACAGACGCTCTTTCACCGCACGCTCTACACGTACCAGGCCAACGCGGAACTGGTTTTCCGCCATTTCGCCAACGGAACGGATACGACGGTTGCCGAGGTGGTCGATATCGTCCACTTCGCCTTTACCGTTACGGATATCGATGAGCTTCTTCATCACTTCGATGATGTCGTCTTTGCTCAGGATACCGGAACCTTCGATTTCGTCGCGCAGCAGAGAACGGTTGAACTTCATACGACCTACCGCGGACAGATCGTAGCGGTCTTCGGAGAAGAACAGGTTCTCGAACAGGCTTTCAGCCGCTTCACGAGTCGGCGGCTCACCAGGGCGCATCATGCGGTAGATTTCTACCAGCGCGCTCAGACGGTCGTTGGTCGGGTCGACGCGTACAGTCTCAGAGATGTACGGACCGTGATCCAGATCGTTGGTGAACAGCGTTTCGATACGCTTATGGCCAGACTGGCTCAGCTTGGCCAGCAGATCCAGGCTCAGCTCCATGTTCGCCGGGCAGATCAGCTCGCCAGTAGATTCGTCAACATAGTCTTTAGAGGCAACTTTGCCAGCGATGTACTCAACCGGAACTTCGATATGTTTGATATCGTCTTTTTCCAGCTGGCGAATGTGACGTGCGGTGATGCGACGCCCTTTCTCAACGTACACTTTGCCGTTCGCTTCGATGTCGAAGGAGGCCGTTTCGCCGCGCAGACGCTCCGGTACCAGTTCCATCTGCAGCTTGTTATCGCGAATTTCAAAGACCACTTTCTCGAAGAACAGGTCAAGGATCTGCTCAGTGGTGTAATTCAGCGCGCGCAGGATGATGGTAGCCGGCAGCTTACGACGACGGTCGATACGAACGAACAGGTTGTCTTTCGGGTCGAATTCGAAGTCCAGCCAGGAACCGCGGTAAGGGATGATACGTGCGTTATACAGAACCTTACCGGAGGAGTGGGTCTTACCTTTGTCACTGTCAAAGAAGACGCCCGGGCTACGGTGCAGCTGAGAAACGATAACACGCTCGGTACCGTTGATAACAAAGGTACCGTTGTCGGTCATGAGCGGAATTTCGCCCATGTAGACTTCTTGTTCTTTAATGTCTTTGACGGTGCCTTCTGGCGCTTCGCGCTCGTAGATCACCAGACGCAGTTTTACGCGCAGCGGTGCAGAATAAGTCACGCCACGGATCTGACATTCTTTAACGTCAAAAACCGGTTCGCCCAGACGGTAGCTGACGTATTGCAGCTCGGAATTACCGCTGTAGCTCTGAATCGGGAATACGGAACGGAAAGCAGCTTCCAGACCATACTGCCCTTCAGGATCTTGCTCGATAAACTTCTGGAACGAGTCAAGCTGGATAGAAAGGAGATATGGCACATCCAGAACTTGTGGACGTTTACCAAAATCCTTACGAATACGTTTTTTCTCGGTATAGGAGTAAACCATAGGGTTCCTCAGCTCGCTGACAAGTCGACCCATCTGCCCGCAGAGGGCAGTTTTTTATGCAACACTATTTTGTTGACCGGAAAATGGAACACTTTCCGCAATGCCTGTTGCTATCACGCTTAAACCATTTCATTGCGATTTACACAGCCCAGGAACCCTAACCTGTCGCAGTATATTAAGTCGTCGATAGAAACAAGCATTGAGAGGCAAACCAGTAGTCAAACAGCGTGAAACGCTACTGGCGCCTTACAGCGCAAAAAGGCTGGTGACCAAAAAGTCACCAGCCTCAGCCTGATTTCTCAGGCTGCAACCGGAAGGGTTGGCTTATTTAACTTCAACTTCAGCGCCAGCTTCTTCCAGAGATTTTTTCAGAGCTTCAGCGTCGTCTTTGCTGATGCCTTCTTTCAGTGCAGCCGGAGCAGATTCTACCAGGTCTTTAGCTTCTTTCAGACCCAGGCCAGTTGCGCCACGTACTGCTTTGATAACAGCAACTTTGTTAGCGCCAGCAGCTTTCAGAATTACGTCGAATTCAGTTTTTTCTTCAGCAGCTTCAACCGGGCCAGCAGCTACAGCTACAGCAGCAGCAGCGGAAACACCGAATTTTTCTTCCATTGCAGAGATCAGCTCAACAACGTCCATTACGGACATAGCGGATACTGCTTCAATGATTTGATCTTTAGTGATAGACATTTAAATTGTTCCTGAATATCAGAATAAGTTTATACGTAAGCGAATGCTTTACAAAGATAACTGCGATTAAGCAGCTTCTTTCGCATCGCGTACAGCAGCCAGAGTACGAACCAGTTTGCCAGCCGAAGCTTCTTTCATGGTTGCCATCAGGCGTGCAATTGCTTCTTCGTAGGTCGGCAGAGTTGCCAGGCGGTCGATCTGCGACGCCGGGATCAGCTCACCTTCAAAGGCAGCGGCTTTGACCTCAAATTTTGCATTCGCTTTCGCGAACTCTTTGAACAGACGAGCAGCAGCGCCCGGGTGTTCCATAGAGTATGCAATCAGGGTCGGACCAACAAACGTGTCTTTCAGGCACTCGAACTGAGTACCTTCAACGACGCGGCGCAGCAGGGTGTTACGAACAACACGCATGTATACGCCAGCTTCACGACCTGCTTTACGCAGTTCAGTCATTTTATCTACAGTTACGCCACGGGAATCCGCAACTACTGCAGACAGCGCGCCTTTGGCTACTTCGCTGACTTCAGCAACAATCGCTTGTTTGTCTTGAAGATTTAAAGCCATTAGCTTTGCTCCTGGATGTTTGCCAGAGCCTATGCTCTGGAACTCACTTCACTCAATTCAACGAAAAGAGCGTCTAAATACGGTGAGCAGAAACAAGCCAGAATATCCAAAAATAATCTTAGCGTTCTGTCACCGTCTACGCAGGGGATTAAGTTTCTTGCGAAACACCTGCGGTCTTCGACGGAGGCCTGGATAGGCCAGGCTCCAACGAACAAATCTTGTCTATCCGTCGCTATTCAATTTGTGGCGGCATTGACTACCTTCGTTCACACCAGTCACATAGTTAACTATGCTCCAGGCGATTCACTCAGTTGTCGCCTTGCCACAGCCTGAATATCTCGGCTATACGTCTGCTATAAGCAGAATACGTGGGGGTAAGATTGTAGACAAATTCACCGCCCACGTAAAGCTAATCTTAGTTCGCAGAAGCGCTCAGACCAGCCTGATCAACGGCAACGCCAGCACCCATGGTGGTGGAGATGCTGATTTTCTTGATGTACACGCCTTTAGCCTGAGTCGGTTTTGCTTTTTTCAGCGCAACCAGCAGAGCTTCCAGGTTTTCTTTCAGTTTGTCAGCGTCAAAGTCCACTTTACCGATGGTGGTGTGGATGATGCCGTTTTTGTCGTTACGGTAACGAACCTGACCTGCTTTCGCGTTTTTAACCGCTTCAGCAACGTTCGGAGTTACGGTACCTACTTTCGGGTTCGGCATCAGGCCACGCGGACCCAGAACCTGGCCCAGCTGGCCAACAACGCGCATTGCATCCGGGGAAGCAATAACAACGTCAAAGTTCATTTCGCCTTTTTTGATCTGGTCAGCCAGATCTTCCATACCTACCAGCTCTGCGCCAGCAGCTTTAGCTGCTTCAGCGTTCGGGCCCTGGGCAAATACGGCTACGCGAACTGAACGGCCAGTACCGTGCGGCAGTACGGTCGCGCCGCGGACGTTCTGGTCAGATTTACGCGCGTCGATGCCGAGGTTAACGGCAACATCAACGCTTTCAACGAACTTAGCAGTAGCCAGTTCTTTCAGCAGAGAGATGGCTTCGTTGATGTCGTACTGTTTGGTCGCATCAACTTTGTCACGAATCACGGACATGCGCTTGGTCAGTTTAGCCATTTCTTAGTCCTCCACTACCAGGCCCATGGAACGTGCAGTACCTTCAATGGAGCGAGTCATCGCTTCAATGTCGGAACCAGTCATGTCGGCAGCTTTGGTCTGCGCGATTTCCTGCAGCTGAGCGCGGGAAATTTTACCTACTTTGTCTTTGTTCGGTTTACCGGAACCAGACTTGATACCAGCCGCTTTTTTCAGCAGAACTGCTGCCGGCGGAGTTTTGGTAACGAAGGTGAAAGAACGGTCAGCGTAAACGGTAATAACAACCGGGATCGGCAGACCTTTTTCCAGGGATTCAGTTTTTGCGTTGAACGCTTTGCAGAATTCCATGATGTTCACACCCTGCTGACCCAGTGCTGGACCAACCGGCGGACTCGGGTTTGCCATACCAGCTGCAACCTGCAGCTTGACATAGGCTTGTACTTTCTTAGCCATGTAAATTTCCTCGTTTGGGTGTAGCGCCTAAAAAGGCTCCCCGTGATAAATATCGCTTTATGGGAATCAGACCCATAAAAACAAAAGGCGCGAAATTGTATGTCAATTCCGCGCCTCATGCAACGATTAAAACGTTGCTTTTTTGATCGGCTGTTAGGCTTTTTCTACCTGAGCGAAGTCCAGCTCAACCGGCGTCGCACGACCGAAGATAGAAACGGACACTTTCAGACGAGACTTCTCGTAGTCCACTTCTTCAACCACACCGTTAAAGTCGGCAAATGGACCGTCGCTAACGCGAACCATTTCACCCGGCTCAAACAGCGTTTTCGGCCGCGGCTTATCGCCAACCTGCTGCAGACGGTTCATGATCGCGTCGACTTCTTTGTCGCTGATCGGTGCCGGACGGTCAGATGTACCGCCGATGAAACCCATCACACGCGGTACGCTGCGCACCAGGTGCCAGCTCGCGTCGTTCATCACCATCTGGACCAGCACGTAGCCCGGGAAGAATTTGCGTTCGCTTTTACGACGCTGGCCGCCGCGGATTTCGACCACTTCTTCGGTCGGCACCATGACTTCGCCAAACAACTCTTCCATATTGTGTAATTTGATATGTTCACGCAACGAGGTAGCTACGCGACCTTCAAAACCGGAAAACGCCTGAACGACGTACCAGCGTTTTTTAGGAGCTTCAGACATCTCAGAACCTCAGGCCAGTGATAAAGGATACCAGGCGAACCAGAATACCATCCAGTCCCCACAGGATCAGTGACATTACGGCAGTCACTGCGGCAACAATCAGCGTGGTATGCAACGTTTCCTGGCGAGTCGGCCAGATCACCTTGCGGACTTCGGTTCTCGCTTCACGAGCGAAGGCGACTGTCGCCTTACCTTTTGTCGTTAACAGCGCGACACCGCCCGCTGCAGCGATCAGAATCACTACAGCCAGCGCACGCACTGCCAGCATAATGTCACGATAAAGGAAGTTGCCGACGATGGCCACAACCAGCAGCACGACTACGATTGTCCACTTCATCGCTTCGAGGCCGCGCCCGCTCCCTTGAGCTTCGGTATTCGCACTCATAAACCAACCTGTCACAAGAATTCAGACAAATAACTTCACCCCGCATGAAATGCGAGGCGACCAAACCGAAATGCTCTGCTGCGTTTCGGACTTAACGCCCTCTTCAGAGCCTGTCTCAGCAATGATTATGACCCAAAAAATCACTGATGAGCCAGGTTCTGGTGTGAAAGCGTGCAAAAAGGGCATCAAATGATGCCCTTTTATTGCGCATTGCGTCAAATGTTATCAGCGATTAGCCGAGAACTTTAGCAACCACGCCCGCGCCAACGGTACGACCGCCTTCACGGATTGCGAAACGCAGACCGTCGTCCATCGCGATCGGGTGGATCAGGGTAACAACCATTTTGATGTTGTCGCCCGGCATTACCATCTCTACGCCTTCCGGCAGTTCGATGGTGCCAGTCACGTCAGTAGTACGGAAGTAGAACTGCGGACGGTAGCCTTTGAAGAACGGAGTATGACGGCCGCCTTCGTCTTTGGACAGGATGTACACTTCAGATTCGAACTTGGTGTGCGGGTTGATGGTGCCCGGCTTAGCCAGTACCTGACCACGTTCGATTTCTTCACGTTTGATACCACGCAGCAGAACACCTACGTTCTCACCAGCACGGCCTTCGTCCAGCAGTTTGCGGAACATTTCAACGCCAGTACAGGTGGTTTTCGCGGTTTCTTTGATACCAACGATTTCAACTTCTTCACCTACTTTGATGATACCGCGCTCTACACGACCGGTAACAACGGTACCACGACCGGAGATGGAGAATACGTCTTCGATCGGCAGCAGGAACGGCTTGTCAATCGCACGCTCTGGTTCCGGGATATAGGTATCCAGGTGGCCAGCCAGTTCGATGATTTTCGCTTCCCACTCTGCGTCGCCTTCCAGCGCTTTCAGAGCAGAACCACGAACGATCGGAGTGTCGTCGCCCGGGAAATCGTACTGAGACAGCAGTTCACGAACTTCCATCTCAACCAGTTCCAGCAGCTCTTCGTCATCAACCATGTCGCATTTGTTCAGGAACACGATGATGTACGGAACGCCTACCTGACGACCCAGCAGGATGTGCTCACGAGTCTGCGGCATCGGGCCGTCAGTCGCAGCAACAACCAGGATCGCGCCGTCCATCTGCGCAGCACCGGTGATCATGTTTTTAACATAGTCGGCGTGGCCCGGGCAGTCTACGTGCGCGTAGTGGCGAGTCGGGGTGTCATATTCAACGTGAGAAGTGTTGATGGTGATACCACGAGCTTTTTCTTCCGGCGCGTTATCGATCTGGTCGAATGCGCGAGCAGAACCACCGTAGGTTTTAGCCAGAACGGTAGTGATTGCAGCGGTCAGAGTAGTTTTACCATGGTCAACGTGGCCGATAGTACCGACGTTGACGTGCGGTTTTGTACGTTCAAATTTTTCTTTAGACACGGCTATATTCCTTACTATAGTGCTCTCCCCTTCTGGAGAGAGCACGGGACTTTGGTTTTAACCCTGCGGCTTATTTACCACGGGCTTCGATTACGGCCTGAGCAACGTTGTTCGGCGCATCATCATACTTCAGGAACTCCATGGAGTAAGAAGCACGACCTTTGGTCAGAGAACGCAGCTGAGTTGCATATCCGAACATTTCAGACAGCGGAACTTCAGCGTGGATCACAACGCCAGTCACGTTGGATTCCTGACCGCGCAGCATACCGCGACGACGGCTAAGGTCACCGATAACGTCACCAGTGTTCTCTTCCGGAGTTTCTACTTCAACCTTCATGATCGGCTCAAGCAGAACTGGTTTTGCTTTCTTAAAGCCTTCTTTAAAGGCAATAGACGCAGCCAGTTTAAACGCCAGCTCAGAGGAGTCAACGTCGTGGTAAGAACCGAAGTGCAGACGGATACCCATATCAACTACCGGGTAACCTGCCAGCGGACCAGCTTTCAGCTGTTCCTGGATGCCTTTATCAACGGCCGGGATGTATTCGCCAGGAATTACACCACCTTTGATGTCGTTGATGAACTCGTAACCTTTCGGGTTAGAGCCCGGCTCCAGCGGGTACATGTCGATCACAACGTGACCGTACTGACCACGACCACCAGACTGCTTGGCGTGTTTACCTTCGATATCGGTAACTTTCGCGCGAATCGCTTCACGGTAAGCAACCTGAGGTTTACCGACGTTCGCTTCAACGTTGAATTCACGCTTCATACGGTCAACGATGATGTCGAGGTGCAGCTCACCCATACCGGCGATGATGGTCTGGTTAGATTCTTCGTCAGTCCATACGCGGAAAGACGGGTCTTCTTTAGCCAGACGGCCCAGAGCCAGACCCATTTTTTCCTGGTCAGCTTTGGTTTTCGGTTCAACAGCGATAGAGATTACCGGCTCAGGGAATTCCATACGCTCCAGAATGATCGGCGCATTAGGATCGCACAGAGTGTCACCCGTAGTTACGTCTTTCAGACCGATAGCAGCAGCGATATCGCCCGCGCGAACTTCTTTGATCTCTTCACGTTTGTTAGCGTGCATCTGTACGATACGACCGAAACGCTCACGTGCAGCTTTCACGGAGTTCAGGATGGTATCACCAGAGTTAACCACACCAGAGTACACGCGGAAGAAGGTCAGGTTACCCACGAACGGGTCGGTAGCGATTTTGAATGCCAGAGCAGCAAACGGCTCATCATCGCTAGCATGACGCTCAGCCGGAGTATCTTTACCATCGTCCAGGATACCGTTGATCGCAGGTACGTCAACCGGGGATGGCAGGTAGTCAACTACCGCATCCAGCATCGCCTGAACACCTTTGTTCTTGAACGCAGAACCACAGGTTACCAGGATGATTTCGTTGTTCAGAACGCGCTGACGGAGAGCAGTTTTAATCTCTTCTTCAGTCAGTTCTTCACCACCCAGGTATTTCTCCATCAGCTCTTCAGAAGCTTCAGCAGCGGACTCGATCAGGTTCTGGTGCCATTCTTCGGCCAGTTCCTGCATGTCTGCCGGGATATCTTCGTAAGTGAAGGTTACACCTGCGTCTTCTTCGTTCCAGTTGATGGCTTTCATTTTCACCAGGTCAACAACACCGGTGAACGCTTCTTCAGCGCCAATCGCCAGCTGCAGCGGAACAGGGTTCGCGCCCAGACGGGTTTTGATCTGACCAACAACTTTCAGGAAGTTCGCACCCATACGGTCCATTTTGTTAACGAACGCAATGCGCGGAACTTTGTATTTGTTTGCCTGACGCCATACGGTTTCAGACTGAGGCTGAACACCACCAACTGCGCAGTAAACCATTACTGCACCATCAAGCACACGCATGGAACGTTCTACTTCGATGGTGAAGTCAACGTGCCCCGGGGTGTCGATGATGTTTACGCGATGCGGTTCATACTGCTTAGCCATACCTGACCAGAATGCAGTAGTCGCTGCGGAGGTGATAGTAATACCACGCTCCTGCTCCTGTTCCATCCAGTCCATGGTGGCAGCGCCGTCATGAACTTCACCGATTTTGTGGTTTACACCGGTGTAGAACAGAATACGTTCGGTAGTAGTGGTTTTACCGGCGTCGATGTGCGCACTGATACCGATGTTACGGTAGCGTGCGATGGGTGTTGTACGAGCCATTTGATTCCTCGTTTATTTCTTTAGGCGTTCAGTTAAGTTATCCAGAGCGGGCGACTCATCTGAAGCGCCCGCCTGGTGACTATGACTCCGAAGGGATTACCAACGGTAGTGAGCGAACGCCTTGTTGGCTTCGGCCATACGGTGAACGTCTTCACGTTTCTTAACTGCAGTACCTTTGTTGTCTGCAGCATCAGAAAGTTCGTTCGCCAGACGCAGAGCCATGGATTTATCACCACGTTTACGAGCAGCTTCAACGATCCAACGCATTGCCAGAGCATTACGACGAACCGGACGGACTTCAACTGGAACCTGATAAGTAGAACCACCAACGCGGCGAGACTTAACTTCTACAGTCGGGCGCACGTTGTCGAGAGCGACTTCGAAAGCTTCCAGTTCATTTTTACCAGAGCGCTGAGCCAGGGTCTCCAGCGCGCTGTATACGATTGCTTCTGCAGTAGATTTTTTACCATCTACCATCAGGATATTTACAAATTTAGCCAGCAGTTCTGATCCGAACTTAGGATCCGGCAGGATTTTACGCTGACCAATGACGCGACGACGTGGCATGGAAATACTCCGTTGTTAATTCAGGATTGTCCAAAACTCTAAGAGTTTAGTATGACATTAAGATAAATCAGTTTGGCCTTACTTAACGGAGAACCATTAAGCCTTAGGACGCTTCACGCCGTACTTGGAGCGAGCCTGCTTACGGTCTTTAACGCCGGAGCAGTCAAGCGCACCACGAACGGTGTGGTAACGAACACCCGGAAGGTCTTTAACACGACCGCCACGGATCAGGATCACGGAGTGCTCCTGCAGGTTGTGACCTTCACCACCGATGTAGGAGGTGACTTCGAAACCGTTAGTCAGACGCACACGGCAAACTTTACGCAGTGCGGAGTTCGGTTTCTTAGGAGTGGTGGTATATACGCGAGTACATACGCCACGTTTCTGCGGGCAGGCTTCCAGCGCTGGCACGTTGCTCTTTGCAACTTTGCGCGCGCGTGGTTTGCGTACCAGCTGGTTAATTGTTGCCATTAAATAGCTCCTGGTTTTAGCTTTTGCTTCGTAAACACGTAATAAATCGCCTCATATATTATGAGGACGCAGAATTTTAGGGCGGTGCCGAAAAGGTGTCAAGAAATATACAACGATCCCGCCATTACCAGGACAACTGACCTGCATGTTTGACTGAAAGTCTGACGAAATCAGTATAGCTAACCCTGACGACACTGTCCGCAATTTGACCAGCCAGCCCGCGGGCTTCGATATCTTCTTGCAGAGCGTAGAGGGATATGGGGGCAGATTGCAGGATTTCAAGGAAACGGCCTTCCGCGAGAGCGGCGATAACGCCATCCGACAGCAGCAGAAGATCGTCGCCCTCTTTTAGCAAACGGAGCATAGCCGCCATATCGGCGTGCCAGGGGGATGTGCTTAGCGTGTGGAGCATTCGAGCCTCAGAACCGCAGTATCACGTTAAAATCGTCAAGCCGGGCGCGCAAAGCCTCTGGCTCCAGCCATTCGCCATCAACAACCCACGGCGTGGCAGAATTCAGACCGCGCTCCCGTGCTGAAGCAGCGCAAATCCAGCACTGTTCGATATCGTATAGCGATAAGAGCTTAAAGGTGGAGATATAGTCGCGCGCCAGCACCGCTGCGGGGCGCTGCCCGGGAAGAAGCTGAAAGACGCCATCACCCACGAAGAAAACGCCGATCTCTTCCGTCAGCGCTGAGGTTGCCAGCAGGGCGTCCAGCCCTTCCCTGCCCGACGCAGAACCATGAGGCGCAGACGAAAAAACAAAGGCTACGCGCTTCATCAGAACTGCACCATGCGATCGCAGGTTAACGCGGCTTCCGCCAGCGCGCCCAATCCGCTCAAGGTAAAGCCCGGCTGCAAATTATACCCAGGCAAATTCAGCTGCCGGGCCTCCTGTTCATCAGTGATTCCACGCCGTAACGCTGCGGCTACACAGATATGCAAGGAAACGGCGTGTTCGTCATGCAGCGTCTGCCAGGCCCGAACCAGATCAAATTCGTCGCTGGCGGGCGCCGTGAGCTGATTCGCGTTATGGACGCCTTCACGATAGAAAAAGATGCTGAGCAACTCGTGGCCTTCCTGCAAAACGGCGCGGGCAAACTGTAGTGCGCTGCTGGCCTGCTGGGTACCATAAGCGGGCCCCGTTACCGTAATGGCAAAGCGCATTACTTATCCAGCCCCTGGAAATCTCCACTTTTGAACTGACGAATGTAGAGATATACCGTGTGCTTAGAGATGTTCAGCCGATCGGCCACCTGGTTGATGGCATCTTTGATATCAAAGATCCCCTTCTCATAGAGGTTCAGGACGATCTGCCGATTTTTAGCGTTGTTAGAAACGTTACGGTCAGCGTTCACCTCTTCAATCGTGAACTCAAGCGTCTGGGCCACCAGATCGTCAACCGATGAAGCAAAGTTGACCTGGGAATTCACCTCCGTCGTTTCCGGCGGAATAAAGGTGCTCATGATTTGTGAGAAAGGGACATCAAGGTTCATGTTGATGCACAGCAGGCCAATGACCCGATGGTCACGGTTGCGGATAGCGATAGTGACCGATTTCATCAGCACACCGCTTTTGGCGCGAGTAAAATAGCATTTGGAAACGCTGCTATCGGCTCCAGTCATATCGTGCAGCATGCGCAGCGCAAGGTCGGTAATTGGCGAGCCGATTTGACGGCCGGTGTGTTCACCGTTGGCGATACGAATAGCGGAACATTTTAAGTCCTGCAATGAGTGCAATACGATTTCACAGTGGGAACCGATGAGCATCGCTAACCCGTCCACTACCGCTTCATAGGATTTAAGGATATCGAAGTCGGTCTGGTCAAAAGGACGTTGATCCAGCAAATCAAGCTCACTGGTCTCGTTGGTTAAAAGCGACCTGGACATGAAAAAAAGCACTCCTTTTCAGGAGCCTGTCGTTATCGTCAGGGCAGGCTCATCATCATTATTAATCTATCTAAAGTAATACAGCGCCTGAGGTTCTTTCCAGTTTTAATTATATCTGCCCGCAATAAAAAAACCGCCGCCCCTGGAGGCGGCGGCTTAAAACCGATTACTTCTTAGCGTCAGCGGCTGGCGCTTCAGCAGCGGCTTCAGGCTTGGCGTCTGCTTTCGGCGCCGGTTTAATATCCAGCAGCTCTACATCAAATACCAGAGTAGAGTTTGCCGGGATACCCGGTACGCCAGTTTTGCCGTAAGCCAGATCCGGTGGAATGACCAGCTGGATTTTACCGCCTTTCTTGATGTTCTTCAGGCCTTCGGTCCAGCCCGGGATCACGCCGTCCAGGCGGAAGGAAAGCGGCTCGCCGCGGGTATAAGAGTTATCAAACTCTTTACCGTCGATCAGCGTACCTTTGTAGTTGACGACAACGGTATCGCTGTCTTTCGGCGTTTCGCCGGTACCCGCTTTCTCGACTTTGTAGAGCAGGCCAGATTTAGACGTTTTCACGCCTTTCTCTTTCGCAAAGGCGTCACGGTAAGCTTTGCCTTTCGCTTCATTCTCAGAGGCGTCTTTTTCCATTTTCTGCTGAGCAGCAGTTTTTACACGGGTTTCAAACGCCTGCAGAGTCTGTTCGATCTCCTGATCGGACAGCTTGCTCTTATCAGCAAAAGCGTCCTGAACGCCGGCGATCAGCTGATCTTTATCTAATTTGATGCCCAGTTTTTCTTGTTCTTTCAGGGAGTTTTCCATGTAACGTCCCAGCGATGCACCCAGCGCATAAGCAGATTTCTGATCGTCATTTTTAAATGCCGATTTGCTGTCCGTTGCGGGTGCCGCTTTCGCTGTAGTCTCAGCAGCGAAGCTCAGCGGTGCATTCAGGGCGATGGCCATAGTGGTCGCCAGCAGCGTTACTTTAAACAGTGATTTCATCCATTTCTCCAGGGCCGGGGCATCTCACCCCAGGGTTATCGTAAAAAACAAAAAACGTACTATAGAACGTTGCAGAACAAATCAACATACAGACGTACCTGAATATCGCCTCATTTAAGACTATTTTTGTATGAATTAGTTTCCTGTCAGACGTAACGATGCTGCGCGGATGCTGAAACTTCAGTAGAATCCGCCCGCAGGATAAGACAGAAGAGGTTACTCATGCACGATAGCACTTTAGAGACTCGCCTTGCGGAGCTGGAGAGCAGACTGGCGTTTCAGGAAATCACTATTGAAGACCTCAACAAGACCGTCACCGCCCACGAGATAGAAATGGCGAGGATGCGCGAACATATGCGCCTGATGGTCGAAAAACTGAAAGCCACTCAGCCGTCGCATATGGCTTCACAGGCGGAAGAAACGCCCCCGCCGCACTATTAAGACGTAAAAAAAGCGGGTTTCCCCGCTTTTTTCTATTCCGCGACGCGAGCGCAGCGGAATTAGTGGCAGCCGCAGCCGCCGTTGCCGCCGCAGCCGCCTTTGCCATGTTCGTGGTCATGGCCGTGGCCACCGCAGCAACCATCATGATCGTGGTCGTGGCCATGATCGTGCCCGTGAGCACCGTGTACATGACCATGCTCCAGCTCTTCCGCCGTTGCTTCGCGAATCGCGACAACTTCAACGTTGAACTTCAGATTCTGACCAGCGAGCATGTGGTTACCGTCAACAACAACGTGTTCGTCACCCACTTCGGTGATTTCTACCGGTACCGGACCCTGATCGGTTTCCGCCAGGAAGCGCATGCCAACCTGCAGTTCATCAACGCCCATGAAGACGTCTTTCGGTACACGCTGCACCAGGTTTTCGTCATACTGACCGTAAGCGTCGTTAGCGCCGACGGCAACGTCAAATTTGTCGCCCACTTCGTGGCCATCCAGCGCGTTTTCCAGGCCGGAAATCAGGGAGCCGTGACCGTGCAGGTAATCCAGCGGCGCGCTTACCGGAGACTCATCAACCAACACACCGTCTTCTGTACGTACCTGATAGGCCAGGCTGACCACCAGGTCTTTTGCTACTTTCATGATATCTCCTGAGCATGGGAAGAATAGTGGCGCAGATTGTAGCGGAATTCTGCACCCGTGTACCCTCTAGCTTAAAAAAAGCCGATAGATAACGCTAGTCCGGATGAAAAATGCCTATCACTTGCTCTTCTTTGCGAATATGCTCGCGGACCTCTTTATCCGCCTCACGCATCTGATGACCGCACTTAACGCACTCAACAATATCGACATTATTCTCACGCCACATCGCCAGCGAATCCTGGGCCTGGCACGCCGGGCATTTCGCACCGGCGATAAAACGTTTACGCACAGCCATATCATTTACCTTTATTCAAATTCATCCCAGCCGTCTAACTGCCTGCTCTCTTTTTGCATCTCGCGCTGAAAAATCTCCTCCAGCTCGCGTCTGGCTTCCCGCACGCGGGATATCTGCAGGGTATCACTATGCACCGGCATTAACTCACGCAGCATCCGCATATCGAGGCGCCGAAAATGCAGCTGGGCGCGCTGCGCCTGATGGGGATGCATGCCGAGTGAGATAAGCGCTTTCCGTCCTAGCTCCAGCGCGCTGGAGAAGGTTTCGCGGGAAAACTGCGCCACTCCCGCCTGCAGCAGCTCATGGGCCTCAACGCGTCCCCGCGCTCGCGCCAGAATATGGAGATGTGGAAAGTGTTGTTGACACATCTCCACCAGCTTCATGGTATCTTCCGGCTCGTTGCAGGTGATAACGATCGACTGCGCGTCTTCGGCTCCCGCCGAGCGCAGGAGCTCCAGCTGCGTCGCATCGCCAAAATAAACTTTATAGCCATATTTACGCATCAGATTGACCGCGCTGATATCGCGCTCCAGTACCGTAATACGCATTTTGTTCGCCATCAGCAGACGGCCAATCACCTGGCCGAAACGCCCAAAACCAACGATGATCACCTGCGGTTTGTCATCTTCAACCCACGGAGCCTCGCCCTCCTCTTCAGGTTGGTTCAATCGCCGCGAAAGGACTTTATCGATGAGCTTCATCAGCAGCGGCGTGGTCATCATCGATAATGTCACCGTCACCAGCAGCAGGGCCATCTGATCGTTTTGAAACAGACGAAGCAAAGCGGGGAGTGAGAACAGCACAAAGGCAAACTCGCCCCCCTGGCTCAGCACGCCGGCAAACTGCACCCGTTCAGAGCTGCGCAGGCCATAAACCCGCGCCAGAAGATACAGGACGAGACCTTTTACCGTCACCAGTATCGCGACGCTGGCCACAACCCACAGTAAATGGGTATAGAGCACCCCAAGGTTCAGCGCCATGCCAACGGAAATAAAGAACAGCCCGAGGAGAAGCCCTTTAAATGGCTCAATGGCGATTTCCAGCTCGTGGCGATACTCGCTCTCTGCCAGCAGGACGCCGGCGATAAAGGTCCCCAGCGCCATCGACAAACCGAGCGCATCCATAAACAACGCCGATCCGAGAACCAGCAGTAGCGTCGCCGCGGTGAAGACCTCCCGCACGCCGGATCCGGCGATAAACCGAAATACCGGCCTCAGCAGATAACGACCGCCAACCAGCATTCCGCCGAAGGCCAGCACCTTCATCCCGATGGTGAGCCAGTTAAAATGGTCATCACCTGACCCTGCGAGCAGGGGAACCAGCGCCAGGGCCGGGATCACGGCCAGATCCTGAAACAGCAGTACGGAGAAGCCCAGCTGCCCGGACTCGCTGCGGCTCATGCCTTTCTCCCGCATCAGCTGCAGCGCCATCGCCGTGGAAGACATCGCCAGCCCAATCCCGCCAACCACCGCAGCGCGCCATGAGAAGTCGCTAAGCATGAGCAAACCGCCAAGTATCAGCGCGCTGAAGGCGACCTGAGCGGCCCCGACGCCGAAAATGGAGCTTCTCAGCCGCCACAGCTTGGACGGATTCAACTCCAGTCCGATGATAAACATCAGAAAGACGACGCCTAATTCTGAGAAGTGAAGAATTTCATCCACATCGCTGATGAAGCCTAATCCCCAGGGGCCGATGGCGATACCGGCCAGCAGATACCCGAGCACGGCACCAATACCCAGCCTCGCCGCCAGCGGCACCGCCACTACGGCGGCAAACAGAAATAACACCCCGGCCAGCAGTAAATCAGCTCCCGCCATTTGGACCTCCCGCCGTTACAGGGTTAGCCAGCCAATCGCGGTAGGCGCGAGCGCGGCTTTTCAGATCGTCGGGTGATTGCCGACGCGCCCAGTAGACGATAATCGGGCTCATCCAGTGCATGCGGCACATACCGGCGGTCAGTTCGAAAGGGCGGAGAATATCATTCATCGGATAACGATGGGCATCGCGCCGGTAGGCGCTCTCCGGCTCGCCGGTAGTAATGACGCTACGCCAGTACTTTCCCGCCAGCTGATTCCCTCCCGCCCCGCTGGCAAAGCCGCGGCTGAGCACCCTGTCCAGCCACTCTTTCATCAGCGCCGGGCAGCTCCAGGTATAGAGCGGATGCTGGAAAACAATCACCTCATGCTGGCGCAGGAGATCCTGCTCGCAGGCGATATCGATAAAAAAATCCGGATAGTGCGCGTAGAGATCGTGCACGGTAACATTCGACAACTGTAAGGCCGGTTCAAGCAAAACCCGGTTGGCCACGGAATCCTGAGATTCTGGGTGGGCATACAGCAGCAAAACTTTCGCTGTCTGAGACATCTTTCCCCTCCCGAACGTCTTCTGGCGGCCTGTGCAGCGGCTGCGTCCCGACGCAACCAGAATGACTTTGTGTATCATCTTCATTTTGGGCTACCATTGCGGCCCGGTTGAGCGATTCGCTCGACACTACATTATCATAATGACAAATTAACATAGTCAGAACATACGGCGCCTTATGATTGTTTTCTCCTCCTTACAAATTCGTCGCGGCGTACGCGTCCTGCTGGACAACGCTACCGCCACCATCAACCCAGGGCAAAAAGTCGGCCTGGTGGGTAAAAACGGCTGCGGTAAATCCACGCTGCTTTCGCTTTTGAAAAACGAGATTAGCGCCGACGGCGGCTCAATGACCTTCCCCGGCAGCTGGCAGCTGGCCTGGGTTAATCAGGAAACGCCTGCGCTTGCGCAGCCGGCTATTGACTATGTTATTGATGGCGATCGCGAATTCCGCAAGCTGGAGGCGGACCTGCACGCGGCCAACGAACGTAATGACGGCCATGCCATCGCGACGGTCCACGGTAAGCTGGACGCCATCGACGCCTGGACCATCCGCTCGCGTGCGGCCAGCCTGCTCCACGGGCTCGGTTTCAGCAACGAACAGCTTGAAAGACCGGTGAGCGACTTTTCCGGCGGCTGGCGTATGCGTCTCAACCTCGCGCAGGCGCTGATTTGCCGTTCCGATCTGCTGCTGCTTGATGAACCGACGAACCACCTCGATCTCGACGCGGTCATCTGGCTGGAGAAGTGGCTCAAAGGCTACCCGGGGACCCTGATACTGATCTCCCACGATCGCGATTTTCTCGATCCGATCGTCGACAAAATTATCCATATCGAACAGCAAACGATGTTCGAGTACACCGGCAACTACAGCTCATTTGAAGTGCAGCGCGCGACCCGTCTTGCGCAGCAACAGTCGATGTATGAGAGCCAGCAGCTGCGCGTCGCGCATTTGCAGAGCTACATCGACCGTTTTCGCGCTAAAGCCACCAAAGCTAAACAGGCGCAAAGCCGTATCAAAATGCTCGAGCGTATGGAGCTCATCGCCCCTGCCCACGTTGATAACCCGTTTCACTTTAGCTTCCGCGCGCCGGAAAGCCTGCCCAATCCCCTATTGAAAATGGAAAAGGTCAGCGCCGGTTATGGCGAGCGCGTGATTCTCGACTCAATCAAGCTGAATCTGGTTCCCGGTTCGCGCATCGGTCTGCTGGGGCGTAACGGGGCCGGTAAATCGACGCTGATTAAACTGCTGGCCGGCGAGCTACAGCCGCTGCAGGGTGAAATTGGTCTGGCGAAAGGCATCAAGCTTGGCTACTTTGCCCAGCATCAGCTGGAGTTCCTGCGCGCCGACGAATCCCCGCTGCAGCATCTTGCCCGTATTGCGCCGCAGGAGCTGGAGCAGAAGCTGCGCGACTATCTGGGCGGTTTCGGCTTCCAGAGCGATAAAGTCAACGAAGAGACAAAGCGTTTCTCCGGCGGCGAGAAAGCGCGCCTGGTGCTGGCGTTAATCGTCTGGCAGCGGCCTAACCTGCTGCTGCTTGATGAACCCACCAACCACCTCGATCTCGATATGCGCCAGGCGCTAACCGAAGCGCTCATTGATTTTGAAGGCGCGCTGGTGGTGGTTTCGCACGACCGTCATCTGATTCGCTCCACCACCGATGACCTTTATCTGGTGCACGACAGCAAAGTCGAACCTTTCGATGGCGATCTTGAAGACTATCAGCAGTGGCTGAGCGACTCGCAAAAGCAGGAAAGCCAGACATCGGAAGAGCCAAAGGAAAACGGCAACAGCGCCCAGGCGCGTAAAGATCAGAAACGCCGGGAAGCCGAACTGCGTACGCTGACCCAGCCGCTGCGCAAAGAGATCGCCCGACTGGAAAAAGAGATGGAGAAGTTCAACGCGCAGCTGGCGCAGGCGGAAGAGAAGCTGGGCGACAGCGAATTGTACGATCAAAGCCGCAAAGCCGAGCTCACCGCATGTCTACAGCAGCAGGCCAGCGCGAAGTCCGGGCTGGAAGAGTGTGAAATGGCCTGGCTGGATGCCCAGGAGCAGCTGGAGCAGATGCTGCAGGAAGGCTAGCGGCAATATGCCATACGAGAAGGCGGGCTAACCCGCCTTTTTTCATCCTCCGCACCCTGGCTTAGCGCTGCGCCGCCAGCCGGGCGCGGATCTGCGACAGCGAGACATAGCCGTACAGCTTGCCATCCAGAAAGCGCGTTTTTAACTCGCCCTGCTGCTCCTGTTCCAGCGTTTGCCCATCGTACAGCTGCAGTTCCCCCAAGGCGTCGCGTTCCACGCGCAGCAGACCACGCGCCGAACGTTTAAGACCATTATCGGTTTTCGGCTCCTTAAAGAGGGCTCTTCCCTCGCCGTTCACCTCCCCCCAGGTTGCCTTCATCGCGAAGCCGAAGGTATCGCGGGTGTTGTACTGGTAGGTAAATGAACCCACGCCGAACACCACGTTAGCGCTGGCAAAGCCTTTCGCTTCCAGGCGACGCAGGATCTCATCCGCTCTGGCGAGAGTAATGGAATCGCCGTAAATCAGGCCGACATGCGGATCCAGCACCTTGTATCCTTTTTCGTTGATAGTGCCGCCAAAAATTTCCCACAGAACCTCCACGGAGCCTTTCTCCTCGGCGCTGCGCTCGCTGCGGGTGTCGTCGTCAGCTGCGGTTCCGCACAGAATCGCCACCGGATCGCCGCTGTCCGGACGGAATACCACGCGCCCCTGACGCTGCATAATTATTGCCTGCAGCTCGCGGGTGTATTCGGTCAGCACCTGCCAGTAGTCCCAGGTATCCGAGACGATAGAGACGAAACCCTGCGGGTGGACTTCGGTAATCAGCCGGCGAAAGGTTTCAATTTCCCGCTCGCGCTCGCCCATACACATCACGCTGTGTTCCGTAGCCGGAATGCTGGCGCCGATGAGCTCATCTTCACCGCGAGTGTAATAATCACGGGCATACAGCAGCGAAGGCAGGCTATCGGTCCCTTTGAAGCTGGCCAGATGTCCGCAGCCCGACTGCGCAGTGTCGTGCAGTCCGGACATCCCCCGAAACGAAAAGTCGTGACATTGGAAATCAAGGTGCGTCAGATCGCTACAGGTTTTCTCCGCCCAGCGTTCGCAAATCAGGCGATAGTGGTGGGCGATGGTCGCGTTGGTTGACGCTTTCCACAGCTCCGCCGAAAGCACCGTCTCCAGATAGTTCACCAGCCAGAAGAACTCAGGTTGCGTATTGGTGATGGTCAGCACCGGTACTTTCATCGGCACCTTGGTGCCTTCATCCAGCGCTTTGATATGCAATGGTAAATAGCCAAGCCGATGCAGAGCGCGAATAGGTTCCACCCCAACCGTATCGCGGCCCAGATAGCCGTCCATCACCTGCTTATACTCGTTGACGACCTCCTCTTCCGGGCGGGCGAAAAACGCCTCGTTAAACAGATCGACCAGGAACCACTGTAGAAAGCCCTGCAGGCCGAAAAATACCAGCTTGCCATCGGCCTGCGGCGACTGGAAAAAACGATCGCTGCGCGGGGTAAAGTTAGAGTAAACCTTCGTTGTCCCCTGCGGATACTGCACGCGATGGGAAACTTTATAACCATCAATGGCCAGAATCGGATTTATTTTCATCATGTTATCCCCAATGTGCGCGGTAGATGGCGTCAATATCGATAAGCTCCAGCTGCGGATGAGCCAGGGCAGGAGAAGTCAAAGAGGTGGTGGCGTAAACGGCATCGATGCCGTTATTCAACAGATGCTCTACGCCTTTGGAAAAAATACCGTGGGTGACGTACAGACTCACGCTGCGGGCGCCCGCCTCGCGCAGCACCTGCGCCGAGCCGATAAAGGTGCCGCCAGCGTCACAGAGGTCGTCAACAATAAGCACCGCTTTACCCGCGACATCACCCGCCAGCAGGGAAAAACCGCTTAACGCGCCGCTGGCAAGGTCACGCTCTTTACCGAGGATCGCGAACTCTCCGGCACCGCAGGCTTTAGCCACAGGATGAATCTTCTTTAGCGCACCGGCATCCGGCGCCACCAGCATCAGCTCCCCGGCAGCAATAGCCTGACGCAGACCGGCGCTCTGCAGAAGACAGTGCTGTTGAGCCACCGTGACCATGTTATTGACTGCCGCCGCTGCGGCATCGCTGTGCGGGTCAAGCACCACGACTTTGTCAAAGCCAAGGGTATTAAGCTGCCTGGCAAAGACCTTCAGCGCGAAGCTGTCTCCCGGTACCATATGACGATCCTGACGCGCCCACGGCAGCCACGGCAGTTCCAGATGGCTAAACGTCACGTCGGTAACATGACGCACGGCCTCCACCAGCTGCGCCAGCAGCATAAAATCGTTCATGTCGCGCAGAGCAACCGCCCGGATGCGCATCAGACGGGCGGAAGGCGGTAGTGGATCGGTCACCTTCAGCCACACAGCGCCATCGGGAAAGACGCCGCTGGCAAGCGTAAACGCTTCATCATCCAGTTCCAGGGTAAATTTTTCGCTCATGATGACCTCCGCTCATTAAATTGTGTCCCTAAGACACAATCAATAATGTCCCTAAGACACATATTGTGCAAGCGTTAAATGTCATTTAAGCGGAGATGTGAATTAAGCAGTTGAAAAACAATAATAAAAATGTAGGCTTGCTGCTCAGGAAGGGGCTGGTACACTTGTCAGCGTTCTTTTCCGCTGCGAGCGCTCTATGACCAACGATGCCGAATACCTCAGCCAATACGATGCCAGTCGCTTTCCCTCGCCGCTGGTGACCGTCGATAGCGTCCTGTTTACCCTGCATGAAGGGGCGCTGTGCGTTCTGCTGGTTGAGCGCGCTAATCCACCGCAGCAGGGGGCGTGGGGGCTACCCGGCGGCTTTATCGATCTGGCGCACGATGATTCAACCCGCGCCACGGCGCTACGTAAGCTCACGGAAAAAACCGGGATTTCACCGTCATGGCTGGAGCAGCTCGACACCTTCTCCGGGCCGGATCGCGATCCGCGCGGCTGGAGCCTGACTATCGCCTGGTTTGCGTTAATCTCGTGGGTAGAGTGTCAGCCGCATATCGCCAGCGTCAGCGATGCCCGCTGGGTGCCGGTGGCGCAGCTGGATAGCTATTCGCTGGCTTTCGATCATCAAAAGATTATCGACGCCGGTCTGCATCGCTTACGCCAAAAAACGATGTACTCTTTACTGCCGGTTTACTGTCTGCCGGAGACCTTTACCCATGGTCAGCTGCTGGAAGCCACGGAAATCATCCTTGGTCAGCCGATTCAACGCAAAAGCCTGATTCGCCGCTTCGAAGCCTCCGGAATGTTTGAAGAGACCGGTGAAACAGCGGCAACCGGCGCGCGGAAAGCGCGGCTATGGCGGCGTAAACCCGGCGTCGATTTTCATCTCTTTTCACGTAACCTGCTGGCCGATTAGCCGCAAGGCCACATATGGGCTAACCTGCGCACTTCATGCGCGGTATAGTATGTTATAAAGATTATTTATTGCTCTGGTGCTATGGTTGATATCACTCCTACAGAAATGACGCCCCCTGAAGACGACTCGCAGCAGTTTCATCCGATGCGCGGCGTAGGCAATCGTCATTTGCAAACCATGTTGCCGCGGCTAATCCGTCGCAAACTCCGCTTTACTCCCCACTGGCAGCGTCTGGAATTGCCGGACGGCGATTTTGTCGATCTGGCATGGAGTGAAGACCCTTCTCAGGCGCGCCATAAACCTCGTCTGGTGGTATTTCATGGCCTGGAGGGGAGCCTACACAGCCCTTACGCACACGGACTTATCCATGCGGCAATGCAGCGCGGCTGGCTGGGCGTGGTGATGCACTTTCGCGGCTGTAGCGGCGAACCCAACCGGAATAACCGCATCTACCACTCGGGCGAAACGGAAGACGGCTCCTGGTTTCTGCGCTGGCTCCAGCGCGAGTACGGCACGGTCCCCACCGCCGCGGTGGGATATTCGCTCGGGGGCAATATGCTGGGCTGCCTGCTGGCAAAAGAAGGCGACGCTATTCCCGTTGATGCCGCGGTTATCGTATCGGCGCCGTTTATGCTGGAAGCCTGTAGCTATCATATGGACAAAGGTTTCTCCCGCGTTTATCAGCGCTACCTGCTCAACCTGCTGAAAGCCAACGCCGCGCGTAAGCTAAAAGCCTATCCCGGCTCTCTGCCCGTCGATTTACGCCAGCTAAAAAGCATGCGCCGTATCCGCGAGTTTGACGATTGCATTACGGCCAGGATCCACGGTTTTGCCGATGCGCTGGACTACTATCGCCAGTGTAGCGCCATGCCGCGCCTGAGCGATATCACTAAGCCCACGCTGATTATTCACGCGAAGGACGATCCCTTTATGGATCACCACTCGATTCCCCCGCAGGAGCAGCTGCCGGCGAATGTCGAATATCAGCTCACGGAGCACGGCGGGCACGTTGGCTTCGTCGGCGGCACGCTGCGTAAGCCTGAAATGTGGCTTGAAAAACGCATCCCGGATTGGCTAACCCGTTGGCTAGGAGCGCAAATATGATCATTCCCTGGCAAGATCTCGATCCCGAAACGCTGGATAACCTGATCGAAAGTTTTGTATTACGTGAAGGCACCGATTATGGTGAACATGAACGTTCGCTGACGGATAAAGTCGCGGATGTTAAACAGCAGTTGAAAAGCGGAGAAGCCGTGCTGGTGTGGTCAGAACTGCACGAAACGGTGAATATCATGCCCCGCAAGCAGTTTCACGGCTAAGGCGGCACACACTATCGTTTACTCTGGGAGTTGTTATGTCTGCCAAACATCCGGTGATTGCCGTCACGGGCTCCAGCGGCGCGGGAACCACGACCACCAGCCTCGCCTTTCGCAAAATTTTCGCCCAGCTTAATCTGCACGCCGCCGAAGTTGAAGGCGATAGCTTTCACCGCTATACCCGTCCGGAAATGGACATGGCGATCCGTAAAGCGCGCGATCAGGGCAAACATATCAGCTACTTTGGCCCCGAGGCTAACGACTTCGGCCTGCTGGAACACACGTTCGCCGAATATGGGCAAAGCGGCAAAGGCCAGTCGCGCAAATATTTACATACCTATGATGAGGCCGTGCCGTGGAATCAGGTTCCGGGGACCTTCACGCCCTGGCAGCCGCTGCCGGAACCGACTGACGTCCTGTTTTATGAAGGCCTGCACGGCGGCGTTGTGACGCCACAGCACAACGTAGCAAACCATGTCGACCTGCTGGTCGGCGTGGTGCCCATCGTCAATCTTGAGTGGATCCAGAAGCTTATCCGCGACACCAGCGAGCGCGGACACTCTCGTGAGGCGGTCATGGATTCCGTGGTCCGCTCGATGGAAGATTACATCAACTTTATCACCCCGCAGTTTTCACGCACCCACCTCAACTTTCAGCGCGTACCGACGGTGGATACGTCCAACCCATTTGCGGCCAAAGCCATTCCTTCACTGGATGAAAGCTTTGTCGTTATCCATTTCCGTAATCTAAAAAATATCGATTTCCCCTGGCTACTGGCGATGCTGCAGGGCTCGTTTATTTCGCATATGAATACTCTGGTGGTACCGGGCGGGAAAATGGGGCTGGCGATGGAACTGATTATGGCGCCGCTGGTTGAGCGGCTGATGGAAGGCAGGAAAATCAGCGAGTAGCCAGAACCCCGGTGGCGCGATTGCCGGCCGGGGCGCGTTCGGCTTACCCTTCGATCACTTCATAAGAGTGGGTAATGTTTACCGCTTTCTCAAGCATCAGCGCGACGGAACAATACTTTTCCGCCGACAGGTCGACCGCGCGAGACACGGCAGCGTCCTTCAGTTCTTTACCGGTCACGATAAAATGCAGATTGATATGGGTAAACAGACGCGGCGCCTCTTCGCGGCGCTCCGAGGTCAGCTTAACTTCGCAGTTGGTGACGTTCTGGCGGCCCTTCTGCAATATGGAAACCACATCAATCGCGCTGCATCCGCCTGCCGCCATCAGTACCATTTCCATTGGGCTAGGCGCTTTATCCCCGGAATTGCCGTCCATCAGAATCTGGTGGCCAGAAGCCGACTCACCGATGAAGGTTAACCCTTCAACCCACTTCACTCGCGCTTGCATAAATTTAACTCCAGGGCTGTAATTTTCCTGACAGATTACGCGTACATAACAATTCTCGCAACGGAAGGCGACCTGGGTCATGCTGAAGCGAGACACCAGGAGACATGCGGCGAAAGCTATGCTAAAACAATCTGGATGCTACAGTAATACATTGATGTACTGCATGTATGCAGAGGAGTTCACATTACGGGCTGTCGAAAAATCATCAGCCAGCTTCCCAGGTATAGGGAAACAATACGATTGCATGCCCGGACGCCGTGTAGTGTCGGCGCCCGGAGATAGCTTATAACAGAGGATAACCGCGCATGGTGCTTGGCAAACCGCAAACAGACCCTACCCTTGAATGGTTCTTGTCTCATTGCCACATTCATAAGTACCCATCAAAGAGCACGCTGATCCACCAGGGTGAAAAAGCAGAAACGCTGTACTACATCGTTAAAGGCTCCGTGGCTGTACTCATCAAGGATGAAGAAGGTAAAGAGATGATCCTCTCTTACCTTAATCAGGGCGATTTCATCGGTGAATTAGGCTTGTTTGAAGAAGGCCAGGAGCGTAGCGCTTGGGTACGTGCGAAAACCGCATGTGAAGTGGCCGAAATCTCCTACAAAAAGTTCCGTCAGTTGATCCAGGTTAACCCGGACATCCTGATGCGTCTCTCTTCGCAGATGGCTCGTCGTCTGCAGGTCACGTCTGAGAAAGTCGGCAACCTCGCCTTCCTTGACGTTACCGGTCGTATCGCTCAGACGCTGCTGAACCTGGCTAAACAGCCGGATGCGATGACCCACCCGGACGGTATGCAAATTAAAATTACCCGCCAGGAAATTGGTCAGATCGTCGGCTGCTCTCGTGAAACCGTTGGTCGTATTTTGAAAATGCTGGAAGATCAGAACCTGATTTCCGCGCACGGTAAAACCATCGTCGTCTACGGCACCCGTTAAGTTGCTAAGCGGCGTATTGCTCCCGCAGTACGCCGTTTTTGTTTTTCCCTCATGTGGCGCAGGCTGATTTACCACCCGGAAGTCAACTATGCACTGCGGCAAACGCTGGTGTTGTGTCTGCCGGTTGCGATTGGGCTTCTGCTCGGTCATCTCCAGCAGGGGCTGCTGTTTTCTCTTGTTCCCGCCTGCTGCAACGTTGCCGGGCTGGATACGCCGCATAAACGCTTCTTTAAACGCCTGATTATCGGCGGCAGCCTGTTTGCCGGCTGTAGCCTGATCGTTCAGCTTCTTCTGCAGCGAGACATCCCTTTGCCGCTGATCCTCACGGGTCTGGCGCTCATCCTCGGCGTCACCGCCGAAATCAGCTCCCTGCACGCTCGGCTGCTGCCCGCCTCGCTTATCGCGGCTATTTTTACCCTCAGTCTCGCTGGCAATATGCCTATCTGGGAGCCGCTGTTAATCTACGCCATGGGCACCTTATGGTATGGCGTGTTTAACTGGTTCTGGTTTTGGCTGTGGCGCGAACAGCCGCTGCGTGAATCATTAAGCCTGCTCTACCGGGAGCTGGCCAACTACTGCGAGGCCAAATACAGTCTGCTTACCCAGCATACGGACCCCGCCACATCGCTGCCGCCGCTGCTCAACCGCCAGCAGAAGGTGGTGGATCTGATTACCCAGTGCTATCAGCAGATGCATATGCTGGCGGCTAACCAGCGCAGCGATCACAAACGCCTGCTGCGCGCTTTCCAGGTTGGACTGGACCTTCAGGAACATATTTCCGTCAGTCTTCATCAGCCGGAAGAGGTGCAGAAACTGGTGGAGCGCAGCCACGCGGAAGCGGTGATTCGCTGGAACGCGCAAACCGTTGCCGCCCGCCTGCGGGAGCTGGCGGACGATCTCCTCTACCACCGTTATCCTCAGCGCTTTCAGATGGATAAACAGATCGGCGCGCTGGAAAAAATCGCCTGGCAGCATCCGGATAATCCGGTTGGCCAGTTCTGCGCCTGGCACTTCAGCCGCATTGCCAGGGTTCTGCGCACCCAGCGCCCGCTATACGCGCGTAACCTGATGGCGGATAAAACCCGCCGCCTGCCGCTGCTGCCCGCGTTGAAAAACTATCTGTCGCTTAAGTCGCCGGCGTTACGAAACGCGGCGCGTATCAGCGTGATGCTGAGCGTCGCCAGCCTGATGGGCAGCGCGCTGCATCTGCCTAAGCCTTACTGGATTCTGATGACCGTGCTGTTCGTGACGCAAAACGGCTACGGCGCAACCCGGGTACGTATCGTCCATCGGGCTGCCGGAACCATTGCCGGGCTGGTCATTGCCGGGCTCACGCTGCACTTCCACGTTCCTGAAGGCTATACGCTGACCGCGATGCTGTTCATCACGCTGTTAAGCTATCTGATTATCCGCAAGCACTACGGCTGGGCGATGGTCGGATTTACGGTGACGGCGGTGTACACCCTGCAGCTGCTCACCCTGAACGGCGAGCAGTTTATCATCGCCAGGCTGATTGATACGCTGATTGGCTGTCTGATCGCCTTCGGCGGAATGGTCTGGCTATGGCCGCAGTGGCAAAGCGGGCTGTTGCGCAAAAATGCCCACGATGCGCTGGAAGCCGATCAGGAAGCGATCAGGCTGATTCTCAGCGACGATCATCAGGCCCCGGCGCTGGCCTACCAGCGCATGCGCGTTAATCAGGCGCATAACGCGCTGTTTAACTCGCTGAATCAGGCGATGCAGGAACCCGGCTTTAACTCGCACTATCTGGAAGACATGAAGCTATGGGTGACCCACAGCCAGTTTATTGTCGAGCATATTAACGCGATGACCACTCTGGCGCGCGAGCACAATATGCTGACGCCGGATCTGGCGCAGCGTTATCTGGAATCCTGCGAGATTGCGCTCCAGCGCTGCCAGCAGCGGCTGGATTCCGACGGACCGGGCAGCGCGGGGGAGGTGAACATTATGGAGGCGCAGGATGCGGAGGTTCCTCGCGGCCCGCTCAGTACAATGGAGCAGCATCTGCAGCGCATCCTCGGGCATCTGAACACCATGCACACCATTTCATCGGTGGCATGGCGTCAGCGTCCGCATCATGGCATCTGGCTGCGCGCCACTAAGCGCTAAGCACCCGCTCAACCGCCTGGGCAAAGCGCGCCATGCCTTCAGCAATATCGCTATCATCAATCACCAGCGACGGTACGAAGCGCATCACGTCCGGTCCGGCATTGAGCACCATGACGCCCGCCTCTGCGGCGGCGTAGAGGAAATCGCGCGCCTTCCCGTGATACTGCGGCTTCAGCTCGGCGCCGATAAGCAGACCCATGCCGCGAATATCGCTGAACAGATCGAACCGCGCGTCAATGCGCTGAAGGTGCTCAACAAACAGCTCGCGCTTCGCGGTGACGCCGTCCAGCACTTCCGGCGTATTAATCAGATCGAAGGCCGCTCCGCCGACCGCGCAGGCCAGGGGGTTACCACCGTAGGTTGAGCCGTGAGAACCCGCGTGGAAAGCGCTGGCGATATCATGGGTGGTCAGCATGGCGCTGATAGGGAAGCCGCCGCCCAGCGCCTTGGCGCTGGTCAGAATATCCGGCGTCACACCGTAGTGCATATAGGCAAACAGCGAGCCTGTGCGCCCCATACCGCACTGTACTTCATCAAATACCAGCAGTGCCTGGTGCTGGTCGCAGAGATCGCGCAATCCTTGCAGGAATTCCGGCGTCGCCGCCGTCACTCCGCCTTCACCCTGAATCGGCTCGACCACCACCGCGCAGGTATGATCGTCCATCACGGCTTTCACCGCGTGTAAATCGTTAAACGGCACGTGAACGATATCGGCCGGTTTCGGCCCAAACCCGTCGGAATATTTCGGCTGACCGCCGACGGAGACGGTGAAAAGCGAGCGACCGTGAAACGCATTATGGAAAGCGATGATTTTGGTTTTGTACGGGCTATGGCGGGTCACGGTGTAATGGCGCGCCAGCTTGAAAGCCGTCTCGTTAGCTTCCGTTCCGGAGTTCATAAACACGACGCGATCGGCAAAAGTCGCATCCACCAGCTTCCGCCCGAGTCGCAGGGCCGGTTCGTTGGTAAAAACGTTGCTGGTATGCCACAGCTTTTCACCCTGCTCATGCAGTGCCGCCACCAGCGCCGGATGGCAATGACCGAGCGCGGTCACGGCAATCCCACCGGCGAAATCAACGTACTCTTTACCCTGCTGATCCCATACCCGGCTTCCCTTACCCTTCACCGGAATAAATTCTGCCGGTGCATAAATCGGCAAAATGACCTCATCGAATGTAGCGCGGGTGATTGCCGGTTGTTCAGTTGCCATGTGGTGCCCATCCTTTACGTTATGCAGCAATGATTATGATAATCTAATCACAAAATATGCATAAAAAATCAACTTATGGCAACTACAAATCACCGATTGAGGAAGTTTGCCAGCAGCTGGTGGCCCTGCTCGCTGAGAATACTCTCCGGATGAAACTGCACGCCCTCGAGATCGAACACGCGGTGGCGAATGCCCATGATCTCTCCCTCTTCGCTGCGGGCGGTCACCTCAAAGCATTCAGGCAGCGTTAGCGGATCAATGAGCAGGGAGTGGTAGCGGGTCACCGTAAGCGGGTTATTCAGTCCAAGGAACACCCCTTGGCCGGTATGGCTGACGGGGGACGTTTTCCCGTGCATGACTTTGGCGGCTCGTACGATAGCGGCGCCGAAAACCTGGGCGATGGCCTGATGGCCGAGGCAAACGCCTAAGATCGGCGTTTGGCCGGAAAAATGGCGGATCGCCGCCAGTGAAATCCCCGACTCATCCGGCGTACAGGGGCCCGGCGAGATAACGATTTTCGCTGGCGCCAGGGAAATAATGTCCGCTAACGTCAGCTCGTCGTTACGCCTGACCAGCACTTCCGCCCCAAGTTCGCAGAAATACTGGTACAAATTCCAGGTGAAAGAATCGTAGTTATCGATAAGCAGGATCATAGCGGCTCCGGGAACAAAGAACCGCGCTATTCTACTCAGTTTCCGTCGCTTCGCTTACCACTTTGCGAAATATCGTCCGCAGTGGAGAAAGGTCGCCCATCGCTCCGCTCTGGTTGGCCTGGTTCCACGCATCGACCGCAATATCGCGCCAATCCAGCGTATAGCCCGCATGAATAGCCAGCTGCTCAAAGAAAATGCGTTGCGCCATGCCGTTACCGAGACGGAAAGGATGCAGGACGTTAATTTCGCAGTAGTAATGAGCAAGACGTTCAATGAATTTATCCTGCGCGAGACCCACCAGATAACCTTCCTCTTCAAGATCCTGAAGCAGCGCGTTCCCCTCTTTTTCGATATAGGCAAAATGGCAGAAACGGGTGTCGCCCTGATAGATATCAACTTCACGCAACTGCCCTGCCCAGTCGAAGACATCCTGATAGAGCTGGCGATGAATAGCGCAGAGATGAGGCAATCCCCGCACCAACGGCCCGAGTTCAATGGTTGCCGCGCGTAATGCGGTCAGCTCCCACGCCGCCTGCTCAAGTCGCTGAGCCTGGCGAATTCCCAGGCGGTTGCGCATCACCTTAAGACCGGGGTAGAGATAGGGGTCCCGCCCCTCGCCGAATTTATCGCTCATAGTGACTCCTTAACGCCGCAATGCGCGCCAGGGCTTCTTCGGGGGTAAGGGTTATCAGCGGAACATCGACGCCCTCCAGCCGTCGGCTGGCCTGAAAATTCACGTTACGTCGATCCTCCCAGAGACGGGATTTCTGTTTTTCGGTGAGCTTTTTCATTTAACACCTCCCTGACGCGTCCGCAGTTGCCACAAGTATAAGCGGCAAAAAACGATTTCGCAGGGAAGCGGGGGCTGCGCGGGTACGGGTTACCCGCGCAAAATAAAATTACGGCAGAACTTTTGCGGAAAGGATCACGATAGGTTTGGACGGTACATTCTGATACGGCCCAACGTTATGGGTCGGCACCTGAGAAATCTTATCCGCCACGTCCATACCTTTAACGACTTTACCAAACACCGCATAGCCAAAATCACGCTGGCCATGATCGAGGAAGGCGTTATCCGCAATATTGATAAAGAACTGGCTGGTGGCGCTGTCCTGATCGGCGGTACGCGCCATGGCGATGGTGCCACGCGTATTGCGCAGGCCGTTGTCGGCTTCGTTTTTAATCGGTGGATTAGGCTGTTTCTGCTGCATCTGCTCGTTAAAGCCGCCGCCCTGCACCATAAAGCCCGGGATCACCCGGTGAAAAGTGGTGTTGTTATAAAAGCCGCTGTTCACGTACTTGAGGAAGTTATCCACCGAGATCGGTGCTTTCTGGCTATTCAGCTCAAGCTCAATATTGCCCGCAGACGTGGTCAGCAACACATGGGGATCCCCTTTTGCCGCCATGGCCGGGGAGAATGCTGAAATGGCGAAAACGGCAGCCACCGCCGCGAGAGTTGATTTGAGCATGGAAATTCCTTAACGGAGCAGAATAAAAACCGAGTGCTTTGATTCTAAAGAGCCTTTGCATCCTGGGCCAGCCTTTTACCTAATTTTACTTAGCTGAAACAGTTGTAACGGTGGGCCTGGCGATCGGCCAAATAGATAAATGTGATATGAGTCACACTAAGAATTGCAAAAAGATATAAATTTCAGAATAAACGTTTGCTTGAATCACGCTAACGCATAAAATCTGTCCGCCCGGCGCAGAGTCAACGCGCTTTACATTTCTATTCACAGGCCAGTCATGACTAACAGCAATCGTATCAAGCTCACATGGATCAGCTTCTTCTCCTACGCCCTGACCGGCGCGTTGGTGATTGTCACCGGGATGGTGATGGGAAATATCGCAGATTATTTTCATCTGCCCGTTTCCAGTATGAGCAACACCTTTACTTTCCTTAATGCCGGTATCCTGATCTCTATCTTCCTGAACGCCTGGCTGATGGAAATTGTTCCGCTGAAAACCCAGCTGCGTTTTGGCTTTATCCTGATGGTTCTGGCCGTAGCGGGTTTAATGTTCAGCCACAGCCTGGCGCTGTTTTCCGCTTCGATGTTCGTGCTTGGCCTGGTCAGCGGGATTACCATGTCGATTGGTACCTTCCTGATCACCCATATGTATGAAGGCCGTCAGCGCGGAGCGCGTCTGCTGTTCACCGACTCCTTCTTCAGCATGGCGGGGATGATCTTCCCGATGCTGGCCGCTTATCTGCTGGCGCGCAGCATCGAATGGTACTGGGTTTATGCCTGCATCGGCCTGGTCTACGTCGCTATTTTCATTCTGACCTTCGGCTGCGAATTCCCGGTATTGGGCAAAAAAGCCCTGCAGGATAGCCAGCCGGTAGTGAAAGAGAAATGGGGTATCGGCGTGCTGTTCCTCTCCATCGCTGCGCTATGCTACATCCTCGGTCAGCTGGGCTTCATCTCCTGGGTGCCGGAATACGCCAAAGGCCTGGGCATGAGTCTTGGCGACGCGGGTAAACTGGTGAGCGATTTCTGGATGTCGTACATGATCGGCATGTGGTCTTTCAGCTTCATCCTGCGCTTCTTCGACCTGCAGCGTATTCTGACCGTGCTGGCGGGCGTAGCGACGGTACTGATGTATCTGTTTATCAACGGTTCGCCGGAGCATATGCCGTGGTTTATTCTGACCCTCGGCTTCTTCTCCAGCGCCATCTATACGTCGATCATCACCCTGGGTTCACAGCAAACCCGAGTGTCGTCGCCGAAGCTGGTGAACTTCATTCTGACCTGCGGCACCGTGGGTACTATGCTGACTTTCGTCGTGACCGGCCCTATCGTTGCCGCCAGCGGTCCGCTGGCAGCGCTGCATACCGCTAACGGCCTCTATGCCGTGGTGTTTGTGATGTGTCTGATCCTCGGCTTCGTCTCCCGCCACCGTCAGAACAACACGGCAGCGGAATCGCACTAAGCCTCAGGCCCCTTTGTTCCGGCAAAGGGGCTATTTCGGGTAAAGAACAGCTCCTCCCCGCCCCGATCCATCTGAACCCAGGTTTGCGCCAGCTGCGTGGTGGCAATGACTCTCCCCTGGCGGATTGACCAACGCACCGGAACCTGACAACGCACGGCCTCAAACCCGTTTTCCGCGGGCAGAATCACCAGATTCGCCGTGTTCCCCGTCGCAATACCATAATCGCTCAGGCCAAACGTGCGCGCGCTATTTTCCGTGACCAGCTTCAGTCCCTCGTTAATCTGCTGATAGCCCATCATCTGGCAAACGTGCAGACCCATGTGCAGCACCTGCAGCATATTGCCGGTCCCCAGCGGATACCAGGGGTCAAATACATCGTCATGGCCAAAGCAGACGTTAATGCCCGCCGCCATCAGCTCCTTCACGCGCGTGATACCGCGACGCTTCGGATAGTCGTCAAAGCGTCCCTGGAGGTGAATATTGACCAGCGGGTTAGCGACGAAGTTAATGCCAGAGAGCTTCAGCAAACGAAAAAGACGTGACGTATAGGCGCCATTGTAGGAGTGCATCGCGGTGGTATGGCTGGCGGTCACTTGCGACCCTATCCCCTCTTTTAACGCCAGGGCCGCCACGGTTTCAACGAACCGCGACTGTTCATCATCAATTTCATCGCAGTGGATATCCAGAGGCCGCTGATACTTTTTCGCCAGACGGAAAGCGATGTGCAGGGATTCCACGCCATATTCGCGCGTAAATTCAAAATGCGGAATCGCGCCCACCACGTCGGCCCCCAGACGCAGCGCCTCTTCCAGCAGGGCCTCACCATTGGAGTAGGATAAAATGCCCTCCTGGGGGAAGGCGACAATCTGCAGCTCGACCCACGGCGCGACCTCCTGTTTTACCTCCAGCATGGCTTTGAGCGCGGTCAGCGTCGGATCGGAAACATCAACGTGGGTACGCACAAACTGGATGCCGTTGGCGATCTGCCACTTCAGCGTCTTCCACGCGCGGGCTTTAACGTCCTCATGGCTCAATAAAGCCTTACGCTCCGCCCAACGCTCAATCCCTTCAAACAGCGTCCCGGACTGGTTCCAGTTCGGCTCTCCGGCGGTTTGGGTCGTATCAAGGTGGATATGCGGCTCAATAAAAGGGGGGATGGCCAGTCCGCCGCGGGCGTTCAGCACTTCAAAATTCTCTTTGCGCGCCTCCCCCATAGGGGTGATATCCCCGAAGCGCCCCTTGTCTATCGCTATCTGCCATAACCCTTCGCGATCGGGCAGACGAACGTTCTCAATTAACCAAAGCGGCGCTGCTGTCATATCGATGACTCCCGTAATTGTTGCTGAAGTTTTACTCACCCGCCGTGGGTATCCGTTGCTAATTTTGTACATAAAAAAAGCAAAAAGGAAAAGCCAGCGTTTTCCATCACTTATAAAAATACTGACAAATCATAAACATACCACTTAAGTAGTAGGTAAAGGTGTAATTGATTTGCATCAATAAGTGTCGCGGCTGAATCGTTAAGGTAGGCGGTAATATAAAAGAAATCGAGGCAAAAATGAGCAAAGTCAGACTCGCTATCATTGGTAATGGTATGGTCGGCCACCGCTTTATTGAGGACCTTCTTGATAAATCCGACGCCAGCCTGTTCGATATTACCGTCTTCTGTGAAGAACCCCGTATCGCCTACGACCGCGTGCACCTCTCCTCCTACTTCTCTCACCATACCGCCGAAGAACTCTCTTTGGTACGGGAAGGTTTCTACGAGAAGCACGGCGTTAAGGTGCTGGTCGGCGAACGCGCCATCACCATCAACCGCCAGGAGAAGGTTATCCACTCCAGCGCGGGCCGTACCGTTTTCTATGACAAGCTGATTATGGCGACCGGTTCCTACCCGTGGATCCCGCCGATTAAAGGTTCTGAAACCCAGGACTGCTTTGTTTATCGTACCATTGAAGACCTTAACGCGATTGAAGCCTGCGCCCACCGCAGCAAACGCGGCGCGGTCGTCGGCGGCGGTTTGTTAGGCCTCGAAGCCGCGGGCGCGCTGAAAAACCTCGGCGTTGAGACCCACGTGATTGAATTCGCGCCCATGCTGATGGCGGAACAGCTGGATCAGATGGGTGGCGAACAGCTGCGCCGTAAGATTGAAAGCATGGGCGTGCGCGTGCACACCAGTAAAAACACCAAAGAGATCGTTCAGGAAGGTACCGAAGCGCGTAAAACCATGCGTTTTGCCGACGGCAGCGAGCTGGAAGTCGACTTTATCGTCTTCTCTACCGGTATCCGCCCGCGCGATAAGCTGGCCACCCAGTGCGGTCTGGAAGTCGCTCCGCGCGGCGGCATCGTGATTAACGACGCCTGCCAGACCTCTGACCCGGATATCTACGCCATCGGTGAATGCGCCAGCTGGAACAACCGCGTTTACGGCCTGGTCGCCCCGGGCTACAAAATGGCTCAGGTTACCGTTGACCATATCCTCCAGACCGAAAACGCCTTTGAGGGCGCGGATCTTAGCGCCAAGCTGAAGCTGCTGGGCGTTGACGTCGGCGGCATTGGCGACGCTCACGGTCGTACGCCGGGCGCGCGCAGCTACGTTTACCTCGACGAAAGCAAAGAGGTCTACAAACGCCTTATCGTCAGCCCTGACAACAAGACCCTGCTCGGCGCGGTGCTGGTGGGCGATACCAGCGATTACGGCAACCTGCTGCAGCTGGTGCTGAACGCCATCGAACTGCCGGAAAACCCGGACTCGCTGATCCTCCCAGCGCACGCGGGCAGCGGTAAGCCGTCCATCGGCGTCGATAAACTGCCGGACAGCGCACAAATTTGCTCCTGCTTTGACGTCACCAAGGGCGCATTGATTGCCGCTATTAATAAAGGCTGCCACACGGTGGCGGCGCTGAAAGCGGAAACCAAAGCCGGTACCGGCTGCGGCGGCTGTATCCCGCTGGTGACTCAGGTGCTCAACGCCGAACTGGCGAAACAGGGCATCGAAGTCAACAATAACCTGTGCGAGCACTTTGCGTACTCCCGTCAGGAACTGTTCCACCTCATCCGGGTGGAAGGCATCAAAACCTTTGAAGAGCTGCTGGCGAAACACGGTAAAGGCTACGGCTGCGAAGTGTGTAAACCGACCGTGGGCTCGCTGCTGGCTTCCTGCTGGAACGAATATATCCTCAAGCCGCAGCATACCCCGCTGCAGGATACCAACGACAACTTCCTGGCCAACATCCAGAAAGACGGCACCTACTCCGTTATCCCGCGCTCTGCGGGCGGCGAAATCACGCCGGAAGGCCTGGTGGCCGTCGGCCGTATCGCCCGCGAATTTAATCTGTACACCAAGATCACCGGCTCTCAGCGTATCGGCCTGTTCGGCGCGCAAAAAGACGATCTGCCGGAAATCTGGCGTCAGTTGATCGACGCGGGCTTCGAAACCGGTCACGCGTATGCCAAGGCGCTGCGGATGGCGAAAACCTGCGTAGGCAGCACCTGGTGCCGCTACGGCGTAGGCGACAGCGTGGGTTTCGGCGTCGAGCTGGAAAACCGCTACAAAGGCATTCGTACGCCGCATAAAATGAAGTTTGGCGTCTCCGGCTGTACCCGCGAATGTGCGGAAGCCCAGGGTAAAGACGTCGGCATCATCGCCACTGAGAAAGGCTGGAACCTTTACGTCTGCGGCAACGGCGGCATGAAGCCGCGCCACGCGGATCTGCTGGCAGCGGATCTTGACCGCGAAACGCTGATGAAATACCTCGACCGCTTCATGATGTTCTATATCCGTACCGCCGACAAACTGACCCGTACCGCGCCGTGGCTGGATAACCTGGAAGGCGGCATCGATTATCTGAAGTCGGTCATCATCGACGACAAGCTGGGCCTGAACGAACATCTGGAAGAAGAGATGGCCCGCCTGCGTGAAGCGGTAGTCTGCGAGTGGACGGAAACCGTTAACACCCCAGCGGCCCAGGTGCGCTTTAAACACTTCATCAACAGCGATAAGCGCGATCCGAACGTCCAGGTGGTCCCTGAGCGTGAACAGCATCGCCCGGCCGCGCCCTACGAACGTATCCCGGTAACTCTGGTGGAGGAAAACGCATGAGCCAGTGGAAAAACATCTGCAAACTCGATGACATCTTGCCGGAAACCGGCGTCTGCGCGCTGTTAGGCGACAAACAGGTGGCGATTTTCCGCCCCTATCACGGCGACCAGGTGTTTGCGATTAGCAATATCGACCCGTTCTTTGAATCCAGCGTCCTGTCTCGCGGCCTGATCGCCGAGCATCAGGGCGAACTGTGGGTGGCCAGTCCGCTGAAAAAGCAGCGCTTCCGCCTGCGCGACGGCCTGTGTATGGAAGATGAAAGCCATTCGGTGGCGCACTATGAAGCCCGAGTGAAAGACGGCGTCGTGCAGCTACGCGGTTAATCACTTTATGGGAGGCGCAACGCCTCCCTTTTTTTGCATTTTTTTCTTCAATTGATGGCACAACGTCATTTGTACTGCATCGCGAAGGCAGCTAACCAAGAGCCAGCGCAAGGGATGAGGTGCTAAAGGAACTCCTATGTTTACGGACACAATAAACAAGTGCGCGGCCAACGCCGGGCGCATTGCGCGCCTCTCGGCCAATCATCCACTCAGCTTCTGGGTCAGCGCCATGATGGCGGGCGCCTACGTCGGCCTCGGCATCATTCTTATATTCACCCTCGGCAACCTGCTCGACCCTGCCGTTCGCCCGCTGGTGATGGGCGCCACCTTTGGCATTGCGTTAACGCTGGTGATTATCGCCGGCTCTGAATTGTTCACTGGCCACACCATGTTCCTGACCCTGGGCGTGAAGGCGGGGACCATCAGCCAGGGGCAGATGTGGGCGATTCTGCCGCAAACCTGGATGGGTAACCTTGCGGGTTCCGTTTTCGTGGCGCTGCTGTATAGCTGGGGCGGCGGCAGCCTGCTGCCGGTCGATACCAGCCTCGTCCACACCGTCGCGCTGGCAAAAACCAGCCAATCCGCGATGGCGCTCTTTTTCAAAGGCGCACTGTGTAACTGGCTGGTGTGTCTGGCGATCTGGATGGCAATCCGTACCGAAGGCGCGGCAAAATTTATTGCTATCTGGTGGTGTCTGCTGGCGTTTATCGCGTCCGGCTATGAGCACTCCGTCGCGAATATGACGCTGTTCGCCCTCTCCTAGTTTGGCCATCATAGCGATGCCTACACGCTTGCGGGAATCGGTCACAATCTGTTATGGGTAACACTCGGCAATACTTTGTCCGGTGTCGTATTTATGGGATTGGGTTATTGGTATGCTACGCCGCAATCGGAGCGCCCCGCCCCGGAAAAAACTAACGAGACTAAGAGTCTGGCTCAGTAGACGTAATCGGTGCAGGCAGGTTGAACATTGCCCAGGTTCAACCTGATAAATAAGATAGCCTGATAGCCAGATTCTAAGGCTGCTGCCAATAATTAAGAGGGAATGTCGTGGACCATTTGCCTATATTTTGCCAATTACGCGATCGCGACTGCCTGTTAGTCGGCGGCGGCGATGTGGCTGAACGTAAAGCTCGCCTGTTACTGGACGCTGGCGCCAGATTAACGGTCAATGCCCTGGATTTTGTGCCGCAATTCCAGGTATGGGCCGATGCAAACATGCTGACCCTGGTTCAGGGGGAGTTTAATCCTGCTCTGCTGGATAACTGCTGGCTGGCCATTGCCGCAACCGACAACAAAGCGGTTAATCAACGAGTCAGCGCGTCAGCGGAAGAAAGGCGAATATTTTGTAACGTGGTCGACGCCCCTCAGCAGGCCAGCTTTATTATGCCGTCGATTATCGACCGCTCGCCGCTGATGGTGGCCGTCTCATCCGGCGGCACCTCGCCGGTTCTGGCGCGCCTGCTGCGCGAAAAGCTGGAATCAGTTTTACCGCTGCATTTAGGCCAGCTGGCCCACTACGCAGGTCAGCTGCGCTCAAGAGTAAAGAAACAGTTTGCCACCGTCGGCGAGCGCCGACGCTTTTGGGAGAAACTGTTTGTTAACGACAGGCTGGCGCAGTCGCTGGCCAACGAGGACCGCCAGGCCGTCGCTGACGCCACGGAGCAGCTGCTGACCGAGCCGCTGGATCATCGCGGTGAAGTGGTACTGGTGGGCGCCGGCCCCGGCGACGCCGGACTGCTGACCCTCAAAGGCCTGCAGCAAATACAGCAGGCCGATGTCGTGGTTTATGACCGCCTGGTCTCCGACGATATCATGAATCTGGTGCGCCGCGATGCCGACCGGGTCTTCGTGGGTAAACGCTCGGGCTACCACTGCGTACCGCAGGAAGAGATTAACCAGATTCTGCTGCGCGAAGCCCAGGGGGGGAAACGCGTTGTACGACTGAAAGGCGGCGATCCGTTTATCTTTGGCCGCGGCGGCGAAGAGCTGGAAACCTTGTGCCATGCCGGTATTCCGTTCTCCGTTGTACCAGGAATTACCGCGGCCTCAGGCTGTTCCGCCTACTCGGGCATTCCCCTGACCCACCGGGATTTTGCCCAGGGCGTGCGCCTGGTTACCGGCCACCTTAAGACCGGCGGCGAGCTGGACTGGGAAAACCTGGCGGTTGAAAAGCAAACCCTGGTGTTTTATATGGGCCTGAACCAGGCCCCGGCGATCCGGGAAAAACTGATTGCCCACGGCATGGCTGCGGATATGCCCGCAGCCATCGTTGAAAACGGAACGGCGATAACGCAGAAGGTTGTCACCGGCACGTTAGAGCAATTGGATATTCTGGCCCAGCAAATGGCCAGCCCGGCGCTGATTATTGTCGGCCGCGTGGTCGGCCTGCGCGATAAGCTAAACTGGTTCTCCAACCATTAATGACGCTGATGTAGCTCAAAACCGCTCACAAATTAAAAAGCCGGATGCATTGCACCCGGCTTTTTATTGCGCTGAGACCAGCAAATTGCTCAGGGCTTAGCGACGAAACCAATCGCTTCGTAAACCGCTTTCAGGGTAACGGAAGCGCGAGCGCTGGCTTTCTCCGCACCCTCTTTCATGACCTGATTGAGGAATGCTTCATCACCGCGGAATCGGTGATAGCGCTCCTGCAGTTCGGTCAGCATGCCGGAAACGGCTTCAGCCACTTCGCCCTTCAGGTGACCGTACATTTTGCCTTCAAAATGCTGCTCCAGCTCTGGAATGCTCTGGCCGGTAACGGCAGAGAGGATATCCAGCAGGTTGGAGACGCCCGCTTTGTTCTGGATGTCGTAGCGAACAACCGGCGGCTCGTCGGAGTCGGTGACCGCGCGTTTGATCTTCTTCACCACCGATTTCGGGTCTTCCAGCAGGCCGATAACGTTGTTGCGGTTATCATCTGACTTGGACATCTTTTTAGTCGGCTCCAGCAGCGACATCACGCGCGCGCCGGATTTTGGAATAAACGGTTCCGGCACTTTAAACACGTCGCCGTAGATAGCGTTGAAACGCTGGGCGACATCGCGGCTCAGCTCCAGGTGCTGTTTCTGGTCTTCGCCAACCGGGACCTGGTTAGTCTGATACAGCAGAATGTCGGCAGCCATCAGTACCGGATAGTCAAACAGACCGGCGTTAATGTTTTCCGCATAGCGCGATGACTTGTCTTTAAACTGGGTCATACGGCTCAGTTCGCCGAAATAGGTGTAGCAGTTCAGCGCCCAGCCGAGCTGCGCGTGCTCCGGCACGTGGGACTGAACGAAGATGGTGCTTTTTTGCGGGTCGATACCGCACGCCAGATACAGCGCCAGCGTGTCCAGCGTGGCCTTACGCAGCTGCTGCGGGTCCTGACGAACGGTAATCGCGTGCTGGTCAACGATGCAGTAAATGCAGTGGTAATCGTCCTGCATGTTTACCCACTGACGCAGCGCACCCATATAGTTGCCAATGGTCAATTCACCGGAGGGCTGTGCGCCACTAAAAACGATGGGCTTAGTCATTTTTTATTCCTGAGTTTCACTGTACGGTAGCCCGAAAGCGGGCAAGAGTTCATTAAATTGGTCAAAGATATAATCCGGCTCGCTCAGCGAAATCGGCTCGCCGTAGTTGTAGCCGTAGGTCAGGCCGATCGAGCTGCAGCCCGCGGCCTTCGCGGCCTGAATATCGTTGCGCGAGTCGCCAACGAACAGCAGATCCGCGGGTGCCAGCCCCAGTTTCTCCGCGACCAGAAGCAGCGGTTCCGGGTGCGGTTTTTTGTTTTTTACATCATCGCCGCCGATAACAACGGTAAAATATTTCGCGATATCCAGCGACGCCAGAATCGGCGCGACAAACGGCGTCGGTTTATTGGTTACCAGCGCCAGCGGCAGACCCTTTGCGTGCAGCGCGCCCAGCGTATCGGCAACGGCGGGAAACAAAAAGCTCCCCTCTTCCGCCACTTCGCCATAGTAGCGATCGAACAGCTTGCGCAAAATGGCCTGCTGTTCAGCCTGCGGGATATCGTCATGATCGACGGAAGGTTTACCCTGCGCCGCTCTCAGCGCCGCGCGCTCCTGACGGGCCCAGGTCAGAGCCCGCTGGATCAGAACGTCAGCGCCGTTGCCAATCCAGGTCACGACGCGCTCTTCGCCCGCCATCGGCAGTTCCAGCGCATACAGGGCGTTATCAACGGCAGCGGTCAATCCCGGCGCGCTGTCTACCAGCGTCCCGTCGAGATCGAACGCTACGCCGCGAATATTTTGTAACTTATCCATGGCTAACCTTTGCTAATTCGCTACGCATTTGATCGACCACTTTTTTGTAGTCAGGCTGATCGAAAATGGCCGATCCGGCAACAAACATATCCGCACCGGCTGCGGCAATCTCAGCGATATTGCTGACTTTTACGCCGCCGTCGACTTCCAGACGGATGTCGTAGCCGGATTCATCAATGCGACGACGAACTTCACGCAGTTTTTCCAGGGTGTGCGGAATAAAAGACTGGCCGCCAAAACCTGGGTTGACGGACATCAGCAGGATGACATCCAGCTTATCCATCACGTAGTCGAGGTAGCTCAGGGAAGTGGCCGGGTTAAACACCAGACCGGCTTTACAGCCGTGCTCTTTGATAAGCTGCAGCGTGCGGTCAACGTGTTCAGAAGCTTCCGGATGGAAAGTAATGATGCTGGCGCCCGCGGCGGCAAAATCAGGAACGATGCGGTCAACGGGCTTGACCATCAAATGCACATCAATCGGCGCGGTGATACCGTAATTTCGCAGTGATTTAAGCACCATCGGACCAATGGTCAGATTCGGCACGTAGTGGTTGTCCATCACGTCAAAGTGCACAACATCCGCACCCGCAGCCAACGCATTGGCGGTATCCTCGCCCAGACGGGCAAAATCAGCCGACAGAATCGAAGGGGCAATCAAATACTGCTTCATCCGCATCTCCTTGAAATTTATTTGGTCTTGGGCGGACGGTACAGAGCCAGAAGCTCGTCCACCTTCTTACGTGTACCACCGTTGCTGCTGATGCTGCGTCGAACCTTCACAATATGCGTCTCAGCGGCGTTTTTGTACCACTCCTCAGTGAGCGGCGTGCGATGGTTTGAAATCAGCACTGGAATGCGCTTTTTCATCAGCGATTCCGCCTTTTTAGCCAGCAGCTCCTGCTGCTCCTGGCTAAAGCTATTCGTATGATAAGCCGTAAAATTCGCCGTTGATGACAGCGGCGCATAGGGCGGATCGCAGTAAACAACGGAGCGGTTATCTGCCCGCTTCATGCACTCTTCATAAGATTCACAATGAAACTCTGCATGCTGCGCCTTCTCCGCGAAATGATACAGCTCAGCTTCGGGAAAATAGGGCTTCTTATAGCGACCAAACGGCACGTTAAACTCACCGCGCAGATTGTAGCGACACAGGCCATTGTAGCCATGACGATTCAGATACAGGAACAGCACCGCGCGACGCAGCGGCTCCTGACTCTGGTTGAACTCATCACGGAACCGATAATACTGCTCTGCGACGTTGTTCTCTGGCGTAAACATCTCACGCGCCGCCGTAACATAGTCATCGGTACGCAGCTTGACGATGTTATACAGACTAATCAAATCACTATTGATATCAGCGAGGATATAACGAGAAAAGTCGGTATTCAGAAATACCGACCCGGCGCCCACAAAAGGCTCAATCAAGCAGTCGCCCTGCGGCAAATGCTTCTTAATATCGTCAAGCAGGGGGTATTTACCCCCTGCCCATTTCAGAAAAGCGCGATTCTTTTTCATGCTGCCTAACTAATTACACATTCTCCGGCTGTGGAGAAAGCTCCGACAGCATCCTGCGCTTCAGACTACACTGCGGCATTATTTCAGGTCAGACTGAACCTGATGCAGCGGTTTTGCCCACGGATTTTTTGCCTGTACATCTGCTGGCAGCGTAGCAACAGCACGTTTCGCTTCATCTTTCGAAGCGTAGATGCCGCTCACCAGGACATACCAGGGCTGACCGTTACGCGTAGTCTCATAGACAACATATTTTTCCAGCTTCTCTTTCTTCGCCCAACTGTTGAGGTTGTTGTAGTTAGAAGAGCTGCTGAGCTGCAGCGTGTAGTGACCGGACGGCGCAGATTTCATCGAACTGACGTCACCCGCACTTTTACCCGCAGCGGCCGTAGCAGCCGGAGCGGCAGCGGCAGTTGCTGCTGGCGCGGTGGTCGCGGTCGCAGCAGGCGCGGTAGTCGCGGCTGGTTTGGCCTGGGCAGTTGCGGCAGGCTTAGTCGGCTGCGCGGCTGCCGGCGTCGTGGTCGCGACGTTTTCGACACGCTTAGGCTGGACCGCTGCCGGCTTCGGCTGGGTCGGCGCTTTCGCCGTGGCCTGCGGTTTCGGTTCGATAACCGTATGCTTACGCTCCGCCGGGCGCGGTGTCGCCGCCGTCTGACGCTCTGTCGTCGCCTGGCGCGGGGCCGCGGTGCCATTGCGCACTGGCGCAACGGTGGCTGGTTCAGTTGGCAGAGTAGAATTCGCGACCGCGCTATCAATCTGACCCTGCTGCTGGGTCAGCGCATTGTTCAGATCGCCCTGAACCTCAACGCGCTGCTGGCCTTGGGGTTCAGCCGTCGCCTGACCTTGAGTCGGGTTAGACGCGATAGGCGGCAGAGAAACATCCTGCGGCTGCGCGTTGTTTGCCGCTGATGAATCCTGAGCAGCAGGCTGGGTATTATTATTGTCCTGCTCGCCGGACAGGTTGATGCTCTTCTCGCCGGAAGCCGTTTGCTCGCTGGATGAGGATGGTGATTTCAGCGCGGAACCCACGCCAACGATCAGCAGCAGCAGAACGAGGATCCCCACGCCCATCATGATGTACTGACGGGAAGCCGGTTTCGCAGGCGCCTTCTTACGCTTACGAGGACGACGCTCAACCTGACGCTCTTCGTCATCGTCTTCGTCAGACTCTACTTCTTCTTCGTATTCTTCATACTGTTCTTCATCGCGCTCACGGCGTGCTTTGCTGCCGCGCGTCGGGCGACCATCGTCAGCATCATCAAGTTCGACATCATCAAAATTGATTTGCGGATCGGCATCACGCTCTGAAGACTGACGAGAACGACCAGTACGACGATCGCTGCGATCGGCTTTCATATCGTCTTCTGGTTTTAATTCATCCATTTAACACCCCACTAAAAGGCTTATGCTCACGACTATTGCACGTCACCCGAAATGATAACGCCGCGCGAACGCGGCCAGACCTTCTTATTGTTGCGCCTGCTGAGTATCAGCAATCGCGCCAAGAACAACATCATGCGGGACTCCGCCGCGTATCTCGCTCTTCCCTATCGCGAGGGGTAGCACCAGCCGCATCTCGCCCGCCAGCACCTTTTTATCACGCATCATATGGGGCAAATACGCCTCTGCTGCCATCTCCTGCGGGCCACTTACCGGCAAGCCAGCACGCTGCAGCAGATGAATAATGCGCTGCGTATCCTGCGGATTAAACCGCCCCAGACGTTCGGATGCACGCGCCGCCATCACCATACCGGCAGCGACCGCTTCACCATGTAACCAGTTACCGTAGCCCATCTCAGCTTCGATAGCATGACCAAAAGTATGGCCAAGATTGAGTAAAGCACGTAACCCGGTTTCGCGCTCGTCGGCGGCGACAACTTCAGCTTTCAGCTCACAGCAGCGACGGATACAGTACGCCATCGCTTTTTCATCCAGCGCCAGCAATGCATCAATATTATTTTCCAGCCAGTCGAAGAATTCACCGTCAAGAATAACGCCGTACTTGATCACTTCAGCCAGGCCGGAAGAGAGCTCACGCTTCGGCAGCGTTTTGAGACAGTTAAGATCGACAACAACAGAAACCGGCTGCCAGAAGGCGCCAATCATGTTTTTGCCGAGAGGATGGTTGACGGCCGTTTTGCCGCCGACCGAAGAATCCACCTGCGACAGCAGAGTGGTAGGAACCTGAATAAAGCGCACGCCACGCTGGTAGCTGGCCGCTGCAAATCCCGTTAAATCACCAATCACCCCACCGCCGAGCGCCACTAACGTCGTGTCGCGGCCGTGTGGTTTTTGCAATAGCGCGGTAAAAACGGTATCCATCACCGCCAGGCTTTTAAACTGCTCGCCGTCGGGAAGAATCACGCTATCGACTTTTACGCCCGCTTGCTCAAGTACGGAGCGTACGGTATCCAGATAAAGCGGCGCCAGCGTTTCATTGGTGACCAGCATGACCTGGTCGCCTGATTTCAGTGGCAGGAAGGAAGCTGGATCGTTAAACAAACCAGCCGCGATGGTAATCGGGTAACTACGTTCCCCGAGGGTTACAGTAAGCCTCTCCATAACGCGACGTCCACCTCAGTTGCTTTTACTCTGACGCACTTTATTAAGCCAGAATCAGTTGCTTTCCAGCATATGAATAATCTGGTTTGCTACCACTTTCGCGCTTTGATCGTCAGTGCGGATAGTGACATCTGCAATCTCTTCGTACAGCGGATTGCGTTCATCCGCCAGCGCTTCCAGTACTTCGCGAGGCGGAGCATCAACCTGCAGCAAAGGACGCTTTTTATCGCGCTGCGTACGGGCAAGCTGCTTTTCGATAGTTGTTTCCAGGTAGACCACCACGCCGCGGGCGGAGAGACGGTTACGCGTTTCACGGGATTTTACAGAGCCGCCGCCAGTCGCCAGCACAATCCCCTGTTTTTCCGTCAACTCATTGATAATTTTCTCTTCACGGTCGCGGAAGCCTTCTTCGCCTTCAACATCGAAGACCCAGCCCACATCAGCGCCAGTGCGTTTCTCAATCTCTTGATCAGAATCGTAAAATTCCATGTTGAGCTGTTGGGCTAACTGGCGCCCAATAGTGCTTTTGCCGGCACCCATAGGCCCAACCAGAAAGATATTGCGTTTCTCTGCCATTTTTTCGGTACTACTAAGACTATTCGTTAATGATAAACCCGCTTCGCAGACACCCAGCGCCGCAGGGCATGAACTGAAACCTCATATGCAATAGAGCGAGAGTCAGACTAAAAATTATCTCAATACTCCGGCTGGTTTGGCAACTGAATAAAATCGCCGGACAATAAAGGGAGGATTGATGTCGTACCCGACTCTCAAATCGGTACCCCTTGTATGCTAAATCCGTCCTCACGTCAAACACCTGAAACGTGTTTAGCATGAAAAACCCGCTTAATGCACTGCCAGAATACGTGGAGTGATGAAGACAACCAGTTCACGTCGTTCGTTATCCTTACCGTCACGGCGAAATAACTGACCAAGCCAGGGGATGTCGCTAAGGAGAGGAATACCATCGCGAGACGTTTTATTTTTCTGCGCAAAGATCCCGCCTAACGCCAGGGTCTCGCCGCTTTTCATTTCAACCTGCGTTTCTATTTCTTGTTTATCGATAGCCAGCGCTTCACCATTTTCCTGTTTGAGCACCTGGCCCGGCGTATTTTCGCTAATCCTGAGTTTTAAACGCACGCGATCGTGATGCAGCACCGTCGGCGTCACCTCCATCCCCAGCACCGCCTCTTTAAACTCAACGGAGGTCGCCCCGCTTTCGCCGCTGGAGACCTGATAAGGTATCTCGCTGCCCTGCTTAATGCTGGCGGGCTGCATATGGGAAGCCAACAGCCGAGGGCTGGCGATAATGTCCACCTGCTGCTTCTGCTCAAGCGCGGAAAGTTCCAGCTCCAGAAGCCGCCCGCTGATGCGGCCGATGTTAAACCCGGCCCTCGTGCTGGCATCCCCTACCGCCAGGTTGCTGCTCAAGGTGGTTAATTTACCGGAGCCCGGCGGGCTGCTGGCGTCGGCCAGGCTCCACTTAACGCCCAGTTCGCGCAGGCTGGTTTCGCTCATTGAGACGATGTGCGCCGCCAGCTCAACCTGGCCGACGGGCACATCCATCTCCCGGGCCCACGCTTTTAACGCCGGGAGGTGCCGGGCATCATCACGAATCAACAGGCGGTTGGTTCGCTTATCGACCATCATATGCCCGCGAGCGCTGAGCAGTTTTTCACCCGCCTTCGCCAAATCTTCTGCATCCGCATAATGCAAGGTCACGCTATGCTCCTGCAAAGGAAGATTCTGCAGACGCTTTGCTTTTTCCGCTTCCAGCTGCAGCTGCTGCGCCTTTTGCCACGCCTGAGTGTGCACGTACAGGACCGAACCTTGCTGAGTCAGGGCCAGACCGGCGCTGTCGATAACCGAGCGCAGCGCCTGTAACCAGGGCACCTCCTTCAGATGAAGAGATACCGTACCGCTGACGTCAGGAGCCACCACGAGATTTTTTTGCTTCAGCTCCGCCAGCGTTTGCAGTACCTGGGACACCGGCGCATCATCGACGACCAGCGACACGGGAAGATCCTTTTTGGCCGCGACGACCATCAGCGGCAGGAGCAGAAACAGCAGGCTTGTCCATCGCATTATTCTTTATTCCCTTTCGCAGCCAGACCCACTGTGCGGGTTCACACCCAGGACCGGTTGATATTGTCATTTTCTCTGGCGTCAGGCGCGTCACCCGCCAGCCCGTGGGCAAAATCGCCTCCGCCCTCACGCGACGCCATTTCCCGGCGCTATCCTGCACGATACCCATAAGCGCCAGCGAATCGCCGATAGCACCGCCGTAGCGCCACTGGCTAAGCTGCGCCGTCCGGCAGCGGTCCACCGGGGGCTGAAACGGATCGCGCTCTTCAGCCAGCAGCGGGAGCGGGAACAGCAGCCAACACCACCATTTAAGGCGCATCTTCTGCCTCCAGATGCAGGGTCAACCGTAACGCCTGCTTTTCCGGCTGCAGGGAGAAAGCCGTAGCGCGCATCCCGCAGCGAGCCAGCCAGGAAAAGAGCGCGGGCACCGCTTGCCAGTCAACCGCCAGCTGCATCTCGCCTGCGGAGCCCCCTGGCCGCCAGGCGATAAGCGTCGCCCCGGCAATCGGAAGATCAATAGGCGTAAAAACCTGGGTCGCGTCTTCCTCCATGCCGGCGGTCTGTAAAGCGCTACGCAGCGGCAGCAGTTTTCGCCACTGCGCCTGTACCTGCGGCGAGCGCCCCGCCGACGTTTCTGCCTGGAGAGGCAGCAGTAGCCAGAACCCGATTACGGCGATGAGGACCAGAGCGACGGATATCATGAACAGATATTTGCGCCCCGTCAGCCAACGTTCAACGTCCCACTGCATTGTCGTCCTCTTCGGCCATGGAAAAGTGAAATAACCAGCGCCCTTCGCTGTCGCGGTGCGTTTCTCCCGCCTTTGGCGGACGCAAGCCGGCAACGCTCCCCAGCGCCTTTTCAAGCTCAGCCAGCCCCTTTAGATGCAACGTGAGTCCGCTCAGTACCAGGGTATTCTGTCGATATTCCAGCAGCGTTAACCAGGCGTGCTCCGGCATACGCGACGCTATCGCCTGTAACGTTGGCTGCCAGGCGGCGGTTCTCTCGCGCCGCAGATAGCGCAGGCGCCGTTGTTCCTGCTGCTGCAGGCGCTGGCGCATGGCGCGTTCACGCTGCTGTAATGCGCTATAAAGCAGGTCGTCAGCGCTTATCCTCGCCGTTTCAAGCGAGTGGCTGGCCCGTTTGTTGAGCCGTGAGGCGAGGATCGCCGCAAGCAGAATAAGCAGCAAACCCACAATCAGCAGTCCTGCCATCCGCAGACGTTGCCGTCGACGCGTTTCGCGCCAGGGAAGGAAGTTAACGATGTGGCTCATGACTGACCCGCTCCCAGCGCCAGGCCGAGGGCAACGGTAAAGCTATCGCCACGGGCCGGGAGCGGGGGCTGCAGGCGATGAATGGCGCTCCATGCGTCAAAATTCTGCCCGTCGAGCGAGGCAGAGGTGCAAAGGCGAAACTCTCCGGCGTTCACCCGGGAAACCAGGCCGGGAAAAGAGGGTACGTCGCTGCATGGACAGCATCCCCAGCTATCGGCGGTCGCCCAAAGCCAGCTCGCTTCGTCACGCCACGCCAGCCCCTGAACCTCGACGGGCAGCCAGGGGAAAAATGCGCCAAGCGCGCTGGCGTCCGGCACAATTCCGACCACCTTCAGCTTAAGGCGGCTCGCCAGCTGGCCGAGGACGTTAATATCCAGGCGCTGCGCGGCGGTGACCCGCCAGCCATCGGCCGCTCTGGCGTCCACATAATCGACGCAGAGCGATGACGCGGGCATTTCCAGCTGCTGCGCCATCGCGCTGGCGATCCAGGTCGCCTGCTCGCTTTCTCGTAATGAAATCTGCGGGCGCGGAAGCTGCTTTTGCAGCGTTCGCGCCGCCGGGAAGGCAATACACGCCTGATGCTGCAAAGGCAGCTCCCGCCGCCAGGGCTGCAACTGGCGGGCCAGCGACTCAACGTCCACCACGATGCCCTGCCGCACGGTGCCGGGCATCAGCGGAATACTCCACCAGCGACGTAGCGCCCAGCGTGAACGCTCGAGTAATAACGCGACGATAGCAATATGGTCCTGCTGAATATGCATTCCTATGCGCCAGTTTCTAAAAGCCATGCCTACGATCTCCTTATCCGCCGATATGCTTCGCTATATCAATGCTCCAGGCTTGCCTTTATACTACTGCGCGTTTGTTTATAAACTGCCCAATGAAAACTAAATGAGAAATCTCCGGTGAAGTTCGTAAAGTATCTTTTTATCCTTGCAGTCTGTTGCGTACTGCTGGGAGCAGGCTCGATTTTTGGTCTCTATAAATATATAGAGCCGCAGCTCCCCGACGTCGCAACCCTGAAGGATGTGCGCCTGCAGATCCCGATGCAGGTCTATAGCGCGGATGGCGAGCTGATTGCGCAATATGGCGAAAAACGCCGTATTCCCGTCACGCTGCAGCAAATGCCGCCTGAGCTGATAAAAGCGTTTATCGCCACCGAAGATAGCCGTTTTTATGAGCACCATGGCGTTGACCCGGTCGGGATTTTCCGCGCGGCCAGCGTCGCGATGTTCTCCGGCCACGCCTCGCAGGGCGCCAGTACGATTACTCAGCAGCTGGCGCGCAACTTCTTCCTGAGCCCTGAGAAGACGCTGATGCGTAAGGTGAAAGAAGCCTTCCTCGCGATCCGCATCGAGCAGTTGCTCAATAAAGATGAAATCCTTGAGCTGTACCTGAACAAAATCTATCTTGGCTACCGCGCCTACGGCGTCGGCGCGGCCGCGCAGGTCTATTTTGGGAAATCCGTCGACCAGCTTACGCTGAGCGAAATGGCGGTCATTGCGGGCCTGCCTAAAGCGCCGTCGACGTTTAACCCGCTCTACTCCATGGATCGCGCAACCGCCCGCCGCAACGTTGTTCTCTCACGGATGCTGAGCGAAGGCTACATCACGCAGTCGCAGTACGATCAGGCGCGTAGCCAGACGATTGACGCCAGCTACCATACGCCGGAAATCGCCTTCTCCTCCCCGTATCTTAGCGAAATGGTGCGTCAGGAAATGGTCAGCCGCTACGGCGAGCAGGCTTATGAAGACGGTTATCGCGTCTACACCACCATTACCCGTAAAAATCAGCAGGCAGCCCAGCAGGCGGTGCGGAATAACGTGCTGGATTACGATATGCGCCACGGCTATCGCGGCCCGGAAAAGGTGCTGTGGAAGGTGGGCGAAACGCCGTGGGATAACCAGAAAATCCTCGATACCCTGAAAAAAACCCCGAGTACCGGACCGCTCTCTCCGGCGGTAGTCACTTCGGCAAGCCCGCAGGAAGCCGTCGCACTCATGAGCAACGGCACCTCGGTGTCGCTGAATATGGAAGGCGTCCGCTGGGCGCGTCGGTTTATCTCTGATACCCAACAGGGCGCCACGCCGCGTAAAGTGAACGATGTGGTGCAGGCCGGGCAGCAGGTGTGGGTTCGCCAGGTGGGTAGCAGCTGGTGGCTATCGCAGGTGCCTGATGTCAACTCGGCGCTGGTATCGATCAACCCGCAAAACGGGGCGATCATTGCGCTGGTCGGCGGCTTCGATTTCAACCAGAGCAAGTTCAACCGCGCGACTCAGGCGCTGCGCCAGGTCGGTTCTAACATTAAGCCGTTCCTCTACACAGCGGCAATGGATAAAGGCTTAACGCTGGCGAGCATGCTCAACGATGTGCCGATTTCCCGCTGGGATGCCGGCTCCGGCTCCGACTGGCGGCCAAAAAACTCCCCGCCGCAGTATGCGGGCCCTATCCGCCTGCGTCAGGGGCTGGGTCAATCAAAGAACGTTGTCATGGTTCGCGCGATGCGCGCCATGGGCGTGGACTACGCGGCTGAGTATCTCCAGCGCTTCGGCTTCCCGGCGCAGAACATCGTGCGGACAGAATCGCTGGCGCTGGGCTCCGCGTCTTTCACCCCGCTTCAGGTTGCTCGCGGCTATTCGGTGATGGCTAACGGCGGTTTCCTGGTCAGCCCTTATTTCATCAGCAAAATCGAGAACGATCAGGGCGGCGTCATTTTTGAAGAGCGGCCAAAAATTGCCTGCCCGCAGTGCAATATTCCGGTGATTTATGGCGATACGCCGAAGTCCGATGTGCTCGAGAACAAAGACGTTGAGGACGTAGCGACCTCTCAGGACCCGCAAAACCCCGGCGTTCCTCCGCAGCCGCAGCTGGCGCAGGCGAACCAGTCGCTGGTGGCGCAAAGTGGCGCACCGGAGTATGCGCCGCACGTGATCAACACCCCGCTGGCGTTCCTGATTAAAAGCGCCCTGAACACTAATATCTTCGGCGAACCGGGCTGGATGGGCACCGGCTGGCGAGCGGGACGCGATCTGCAGCGTCACGATATCGGCGGCAAAACCGGGACCACCAACAGTTCAAAAGATGCGTGGTTCTCGGGCTACGGCCCTGGCGTGGTGACGTCGGTATGGATTGGCTTCGATGACCACCGTCGCGACCTTGGCCGCACCACTGCCTCCGGGGCAATCAAAGATCAGATATCGGGCTATGAAGGCGGCGCCAAAAGCGCTCAGCCGGCCTGGGATGACTTTATGAAAAACGTGCTGCAAGGCGTACCGGAAGAACCGCTTACGCCGCCGCCGGGTATTATTACGGTCAACATTGACCGCAGTACCGGTCAGTTGGCCAGCGGCGGTAACAGCCGCGCTGAGTACTTTATTGAGGGCACTCAGCCTACCCAGCAGGCGGTTCATGAAGTCGGCACCACCATTACCGATGGCGGGGGGGAAACCCACGAACTGTTCTGACAAAAAAAGCGCCTGCGGGCGCTTTTTTTTTGGCTGACGGAAAACCGGTTGTAGATATCGTGCCACGGCTGGCGCCTTTACCACGACCTACCGCAACGGCGCCGTGAGGCAGCCGCGGGGCATTTTTCGTTATCCGGGAGTGACGCTACAGCCGCCCCTGAGCCTGCAGCCATTCGCGCAGCAGGAACAGCGCACTAACGTTACGCGCTTCGTTAAAGTCTTCTTCATCAAGCAGCGTCATCAGCTGCGACAGCGGCCAGCGAACCTGGGGCAGCGGCTCGGGCTCGTCGCCGGGCAGCGATTCCGGATAAAGATCTTCCGCCACCAGAATGTTCATCTTGCTGGAGAAGTAGGAGGGGGCCATGCTCAGCTTTTTCAAAAACGTCAGTTTTTGCGCGCCAAAGCCGACCTCTTCTTTTAGCTCGCGGTTGGCGGCCTCCAGTACGCTTTCACCCGGATCGATCAGGCCTTTTGAGAAGCCCAGCTCATAGGATTCCGTACCGACAGCGTATTCGCGAATCAAGATTATATGGTCATCGACAATCGGCACAATCATCACGGCTTCACGGGTAGAAGGCCGCATCCGTTCATACACTCGGCGCACGCCGTTGCTGAACTCGAGGTCCACGCTTTCAACATTAAAAAGGCGCGAACGCGCGACTGTTTCAACGTTGAGAATAGTGGGTTTTTGTAATGATTTGCTCATTGTCATCGGTCTATGCTGTGATTACAGCAGCCATTGTGCGATACGCAGCACGGTTTCGGCAATCCTAATCGCTACTAATTTACATAGTTGCAACTTTCCCGTCCCGAGCCCGATTATCACAATGACTAAAAAGTCAATAGGTTGAATAGTATTTGAGAATATACTGATTCCTGGATTTTAACGTTTTTGATAAGGTTGTATGCTGCTGCTTTGCATAAGAGATGTTCCCGCTTTAACAGAGTGCCGATTGCGACGGCTGTTTTACCTCCATTGATGAATGGCAACCGACGATACCAGTAAGAAAAGAATAACTATGATGGGATGGGCATGGGCACCTTTCTGATATTTTTGATAGCTCTGCTAATCTGCGCATTGCTTATCGGGTGGTGGTATCGCACGCATGCAAGACGTCGTCGCCTGCCGCTGCTGCAGGCCTTTAGCGATGCCGCGACGCGCAAGCTTTCCGATGAAGAGCGCAGCGCCGTAGAAAAATACCTCGACCGTCTCAGCCGCAACCAGCAGCTGCCGGCATCAGGCGCCAGCAGCGCGCCGGTAAACCTGACCCTGAACGAACAGAGCGGCACCGTTTATAGCGTCACCCGAGCCATCACTCGCTACGGCATCACCACCGACGACCTCAACAAATGGCGCTACTTTCTTGATTCCGTGGAAATTCATCTTCCCCCCTTCTGGGAACAACACATCAATGATGAAAACAGCGTCGAATTAATCTCCACCGATAGCCTGCCGCTGGTGATTGCTCTCAACGGGCAAACCCTCAGCGACTACCCGCACGAGTCCCGAGGGTTGGCGCTTGAAAAATCCTCCGTGCCTCAGGCTTCCATCCGCGGAGAAGAGAGCGAACAAATTGAGCTGCTGAACATCCGCCCGGAAACCCCTGAAGAGTACGCGCTCAGCCGCCCTGACGGTCTGCGCGAAGCCATCCTGGTGGTCACCGCTTTCCTGCTGTTTTATTGCAGCCTGATGACTCCCAACGTTTTTTCCCCCTGGCTACTGGGCGGCGGGTTGCTTCTCCTGCTTGCGGGCATATGGGGTATTTACGCCCCCCCACGTAAAACATCGCTGCGGGAAATTCACTGCCTGCGCGGCATGCCTAAACGCTGGGGGCTGTTTGGTGAAAACGACCAGGAACATATCAATAATATTTCCCTCGGCATTATCGATCTTATCTACCCGCGCCACTGGCAGCCGTGGATCGCGCAGGACCTCGGCCAACAAACGGATATCGACATCTATCTTAGCCGCCACGTTGTCCGCCAGGGGCGCTTCCTGTCGCTGCATGATGAGGTCAAAAACTTCCCGCTTCAGTACTGGCTCCGCAGCGCGATTATCGCCCTGGGCGCGCTGCTGGTCGTCGTGATGCTGTGGGCCAGCGTACCGCTGAATATGCCCTTTAAATTCACCCTTTCATGGCTCAAGGGCGCACAAACTATCGAAGCCACGACGGTTGCCCAGCTGGAGAAGTCAAAGATTCGCATCGGCGACACGCTGCGCCTGAAAGGCACTGGAATGTGCAACATCCACTCGCCGGGCGCCTGGACGGCAAAAGAGAACTCGCCGTTTATGCCGTTCGATTGTTCACAAATCGTCTGGAATGATGCCCCTCCCCTGCCGCTGCCGGAGTCAGATATCGTCAGTAAGGCCACCGCCCTGATGCAGACCGTTCAGCGCCAGCTCCATCCCGAATCCGATGACGATTCGCGCGTCAGCCCGGCGCTGCGTTCCGCCATTCAGAAGTCAGGCATGGTGCTGCTGGATGACTTTGGCGATATCGTCACCAAAACTAACGACCTGTGCTCTGCGAAAGACGATTGCGTTCGTTTGAAGAATGCGCTGGTTAACCTCGGTAATACCCGCAACTGGGAAACCCTGACCAAACGCGCAAACGCGGGTAAGCTGGATGGCGTCAACGTCCTGTTACGCCCGGTAAGCGCGGAGTCGCTGGAGAATCTGGTCACCACCTCCACCGCCCCGTTCATCAGCCGTGAAACCTCGCGCGCGGCGCAGGCGCTGAATAGCCCGGCGCCCGGCGGTTTCCTGATTGCCAGCGATGAAGGCAGCGACCTGGTGAATCAGCCATGGCCAGGCACCGGGTTATACGACTTCCCTGCACACCAGCAGTGGAGCGAACTGCAGCGCCTGGCGGGCATGTTAATGCACACGCCGTTCCAGGCAGAAGGCATCGTCACCAATCTTTATACCGATGCCAACGGGACGCAGCACATCAACCTGCATCGTATTCCCGATCGCACCGGTCTGTGGCGCTATCTCGGCACCACGCTGCTGCTGCTGACCATGCTGGGCTGTACGGCGTATCACGGCCTTCAGGCTTTTCGTCGCTATCAGCGCCATCGCCAGCGTCAGGAAGAGATTCAGAAATACTACGAAAGCTGCCTGAATCCGGATCTCCTTTCCTCGCCGGAACCGCAAGAATAATTCTCTGCGCGACCGTGTATGATACCCTGTCGCGCAATTTCCCCCTCGCTGGAGACTCACCATGCATTTTGATATCGCCTGGCAGGAGGTTGATACCGTTCTGCTGGATATGGACGGCACACTGCTCGACCTCGCCTTCGACAACTACTTCTGGCAAAAACTGGTGCCGGAAACCTGGGGCGCCGCGCGGGGTCTCAACCTGCAGGAAGCCAGGGACGCAATGCGCCAGGAGTACCACGCGGTGCAACATACGCTAAACTGGTACTGCCTGGACTACTGGAGCGAGCGCCTGGGTTTGGATATTTGCGCGATGACCAGCGAGCAGGGGCCAAGGGCCGCGCTGCGTGAAGATACCGTGCCGTTCCTCGAGGCGCTAAAAAACAGCGGCAAACGGCGGATTTTGCTGACCAACGCCCATCCGCATAATCTGGCGGTGAAGCTAAAGCACACCGGGCTGGATGCACACCTTGATTTATTGCTTTCCACCCACACATTTGGTTATCCGAAAGAAGATCAGCGGCTGTGGCACGCCGTGGCTGAAGAGACCGGCTTCGACGCGCGTAATACGCTCTTCGTCGACGATAACGAGGCGATTCTGGACGCGGCGGCGGAGTACGGCATCCGCTATTGCCTCGGTATCACCAACCCCGATTCCGGGCTGGCGGAAAAAAGCTACGCTCGCCATCCGGGGTTGAATGACTACCGGCATCTGATCCCCTCTCTGACCCTATAACAGGAGAGGCCATGAAAGAAAAACCCGTCGAAGCCGTCAGGCTGGACAAATGGCTGTGGGCGGCCCGCATTTATAAAACCCGTGCGCTGGCGCGCGAGATGATTGAAGGCGGCAAGGTGCACTATAACGGACAACGCAGTAAGCCGGGCAAAGTGGTCGAGCTGAACGCGACCCTGCTGCTTCGCCAGGGTAATGACGAACGAACCATCGTGGTAAAGGGCATTACCGAACAGCGCAGACCCGCCAGTGAAGCCGTCGCGCTTTATGAAGAGACGGCGGAGAGTATCGAGAAACGCGAGAAAATGGCGCTGGCGCGGAAGATGAACGCGTTAACCATGCCGCATCCCGACAGGCGACCGGATAAGAAAGAGCGCCGCGACCTGATGAGATTTAAACACGGCGATAGTGAATAACTGTGGCCCGCAAGAGAGATGATTATGACTCAACACGATCAATTACACCGCTATCTGTTTGAAAACTATGCCGTACGCGGTGAGCTGGTAACCGTTTCAGAAACTTTAGAACAGATTCTGACCAACCATAGCTACCCGCAGCCGGTGAAAACCGTGCTGGCGGAACTGCTGGTTGCCACCAGCCTGCTGACCGCCACGCTGAAGTTCGCCGGCGATATTACCGTTCAGCTGCAGGGCGATGGCCCGCTGTCGCTGGCGGTGATCAACGGCAACAACCAGCAGCAGATGCGCGGTGTAGCCCGCGTCCAGGGCGAGATCCCGGAAGGGGCGGACCTGAAAACCATGGTCGGTAACGGATATCTGGTCATTACCATCTCTCCGGAAGAGGGCGAGCGCTATCAGGGCGTGGTCGGCCTCGAGGGCGATACCCTTGCGGCCTGCCTCGAAGATTACTTCCAGCGCTCCGAACAGCTGCCGACCCGACTGATCATTCGTAGCGGCGAACACGACGGTAAACCGATGGCCGGCGGCATGCTGCTGCAGGTTCTGCCGGCGCAGGACGCACAGGCGGCGGATTTCGAACATCTGAGCACCCTGACTGAGACCATCAAAGCTGAAGAGCTGTTTACCCTGCCAGCGAACGATGTGCTCTGGCGCTTGTATCACGAAGAAGAAGTCACCGTTTACGAGCCGCAGAACGTCGAGTTTAAATGCACCTGCTCTCGCGAGCGCTGCGCCGGCGCGCTGAAAACGCTGCCGGATGAGGAGATCGATAGCATCCTGGCCGATGAAGGTGAAATCGATATGCACTGCGACTACTGCGGTAATCACTACATCTTTAATGCGATGGATATTGCCGAAATTCGTAACAACGCCTCTCCGGCCGACCCGCAGCTCCACTAATCATCGCTTCGTCAGGCGCGGTTTCCCTTTTCGCGCCTGGCGTCAATGCTTTTTCTGCGCGTGGTGAATCGATTCCCCATGAAAGAGTTACGTAATTTTCTTTCAGGTAAGCGATTACATTCACATTTCAACAGTTTTTTTAATTACTTTTTAACCATTAAGAAACATCTACCCCCAACTATGCCCCAATTCCTGAGATAATCCCCTACGCCTCGTGACAGGAGTCACAACGTTTTTCGTAAGTCCGCCGTTTGTCGAGATACGTAAATCTATGAGCCTGGTCGCGGTCTATACCCCGTAATAAACCCTACAATTTAAAGCAGTACATATTGGCTAAGGAGCAGTGACATGCGCGTTAATAATGGTTTAACCCCGCAGGATCTCAAGGCTTATGGTATCAATGACGTCCAGGATATCGTTCATAACCCCAGCTACGACACTTTGTATGAAGAAGAGCTCGCCCCCAATCTGGAAGGCTATGAACGTGGCGTATTAACAAATCTTGGTGCAATCGCCGTAGATACCGGTATTTTTACCGGCCGTTCTCCAAAAGATAAGTATATCGTTCGTGACGACACCACCCGCGATACGGTGTGGTGGGCTGATAAAGGCAAAGGCAAGAACGACAACAAGCCGCTCTCTGAGGAAACGTGGCAGCACCTGAAGGGGCTGGTGACCCGCCAGCTCTCCGGCAAGCGTCTGTTTATCGTTGACGCCTTCTGCGGCGCCAATGCCGACACCCGCCTGAGCGTCCGCTTTATTACCGAAGTCGCCTGGCAGGCGCATTTCGTGAAGAACATGTTTATCCGACCAGGCGATGAAGAGCTGGCAAACTTCAAACCGGACTTCATCGTGATGAACGGCGCCAAGTGCACCAACCCGCAGTGGAAAGAACAGGGTCTGAACTCCGAGAACTTCGTCGCGTTCAACCTGACCGAGCGCATTCAGCTCATCGGCGGCACCTGGTACGGCGGCGAAATGAAAAAAGGGATGTTCTCGATCATGAACTACCTGCTGCCGCTGAAGGGCATCGCCTCCATGCACTGCTCCGCCAACGTAGGGGAAAAAGAGGATGTCGCCATCTTCTTCGGCCTTTCCGGTACCGGCAAGACCACCCTCTCTACCGATCCGAAACGCCGTCTGATTGGCGATGACGAACACGGCTGGGATGACGACGGGGTCTTCAACTTCGAAGGCGGCTGCTACGCCAAGACCATTAAGCTTTCCGAAGCCGCGGAGCCGGATATCTACCATGCGATTCGCCGCGATGCGCTGCTGGAGAACGTGGTGGTGCTGGCCGACGGCACCGTCGATTTCAACGACGGTTCGAAGACCGAAAACACCCGCGTCTCTTATCCGATCAACCATATCGAGAACATCGTTAAGCCGATCTCTAAGGCCGGTCATGCCACCAAGGTTATCTTCCTGACCGCCGACGCCTTTGGCGTCCTGCCGCCGGTTTCTCGCCTGACCGCCGACCAGACCCAGTACCATTTCCTGTCTGGCTTCACCGCCAAACTGGCAGGTACCGAGCGCGGCGTTACGGAGCCGACGCCAACCTTCTCCGCCTGCTTTGGCGCGGCGTTCCTGTCGCTGCACCCGACGCAGTACGCGGAAGTGCTGGTGAAACGCATGCAGGCCTCCGGCGCCCAGGCTTATCTGGTCAACACCGGCTGGAACGGTACCGGTAAACGTATCTCTATCAAAGATACTCGCGCCATTATCGACGCCATTCTTGATGGTTCGCTGGACAACGCCGAAACCTTCACTCTGCCGATGTTTGAGCTGCAGATCCCGACCGAGCTTCCCGGCGTGGATACCCATATCCTTGACCCGCGCAACACCTACGGATCGCCGGAGCAGTGGCAGGAGAAAGCGGAACAGCTGGCGAAGCTGTTTATCGAGAACTTCGAGAAGTACACCGATACGCCGGCGGGCGCTGCGCTGGTGGCCGCGGGGCCGAAACGCTAATCGGGTCCGCAGAAATGAAAAAGCCGGGAATCGCTTCCCGGCTTTTTTATCGCGTTGACATCACGCTGGCTTCTTCTTACTCGCCGCCTTACGCCGCTTATCCAGATCCTTAAGCAGCTTATTCACCTGCTCATCGGCAAACATCGCCTCGAGGGTGGTGGAGAGCTTGCGACGCCAGTTTGGATACTCCGTGCTGGTGCCCGGAATATTGACCGGCTCGGCCATCTCCAGCCAGTCTTCCGGCTGCAGGCCCAGCAGGGCGCTGTTGCTGTCGGCAATATAGCGCTGCATTCCACGATTGAGGGTCGACGTCATCGCCATCAGCGACGCTTTGTGCCCGGTACGCTTCGGCAGACAGCCGTAGCGGTGCAGAGCGTCCAGCAGCCCCTGCTTCGCCCGCTCGCGGTCCTGATACAGTCCGCGCAGTACCACCGCATCCGGATACAGGCCAAGCGATTTACCCAGCGTCAGGTCGCCGCTTTCCCAGTAGCCGCGCAGCGTTGGCAGGTCATGCGTCGTAGCCACAGCCATTGATTGCTCCGGATACGCCTTCGGCGCACGGAAAGTCTTCTCGTGGTCATTTTCGAAATAGAGCACTTTGTAAGAGTAAACGCCGCTTTTACGCAGCTTACCGACGATCTCTACCGGTACGGTTCCCAGATCCTCGCCGATCACCATACAGCGATGACGCTTACTCTCCAGCGCCAGAATCGACAACAGATCGTCGACCGGATACTGCACATAGGCGCCGTGATCGGCCGTTTCACCGTAAGGGATCCACCACAAACGCAGCACCGACATCACGTGATCGATGCGCAGCGCCCCGCAGTTTTGCATGTTGGCGCGCAGCAGTTCGACAAACGGCTCATAGGCGCGCGCCACGATGATATGCGGATCCATCGGCGGCAGGCCCCAGTTTTGTCCCAGCGGGCCCAGGATATCCGGCGGCGCGCCGACGGAAGCTTTCAGGCAGTACAGCTCGCGATCGCACCAGGTTTCCGCCCCGCCTTCCGCAACGCCCACCGCCAGGTCGCGATACAGGCCGATCGGCATAGCGTCGTTCTGGCTGGTATGCCAGCATTCGGCAAACTGAGTGAAAGCGAGCCACTGCAGCCACAGGTAAAAATTCACCTCATCGGCGTGTTCGGTGCAGAACGCTTTAACCTCCGGGCTATCGGTATCCTGATAAGCCTTCGGCCACGCGGGCCAGCCCCAGCGCAGCGGATCCTGCTTAACCTGCCAGGCGTGCAGCGCGTCAAACGCCGCCTGCCAGTACAGGCTTTCCCCCTCGCGCGCCACAAACTGACGGAACTCCGCCGTCGTCTCATCGTTACGTGCGGAAAAACCTTTCCAGGCCATGCGCAGCGCAGTGAGCTTAAGGGCGGTCACGGCGGTATAATCAACATCATCGGTCTGACGCGCGGCCTGTAGGGCCTGCTGCGTAGCCGGTGATTGCCACCATTTCTGCGCCTCTTTGCTGTGTCGGAAATCCTCTACCGCATTGACGTCAATATAGATAACGTTGAGCCAGCGGCGCGAAGAGGGGCTGTACGGACTGGCGCTCTCCGGATTAGCCGGATAGAGCGCGTGAATCGGGTTAAGCCCGATAAACGCACCGCCGCGGCGGGCGATTTCCGGCAGCATCGCGCGTAAATCGCCGAAGTCGCCAATCCCCCAGTTCTTCTCCGAGCGCAGCGTATACAGCTGTACGCAGGTTCCCCACAGCTTCTTGCCATCCTTCAGCGCCTGCGGTTCGTAGCAGCGCGCGGGCGCGACGATGACCCGGCAGTGCCAGCGGTCGCCGTCCTGAGTCAGCGTCAGCGTGTGGTACCCTTCCGGCAATCTTGCCGGCAGCGGCAGCGTTTCACCGCCGCGCGCCTGGCCCTGATACTGTTTCCCTTCTTCGGTGGTGAGGATCCAGTGGAACTCCCCCTGGCCCGCCACCGGCAGAGACATCTTTTTGCCGTAGGTGAACACCTGCACCGCAGGCAGCGGGTTAACCGCCGCCTTCACGGCGGTCGCTGTACGATGCATCGCATCAAGCAGCCGCTGCTTGGTCACCGCAGCAATGGACTGCGGCTTTCCATGAGCATTGATGTAGCTTGGGCTTATTCCCGCCGCCAGGGCAGCGTTATCAAGGCGTTTAGTCTCCATAGGCCTGTCCTTAGCGTTTTGCCTGCCAGATACGTTGCTGATAATCGCGAATCGAGCGGTCGGAGCTGAACATGCCGCAGCGCGCGGTGTTCAGGATCGCTGCGCGCGTCCAGGCCTCCTGGTCGCGATACAGCGCATCCACCTGCTTCTGCGCCGCCACGTAGGCTTCAAAATCAGCCAGCACCAGGTACGGATCGCCGCCTTTCAGCAGGCTATGCAGCATCTGGTCAAAGGCATGCTTATCGCCATCGCTATATTTGCCGCTCTCCAGCTCTTTCAGCACCGCGTCCAGCAGCTTGTCTTTCTTACGCCATTTCAGCGGATCGTAGCCTTTGGCCTTCAGCGCTTTCACTTCTTCCACGGTATGACCGAAGATAAAGATGTTTTCGTCACCCACCTGCTCAGCGATTTCCACGTTCGCCCCGTCCAGGGTTCCCACGGTCAGCGCGCCGTTCAGCGCCAGCTTCATATTGCCAGTACCGGAGGCCTCTTTGCCCGCCGTAGAGATCTGCTCGGAGACATCCGCCGCCGGGATCAGCATTTCCGCCGCCGAGACGCAGTAGTCCGGCAGGAATACCACTTTCAGCTTATCGCCAACCAGCGGATCGTTATTGATCGCTGCGGCAACCTTGTTGATCGCCCAGATAATATTCTTCGCCAGGTAGTAGCCCGGCGCCGCTTTCGCACCGAACAGGAACACGCGCGGTACGCGGTCCGTCTGCGGGTTCTCGCGGATTTCTTTGTACTGCGCGAGGATGTTCAGCAGGTTGAGGTGCTGACGTTTGTACTCGTGCAGACGTTTAATCTGGATATCGAAAATCGCCTGCGGATTAATCTCGATACCGGTACGCCGCTTCACAAACTCCGCCAGACGAACCTTGTTGGCCAGCTTAATGTCGCGATACGTCTGACGGAACTTCGCGTCATCGGCATATTTTTCGAGGTTGATCAGCTGGTCGAGATCGTTGGCCCACTCTTTCTTCAGGGTTTTATCCAGCAGCGCGGCCAGAGCCGGATTGCACTGTTTGATCCAGCGGCGCGGGGTAATACCGTTGGTGACGTTATGGAATTTATTCGGCCACAGCTGGTGATATTCCGGGAACAGATCTTTCACCACCAGGTCGGAGTGCAGCGCGGCAACGCCGTTAACCGCAAAGCCGCTCACCACGCACATGTTCGCCATGCGAACCTGTTTATCGTGCACCACCGCCAGTTTCGCCCATACCTGCTTATCGCCCGGCCAGGTTTTATCCACCAGCGTTTTAAAGCGGTCGTTAATCTGTTTGATGATCTGCATGTGGCGCGGCAGCAGCGCTTTCACCAGCTTCTCATCCCAGCACTCCAGCGCTTCCGGCATCAGGGTGTGGTTGGTATACGCGAAGGTTTTGCTGGTAATCGCCCAGGCGTCGTCCCAGCTCAGCTGATGCTCATCAATCAGCACGCGCAGCAGTTCCGGAATCGCAATCGTCGGGTGAGTATCGTTAAGCTGGATGACTTCATAATCCGCCAGCTCCGCCAGCTTGCGGCCCGCCAGATGGTGGCGACGCAGAATATCGGCAACCGAGCAGGCGCACTGGAAGTACTGCTGCATCAGACGCAGTTTTTTACCCGCCTGATGGTTATCGTTCGGGTAGAGAACTTTCGTCAGTTTTTCGGCGTCAATGCCCTGCTGTTCGGCACGCAGGAAATCGCCGTCGTTGAATTTGGTCAGGTTAAACGGATGCGCGTGCTTAGCCTGCCACAGGCGCAGCGGCTGAGCCACGTTGTTGCGGTAGCCCAGCACCGGCAGATCCCAGGCTTCGCCGGTAATCACGAATGCTGGTATCCACTCACCGCTTTTGGTCACTTTACCGCCGAGGCCAACCTGCACGTCCAGCGCTTCGTTGTGGCGGAACCACGGGTAGCTATTACGCCCCCAGTCATCCGGCGCTTCCATCTGCTGGCCGTCAGCGAAAGACTGGCGGAACAGACCGTACTGGTAGTTCAGGCCGTAGCCGGTCGCCGACTGGCCAACGGTAGCCATTGAATCAAGGAAACAAGCCGCCAGACGGCCAAGACCGCCGTTGCCCAGACCCGGGTCGATTTCCTCTTCCAGCAGGTCGGTCAAATTAATGTCGTGGGCCTGAAGCTCATCGCTGACCTGCTGATACCAGCCAAGGTTAAGCAGGTTGTTGCCGGTCAGGCGACCAATCAAAAACTCCATGGAGATATAGTTTACGTGGCGCTGCCCTTCGGCCGCTTTTGCTACCGGCTGAGCCGACAACAGCTCGGACAGCGCACCGCTAACGGCGCGCCACCACTGACGCTGGGTCATCTCGGAAGCGGACTGTAAACCAAAATGCTGCCACTGACGCGTCAGTGCAGCCTGAAACTGAGCTTTGTTAAAAGAAGTCTGTGACATAAGTAATCCGGGTCCTTTACTAAAACGTTAGCGTTAGTGTGCCGACCTCCCGGAGTCGCGTCCTCATCCCGCCAGGGATTAGCCGGGGAGGAGTAGCAGGGATGAGCGAAAAGTGTGATCGTGGCCACTATTACGTTAGCCTACCGGCAAAAATTATGCTGCAAAATTCGCCATACCGAAACAACAAACCGGCCCGCCTTGCGCTCAAAATTTTGTTACAAGCCAGGACGATAAAAGCAAGCGAAATGCTGTTTTGTAAATATTGCCAAATAAAAGTAAATATCAGGGGAATAAACGTACTTTAATGTAGAAATAGCTCAAAACGATGACTTATAAGATTTCGCTGATAATATTTTATTAAAAACAAACAGCTACTAATTTTGTAATAAAAGATTAGCTTATCGTGCCTGTAACCTGCGCAATCCCAATAACCGCGCACGCTGACGCGGATTTCTGTGAATTTCTCTCTATGTCCAAATTTGTGACATAGAGCAAATTCAAGAGCATCAAACTCGGACATAACTTGCAATAAAATTCATTATGGCCGACCTTATTGGATATTAATTACGAAGCGCAAAAAAATTCGCAACTCCTCCCTTGCACAGCGAAATGAAGAACTATGTTGATTCCGTCTAAATTAAGTCGCCCGGTCCGCCTTGAACACACTGTGGTTCGTGAGCGATTGCTGGCGAAACTTTCCGGCGCGAACAATTATCGTCTCGCGTTGGTGACCAGCCCGGCTGGCTACGGTAAGACCACGCTCGTGTCTCAATGGGCGGCGGGGAAAAACGATCTCGGCTGGTTCTCCCTGGATGAAGGCGATAACCAACAGGAGCGTTTTGCCAGCTATCTTATCGCCGCCGTTCAACAGGCAACCGGCGGCCACTGCGCGGCCAGCGAAGCGATGGTGCAAAAGCGCCAGTACGCCAGCCTGCCTTCCCTCTTCGCACAACTGTTTATTGAACTGGCCGACTGGCAGCGCCCGCTGTTCCTGGTGATTGATGATTACCATCTGATCAGCAATCCGGTAATTCATGACGCAATGCGTTTCTTCCTCCGCCATCAGCCAGAAAATATGACGCTGGTGGTGCTGTCGCGTAATCTGCCGCAGCTGGGTATCGCCAACCTGCGCGTGCGCGATCAGCTGCTGGAAATCGGCAGCCAGCAGTTGGCTTTTACCCATCAGGAAGCCAAGCAGTTTTTCGACTGTCGTCTCAGTTCGCCCATTGAGGCCGACGACAGCAAAAGGCTGTGCGACGATGTTGCCGGCTGGGCCACCGCGCTACAGCTGATTGCCCTCTCGGCGCGCCAGAACAATACTTCCGCCCACCACTCCGCTCGTCGTCTTGCCGGCATTAACGCCAGCCATCTTTCTGACTATCTGGTCGATGAGGTGCTGGATAACGTGGACCCGCGGACGCGTAATTTCCTGCTGAAAAGTTCGCTACTGCGTTCAATGAACGATGCGCTCATCGTCCGCGTTACCGGCGAAGAGAATGGCCAGATGCAGCTGGAAGAAATTGAACGTCAGGGCTTATTCCTGCAGCGGATGGACGATTCCGGCGAATGGTTCCGCTACCATCCGCTGTTCGGCAACTTCCTGCGCCAGCGCTGCCAGTGGGAGCTGGCGGTTGAGCTGCCGGAAATTCACCGTGCGGCGGCAGAAAGCTGGATGGCGCAAGGCTTCCCGAGCGAAGCCATTCACCACGCCCTGGCCGCGGGTGACGCCAAAATGCTGCGCGATATTCTGCTCAACCACGCGTGGGGCATGTTTAACCACAGCGAACTGAGTTTGCTGGAGCAGTCCCTCGCCGCGCTGCCGTGGTCAAACCTGCTGGAAAACCCGCGTTTAATTCTTTTGCAGGCCTGGCTGATGCAGAGCCAGCACCGCTATAGCGAAGTGAATACCCTGCTGGCGCGCGCCGAGCAGGAGATGGATACGGAAATGGACACCGCCATGCACGGGGATTTCAACGCCCTGCGCGCCCAGGTGGCGATCAACGCAGGCGATCAGGACGAAGCCGAGCGCCTGGCGATGGTGGCCCTTGATGAACTGCCGCTGGCCAGCTACTACAGCCGTATCGTTGCCACATCCGTACACGGTGAAGTTCTGCACTGCAAAGGCCAGCTGAGCAAATCGCTGGCGGTCATGCAGCAGACGGAACAGATGGCCCGCCGTCATGACGTCTGGCACTACGCGTTATGGAGCATGATCCAGCAAAGCGAAATCCTCTTTGCGCAGGGGTTCCTGCAGGCCGCCTGGGAAATTCAGGAAAAAGCGTTCCAGCTGATTCGCGAACAGCACCTTGAGCAGCTGCCGATGCACGAGTTCCTGCTGCGGATTCGCTCCCAGCTGCTGTGGGCCTGGGCGCGGCTGGATGAAGCGGAGACCTCCGCGCGCAGCGGCATGAACGTGCTTTCCTCCTATCAGCCGCAGCAGCAGCTGCAGTGCCTGACGCTGATGGTACAGTGCTCGCTGGCACGGGGCGACCTGGATAACGCCCGCAGCCATTTGAATCGCCTGGAAAACCTGCTGGGCAACGGCCATTACCATAGCGACTGGGTATCCAATGCCGACAAAGTCCGGGTGATCTACTGGCAGATGATCGGCGATAAAGCCGCCGCGGCAAACTGGCTGCGCCAGACGCCAAAACCGGAATTCGCTAACAACCATTTCTTGCAGAGCCAGTGGCGCAATATCGCCCGCGCGCAGATCCTGCTCGGCGATTTTGATTCCGCCGAAATGGTGCTGGAAGAGCTAAACGATAACGCCCGCTCGCTGCGTTTGATGAGCGACCTGAACCGCAACCTGCTGCTGCTCAACCAGCTCTACTGGCAGGCCGGGCGTAAGAGCGAAGCGCAAAAAGCGCTGCTGGAAGCGCTCACCCTCGCTAACCGCACCGGGTTTATTAATCATTTTGTCATTGAAGGCGAAGCGATGGCGCAGCAGCTGCGCCAGCTGATTCAGCTCAATACGCTGCCGGAGCTGGAGCAGCACCGCGCCCAGCGTATTCTGCGCGATATCAACCAGCATCATCGGCATAAGTTCGCCCACTTTGACGAGAGCTTCGTCGAACGGCTGCTGAACCACCCGGAAGTGCCGGAGCTTATCCGCACCAGCCCGCTGACCCAGCGCGAATGGCAGGTCCTGGGACTTATCTATTCCGGCTACAGCAACGAGCAGATCGCCGGTGAGCTGGACGTGGCCGCCACTACGATTAAAACGCATATCCGTAACTTGTATCAGAAGCTGGGGGTGGCGCACCGCCAGGATGCCGTTCAGCATGCCCAGCAGCTGTTGAAAATGATGGGATACGGGGTTTAAGCCGCTATCGGCTCGCTTCAGGCAACATAACCATTACGTCATCGCCGGCGGCAGGTTTCCCTCCGCCTGGCGGCGGAGATAACCCCGTCACTCATCAACACCACGCCACCAATCGCGCGCGTCAGGCGGAGCAACGCTCTGGCATGACCCGGAAATTCTAAAGGTTCAGCACAGCTCCAGCTGAAGGTTGTTATCGGTAATCACCTTCAGTACGCCGGCGGGCGGCATCACATCGGTGTAGACCGCATCAACCATACTGATGCTGCCCATGTTGACCATCGCATTACGGCCAAATTTAGAATGGTCAACGACCAGCATCACGTGGCGGGAGTTTTCAATAATCGCCCGTTTGGTGCGCACTTCGTGGTAGTCGAACTCCAGCAGCGAGCCATCGCTGTCGATACCGCTGATGCCGAGAATGCCGAAATCAAGGCGAAACTGGGAGATAAAGTCCAGGGTGGCCTCACCGATAATACCGCCATCCCGGCTGCGCAGCTCGCCGCCGGCCAGGATAATACGGAAGTCCTCTTTCACCATCAGCGTATTGGCGACGTTGAGGTTATTGGTGACGATGCGCAGATCGTTATGGTTAAGCAGCGCGTGGGCCACCGCTTCCGGCGTGGTACCGATATCGATAAACAGCGTCGCGCCATCGGGGATTTCGCTCGCCACCTTGCGGGCGATGCGCTCTTTTTCATGGGTCTGGGTCGATTTTCTGTCGTGCCAGGACGTATTCACCGAGCTGGACGGCAGCGCAGCGCCGCCGTGATGACGCAGAATCATTTTCTGATCGGCTAAATCATTCAGATCGCGGCGAATGGTCTGCGGGCTGACGGCAAACTGCTCGACAAGCTCTTCGGTACTGACGTATCCCTGTTTTTTTACCAGCTCGATAATCGCGTCATGACGTTGTGTTTGTTTCATGAAATATCCCTGGGAATCTCTACGTTCGTTTTCGCACATTCTGCGTATCAACAAACGCCATCGCCAGCCCGGTCACCAGACCGGCCACGTGCGCACCGTTCGCAATCGACATGCCGAAAACATCAAACCATCCAGCAATTAACCATACTAAAGAGAAGAGTATCAAGCCGCGCTGTAAATAAACGCCGCTCTGCGGATCGCGCTCGCCCCGTAGCCAGACATAGCCCATTAGCGCATAGACTACGCCGGAGAGTCCGCCAAACCACGGGCCGCTGAACTGATGCTGCACAAAGCCGCTCAGCAAAGCGGCGATCACCGTAATCACCACCAGCTTGCCGCTGCCAATGCGCTTTTCTACCGCTCCGCCGAGGTACCACCACCATAGCAGGTTGAACAGAATATGCATCAGCGAGAAGTGCATAAGCGCATGGCTAAAGTAGCGCCAGACTTCAAATTTCAGCGAAGGATCGTAGGGCCAGGCCAGCAGCAGCATGACCGGTTGATCGCCAATGACCGTTTGCAGGACAAAGACGGCGATGCAGGCGAAGAGCACGCCCCAGGTCACCGGCCCGGCGTTATGGCGAAGCGTCGCTAAAAAGGGAAAGCGCTGGTAGTGCAGCCCGCTATTGGTGTGCCCCGACTGCCAGCTGGCAGCGAGGTAACGCGGATCGGCGGGATTTTCCAGAAAGCGGGCCAGCTCGGCCTGTACGCGTCCGGCCTGGGACTCATCAGCCAGCCAGATATCGCTCTGCGTATGCTGCTGAATAGTCAGAATAATGCCCTGCGTCGCCATATAGTCGACAAACGCCTGGGCCACGCGCGGGTTGGCAAAAGAGGTAATCATTAACATGCAGCGGATCGCTTATTCCACACAAAGGGGGATATTATAGCCACAACCGGCGCTAACGCCTAAAGTGCGCCATGCGCGACTTCCGCCGGAAAATGCCGGTGCCAGGCATCAAACCCGCCGTCCACGCTGTAAACCTTGTCGTAACCCTGCTGCAGCAGATACTGCGCGGCGCCTTTGCTGCTATTGCCGTGATAGCACATCACCATGACCGCCGTATCAAAGTCGTTGTCGCGCATAAACGCGCCCAGCGTATCGTTGGTCAGATGGAATGCGCCCGGCGTGTGGCCCATCGCATAGCTTTGCGGGTCGCGAATATCGACCAGCACCGCCGTCTGCTGGTGCATTTTCTGGTGGGCTTCTTCTACGTTAATACATTCAAAGCGATCCATAAGCTCTCTTCTTTATATACGGATATACAGGCAGGCGGCGAAACGCCCTGGATTTTAGCGTCTAGTGTACAGCCTGGCGCTAAATAAACGCCAATATGTTACACGCATCACTCTGAAATGTTTTTTTGATGTTACCAATAGCGCGATTGTTTGCTATATTGAGCGATATCGAACATTTGTGAGCTTAAACGAAAGTGTAAGAGGTGGCGAGCGTGGAAACCAAAGATCTGATTGTGATAGGGGGAGGCATCAACGGTGCCGGTATCGCGGCAGACGCCGCAGGGCGTGGTTTATCCGTACTGATGCTGGAGGCAAGCGACCTTGCCTGCGCCACATCCAGCGCCAGCTCAAAGCTGATTCACGGCGGGCTGCGCTACCTTGAACACTATGAGTTCCGCCTGGTGAGCGAAGCGCTGGCCGAACGCGAAGTGTTGTTGAAAATGGCCCCGCATATCGCCTTCCCGATGCGCTTTCGTTTACCGCATCGCCCGCACCTGCGTCCGGCGTGGATGATCCGCATTGGCCTGTTTATGTACGATCATCTGGGCAAGCGCACCAGCTTACCCGGCTCAACCGGGTTGCGTTTTGGCACAGAATCGGTACTTAAACCTGAAATCGTGCGCGGTTTCGAATATTCCGACTGCTGGGTTGACGATGCGCGTCTGGTGCTGGCCAATGCCCAGATGGTTGTGCGTAAAGGCGGGGAAGTGCGCACGCGGACCCGCGCCATCTCGGCAAAACGTGAAAACGGTTTGTGGATTGTCGAAGCCGAAGATATTGATAGCGGCGAGAAGTTTACCTGGCAGGCGCGCGGTCTGGTTAACGCCACCGGCCCGTGGGTCAAACAGTTCTTCGACGAAGGGATGCATCTGCGCTCGCCGTACGGTATTCGCTTGATCAAGGGCAGCCATATCGTGGTGCCGCGCGTGCACACGCAGAAACAGGCCTACATCCTGCAAAATGAAGATAAACGCATTGTGTTTGTGATCCCGTGGATGGATGAATTTTCCATCATCGGCACCACCGACGTGGAGTATAAAGGCGATCCTAAAGCGGTAGCGATCGACGACAACGAAGTTAACTACCTGCTGAACGTCTATAACGCCCACTTTAAAAAGCCTCTCACCCGGGACGATATCGTCTGGACCTACTCCGGCGTGCGCCCGCTGTGCGACGATGAATCCGACTCGCCGCAGGCGATCACCCGCGATTACACTCTTGATATCCATGATGATAACGGGCAGGCGCCGCTGCTGTCGGTCTTTGGCGGCAAGCTGACCACCTATCGCAAGCTGGCCGAGCATGCGCTGGAGAAACTAACGCCTTACTACAAAGGCATCGGCCCGGCATGGACCAAAACCGCGGTGCTGCCCGGCGGCGATATCGGCAGCGACCGTGACGACTACGCGGCGAAACTGCGCCGCCGCTTTTCGTTTATCAGCGAATCGATGGCCCGCCATTACGCCCGCACCTACGGCAGCAACAGCGAGCTAATCCTTGATAAGGCGACCTCACTGGACGATCTGGGTGAGCATTTCGGCCATGAGTTTTTTGAAGCCGAACTGCGCTATCTGGTTGAGCACGAATGGGTTCGTTCGCTGGATGACGCGATCTGGCGTCGCACTAAACAAGGTATGTGGCTGAATGACGAGCAGCAGGCGCGCATCAGCGAGTGGCTGGCGCAGCACGCGGGAAAGTCTGAGCTGTCGCTGGCGTCGTAACACCGCAAACAGTAACGGGGCCTGTAGGCCCCGTTTTTTATGACTAATCCGTTACAACCTTACCGGATCGATATGCCAGATATGGTCGGCATACTCCTTAATCGTGCGGTCAGAAGAGAAGTAGCCCATATTGGCGATATTCAGCATCGCTTTATTGGCCCACTCCTCCGGATGACGGTACAGCTCATCCACCTTATCCTGACAATCCACGTAGCTACGGTAATCCGCCAGAACCTGATAGTGGTCGCCGAAGTTAATCAGCGAATCCAGCAGGTCACGGTAGCGTCCCGGCTCCGATGGGCTGAACAGGCCGGTGCCGATCTGCGTCAGCGCCTGGTGCAGCTCTTCATCCTGCTCATAGTAATCACGCGGTTTGTAGCCGTTAGCCCGCAGGGCTTCAACCTCTTCCGCCGTATTACCGAAGATAAAGAAATTATCCGCCCCGACGTGCTCCTGCATCTCAACGTTAGCCCCGTCCAGGGTACCGATGGTTAACGCGCCGTTAAGCGCGAACTTCATGTTGCTGGTACCGGACGCCTCCGTCCCCGCCAGCGAGATCTGCTCGGAGAGATCCGCTGCCGGAATGATCAGCTGCGCGAGGCTTACGCTGTAGTTAGGAATGAACACCACTTTCAGCTTATCGCCAACGTCCGGATCGTTATTCACCACCGCCGCGACGTCATTGATTAAATGAATAATATGCTTCGCCATGTAGTAAGCCGAAGCCGCCTTGCCGGCGAAGATATTCACGCGCGGTACCCACTCGGCGTCGGGATCGGCCTTAATGCGATTGTAGCGGGTGATCACATGCAGCACGTTCATTAGCTGGCGTTTGTACTCGTGAATACGCTTGATCTGCACATCGAACAGGGCTTTCGGGTTGACCACCACGTTAAGCTGCTGGCCGATGTAGTTCGCCAGCCGCTGCTTGTTTTCCAGCTTGGCCTGGCGCACCGCCTGGTTAACCTTCGGAAAGTCAATATGCTGCTCCAGCTCCTTCAGCTGGCTTAAATCCGTACGCCAGGTGTGGCCGATATTTTCATCCAGCACTTTCGACAGCGGCGGATTCGCCAGCGCCAGCCAGCGGCGCGGAGTGACGCCGTTCGTGACGTTGGTAAAGCGCATCGGGAAGATTTTGGCAAATTCGGCAAACAGCGACTCGACCATCAGCCGGGAGTGCAGCTCCGACACGCCGTTGACCTTGTGGCTTACCACCACCGCCAGCCACGCCATGCGTACGCGACGCCCGTTAGACTCGTCGATAATCGACGTACGGCCCAACATCGCCGTATCGTTGGGATACTGCTCCTGCAGGGTCTTCAGGAAGTAGTCGTTAATCTCGAAAATAATCTGCAAATGGCGCGGCAGGATTTTACCCAGCATATCGACGGGCCAGGTCTCCAGCGCTTCGCTCATCAGGGTATGGTTGGTATAGGAGAAGACCTGGCAGGTCACCTCGAACGCCTCATCCCAGCTAAACTTATGCTCATCAATCAGCAGGCGCATCAGCTCCGGAATCGACAGCACCGGGTGCGTGTCGTTGAGGTGAATCGCGATTTTGTCCGCCAGATTGGCGTAGGTTTTATGCAGCTGGTAGTGACGGCTGAGGATATCCTGCACCGTCGCCGACACGAGGAAATACTCCTGCCGCAGGCGCAGCTCGCGCCCGGAATAGGTGGAGTCATCCGGATAGAGCACCCGCGACACGTTCTCGGAGTGGTTTTTATCTTCCACCGCCGCGAAGTAGTCGCCCTGGTTGAATTTACCGAGGTTGATCTCGCTGCTGGCCTGCGCGCTCCACAGACGCAGCGTGTTAGTGGCGTCGGTGTCGAAACCCGGGATGATCTGATCGTAGGCTTCGGCAATAATCTCTTCGGTCTCCACCCAGCGGGAATGTTTACCTTCCTGCTGAATGCGGCCGCCGAAGCGCACTTTGTAGCGCGTATTGTGGCGCTCGAACTCCCACGGGTTGCCGTACTCCAGCCAGTAGTCCGGGGACTCTTTCTGCCGCCCGTCGACGATATTCTGCTTAAACATCCCGTAGTCGTAGCGAATACCGTAGCCGCGGCCCGGCAAACCCAGCGCCGCCAGCGAGTCGAGGAAGCAGGCAGCCAGACGACCAAGACCGCCGTTGCCCAGGCCCGGGTCGTTCTCTTCGTCAATCAGCTCTTCAAGATTCAGCCCCATCTCTTCCAGCGCGCTGTTCACGTCCTCATAAATACCGAGCGATAGCAGCGCGTTGGACAAGGTACGGCCAATCAAAAACTCCATCGACAGATAGTAAACCTGACGCACTTCCTGAGAGAGCTGCGCCCGGTTTGAACGCAGCCAGCGCTCAACCATGCGATCGCGAACGGCGAACAGCGTGGCGTTGAGCCATTCATGTTTGTTAGCGATAGCCGGATCTTTGCCGATGATAAACATCAGCTTATAAGCAATAGAGTGCTTTAACGCCTCAACGCTCAGGGTGGGTGATGAGTAGCTAAAAGGTACATTCATAGCTTTGGCTCCTGGTTACAGCAAGCGTTGATAAAGTTCGCGGTAAGAATTTGCGGCAACCTGCCAGCTAAAATCCATATTCATCGCCTGACGCTGGACGTAGCGCCAGAGCGACGGGCGCGACCACAGGACGAATGTGCGTCGAATAGCCCGCAGCAGCGACAAAGCGTTGCTATCTTCAAAAACAAAGCCGGTAGCCAGACCGTCGGCGAGGTTCTCCAGCGAGCAATCGGACACGGTGTCCGCCAGTCCGCCGGTACGCCGCACCAGCGGTAGCGTGCCGTACTTCAGGCCGTACAGCTGGGTTAAGCCGCACGGTTCAAAACGGCTGGGCACCAGAATCACATCGGCGCCGCCCATAATGCGGTGCGAGAAGGCTTCATGGTAGCCAATCTGTACGCCAACCTTGCCCGGATGCTCGGCCGCGGCGGCCAGGAAGCCCTCCTGCAGCACCGGATCGCCCGCCCCCAGCAGCGCCAGCTGACCGCCCTGCTCCAGCAGGCCCGGCAGCGCCTCAAGCACCAGGTCCAGCCCCTTCTGGCTGGTCAAACGGCTGACAACGGCAAACAGCGGCGCTTTGTCATCCACCTTCAGCCCCATGGCGATTTGCAGCTGGCGTTTGTTTTCCGCTTTCTCTTCCAGCCGATCGCGATCGTAGCGCGCGGCCAGCAGCAGGTCGCTTTCCGGATTCCAGATATGGTCATCCACCCCGTTGAGGATCCCGGAGAGGCGGCCCTCATGCTGCCGCTGACGCAGCAGCCCTTCCATGCCGTAAGCGAACTGCGGCTCGGTGATTTCGCGCGCATAGGTCGGGCTGACCGCCGTAATATGGTCGGCGTAGTAGAGCCCCGCCTTCAGAAAGGAGATCTGGCCGTTAAATTCAAGGCCATGAACGTTGTAGAACGACCACGGCAGCTCAATGTCGTTCATATGCCACGAGTAGAACATCCCCTGGTAGGCCAGGTTATGCACCGTAAAGACCGACTTAGCCGGGTGGCCGCGCGCCGCCAGGTAGGCCGGCGTCAGGCCCGCATGCCAGTCGTGGGCGTGAACAACGTCAGGGCGCCAGAAAGGATCCAGGCCGCAGGCCATCTCGCTACCGACCCATCCCAGCAGCGCAAAGCGCAGCACGTTGTCGGTATAGGCGTGCTGATTGGTATCGTGGTAAGGGCTCCCTGGGCGATCGTAGAGATGCGGGGCATCAATCAAATAGATGCCCACGCCGTTAAAGTGACCGAACAGCAGAGTGATGCGCCCGGCAAACGTCTCGCGGCGCGTCACCACCTGCGCATCCGTCACGCCGCGGCGGATATCAGGAAACGCGGGCAGCAGTACGCGCGTATCGACGCCCCCGGCAATTTGCGCTGCTGGCAGCGCGCCGATCACATCCGCCAGTCCACCGGTTTTTAACAGCGGGAACATCTCTGAACATACATGTAATACCTGCATTAGCGCTCCTGTGGATACCCCAATTTCCGCAGCATGTCGCGGGTGACCAGCACGATACCTTCCTCCGAGCGGTAGAAACGGCGTGCATCCTCTTCCGCGTTCTCCCCAACAACCATACCTTCCGGGATCACGCAGGCGCGGTCAATAATGCAGCGACGCAGGCGGCACGAACGGCCAACCCAAACCTCTGGCAACAAGACTGCCGAATCAATATTACAGAATGAATTCACCCGCACGCGCGGGAACAGCACCGACTGCACAACCACCGATCCGGAGATAATACAGCCGCCTGAAACCAGCGAGTTCAGGGTCATCCCGTGGCTGCCCGAGCGGTCCTGGACGAATTTTGCCGGAGGCAAAGGCTCCATATGGGTACGAATCGGCCAGTTCTGATCGTACATGTCCAGTTCCGGGGTCACCGAAGCCAGATCGAGGTTGGCTTTCCAGTACGCTTCCAGGGTCCCGACATCACGCCAGTAGGGCTCAGACTGCGGATCGGACTGCACGCAGGAGAGCGGGAAAGGATGTGCATAAGCCATGCCAGCTTTGGTGATTTTCGGAATGATGTCTTTACCAAAATCGTGGCTGGAGCTTTCATCGCTGTCGTCTTCTTCCAGAAGCTCATAAAGGTAATCCGCGTCAAAGACATAGATACCCATACTCGCCAGCGATTTGCTGGCATCGCCCGGCATCGCAGGCGGATTAGCCGGTTTTTCGACGAAATCGATAATCTTATCGCTCTCGTCCACCGCCATGACCCCGAACGCCCGTGCTTCTTCAATAGGCACCGGCATACAGGCCACGGTGCAACGCGCGCCTTTTTCGACGTGATCGATAAGCATGCGCGAGTAGTCTTGTTTGTAAATATGGTCGCCCGCGAGGATAACGACGTACTCCGCCTTGTAACGACGAATGATGTCGAGGTTCTGCGTCACCGCATCCGCCGTGCCGCGATACCAGTTTTCCCCCTGCATCCTTTGCTGGGCGGGCAGCAGGTCAACAAACTCGTTCATCTCTTCATTGAAGAACGACCAGCCGCGCTGGATATGCTGCACCAGCGTATGCGATTGATACTGGGTGATGACGCCGATGCGTCGAATGCCTGAGTTAATACAGTTAGATAACGCAAAATCGATAATGCGGAACTTGCCGCCGAAATGGACAGCAGGTTTCGCGCGTTTATTGGTCAGATCCTTCAGACGGGTACCACGTCCCCCGGCAAGGATCAGCGCAACGGATTTGATCGGCAACTGACGCGCCAGCATCAATGGATCGTTCTTTTCTACCCCAACCATAATTAACTCCTTTTTTACTCCCCAGCTTGCCTGCCCTTCTCGTCGCGCCGCCGCTTCGAGACCAACCGGAAGCCCCGAGGTTACGACCTTTGAAATACGCACACTCCGTGCGCGGGCCCATGCCAGACAGCTATAGTGACCGGATTATCCTCTCCGGCGAAAGGTGGAATGGCGCGCCATTCCCCCGCGGGTAAAACCATCTCTGCCACCTCGGCGGTGGCGTTGAGCGCCATCAGCCAGCGATCGGACAATATGATCTGCATACGCGGCGCACCGTGCTGCCATTCATCGGCGGACAGCGGCTGCGCATGTTGGTTTAACCAGCGAACGCTGCCGTCTCCCTCCTGCCACCAGCGATTCTCGGTTAAAGCCGGAACGCGCTGGCGCAGATGAATTAACGCGGCGGTGAACGCGGTCAGCCCGCGGTTAGTATGGTTCCAGTCCAGCCAGGTCAACGCATTGTCCTGACAGTAAGCATTGTTGTTGCCATGCTGGCTGTGACCGTGTTCGTCACCCGCCAGCAGCATCGGCGTTCCCTGCGCCAGCAGTAGCGTCGCCAGAAGAGCGTGAACGCTGGCACGGCGCCGTTCAATCACGGCAAGACTCCCTTCTAATCCTTCTATACCATGATTGTTGCTGTAGTTATTGTTAGTCCCATCGCGATTCTCCTCCCCGTTTGCCTCATTATGTTTCTGATTGAAACAAACGCAGTCGCGCAGGGTGAAACCATCGTGCGCGGTGACCAGGTTAACCGCCGCCGAAGGCGCTCTGCCGTTACGCTGAAAAACGTCGCTGGATGCGGCAAAACGCTGAGCGAAGTCGCCCAGCGAGACGTTCTGCTGCAGCCAGAATCGACGCGCGGTATCGCGGAAATGGTCGTTCCACTCGGCGAACAGCGGCGGAAAGTTACCCACCTGGTAGCCGCCCGGGCCGATATCCCAGGGTTCCGCGATCAGCTTGACCTCCGCCAGACGCGGGTCGTTACGGATGGCCTCAAACAGCGGCGCATCCTGACGAAACGCCGGCGTCCGCCCCATCACCGAGGCGAGGTCGAAACGAAAGCCGTCAACGTGGCACTCGTCAACCCAAAAACGCAGGCACTGGCGGGCATACTCCACCACGCCGGGGTGGCTGAGGTTGAGGGTGTTCCCGCAGCCGGTCCAGTTGTGGTAATCGCCGTCTTCCCTGATCCAATAATAGCTACGGTTATCGATTCCGCGCAGGGAGAAGGTCGGCCCTTCCAGGTCTATCTCCGCGCTATGGTTCAGCACCACGTCAAGGATCACTTCGATGCCCGCCGCATGCAGCGCTTTTACCGCATCGCGAAACTCATTTAACGCCTGCTTCGGCGCGCTGGCGTAGCGCGTGTCGAGGGCGAAAATCGCCAGCGGGTTGTAGCCCCAATAGTTGCTTAACCCCATCCGCTGAAGACGCGGTTCGCTGGCGAACTGCGCCACCGGCATTAACTCTAGTGCAGTAATGCCCAGCATGCGGAAGTAATCGATCATCACCGGATGACCGAGCGCTTTATAGGTGCCGCGGACATTCTCCGGCAGATCGGGGTGCAGATACGTCAGCCCCTTGACGTGGGCTTCATAAATCACCGTCTGGCCCCACGGCGTGCGCGGCGGCTTATCGCCGCGCCAGTCGTAATGCAGGTCGATCACCCGCGACTTCGGCGCTATCGCCGCGCTGTCGCGACGATCGGGAACGCGATCGCCGCCGTGGAGACGTTCATCGTCAGGCAACCCGCCGTCTACCTGATGGCAGCAGGGGTCAAGCAGCAGCTTCGCCGGGTTGAAGCGGTGCCCTTGCGTTGGGTCCCAGGGCCCGTGGACGCGGTAGCCGTAGCGCAGGCCAGACCCGACATCGGCGAGCCAGCCGTGCCAGATATCGCCGCTGCGCGCGGGCAGGTCGACGCGTCGCTCATTGCCCTGCTCGTCAAACACGCAGAGTTCCACCCGCTCCGCATGGGCGGAAAAGAGCGCGAAATTCACGCCCTTACCGTCGTAGCTGGCCCCTAAAGGCGCGGGCTGTCCTGCCGCGAGTGCGATCATTGCGCCTCCCGCACCAGCCACACCGTCGCCAGCGGAGGCAGCGTAATGGAGAGGGAGTGTTCACGACCGTGGCTGGCGATCGGGTCGCTCTCAACGACGCCGCCGTTGCCGGTGTTGCTGCCGTGGTAATGCATGGAGTCGGTGTTGAGCTCTTCACGCCAGCGGCCGGGCTGGTTGATGCCAAAACGGTACTCATGACGCGGGACCGGGGTGAAGTTGCTGGCGACGATAATTTCATTGCCCGCCCTGTCGCGACGAACAAAGATAAATACCGAACGCTCATGGTCGTCCACCACCAGCCATTCGAAGCCGTAGGGATCGAAATCCAGCTCGTGCAGCGCTTTATGGTGACGATAGGTATGGTTGAGGTCGCGCACCAGCCGCTGGACGCCGTGGTGCCAGTTATCGCCGCCTTCCAGCAGATGCCAGTCGAGGCTTGCGTCGTGGTTCCATTCGCGCCCCTGAGCAAACTCATTGCCCATAAACAGCAGCTTTTTACCCGGGAAGGCAAACAGCCAGCCGTAGTAGGCGCGCAGGTTAGCGAACTTCTGCCAGGCGTCGCCCGGCATGCGGTCGAGTATCGATTTTTTGCCGTGCACCACTTCATCATGAGAGAGCGGCAGGACAAAGTTTTCGGTGTAGTTGTAGAGCATACCGAAGGTCATCTTGTCGTGATGATGACGGCGATGCACCGGGTCCAGCTTCATGTAGTCGAGGGTGTCGTGCATCCAGCCGAGGTTCCACTTGAACCAGAAACCCAGCCCGCCGGTGGAGGAAGGACGGGAAACGCCGGGAAAATCGGTCGACTCTTCCGCCATGGTTACCGCGCCCGGCGTCTGTTCGCCCAGCACGCGGTTGGTATTGCGCAGAAACTCAATCGCTTCAAGGTTTTCCCGACCGCCGAATTCGTTCGGCACCCACTCGCCCTGCTTGCGGCTGTAGTCGCGATAAATCATCGACGCCACCGCATCAACCCGCAGCGCGTCAATGCCGAAGCGTTCGATCCAGTACAGCGCATTGCCGACCAGGTAATTGCTGACCTCGCGGCGGCCGTAGTTGTAAATCAGGGTGTTCCAGTCCTGATGGTAGCCTTCGCGCGGGTCGCTATGTTCATACAGCGAGGTGCCGTCAAACGAGGCGAGCGCAAAGTCATCCGCCGGAAAATGACCGGGCACCCAGTCCAGAATAACGTTAAGCCCCGCGGCGTGCGCGGCGTTGATAAAGTAGCGGAAATCCTCCCGGGTACCGAAGCGACGGGTGGGCGCGTACAGCCCGGTCGGCTGGTAGCCCCAGCTGCCGTCAAACGGATGCTCGTTAACCGGCAGCAGTTCGAGGTGGGTAAAGCCCATCCATTTGGCATACGGGACCAGCTGGTCGGCAAGCTCGCGATAGCTCAGCCAGAAGTTATTATCGGTGTGGCGGCGCCAGGAGCCGAGGTGTACTTCATAAATCGAGATCGGCGCATCAAACTGGTTAGCCTGCTTGCGCTCCGGCGGCTGTGCGACCTTTTCCGGCAGCCCGCAGATGAGCGAGGCGCTCTCCGGGCGCATTTGCGCTTCAAAAGCATAAGGGTCGGACTTCACCCGCAGGTTGCCGTGGGCATCGATAAGCTCGAATTTATACAGCTGGCCGTTCAGCGCGCCGGGAACAAACAGCTCCCAGATGCCGGACTCTTTACGCAGGCGCATCGGGTGGCGGCGGCCGTCCCAGTAGTTAAACTGGCCGACGACCGATACCCGGCGGGCATTCGGCGCCCATACGGAGAAACGCGTACCGACCACGCCGTCCATAGTATCGGCATGCGCGCCCAGCGTTTCATAAGGACGCAGATGCGTGCCTTCCGACAGCAGCCAGACATCGAGATCCTGCAACAGCGGACCAAAACGGTACGGGTCATCAATCAGGTTCTGCTGCCCGTGCCAGGTGACGGCCAGCTGATAGCGAAAAGGATTTTTACGACGCGGCAGAACGCCGCTGAAGAAACCGCGCGAGTCGAGGCATTCCAGCTTGCCGACTTTGCGTCCGGTTTTTGGTTCAATGACCCACACATCGGTGGCATCGGGTAATAATGCACGAACTTCCAGCCCGGCGTCGGTGTAATGCATGCCAAGCACGGAAAAAGGATCCGCAAAATGGCCGGCGATAAGCGCATTAATCACGTCCTTATCAATACGATTAGACATGGTTTCATCCTGTTGTAGGTGTCGCCCTTTCCTGTATCCGGCGACTTTTTTTTGACCTGAACGGCGCAGCACGTTATGCGTCCCCCTGCTCCGTCCCACCTTCAGGTAAGGAGACATCGTGACTCCTTACTTAAAGCATAGCCAAGGCTGAGTTACCTCCGTTGGGAAAAATCTAACATTCGCGTTTACTCCTTGTATTACGCAAAAAAAAGGGGTGTTTCAACACCCCTTTTCTCATCTTGTGACGACTACGCCAGCTGTCTTAGCATGCGGCGGAGCGGCTCGGCGGCCCCCCACAGCAGCTGGTCACCAACGGTGAAGGCCGACAGATACTCCGGCCCCATGTTCAGTTTACGCAGGCGACCCACCGGGGTGGTCAGGGTGCCGGTAACGGCAGCCGGAGTCAGCTCACGCATGGTGATATCACGATCGTTCGGTACCACTTTGGCCCACGGGTTATGCGCGGCCAGCAGTTCCTCAACGGTCGGAATAGAAACATCTTTTTTCAGCTTGATGGTGAACGCCTGGCTATGGCAGCGCAGCGCGCCAACGCGAACGCACAGGCCGTCTACCGGAATCGGTGAGGCGGTCGCGAGAATTTTGTTGGTCTCCGCCTGGCCTTTCCACTCTTCACGGCTCTGGCCGTTATCCAGCTGTTTGTCGATCCATGGGATCAGGCTGCCCGCCAGAGGAACGCCAAAGTTGTCTACCGCCAGCTCGCCGCTGCGGGTCAACGAGGTGACCTTGCGTTCAATATCCAGGATCGCGGAAGCCGGATCCGCCAGCTCAGCCGCAACATGGCTGTGCAGCTGGCCCATCTGGGTCAGCAGCTCGCGCATATGCCGCGCACCGCCGCCGGAAGCCGCCTGATAAGTCGCCACGCTAACCCACTCAACCAGATCCTGAGCAAACAGGCCGCCGAGAGACATCAGCATCAGGCTGACGGTACAGTTGCCGCCGACAAAGGTTTTAACGCCGTTGTTCAGACCGGCGGTGATAACGTCCTGGTTCACCGGGTCGAGAATGATGATGGCGTCGTCTTTCATGCGCAGCGAAGAGGCGGCGTCAATCCAGTAGCCCTGCCAGCCGCTTTCACGCAGCTTCGGGTAAATATCGTTGGTGTAATCGCCGCCCTGACACGTGACAATAATGTCCAGCGCCTTCAGTGCTTCCAGATCGAATGCATCCTGAAGCGTGCCACCGGTACTGCCACCAAAGGATGGAGCAGGCTGCCCCAGCTGGGAGGTGGAGAAAAAAACAGGGCGAATGGCATCAAAATCGCGCTCTTCAACCATGCGTTGCATGAGGACAGAGCCGACCATTCCGCGCCAGCCGATAAAACCAACATTTTTCATAACGTATTCCTGCGAGGTGTGTGCTGTTTGTTCCAGGCCAGTTTCCTACTGGTTAGTCCTTCACATTACAAAATGCAGCTAAAGTCGCAAGTGAAATTAATCAATGATTGCCAGGCAATCAGTAACGTAACTAATTTTGCATAGCGGCAGCCGTCGCTGGCCCCCCGGAATACCCTAATAATTATCAGGGAATTTATATCGCGAAGGAAATATTTTCCGCCGCTATTTTATTGATCAGGATTATGAATTACGGCAGAAATTCGGTTGTTTTACTCTTGCTAACCAAACCGGTTAAAGCCAGGCGTGGCGCGGGTTTGTGAGCCGTATGACGTTTATCGTATTTCTGATAGTGGCAGCTCGGGAGAGGGGTAAAGCTAAGGGTTTTCGATATAAGTAGAGCGGAAAAATTAACCCGGCATCGCCTCGCTCCGCCGGGTGTTTCACTTTGTCGTTTAGCTCAATAGCGTAAACGCAATCATGCCGACAATCGCCCCGACGGTGCCGAGGATGGTTTCCATCATCGTCCAGGTCTTCAGCGTTTGCGCTTCGGTCGCGCCGGTAAACTTACCGAACAGCCAGAAGCCCGCGTCGTTAACGTGGCTGACGACAATAGAGCCGCCGGCGATGCAGATAGAGAGCGCCGCCATCTGCGCGCCGCTGTAGTGCAGCTGTTCGATAACCGGCATCACCAGCCCAACGGCCGTCAGACAGGCAACGGTCGCGGAGCCCTGAATAATACGCACCGCCGCCGCCAGCACGAAGCAGGTGATGGCAATCGGCAGGCCCATACCGGTCAACGCTTCGCCGAGGGCAGGACCGACGCCAGAGTCGACCAGCACCTGTTTGAACACGCCGCCCGCACCGATGACCAGCAGGATAATGCCCGCAGGCTGGAGCGCATGACCGCAAATCTCCATCACCCGATCTTTGGCCATCCCCTGACGTACCGCCAGGCCATAGATAGCCACCAGGCACGCCACCAGAATCGCGGTAAACGGATGGCCGATAAACTCAAACCATTCGTAGGCGGTAGAGCCTTCCGGCACAAAGCGCGCGGCGATGGTTTTCAGACCAACCAGCACCAGCGGCAGCAGAATCAGCGACAGGCTGAAGCCGAATGACGGCATTTTGCCTTCGCCGAGGTGCGGCTCGCTAATATCGTCCGGAATATGCAGCTCAACGTAACGGCTGATAAAGTTACCCCACAGCGGTCCGGCGATAATCATCCCCGGGATCGCGGCGCACAGGCCAATCAGGATCATCCAGCCAAAGTCGGCGTGCATCTGCGAGGCCAGCAGCATCGGCGCGGGCCCCGGCAGCAGGAACGCGGCTGCAGCGGCTACGCCAGCAAACAGCGGGATCACCAGCTTCACCAGGTTGGTGCCGGTGTGGCGCGCCATTGAGAAAGCCACGCTGATCAGCAGCACGATCGCCACTTCGAAAAACAGCGGAAGCGCGCAGATAAGTCCGGCCAGGCCTATCGCATAGTGGGCGCGATTGTGGCCGAAAGATTTCAGCATCTTAACGGCAATCTGGTCGACCGCGCCGGTTTCATGCAGGATCTTACCGAACATAGCCCCCAGCGCGACGACGATAGCCAGAAAGCCCAGCGTGCCGCCCATGCCTTTTTCCATCGTCGCCGCGATCTTGTCCAACGGCATTCCGGAAAAAAGCCCTGCTCCAATAGAAACCACCATCAAAGCCACGAAGGCATGCATACGCGCCTTCATCACTAAAAACAGCAGCAGCAAAACGGAGCCGACTGCTGTTAAAACAAGCGTTAATGTACTCACTATTTACTGCCTTTGTTGATCACCTCAATGGTGCTGGCGACCACGCCTTCCAATGACTGGTCGATATCGACGATTAAAACATCGTTTTCATCCGCGCCCGGTTCCTGCAGCGTTTCAAACTGCGTGACCAGCATCTGGGTTTTAAAGAAGTGGCCTTTACGCGCCTTCAGACGTTGTTCGATAACCTCGAAGTCGCCTTTCAGGTAGATAAATGAGAGGTTCGGGTTACCTTTACGCAGGATGTCGCGGTAGCTCTTTTTCAGCGCGGAGCAGACAATCAGCGACACTTTATTGGTACGCTGCATGGCAAACGCGGCATCGTTCAGCGCCTGCAGCCACGGGGTGCGGTCATCGTCATTTAACGGTTCGCCGGAAGCCATCTTGTTGATGTTGCTGCGCGGATGCAGAAAGTCGCCGTCGAGAAACGCGGCGTGCAGTTGATGCGCCACTTCGCTGGCGACAGCGGATTTGCCGCTGCCGGAAACGCCCATCAGGACATAGATGTGGTGATCATGGTTAGTCGTGCTCAAAGCTTCCTCCCACTGGACACATACGCGCAGCCTGGCAGCGTTTAACGGCGTGGAATACTGGCGTACAGGTTAATTGTTACGGGTAACTGTTATCGGTAACATTGTCATGCCGGAGTTGTGGAGAAGCAATAACCATTCGTGCCAGATGTGAATATGTGTGATCTACTTCAAATTTGTCAGTTTAAATAGATCCGCCCGGTGACAATGTGAAACCTAAATCTAACATCTTAGGCGTCACCGCTTCACCGCGAATACGCGCCAGCAGTCGTTCAGCACCAATCCGCCCCATCCGCTCGCGCGGCGTCAGCACGCTGGCCAGACGCGGCTCCATCACCTGGCCGATATCGTGGCCGTGGAAACCGGCAATCGCCATATCGTCAGGGATTTTAAGCCCCAGCCGCTGGCACTCAAACGCCGCGCCGACCGCAAGGTCATCGTTGGTACAGAAAATGCCGTCAAGCTGCGGATATTCGCGACGCGCCTGGCGCATCAGCTCAATCCCCGATGAATAAGAGGAAGACTGCTCAACCATCACGCTGTAGGGCGTCATTCCGGCATCAAGCATCGCCTGCTCATACCCCTTCTGTTTGATGATAGTACGTTCATCAAGACGTGCGCCAAGATAGGCAACGTGACGATGGCCATGATTGATAATCGCCGCGGTCATCTGCCGGGCCGCTTCAAAGTTATCAAAGCCGACGGCGATATCGAGGCACGGCGACTGGCTGTCCATCAGCTCCACAACCGGGATACCCGCCACTTCAATCATCTTCAGGGTGCGCGGCGTATGGGTTCGTTCGGTAAGGATCAGGCCGTCAATATTCCAGGAAAGCATGGATTCCAGGCGTTTTTCTTCCATTTCCGGCTTATAGCCGTAGTGCGCCAGCATCGTCTGGTAACCGAAAGAGTCGGTCACGCTTTCAATACCGCGCAGCACTTCTGAGAAAACCTGGTTAGTTAACGAGGGCAGCAGCACGCCAATAGCGCGGCTGGTGGCATTCGAGAGGATGTCGGGGGCGCGATTAGGAATATAACCCAGTTCATCGAGAGCAACGGCTATCTTGCCACGCAGCGCTTCGGAAACCTGTTCCGGGTTACGTAAGTAGCGACTGACCGTCATTTTGGTCACGCCGACAAGATCGGCTACATCCTGAAGTACGGGTCTTTTCTTTTTCATCGTCCTGACTGTGATCAACGGGGAAACATTTTCTCAGTTTATCACGGACAAAGCGCAACCTTCCCTAACATCAGGGAAGGTTGCGCAATTTATTTAGACCCGATCGGAGAACGATCAGACGGGCGGCAGATCGAACAGCAGAATTTCGCTATCGCCGTCGGCGTGTACGGAAATCGCCTGCTCGTCCCAAATGGCCAGGCCATCGCTGGTGGTGGCCTTCGTTCCGTTGATGGTGACGTCACCTTTCACCACCTGGATCCACACCCGCCGTTCAGCGGCAATCTGATGCACCGACTGCTCGTCTTTCAGCAGCGCCCAGCGGTACAGTTCCATATCCTGGTACACCTTCAGCGAACCTTCGCGGGCATCCGGCGACAGCACCAGCTGTTTGCCCTGCGCGGCGTCAAAGCGGCGCTGTTCGTAGCGCGGCGTGATGCCATTTTTTTCCGGCATAATCCAGATCTGGTACAGATGCAGTTTTTCCGTGTTGCTTGGGTTGTACTCCGAGTGACGAATCCCGGTACCCGCACTCATGATCTGGAACTCACCCGCCGGCACCTGCTCTTTATTCCCCATGCTGTCCTGGTGCTCAACGGCCCCTTCCAGCACGTAGGTCAGAATTTCCATATCTTTATGCGGATGGGTACCGAAGCCCTGGCCTGCATCAATCACGTCGTCATTGATCACCCGCAGCGCCGAGAAGCCCATAAAGTTAGGGTCGTAATAGTTCGCGAAAGAGAAAGTATGCCAGGAATCCAGCCAGCCGTGGTTAGCGTGGCCGCGTTCGTTAGCTTTGCGTAAGTAGATCATGTTGCACCCCCGTATGTTTTCGATGGGATAAGTGTGGACCCAATCCCCTGGCGATCATAGAGGGTGAAAATTGACTCCTCTGTTCAAAAAATATGAACGAGTGCAGAGGAGCCATGAGGGCTTATCGGGTAAGGGTAATTGTGGCCGGAGATGGCTGTTCAAAGCCGCGTTCGAGGATCTCCAGATTCGTGAGAACGTCAGATTCCTTGACGAAATTTGGCTGACCGTTAACGAGGGTTTCATACAGCGAATCATAGACCCGCCCATAGTCGCCGGTTTCAAGCGGGATCTCTTCCCGTACGGTTTCGCCCGCCTCATTGACGTACTCCAGCAGACCCAACGTATCGTCCGCGCCGAATCCCGGCTCGCCCGGCATAATATTGGCCTTCAGGCTGGTCTCCTGCTGGTCGATACCGTATTTAATAAACGACCCTTTATGGCCATGGACGATGAATTTTGGGTACGGCAGCTTCACCAGATGGCTGGTTTTGACAATCGCCTTCAGGTTGCCGTAGAACAGCTGGGCCTCAAAGGTATCGTCCGGATTGGCCTTGTTGCGCAGGCTACGGATGTCGTAAGAGACATGGTCCGGGCGACCGAACAGGGAGATAATTTGGTCCAGGGTATGGACGCCCAGGCCGTAAAACGTGCCGTCCTGAGGCAGGCCGGGTTTCCCTTCATCTACCGGGCGATAGTTGTCAAAATGGTTTTCAATCTCGACGATCTCGCCCAGTTTTCCGCTCTCAATCACTTTCTTCGTGGTCAGGAAGCAGGAGTCGAAGCGACGATTCTGGTACGGCGTGACCGTCAATCCCTTGCTTTTCGCCAGGGCGAATAGCGTTTTTGCCTCATCAAGGGTCGGGGTAAAGGGCTTTTCGACCAGTACATTTTTGCCCGCCTCCAGCGCCCTTTTGGCATAGGCAAAATGACTGTCCGCGTGGGTGCACACAATCACCAGCTTGACCTGCGGATCGTTAAGCACTTCGTCGAGGTCGCTGGTGAAGTGAATATGCGAGTATGCCGGTGCCTGTTCCTCTGGCTTTGCGCTGCGGCGAAAGATATGCGCCACGTGCCAGCGGTCTTTTCGGTGCAGGACATAGGGAAGATGGTAGCGGGTGGTGCTTTTGCCGAATCCAATAAATGCGCAGTGCAAAGTCATAACGCGGTCCTTTGTTAGGTCTCTGCTATTAACCATAGCGCAAGCTGGCTGCGAACTTAACCCCTTCAATAAGTGTGCCAAATTCTTAAATGTAAAATTTAACGCTCAAATTCATTGACCCTACGGCCTAAATTCTGGATAAGAGGGCCCTCGGGAAAAGAACGTTTTTTATCCAGCGCGTGGGAGCATGACGCCGTATCGCGCTCGCCGTTTCCCAAAACACGATGACTAAAGGAGTAGCCATCTCGTTCGTATGGAAAGCAAGTATATCGCCCTGAATAGCGCCCTTCTCTTTTGGCTGCTTGGCCTGATGGCCTGGTGCTGCGAATCCACGTATCTGGCCTGGCTATCGGGCTCTTTCTCCTTGTCATCTTTCGTTTTTCATTTTCAATATCATCGGATTAACCATATGTTTAAAAAGAATAAAAACGTTGAAGCGACGCCACAGACGGTGGCTACGCCGGTACTCAACAGCGCATCCCCGTTAGCCGTTTCCCGCAAACCTGCCGCCACGGTTATCGCCAGCGGCATCCGCTTTGACGGCAATATTATCGCCGAGGGAGATGTCGATATTTACGGTACCGTAAGCGGCAATATCGACGCCGAAGAGAGCCAGATTAAGATTATGGCCGGAGGCCTGGTCGAGGGAAATATCACCTGCCGCGAGCTGATTATCGACGGCTGCATCCTCGGCCAGTGCCGCAGCGAGACGATTGAAATCGATAAGAACGGCCAGGTCACCGGCACGTTGGCCTACCGCACGCTGGCCATTAACAAGGGCGGCGTTTTTTCCGGCCAGGCAGAGCTGCTGCCTGCGGCGGCAGACAAGAGCAACGTGGTGGGGTTTATCGCGGATACCGCGGCTGAAACCAAAAACAGAGCAGACAGACACACTGCAGAAGCGGCGCAGTAGCGTCTTCGGGTGCAGGCTGAAAAAAAAGCAAAAAAAAGCCAGCACCCGGCTGGCTAAAGTAATACTGGAAGCAATGTGAGCAATGTCGTGCTTTCAGGCTTTCCGCAAGGGTCTCCCTGAACGCAGAGCAATAATAATCATTCTCATTCGCACTTGTCCACCTCTTTTTGCAAAAAATAGTCGTTGCACCCTCTTTTAAAGTCAGTGATGTTTAGAAGGACGATTAACCTATCAAGGAAAATGAAGAATGAGCGACATAGTGATACGTCACGCCGAGCCACGGGATGCTGAACCTTTACGCCAGATCACTGCGCATCCGGAGGTCTATCACGACACGCTACAGCTCCCTCATCCTTCTATGGAAATGTGGCAGGAACGCCTGCTACCGAAACCCGGTAGCCGTCATCTGGTCGCGACAATCGACGAACAGGTGGTGGGCCACCTCAGGCTCAGCATCGAACCCAGCCCTCGTCGCAGCCACGTGGCGACCTTTGGCGTCAGCGTTGCCGCGCAGGCGCACGGCCGTGGCGTAGGCAGCGCGCTGATGCGAGAGATGATTAATCTCTGTGATAACTGGCTGCGCGTCGATCGTATTGAATTAACCGTGTTTACGGACAACCCATCCGCGATGGCGCTTTACCGCAAATTTGGCTTTATTGTAGAAGGGACCGGCAAGCAATATGCCCTGCGCAACGGCGAATATGTCGATGCCTACTTTATGGCGCGGCTGAAGGGGTGACGCTCAACTAACCCTCTCCCGGCAGGGAGAGGGTCGGAGTGAGGGTAAACCTAATACCCTGCCGTTAAATCATCCGGGGAACGCGGATCGGATGCGCCGTACAGCGTGCCGTCCGGGCCAACCATAATACTCTGGGTGCTGCCCATCGCCTCTTTCACCGCCACTTTCTGCCCTTTGCTCTCCAGCAGCTTCAGCGTATCCGGGCTAAATCCCTTCTCTACACGCAGTTCGTCCGGCAGCCATTGATGATGGAAGCGCGGGGCGTTGGTGGCTTCCGCGACGTTCATTCCGAAATCAATGGTATTCACCACCATCTGCAGGACGGTGGTGATAATGCGGCTGCCGCCGGGGCTACCGGTCACCAGCCAGGTTTTGCCATCTTTCACCACAATCGTTGGCGACATCGACGACAGCGGACGTTTTTTCGGCTCGACGGCGTTGGCGTCACCGCCCACCAGCCCGTAGACGTTTGGCACGCCGGGTTTAGCTGAGAAATCATCCATCTGATTATTCAGCAGAATGCCGGAGTTCCCCGCCACGATGCCGGTTCCAAAGGTCGTATTCAGCGTATAGGTCACGGCAACGGCGTTACCGTCCTTATCCACCACCGAGAAATGGGTAGTCTGATTGCTTTCATACGGCGCCAGCTTACCGGGGCGAATCTGGCTCGACGGCTTCGCCTTATTGATATCAATCTGCTCAGCGATCGATTTGGCGTACGCTTTGCTGGTCAGCGCCTGCCACGGCACCTTGACGAAGTCCGGATCGCCAAGGTATTCCGAACGGTCGGCATAGGCGTGCTTTTCGGCTTCCGCCATCACCTGCATGGCGTCGGCGCTGCCGAAGCCGTACTTATGCATATCGAAGTTTTCGAGGATATTCAGGATCTGCACGATATGAATGCCCCCGGACGATGGGGGCGGCATTGAGAACACCTGATAGCCGCGATACTCGCCGCTCACCGGCGTACGCTCGACCGCTTTGTAATTCGCCAGATCCGCTTTGGTGATAAGCCCGCCGTTATTCTTCATCTCAGCGGCAATCTGGTCGGCAATCGCGCCTTTATAGAAGGCATCCGGCCCCAGCTCGGCAATCAGCTCCAGGCTTTTCCCCAGCTGTTTTTGCACCAGCTTATCGCCCTTTTTCAGCGGCTCGCCGTTTTTCCAGAAGATAGCCCGGCTGTTGGCATGGTCGGGGATCACTTCGCTGCCGTAGGTTTTCAGGTCGTCGGCCAGCGCATCATTTACCGTGAAGCCCTCTTCGGCCAGCTTAATCGCCGGGCGAATCACTTTGTTGAGCGGCATCGTGCCGTATTTCTCCAGCGCGAGGGAGAAGCCGGCGACGGTGCCCGGCGTGCCGGAAGCCAGATGCGAGGTCAGCGATTTCTTACTGTCCGGGTTGCCCTGATCGTCGAGAAACATATCCCGGGTGGCCTGTTCCGGGGCCATCTCGCGGAAGTCGATCGCCGTGGTATTACCGTCTTTGGTTCGCAGCATCATAAACCCGCCGCCGCCGATATTACCGGCCTGCGGATGGGTGACCGCCAGCGCGTAGCCCACCGCCACGGCGGCATCGACCGCGTTGCCGCCCTGACGCAGAATATCCACGCCTACCTTCGTTGCCAGCGCGTCCACCGAGGCCACCATCCCCTGCTGAGCGCGGACCGGGTGAAAAACATCTTCCTCTACGCCATAAGATACCGGCGGAGGGGCGGGATCTGCCGCGACGGTAAAACTGCCGCCCGCCAGCAACGCAGCGATGATCACCTGACGCCAGAGCGTTGTTTTTATCATTGTCATACTCCTGAATGATGTTTTTATTTACCCATAATCCTGGATGATAAGTCTTAAAAAATCATTGTTGCGCCGGAAAGGGAGTAAACTTAAGCGATCCCACGAAGTGAGGAGAGAACAATGAAAGCAATGTTATATCTGGCGGCGCTGCTGCCGCTGAGCGTCATGGCGCAGCCGATCAATATCGACAATAACCCCAATCAGCCGGGGTACGTGGTGCCCAGCCAGCAGCGGATGCAAAATCAGATGCAGACCCAGCAAATGCAGCAGCAAAACAGTCTTAAGCAGGGTATTCAAAGCCAGTCGCGTGCGCAGCAGCAGCATCTTCAGACGCAGTTGAATAACGATCGGCAGCGGGTACAGCAGAATAACAATCTGACCCGTGAGCAGCCTCTCCCTAACACCAACGGTGGGATGCTGCAGCGCCAGACGACCCCGTAAGGGCAGCCTGACGCAGAAGCGGATTACGCCGGGAAGTTGGGGCCGATGACGTCAATCGCATCGGTGCAGATGCTGTCCACGCCCCAACGCAGCAGCTCGGCGGCGCGCTGCGGTTTGTTAACGGTATAGACCAGAATATGCAGGCCCGCGGCCTTCAGGCTCACCACGCGCGCTTCATCCAGCAGCTTATGGTTGAGGTGAATAGAGACGCAGCCGAGACGCGCGGTCAGTTCGCGCCAGTCGTTGCGCCACTCATCCAGCAGCAGCCCGCGCGGCAGTTCGGGCACCGCCTCCTGCGCGGCTTCCAGCGCATCAACGTCAAACGATGAGAGCAGCGGCGGCGTCATCTCCTGCCACAGCTCACGCGCCGCCAGCGCCACCGCTTTGCCGGTCAGCGGCCCGGTGCCGGTGGTCGGTTTAATTTCGATATTGGCCATCATGCCGTGCTGACGGCAGCGGTCGGCCACCTCGCTCAGCAGCGGCAGCGGCTCGCCTTTGAACTCGCCGCTGTACCAGCTACCGGCATCCACTTTTAGCAGATCGTTCCACGCCAGTTCGCCCGCCACGCCCCAGCCGTTGCTGGTGCGTTCGAGATTGTCATCGTGCAGTAAAAAAATCTGCCCGTCTTTCGATAACTTAGCGTCAAACTCAATCATCGTATGGCCGTAACGAGCGCCGGTATCGATGGCCGCCAGGGTATTTTCCGGGGCCAGTTTACCGCCGCCGCGGTGGGCGACGATATGAGGATAAGGCCAGTGACTCATGCGCGTTGTCCTGTTTCACTATCAAAAAGATGCAGACTTTCCTGCGGCAGATGCAGCCACAGGGTGCTGCCCGCCTGCGGACGCTGCTGGTGCGGCAGCCGGACCACCAGATTTTGCTCGCCCCAGCGCCCGTGGGCGAGGTTATCGGCACCTAAAATTTCCAGCGTATCCATCACCAGCGGTACGCCACCTTCCGCCTCGGAGCTTAATGCAAAATGTTCCGGACGGATACCCAGGGTCATCTTACGCCCGGCATAGCGGCGATGCTCGCTGTTGATGGGTAAAAGCATCCCGCCCTCAAGCTCGAAGCGGCTACCGTCGTCGCTGACCCGGCCTTCCAGCAGGTTCATTGCCGGGCTGCCGATAAAGCTCGCCACAAAGCGGCTGGCCGGTTTTTCGTAGACCTCGACCGGCGTACCAATCTGCTCGGCGATACCTTTATTCATCACCATCACCCGCTGCGCGAGGGTCATGGCTTCCACCTGATCGTGCGTCACGTACAGCGAGGTGGTTTTCAGCCGACGGTGCAGCTGCTGCAGCTCCAGACGCATCTGCACGCGCAGTTTGGCATCGAGGTTGGAGAGCGGCTCATCAAACAGGAATACCGCCGGGTCGCGCACGATAGCCCGCCCCATCGCCACGCGCTGGCGCTGGCCGCCGGAGAGTTCGCGCGGACGGCGCTTCAGCAGGCCATCCAGCTCCAGAATGCGCGCCGCTTCCTGGACGCGTTCGGCAATTAATCCTTTACCTAAACCGCGAATTTTCAGGCCCCACGCCATATTCTCTTCCACGCTCATATGCGGGTAGAGGGCGTAGTTCTGGAACACCATCGCAATACCGCGATCTTTCGGTTCCATTTCGGTGACGCGCTTGCGGTCGATCCAGATATCGCCGCTGGTGACCCGCTCCAGGCCCGCCACCATGCGCAGCAGGGTTGATTTTCCGCAGCCCGAGGGACCCACCATCACAATAAATTCGCCGTCCGCGACGTCCAGCGTCAGCGGCTGGATCACCTGGGTTTTGCCATCCCAGCTTTTGGTTACTGCCTGTAGCTTAAGTCCTGCCATTTTATTTCTCACTATCCACTAAACCACGCACAAACGCGCGCTGCATGGCTAAAACGATGACAACCGGAGGAATCAGCGTGAGCAGCATCGCCGCCATCACCTGATTCCACTGCGTGGTACCCTGGCCGATGGCGATCATCCCTTTAATGCCCGCGACTGCCGTGCCGAGATTCACGTCGGTAATGATCAGCAGCGGCCACAGATACTGGTTCCAGCCGTAGATAAAGGTGATGACGAACAGCGCCGCCAGGTTGGTTTTCGACAGCGGCAGCACGATGTCGCGGAAGAAGCGCATCGGCGACGCGCCGTCGATACGTGCGGCCTCTATCAGCTCGTCCGGCAGGGTCATAAAGAACTGGCGGAACAGGAAGGTGGCGGTCGCCGAAGCCATCAGCGGCAGGGTGAGCCCGGCATAGCTGTCGAGCATTTTCAGGTTGGCGATCACTTCCACCGTCGGGAAAATACGCACCTCAACCGGCAGCATCAGCGTGATGAAGATCATCCAGAAGAACAGGTTGCGCAGCGGAAAACGAAACCAGACGATGGCGAAAGCGGAGAGCATCGAGACCGTAATTTTGCCCACCGTGATGCCGAAGGCCATGATGAAGCTGTTGAGCATCATCAGCCAGAACGGCGCGCTATTGGCCCCTACGCCGTTCACCCAGATAAATTTCATATTTTCGAGCAGATGCCCGCCGGGAATCAGCGTCATCGGCGTATCAAAAACCGCTTTACTGTCCAGCGTCGCCGCGACAAAGGCGACATACAGCGGGAACAGAATGACCGCGATCCCTAAAATCAGCATGGTGTGGCTGAAAATCGTCAGCCCGTGTCGATTCTCAATCATTGGTAGCGCACCTTTCGTTCTACGTAGCGGAACTGCACCACCGTCAGAATAATGACGAGGAACATCAGCACCACCGACTGGGCGGCGGAAGCGGAAAGGTCGAGCCCGGCAAAACCTTCACGATAGATCTTATAAATCAGCGTTGTCGTCGCCTGAACCGGCCCGCCGCCGGTTGCGGCATCGATAACCGGGAAGGTATCGAAGAAGGCGTATACCAGGTTCACCACCAGCAGGAAGAAGCTCACCGGGGCGATCAGCGGCAGCGCCAGCCTGAAGAAGCGGCGAACCGGGCCGGCGCCGTCAATCGCCGCGGCTTCTACCAGCGAGCGGGGAATAGATTGCAGCGCGGCGAAGAAGAACAGGAAGTTGTAACTAATCTGCTTCCAGACCGAGGCGAAAACCACAAGGAACATCGCCTGACCGCTGTTCTGCGCGTGGTTCCAGTCGTAGCCCATCTCACCGAGGAGATGCGTAATCAGCCCGCGTCCGGGGTTGAACAAGAAGATCCATAGCACCGCCGCCACCGCGGGCGCAACGGCATAGGGCAGGAGCATCAGCGTCTGATAGAAGCGGCTGCCGCGCACCACGTAATCCACCAGCGCGGCGAAAAACAGCGAGATCAGCAGGCCGCTGACGGTAACCATCGTGCTGAACTTAATGGTGGTCCAGAAGGAGTCCAGGTAGTACGGGTCCTGGAAGAGGGCTAAAAAGTTATCCAGGCCAACAAACTGGCTGGAGAGCCCAAACGGATCGACGCTCTGCAGTGAATACCACAGCGCTTCGCCCGCGGGCCAGATAAAAAAGATGACGGTGATAACCAGCTGCGGCGCGACCAGCACATAGGGCAGCCAACGCGAGCGGAACACCGGACGGGATGATGACATAGTTAAACTCTGAGTTGGTTTCCCCTCATCCCCGCCCTCTCCCTAAACGGACAAGAGTGAAAAAACGGTTCCGGGCGATCCCCTCTCCCCGACGGGGAGAGGGTGAGGGGCTGGCTATAAGATTACGACCTGGTTGACTGCTCGAAACGGCGCAGCAGCTGATTACCGCGCTCAACCGCGGCGTCCAGCGCCTGCTGAGGCGTTTTCTTCCCGGTCCATACGCTTTCCAGTTCTTCATCCACGATGGTGCGAATCTGCGGCATATTGCCCAGGCGCAGACCTTTGGTGAACGGCAGCGGCGGCTTGTTCAGCATCTGGCGCGTCGCGATATCGGCACCGGGGTTCTTATCATAGAAGCCCTGTTCGCGGGTCAGGTTGTAAGCGGCGGTGGTAATCGGCAGATAGCCGGTTTTCTGATGCCATTCGGCGGCGTTTTCCGGCTTAGTCAGGAAATCGAGGAATTTGGCGACGCCGGTATAGGTTTCTTTGTCTTTACCCTGCATCACCCACAGGCTGGCCCCGCCGATAATGGCGTTTTGCGGCGCGCCCTTCACGTCGGCGTCGTACGGCATCATCCCTACGCCATAGTTGAACTTCGCGTACTGGCGAATATCCGCGAGGGAGCCGGAAGAGGCGGTGGTAATGGCGCAGTCGCCGTTATAGAACTTCTCGGTGGATTCGTCTTTACGCCCGAAGTAGCTGAAGTCGCCTTTCTTGTTCAGTTCTTCGAGCAGAGCGATATGCTTCACCTGCTCCGGCTTGTTGAACTCCAGTACCGCATCGGTACCGTCGAAGCCGTTGTTTTTGGTCGCCACCGGCAGGCCGTGCCAGGCGCTGAAGTTTTCAATCTGAATCCAGCCCTGCCAGCCGCTGGCGTAGCCGCATTTCATCCCGGCAGCTTTCAGCTTCGCGGTATACGCCGCCAGATCCTGCCAGGTTTTCGGCGGCTGTTCCGGATCTAATCCGGCTTTTTTAAAGGCGTCTTTGTTGTAGTACAGCACCGGCGTGGAGCTGTTAAACGGCTGGGAGAGCAGATGGCCGGTTTTCGAGTCGGTGTAATAACCGGAGACGGTTGGCACGAACTGCGTTTCATCAAACTGAATGCCCGCATCGCTGAACACCTGATAGACCGGCTTAATCGCCTTCGAGGCCATCATCGTCGCGGTGCCGACTTCGTAAACCTGCAGAATAGCCGGGGCGTTGCCGGTACGGAAGGCGGCGATGCCGGCGCTCAGGCTCTGCTCATAGTTGCCTTTATACACCGGAACAATTTTGTAGTCCGGGTTGGCTGCGTTGAAACGTTGCGCCAGTGAATCAACTTCTTTACCCAACTCCCCTTCCATCGAGTGCCAGAACGGGATAGTGGTTACCGCCAGGGCTTGTCCGGCAAATGCCAGGCTGAGCGCCAGTCCTAAAGCTGTATGTCGTAACGATATCATCGGTTATCTCTCTTGTTGTTCCGGATGCGCGATTTCACGCGTTTTATGTTCGCGGGGGTAACATGACATGCTCGAATGACAGAAAAATAACTATTGCATTACAAAAATATTACAATAAATTGGCAAAAACATGATGAAACGGTGAAAAAAAAGTGGCAGGGAAATGGCAAAGCGAAAAAGAGAGGCGGCGCAGGCTACAGATAAGCGGGGATCTGTAGTTAAATAGGGGGCGTTAAACAGCACTCTCCGGCGAGCCGTCATAAGGAAAAATATGAAGACGCTTCATAAACCCACCGAACGCGTTTTACTCATTCTGGAAACCTTAGCCAACGCGGACGGAATGACGCTTTCCGAGCTATCGCTCAAAACAGATATTTCAAAGGGAACCATTTTCCCGATCCTCAAATCGCTGCAGTACCGGAAATATATCAGCCACGACGATCGCAACGGCATATATACGCTGGGGATTTCGTGCGCGGTTCTGGCCAGCTCAACGGTGGAAAAAGAGTTCTGGCTGAAAACGATCAATAGCGAAATGCACGCGGTGGTCAATGAATGCAATGAAGTTTGCCAGCTCGGCATTCTGGATGACGCCTGGGTGCTCTATGTTGATAAAGTTCAGGGCGACCAAACCGTGCAGCTGGTCTCTAAGGTAGGGACTCGCCTTCCGGCAATCTGCTCTGCCCTGGGCAAGGCGCTGCTGCATAAGCACCGCGACGAAGAGATCCTGGAGCTCTATCCGCAGGGTTTTCCTTCCGTTACCGCCCGCAGCGTAACGAATATGGCTCAGCTTCGTCAGCAGCTGGAATGGGTCGCCGCCAACGGTTATGCCATGGACGATCGGGAAATCAACGACGATACCATCTGCTTTGCCGTCCCCCTGCTGCAGAAAGGCATTATTCTGGCGGCGATCAGCGTCTCATTGCCCTCTTTTCGCGCCAGCGATGAAAAAACGCAGCAGGTTATTCACGCGTTAAAAGAGGCAAAGGGTCGTATCGAAAGCGTGCTGAATAAGCTGCCTGATATTAAAAATTACTGATTTATTCGCCCACGGTGCCGTCGGAATTGTGATTACCCACACAATACCGAGATTTAATGATCCGCCGTGACGCCCGCCTCTTCTGCATAATTCCCTATTTATTCATTGATTTAATCAATTATCACTACGCCTTTTACGCCATTTGACTTCACGTCGATGGCGTGTTTACTTATGCTTAATCGCAAATACAAACAGTATTTGTATATACGAACAACAAAGAGGTTGAATATGCAAAGTCGTTACATCACCCCGGCAATAACGGTTTTTGATGAGCAGGGCAGGCTGGATCCTGACGGAAATTTTCGCCTGTACGATTTTATTAAAAACAGCGTATCGGGATTTGTCGTCATGGGCAGTACCGGCGAGTTTTTCTCGCTGGATATGAAAACATCCCGTCAGATAATTCAAATGGCGGCAGAGTTCCCGCGCGAGGGAATAAAGGCCTATGCGGGTACCAGCCGCATGGATATTGACGAGTGCGTAGAGCTGGCAAACTATGCAGATGAGTGCGGGCTGGATGGCGTCATGATTATCAGCCCGTGGTACTTCCGCCTGACTGATGAAGGCATTTATACATTTTATAGCCAGATTGCCCGCCGCACCGCCGCCAAAATATTCATCTATAACTTTCCGGAGCGCACCGGCTATTCCGTCTCGCCGGAGGTCTGTTTACGACTCGCCAGCGAGTTCCCAAACATTGTCGGTCTTAAAGACACCATTCCGGACACCAATCACACGTCGCAGGTGATTCGCCAGGTAAAATCTGAACTACCGTATTTTGAAGTCTATGCCGGTTATGACAATAACTTCGCGCACAATGTCCTGGCGGGGGGCGATGGATGTATTGGCGGGTTATCCAATATTTGCCCTGAAATATTCCGCGACTGGATGCAGGCATTTAACGATAACGATGTGCAGCAAATTTCGCGGTATCAGCAAAAAGTGGATGGGTTAATGGATATTTACGCGGTTAACGATCCGTTCATTCCAACATTTAAAAAAGCGTTACAGCTGCGCGGAATTATTCAGTCCGACCGCTGCACGCCACCGTTTAGCTCGCTCGCCACCTGCCAGACCGAAAGTATTCTGCGGATACTTTCCCGCGCTGGTATTGAAATTAATGCCTGACCCCCACGCGGAGGTATTATGAAAACCATCACAGCTTACGACAATCCGGCCCTCAATTCCGCGATTACCAAATCATGGAAGCGCCTGGTGCCACTGATGTTTATTTTGTACTTCATCGCCTTTATCGACAGGGTGAACGTGGGATTCGCCAAAGAGGCGATGCAGGTGGATATTGGGCTCTCCAATTCCGCCTTCGCCCTCGGCGCGGGGATCTTTTTCGCCGCCTATGCGCTGTTTGGTATTCCCGCTAACCTGATTCTGAATAAAATCGGCGCGCAAAAATGGTTAAGCATCACCACCGCGCTGTGGGGCGTTCTCTCTGCCCTCACCGGACTGGTGCAGACGGAAACCCAGTTTATTGTTCTGCGCTTTTTACTGGGGTTAGGCGAAGCCGGTTTTTATCCCGGTATTCTGCTGCTGGCCTCAATCTACTTTCCCAATAAAGTTCGCGCCTCCGTCGTCGGTATCTTCGTGCTCGGCGTGCCGCTGGCATTAACCTTAGGCTCGCCCATCTCCGGGGCGCTTCTGGAAATGCACGGCTTCCTCGGCAAACCCGGCTGGTTCTGGATGTTCTTTATCGAAGGCATTCCGGCGGTCATCATGGGGATCTTCGCCTGGTTCTGGCTTGATGATACGCCGGCCAAAGCGCGATTCCTGAACGACGAAGAGAAAAAAGCGCTGATTGCTCAGCTTCAGCAGGAGCAGCGGCAGACGGAAACCAGCAGCGTCGGCACCGCCCTGAAAAGCCTGAAAGTCTGGCACCTGGCGCTGATCTACGGCACCATCCAGATCAGCGTTTACGGGCTGATGTTCTTCCTGCCTTCGCAAGTCGCCTCGCTAATGGGCTCCACGCTCGGCTTTAAGGAGTCGCTGGTCGCCGCCATTCCGTGGGCCTGCTCCGCCGTCGGCGTCTATTACATTCCGCGTCTGGCGGACAAAATGCCGGCCCGTCGGGTGCTGATTTCAGTCATCTGCATGCTGGCGGCGGCGCTGGGGCTGTTTGTTTCTGCCTGGTCCGGCCCGGTACTCGCCATTGCCGCGCTCTCGCTGTCGGCCATCGGCTTCCTCTCAGTGCAACCTATCTTCTGGACTTTCCCGGCGCAGATTGTGTCAGGCTCGGCGCTGGCCGCCAGTATCGGCTTTTGCACCACCATGGGCGCATTTTGCAGCTTCCTCGCGCCGCTGATTCGCGTTGAGGTCGATGCCTTCTTCGGCAACGATTCGGCGGGTCTGGTCGCCCTGTCGCTCATCACCGTCTGCTGCGCGCTGCTGATTGCCGCCCTTGCCGGCAGAAAAGCGACAAACGGCGTCGCCGTCCCCCATCACTAAGTCCTGATGCGCTTATAACAAAGGATAATGAACATGCAGAACATCTTAAAAATTGACCCTACCGATAACCTGATCGTTGCGCTGCAGGACTTACGCAAAGAGCAGCGGGTTCACTGGAACGATGAAGCCTACGTTCTGCGTAGCGATGTCAAAGCCAAACATAAATTCGCCACCGAGGATATTGCGCCCGGCGATATCGTGTCGCTGTACGGCGTACCGGTCGGCAAAGCGACGCGCCCCATCACCCGCGGCGAAGCCATTACCACTGAGAATATCAAACACTACGCGGCCCCGGTTTCGCTTGACGACGTCGCGCCCTATGACTGGCAGCAGCCGGATGTTTCCGCCTGGCAGCAGCGGACTTTCAAGGGCATAGTTCGCGAAGATGGCCGGGTCGCCACCGCGAACTACTGGCTGGTCATTCCGCTGGTATTCTGTGAAAACCGCAACGTTCAGCGCGTCACCGATGCGCTGAACGACGCCCTCGGCTACGCCAATAACGGCCTGAAAAATTTTGCTCGCCAGGTGACGTCGGCAGGAGCATTAAACGATACCCGGCATCTGCCCTTCCCGCATCTTGACGGCATCCGCTGTATTACCGTCAATTCCGGCTGCGGCGGCGCCACCTCGGACAGCATGACGATGTGCGACGTGCTGGCCGCCTATTCCGATCATCCCAACGTTCTTGGCGTGACGGTCTTTGCCCTCGGCTGTGAAAAAGCGCGGATTGTTGATTTCAACGCCGCGCTGGCGAAGCGCAACCCGAATTTCAACAAACCGATTATTTACTTCAGACAGCAGGACTGGAGTAGCGAAGAAAAAATGATGCAGGATGCGTTGACTGAAACCTATAACGCGATCCGCGAAGCCCCCGTCGCCGAGCGGCAGGACGTCCCGCTCTCCCACCTCAAAATCGGCGTGAAGTGCGGCGCTTCTGACGGGTTCTCGGGGATCAGCGCTAACCCGGCGATGGGCGAAGTGTCGGATCGTCTTGTCGCCCTCGGCGGCGCGTCGGGGCTGGCGGAATTCCCCGAGCTGTGCGGCGCTGAAGGGGATATCGTGCAACGCTGCGCGACCCGCGAGCTGAAAGAGAAGTTTTTGTCGCTGATGAAAAACTATGAGCATGTCGCGAACTTCTTCGGCACCACCATCGCCGATAACCCCAGCCCGGGAAACATTGCCGATGGGCTGATCACTGACGCGATAAAATCCGCCGGCGCGGCGAAAAAAGGCGGCAGAGCGCCGGTAAGCGCGGTATGCGACTACGCTGAACCGATGGGAGAAAGCGGCCTTTCGCTGGTCTGCACGCCGGGCAACGATGTGGACGCGGTAACGGGCCTGGTCGCGGCGGGGTGCAACGTGGTGATCTTCTCAACCGGGTTAGGTACGCCGACGGGGAACCCTATCGTTCCGGTGCTTAAGGTTTCAACCAACTCCGCGCTGGCGAAAAAGATGCCGGATATTATCGATTATGACTGCGGGCCGATTATCGAAGGCACGCCGCTGGCGGACATCGCCGACGGCCTGTTTGAGAAAATCATCGCTACCGCCAGTGGGACCTGGCGCACCAAAGCGGATGCGCTCGAACAGTATGATTTTATGCTGTGGAAACGCTCTCTGGAACTGTAGTAGCCAAGTAAAACGCCCGGCAGATGCCGGGCGTTTTGTCTTCACTACCCGCCCAGATAGGCGCTGCGTACCGCTTCATTCGCCAGCAGCGCGTCGCCGGTATCCTCAAGCACCACGTGACCGTTTTCCAGCACGTAGCCGCGGTCTGCCAGCTTCAGCGCCTGGTTGGCGTTCTGCTCGACGAGGAAGATAGTCATCCCCTGCTCGCGCAGCTGTTCGATGGTATCGAAGATTTGCTGAATGATAATCGGCGCCAGACCGAGCGAAGGCTCATCCAGCAGCAGCAGGCGCGGCTGGCTCATCAGCGCGCGCCCGATAGCCAGCATCTGCTGCTCGCCGCCGGACATGGTGCCCGCCCGCTGAACCCGACGCTCATGCAGGCGCGGAAACAGCTCATACACCCATTTGATGCGGGTCTGGAACTGGTCGCGGTCGGCAAAAAAACCGCCCATCGCCAGGTTCTCTTCCACCGTCATCCGCGAGAAAACGCGGCGTCCTTCCGGCACGATCGCCACCGCTTCGCGCATGATTTTCGCCGTCTGCCAGTCGGTAATATCTTTACCGTCGAAAACCACGCGGCCGCTGGAGGCGCGCGGGTCGCCGCACAGGGTACCCAGCAGAGTAGTTTTTCCCGCGCCGTTGGCGCCAATCAGGGTGACAATCTCTCCCTGATTGATATGCAGACTGACGTTGTGCAGCGCCTGGATTTTGCCGTAATGCGCGCTGACGTTGTCAAAAGATAACATCACTTTTTCCATCTTATGCGTCACCACCATTATGCTTCACCTAAATAGGCGCGGATCACGTCCGGGTTGTTGCGGATCTCTTCCGGCGTACCGTTGGCCAGCGGCGTGCCCTGGTTTACCACGTAAATACGATCGGAAATGCCCATCACCAGCTTCATATCGTGCTCAATCAGCAGGATGGTGGTGTTGTGATGGCTGCGCAGCTCGACGATTAGCTCGTCCAGCTCTTTGGTCTCTTTCGGGTTCAGCCCCGCCGCGGGCTCATCCAGCATCAGGATTTCCGGCTGGGTCACCATACAGCGGGCAATCTCCAGACGGCGCTGGTCGCCGTAGGCCAGGTTACTGGCCTGCCGGTTGGCGTGCTCAAGCAGGCCAATACGTTCAAGCCAGGTCGCGGCGCGGTCCAGCGCTTCGCTCTGGGCGCGGCGGAAGGACGGCGTCTTCAGCAGGCCGGAGAAAACCCCGGTTTTCAGCTGCTGATGCTGCGCCACCAGCAGGTTTTCAATCACCGTCATTTCGCGGAACAGACGCACGTGCTGGAACGTTCGCACTACGCCCATACGGGCAATCTGCTGGCCCGGCAGCCCTTCCAGATGCTGGTCGCGCAGCATAATGGTGCCGCCGGTTGGCTTATAGAAGCCGGTCAGGCAGTTGAAGACGGTGGTTTTGCCCGCGCCGTTAGGGCCGATAAGCGAAACGATTTCCCGCTCGCGCAGCTCCAGCGACACGTTGTTGACCGCCAGCAGGCCGCCAAAACGCATCATCAGACCGTTTACGGATAATAATGGCTGACTCATGCCTGCTCTCCTTCTTTGGCCTGCCCATTTTTCAGCTTCAGCTGCGGACGGGTCATCGGCAGAAGCCCCTGCGGACGCCAGATCATCATCAGTACCATCAGCGCACCCAGCATCAGCATGCTGTATTCATTGAAATCACGCATCAGCTCGCGCGAAACGACCAGCAGAACCGCCGCCAGGATCACCGCGAACTGGGAGCCCATACCGCCGAGAACCACAATCGCCAGCACAAAGGCCGACTCGGCGAAGGTAAAGGATTCCGGACTGACGAAGCCCTGACGGGCGGCGAACAGGGTGCCGGCAAAACCGGCAAACGCGGCGCTGATGGTAAAGGCGGTCAGCTTGATGCGCGTCGGGCTGAGGCCCAGCGAGCGGCAGGCAATCTCATCTTCGCGCAGCGCTTCCCACGCGCGGCCCAGCGGCATACGCAGCAGGCGATTAATCACGAACAGGCTTAACACCACCAGCAGCAGAGCGACCAGGTAGAGGAAAATCACGCGATCGGAGGGATCGTACTTCACGCCGAAGAAGTTGCTGAACGTATCCCAGCCGCCTTCGCGGGCGCTGCGGCTGAATTCAAGGCCGAACAGCGTCGGTTTCGGGATCTGGCTGATGCCGTTCGGGCCACCGGTTATTTCGGTGTTGTTAAGCAGCAGGATGCGCACGATTTCGCCAAAGCCAAGCGTGACAATCGCCAGATAGTCGCCGCGCAGGCGCAGGACCGGGAAGCCAAGCAGGAAGCCCGCCGCCGCCGCCACCAGCCCCGCCAGCGGCAGGCAGGTCCAGAAGCCCAGACCGTAATAGTGGTTCAGCAGCGCGAAGGTGTAGGCGCCGATGGCGTAGAAACCGCCGTAGCCCAGCACCAGCAGGCCGGAAAGCCCCACCACCACGTTAAGGCCCAGGCCGAGGATGATATAGATCATCGTCAGGGTAGCGATATCCACCGTCCCGCGCGACACCATAAACGGCCACGCCACGGCGATAACCAGCAGGGCGATCAGGAACAGCTTCTGTTTTACCGTCGAACCGTCGATAGCCGGCAGAATAAACTTCGGCCCGGAGACGTTCTTCATGGTTTTCTGGAAAACGGGACGCAGCAGCTGGAAGAAGAAAACCACTGCGGTACCGATATAGATCCACTGCCAGCGGATATCGGCGGCGGTATCCACCACCAGCTTCGTGCCGTCAAGCTCCAGCTGCACGCCCATAAAGACGCCCGCCAGGATAAAGAACATCACCGCGGACAGCAGCGCCATCGCAAAATGCATCGGTTTCATACTTTTTCTACCTCCGGACGGCCCAGGATACCGGTAGGCATCACCAGCAGAACCAGGATCAGCAGCGCGAAGGAGACCACGTCTTTATATTCCGTACTGAGATAGGCAGAAGAGAGCGCTTCGGCGATACCGAGGATCAGCCCGCCGATCATCGCCCCGGGAATGCTGCCGATGCCGCCCAACACCGCGGCGGTGAAGGCCTTCATCCCGGCCATAAAGCCGATGTACGGGTTGATTACGCCGTAGAACTGACCGAGCAGAACGCCGGCAACCGCCGCCATTGCCGCGCCGATCACAAACGTCAGCGCAATCACCCGGTCGGTGTTGATGCCGAGCAGACTGGCCATTTTCAGGTCTTCAGCGCAGGCGCGGCAGGCGCGCCCCATGCGGGAATAGCGGATAAACAGCGTCAGCGCCAGCATGGCGATAAACGTCACGACCCAGATAACCAGCTGCATGGTGGTGATGGTGGCGGTGAAGTTATCGCTGCTGCCTACCGTCCACTGGCCGTTGAACAGGCTCGGCAGCGCGACATCGCGCGAACCTTCCGTCAGGCTGACGTAGTTTTGCAGGAAGATGGACATCCCGATGGCGGAGATCAGCGCAATCAGGCGTTTTGAGCTGCGCACCGGCCGGTAGGCCACGCGTTCGATACTCCAGCCGTAGGCGCTGGCAATCACGATAGCGCCGACGAATCCGGCGGCAACCAGCAGCCAGCTGGTATCGATACCCATCATCATCAGGGCGGCAATGATCATGAAGGAGACGTAGCTGCCAATCATATAGACCTCGCCGTGGGCGAAGTTGATCATACCGATAATGCCGTACACCATGGTATAGCCGATGGCAATCAGCGCGTAGGTGCTTCCCAGCGTGACGCCGTTAAACATCTGCTGCAGAAAATAGAGAAACTGCTCGGACATAAGGTAACCTTTTTCTACCCGCCCGCTTTGCACGGGCGGTGGGATAACTTGTCTTATGGCTTATTTCGCGAGGGTGGATGACCCGTCAGCGTGCCACTGGAAGACACCAAATTCAAATCCCTTCAAATCGCCTTTTTCGTCCCAATTCAGCGGCCCAATCACGGTTTTCGCGCCGTGAGCTTTTAGATCTTTGATTAAATCCAGCGGCTCCTGGCTTCCGGCCCGGTCCATCGCCTGCGCCAGCGACTGCACGGCGGCGTAGGTGATCCAGACATACGGACCGCTCGGGTCTTTCTTCTCGGCTTTGAGCGCGTCAACGATAGCGCTGTTGGCCGGGTCCTGGTCATAGCGTTTTGGCATCGTCACCAGCATGCCTTCCGCCGCATCGCCCGCGATGTTGGACAGCGACGCGTTACCCACGCCTTCCGGGCCCATAAACACGGTTTTCAGGCCCACGGAGCGCGCCTGGCGCAGCATCTGGCCCATTTCCGGGTAGTAGCCGCCGTAGTAAACGAAGTCGATATTCTCTTTTTTCAGGCGCGCCAGCAGCGCGGAGAAGTCTTTTTCACCGGCGGTAATGCCGTCGAAGAAGACGATATTCGCGCCGCCTTTTTTCAGGCTATCCTGGACGGAACGCGCCAGGCCTTCGCCGTACTGCTGCTTATCATGAATGATAGCAATACGCTGCGGCTTGACGGTTTCCATGATGTATTTTGCGGCGGTCGGCCCCTGCGAAGAGTCCAGACCGGCGGTACGCATGATGTACTGATAGCCGCGCTGGGTCAGCTCCGGGTTGGTCGCGCCCGGGGAGATCATCAGAATGCCTTCATCTTCATAGATATCGGATGCCGGCTGGGTGGAAGAAGAGCAGAGGTGGCCGATAACGTACTGAATGCCGTCATTGACGATTTTGTTCGCCACCGCAACGGCCTGTTTCGGGTCGCAGGCGTCATCGTACTCCACGGCAACCAGCTTATCGCCCTTGATGCCGCCCTGGGCATTAATATCTTTGATCGCCTGACGCGCGCCGTTGAATTCCATATCGCCCCACTGGGCTACCGGGCCAGACATCGCGCCAACAACGGCGACCTTAATATCTTTGGCAAAAGCCGCCTGGGACATCGCCAGTGCGACTAACCCCGCGATAACCGTTTTCGCGTTCCTTTTCATGCTGCAGAACCCCGTTCGTGATGTGGTGTAAATATTTTGTATTTTTATGGTTAAAAAGCATTCTGTACTTTTATTAAACAACGCTACTTTTACCATTATCTTTAATGGTTTAGCGAGGTTTTTTGCCTGAATACAGAGTAAAATCTCTATTTTTCAGGCGATTAAGCAAAGATAATATTCTGTATTTGCTGGAAGATAAACAAAAAAAGTCCAGTAAACAGCATAAAATAACGATACATAAGGCGGAATAAAACGCTACATTTTAGGTTAAAATTCTGCTTATTTTTCGATCCATGATGAATTGCTCTACCCTGCTCCTTCCAGGAAAACGAATCCCCTGATGAACAGGCAAAAAACGGCGCTCCGCCTGGCGGGGAATTTGGATACACTAACGCCTCTGTTTTGACTGGACCCTCGCGTATGAAACTGACCATTATTCGTTTACAGCACTTCAGCGATCAGGATCGCATCGACTTAGGTAAAATCTGGCCGTCGCAGGATCTCGCGGCGCTGGCTCTGGATGAGAGCCATCGTATTTATGCCGCCCGCTTCAATGAGCGCCTGCTGGCCGCGGTTCGCGTAACGCTAAACGGCGTTGAGGGCGAACTCAGCGCGCTGTGCGTGCGTGAAGTGACCCGCCGTCGCGGCGTCGGACAGTATTTAGTGGAAGAGGTGCTAAGGGATAACCCGGAAATCAGCAGCTGGCGCATCGCGGATGCCGACGCGGAAGACCGCGGCGTGATGGCGGCGTTTATGCAGGCGCTGGGCTTTAACGCGCAAACCGGCGGTTGGGTAAAAAAGCAATAAATCGGCGAAAGAAGGCTGAACATTCCCGGATTGCGACGTAACGCCTTATCCGGGCTACAAAAAACCAGACCGCACCAGCCTGTAGCCCGGGTAAGCGCAGCGCGACCCGGGAAGAAACCGCACCAATGCATCAACCCCGGCGCATTCCCCGGGTTGCGGCGTAACGCCTTACCCGGGCTACCGACTAAAAAAGGCAACGTACGTTGCCTTTTTGCTTTTACCTTTCTCCTCGCCTATGCGAAGAGGCAAGGATCAACTGATTTAACCAAGAATTTCGCGTTGCAGAAAGGCGTCAAGACCCGAAATCCCCGGGAGCTTACATCAGTAAGTGACCGGGGTTGAGGGACGCAGACAACGCATCTGCGGCGTGAAAGGCGCAGGTTAAATTATTTGGCGTCGGTCGCCGTACCATTAGCATGCCAGGTAAACACGCCGAACTCGAAGCCCTTCAGATCGCCCTTCTCGTTCCAGGTGAGCGGCCCCATTACGGTGTCGACCGTTGCGCCCTTCAGGTATTTAGCGATTTCAGCCGGATCTTCAGACTGATTCAGGCCTGCTTGCAGCGACTGCAGCGCGGCATAGGTGGTCCACACGAACGCTCCGCTTGGATCCTGTTTCTTCGCTTTGATCGCATCCACAATCGGTTTGTTCGCCGGAACCTGGTCGTAGTTCTTCGGCTTGGTGACCAGCATACCTTCCGCAGAAGCGCCCGCGATGTTAGACAGCGACACGTTCGCTACCCCTTCCGGCCCCATAAACTGCGTTTTCAGGCCAGCGGCGCGAGACTGACGCAGGATCTGCCCCATCTCCGGGTGGTAGCCGCCGTAGTAAACGAAGTCGATATTCTCTTTTTTCAGACGCGCCACCAGGGTAGAGAAGTCTTTCTCGCCGGCGGTGATGCCATCAAAGAACACCACGTTGGCGCCACCCTTCTTCAGATTATCCTGTACCGCGCGGGCCAGGCCCTCGCCATACTGCTGTTTGTCGTGGACAATCGCGATGCGCTGCGGCTTCACTTTTTCCAGGATATATTTGGCAGCGGTTGGCCCCTGATCGGAGTCCAGACCGGTGGTGCGCAGAATCAGATGATAGCCGCGAGCCGTCAGCTCCGGCGCGGTGGCCGCCGGGGTGATCATCAGCACGCCTTCATCTTCATAGATATCAGACGCCGGCTGGGTGGAAGAAGAGCACAGGTGACCGATAACGTATTTGATACCGTCGTTAATCACTTTGTTAGCGACGGCAACCGCTTGTTTCGGGTCACAGGCGTCGTCGTATTTTACCATCTGCAGCTTATTGCCTTTGATACCGCCTTTGGCGTTGATATCGGCAATGGCCTGCTCTGCGCCAGTAAACTCCTGGTCACCGTACTGCGCTACCGGACCGGACATCGCGCCAACGACGGCGACTTTGATATCTTCGGCCATTGCCGCACCGCTCATGATTAAGGCAATACATCCTGCCAGTAACGCTTTACCCTTCATATTCATCCTGAGGCTCCCCATTATTATGGTTTTTGCATTTGTTGTGATGTTGTTTATTAGCGCATTATTCTAATTAGACACATAAGAAAAGCATATGATAGTTAGATTAGGGTCTGCCGCCTGCGCTTTTGCAGCACACTATGCTAAACATACCGTCATTCAGGAGAATTGGAAACGATAAAATTGCGGAGTATGTAACAGATAAGTGACAAATAAAAACCCGCGCCGGAATAAACCGAACGCGGGGGCATGAGCAACGCGACTACCAGCCCGCAGGCAGGTAGCCAAAGGCCGAAGCGATGGCGTAGGCGGCGCTGCAAAGATAGAGCAATACGATGAAGATCTGGATTAAGGGATGCGTGATTAGCGCCGGGCAGGTCCAGCCGGGGGTGATGTCACCCTGCCGACGCGAGCCTTTGAGGATCAGGATCGGCATGATAGATAAAATCACCCCGCTAAATACCCCGGCAAAATAGAGCGCGTTCACGAAGGACACCATCCCGCTATAGGCCAGAATAAAAGGCGGCACGGCGACCACTAACAGCACCTTAAAGCGTTTGAACGGCTGCTCGTCGTTGCCCAGGCGAAACTGATCGAAAATATTGGTTAGGAAGCTTCCGCCCAGCCCCCAATAGGAGGTCAGCATCGCGCAGAGCGCAAAAAGATTTGCCGAGAAGAAAGCCCACTCGCCGAGCGCCCTGCCCCAGGAAATGGTTGCCACATCAGAAATATTATCCAGCCCGCTTAATGCAATCACCGAAAGCGGGACCAGCGCCAGCAGGCAAAAGGTTAATAACATCCCCACCATAATGGCCTTCGGCAGCTTCTCCGGTTTATCGGCGAAGCCGCGCGCCATTTCCGGCACGATATACTGCGCGGAGAAGCAGAACGCGACCACATTAAACACTGGCACCATATACAGCCAGTTACCTTCAAGTAAATAACTCACGCTCGCGGTTTCTTTCAGCAACGTCGCGGCAACCAAAATGGTTATCATAACGACCATGCCGATACTGATGAATTTCTCACCCCGGCCAATCGCCTTCAGGCCAAGATAAAGCACCCCGGCCGCCGGAATAAAAAACAGTGCGCTGCCCAGGGCAGGCGAGATGCCGAATAACGAATGCAGGAGTTTACCGCTGCCGGTCATATAAGCCGTCAGCGCGCCGACGCTGTTGACGCAAACGGAGAGGAACATCATCAATGCCCCGAAGCGGCCAACATAGCGCTGCGACAGGCCGCTGAGCTGTAAATGCTTACGCGTGCGCAGCGTCGATTCCGCCACGTAGAGCATGGTGATGGTCGTCAGGCTACCGACCACAATCAACCAAAACAGCAGCGGCAGAAAGCCCGCTTTGCTGGAGGCGTAGGCGATGGATAGCACCCCAGCGCCGATATTGGTGCCGACGATCATCGACACGCCTTCAATGAAACTGAGGGATTTTGCAGGTACAGCGGTACGCTCCCGGCTCGTCAGAGCCGGAGAAAAGGTGGAGTTGTCAGACATAATATTTTCCGTTTTATTCCGGCAGCGTGCGCCGCCGGAAAAAAGGTGATATCAGGGTGAAATACCACTCACGCTGAGCATGAATAACCAGACTGCGGCTTCCTGTTTCTGTTGAGCTTCCCTGCCGCCGCAAATGGATGTAAGACTGACTAGCCCTTCAGCACGCGGGCCAGAATATCCAGCGCTTTCGTAAACTGCGCATCCGGAATCGTTAACGGATAGAGGAAGCGAATAACGTTGCCATAGACGCCGCAGCTCAGCAGCAGCAGGCCGTTCTCCTGGGCTTGTTGCTGGATTTGACGGGTGATCTCTGCCGACGGCTCGCCGGTTTGCGGATCGTTAAACTCCACCGCCACCATCGACCCCTGGCCGCGTACGTCAGCAATCGCCGGGCAGCTTTGACGCGCCTGATTCAGCACCTCTTTCAGATGGCTGCCTAAGCGCTCAGCGCGCTGGCACAGCTGTTCTTCTTCAATCACGTCCAGCACCGCGTGCGCGGCCGCGACCGCCAGCGGGTTACCGGCATAGGTGCCGCCCAGACCGCCCGGCGCAGGCGCATCCATCACCTCGGCGCGACCTACCACGCCGGAGAGCGGGAAACCGCCGGCCAGGCTTTTGGCCATCGTCATCAGGTCAGGCTTCACATCATAGTGCTGCATCGCAAATAGCTTGCCGGTGCGCGCAAAGCCGGTTTGTACTTCATCGGCAATCAGCAGAATGCCGTGGGTATCGCACAGCGCGCGCAGCGCCTGCATAAACTCAGGCGGGGCAACGTTAAAGCCGCCTTCTCCCTGAATCGGCTCCAGCACAATCGCCGCCACCTGATCGGCCGCGATATCGGCTTTGAAAATGCGCTCCAGGCTCTTCATCGCGTCGGCGGTGGTAATGCCATGGGCGGCGTTAGGGTAGACGGCGTGATAAACCGAGCCCGGGAACGGGCCGAAACCAATCTTGTAAGGCGCCACTTTGCCGGTCAGCGCCATGGTCATAAACGTACGGCCGTGGAAGCCGCCGCCGAAGGTAATCAACCCCGGACGGCCGGTATAAGCGCGCGCGATTTTCACCGCGTTTTCAACGGCTTCCGCCCCGGTGGTAAAGAACGCCGTTTTTGCCGGACCGTCAATCGGCGCCAGTTCGTTAATCCGCTCGGCCAGCGTGACATAGCTTTCGTACGGGACAATCTGATAAGCAGTATGGGTAAAGGCCTGCAGCTGCTGTTCAACGGCGGCAATGATTTTAGGGTGCCGATGGCCGGTATTCAGCACCGCGATGCCGGCGGCGAAATCGATCACCTCATTCCCTTCAATATCCCACAGCGTAGCGTTCTCCGCTTTCTCAACAAAGTAGCTGCACATCACCCCTACGCCGCGCGGAGTCGCCTGCTGGCGACGCTGATTCAGTTCTGAACTTTTCACCGAGAATCTCCTGTCATGTGTGTCACGTTATCGCAACAAATCCGAAACTATGTCGTTTATTTACACAGGATTTGGCCCTATAATCGAGTACCAATTCAGATTATCTGAGGGATCCAATTGCGTTCGCTTATCGCAGACCTGGTGCTGGTCAGATTGCAGAAAGAAACCGATCCGCTCCTGCACAAGCGCCTTTACAAGGCGATTCGCCACGCCATTCTGGATGGTTCTCTCCCGCCCCATAGCCGCCTGCCCCCGTCACGGGATCTGGCGGGAGAGCTGAGAATGTCGCGCAACACAATTTTAACAGTTTACGAACAATTGCTGGCTGAGGGGTACGTCGTGTCCCGTCGCGGCAGCGGAACATTCGTCGCGAAAACGCTGCCCGATATGTTTCTTCCCGCCAGCAGCGCCAGTGAAAGCAGCCCTGCGCCAGCAGCCAGCGCGCCCATCTCCCGACGCGGCCAGCATCTGCTGGGGCACATCAGCGCCAGCCCGCGTCAGTGGGGCGCGTTTATCCCCGGCGTACCGGACGTCAATGCGTTTCCCCACCCGCTGTTCAGTAAAATCCAGGCGCGTATCAGTCGCCGTCCAAAACCCGAACAGCTCAGCTATAGCTGTAACGGCGGAACGGCCGAGCTGCAGCACGCGTTGGTGGACTATCTGAGAGTAGCGCGCGGCGTTCAGTGTCAGGCAGATCAAATTCTTATCACCGAAGGGATCCACCAGGCGATCGACCTGATTACCCGCATGCTGTGCGACCGCGGCGATCTCGCCTGGGTGGAGGAGCCGTCCTACTGGGGCATTCGCCATGTGCTGGCGATGAATGAAGTGCGGGCCGAGCCCGTGGTGGTTGATGCCAGCGGCCTGTGCCCGCCCGAAAGCATAGCCGAAGCCCCGCGGCTGATCTTCGTTACGCCATCCCATCAGTACCCCCTCGGCGCGGTAATGAGCCTTGAGCGCCGACAGCGCCTGCTCACCCTGGCCCATCAGCACGGCAGCTGGATTGTGGAAGATGATTACGACAGCGAGTTTCGCTTTTCCGGTCAGCCGATCCCGGCGCTACAGGGCTTAGTCCCCGAAGCGCCGGTGGTCTACGTCGGTACGTTCAGTAAAACGCTCTACCCGGGGCTGCGGCTGGGCTACGTCGTGCTGCCTCGACCATTGGCGGCTGAACTCAAAAACGCCCACGCCGAGCTCTACCGCGGCGGCCATTCGCTTATCCAGCTGGCGCTGGCGGAATTTATCAACGCCGGTCATTACTCGGCGCATATTCGCCGCATGCGCCTGCTCTACAGCCGCCGTCGCGTCTTTTTGACCGAGCTGATTCAGCGGCACTGCGGGCCGCACGCGCTGTCGGACTTCAGCGATAATGCCGGACTGCATCTGATCCTGAATTTGCCGGATGAGGCGGATGACGTGGCGATTGCCCGCGATGCCAACGCGCGCCATATTTTAGTGCGTCCGCTGTCGCGCTATTACCTGACGGCGCAGCGGAAGAAAGGACTGTTGATGGGTTTTGCTTCGCAGCCGGAAACGCAGATGGAACCGGCGTTCAACGTCCTGCTTGAGTGTTTGAAAATGCACTGCCCGCAGGCGCTGGCGGAGGCAGAAAAACAAAACGCCCCATCGTAATGTGGGGCGTTATCGTGGGACTGGCGCTCAGATTAGGCTTCGATAGCGGCGCGCAGTTTTTTCATGGCGTTCTTTTCAAGCTGACGTACACGTTCAGCCGACACGCCGTAGCGGTCTGCCAGCTCCTGCAGCGTGGACTTGTTGTCTTCGTCCAGCCAGCGGGCGCGGATGATGTCCTGGCTACGTTCGTCAAGACCCTGCATCGCGTCGGTCAGCTTGTTTGCCGCCTGCTCTTCCCAGTTATCGTCTTCAATGCCGTCGGCAAAGTTAGACGTTTTATCCTGCAGATAGAGCACCGGCGCCATCGGCTGGCTATCGGACTCATCATCCGACGACATGTCGAAGGTCATGTCCTGCGCCGCCATACGTGACTCCATCTCACGCACGTCTTTGCTCGACACGCCCAGCTCGCGGGCCACCATTTCGACTTCATCCTGGTTAAACCAGCCCAGACGCTGCTTGGTTTTGCGCAGGTTAAAGAACAGCTTACGCTGTGCTTTCGTGGTCGCGACCTTCACGATACGCCAGTTACGCAGCACGTATTCATGAATTTCCGCTTTGATCCAGTGCACGGCGAAGGAAACCAGACGCACGCCCACTTCCGGGTTAAAACGGCGCACGGCTTTCATCAGGCCAATGTTGCCTTCCTGAATCAGATCCGCCTGCGGCAGGCCATAGCCCGAGTAGTTACGAGCAATATGAACAACAAAGCGCAGGTGAGACAGGATCAGCTTTTTCGCTGCTTCCAGATCGCCCTGGTAATGCAGCTTTTCAGCAAGCTCCCGCTCTTCATCAGCCGATAACATCGGCCAAGTGTTAGCAGCCCGGATGTACGATTCCAGGTTACCAACGGGGGCTAAGGCTAAAGTTTGCATATCTTTGGTCATTCAAATCCTCTCAATCGATATCTTCTGGCATCTTTCTGTCCTCACAACGGAGCAACAAACATGCCAGCATTGATGAGCAACGAGAATATCACTCACATTAGTATCAGACAGTGATTTTATCCACAAGTTCCATGCAATGATGTGAATAGATTACGCACAAAATGTGACATGGTTATGAAGTTTAGGGAAGCGTCGACAGGGACTCTTTCCCTGCAGAGAGATATTCAGTGCAGGGAAAGATTATACCAGATTTTTACTACTCGGGAGTAAAGTGACGTAAATGTTGAACGGTTGCCAGCCAGGCGGCGACCCAGCCAATCATCGAGCAAACAATCAGCATCAGCAGGCACTCGTCAAAGCCTAAGCCGCTGAGTTCAAACTGCGTGCCGAAGACTTTCGCCACTTCGGTGACCGCCGACGACAGGCGCATGACCATAATTTCCGACAGGATCAGCGACAGAAACGCGCCGGAGAACCCCAGCAGCGCCCCACCGTAAAGGAACGGACGCAGAATAAAGCCGTCGGTCGCGCCAATCAGTTTCTGCACGTTAATGGTATCGCGGCGGGCGAAGATGCTCAGACGCACGCTGTTGCCGATCACCAGGAAGACCGCCGCCACCATCAGTACGCCGATCATCGCCGAAACGCGTCCGACCAGCCCGGTCAGCGACGAGAGCCGCGCAAACCAGCTGTCATCCATACGCACTTCATCAACGCCCTGAACGTGGCTCACGCGGTCGCGCAGCGTGTTCAGCGCTTCAACGCTCTGGAAATCAATCTTCGGCACCACGATCGCCACCGCCGGCAGCGGGTTCTCTTCCAGCATATCCAGCGCGCCGCCGAAGCCTGACCAGTTGCGGAATTCGCCAAGGGCTTCATCGCGCGACAGATAGTTAACCTTCTCGACGCCCTGCTCCGCCTGCAGCTGGCCGACTACCCGCGCAGCGGCGTCGTCATCCAGCGTTTTTTCCAGATAAACGGTGATTTGCGGCGTGGGATAATACTGCGACGCCGCGGTGCTGACGTTTTTGTAGACCATGTAGCACACGCTTGGCAGGGTCAACGAAATGGCGATCACCATCACCGTCAGAAACGTCGCCAGCGGCGTGCTTTTCAGATCCTGTACCGCGCCGTGCCAGGCGTAGCGCACCTGTTCATTGAATACGTTGCTCTTGCGGGAAGCCGGATTCGGCGCCGCTTTTGGCCGCTTCGACGCATTGCGCCCGCCGCTACCGCCCGCTCCGCCCGCATTGCGGAAACGGTCGAATCGATTGCCGAATCGGCGAATGTGGTTCATTGCCTCGCGCTTATTCACCGATGTGGCCTCCATGCATATGCCCCTCGCTGAGGGACAGGACGCGGTACGGACGACTGGAGATAAGCCCCAGGTCATGCGTCGCCATCAGCACCGTCACCCCAACGCGGTTAAACTCTTCAAACAGACGTAAGATCCCTTCCGACAGCGCCTCGTCGAGGTTACCGGTCGGTTCATCCGCCAGCAGGACCGCAGGTTTGTTCACCACCGCGCGGGCGATGCCCACGCGCTGTTGTTCCCCGCCTGAAAGCTGAATCGGCAGGTTTTTCGCTTTGTCCAGCAGCCCGACTTTATCCAGCGCCGCCGAGACGCGACGACGGATATCATCCCCGCTGGCGCCGGCGATAATCAGCGGGATCGCTACATTATCGTAAACGGTTCGGTCCATCAGCAGATGGTGGTCCTGGAAAATCATGCCAATCTGACGGCGCAAAAACGGCACCTCGCGGCTTTTCAGGCGGCTAATATCATGGCCGCCGAAAAGGATTTTGCCGGCGCTGGGCCGTTCGATACCGCAGATAAGCTTCAGCAGGGTACTTTTCCCCGCGCCGGAATGGCCGGTCAGAAACGCCATCTCGCCCGCCTGCAGGTGGAACGTCACCCCCTGCAGCGCTTGTCTCCCACCGAGATAGGCTTTGCTGACTTGTTCAAAGCGAATCATTCTTAATCCTCTCGGGCAAAAAGTGCCTCAATAAAGTCGCCCGCATTAAACGGACGCAGATCTTCAATACGTTCGCCAACACCGATGTAGCGAATCGGAATACCGAACTGATCGGCAACCGAGAAGATAACCCCGCCCTTGGCGGTCCCATCCAGCTTAGTCAAGGTAATACCGGTCAGTCCAACCGCCTCATGGAACAGTTTGGCCTGGCTAATCGCGTTCTGCCCGGTGCTGGCGTCAATGGTCAGCATAACTTCATGCGGCGCATCGACATCGAGTTTTTTCATGACGCGGACAATCTTCTTCAGCTCTTCCATCAGGTGCGATTTATTCTGCAGACGACCCGCGGTATCGGCAATCAGGACGTCAATATTGCGCGCCTTCGCCGCCTGGATGGCGTCGAAAATGACCGATGCCGAATCCGCGCCGGTGTGCTGGGCAATCACCGGAATATTGTTGCGCTGCCCCCAAACCTGGAGCTGCTCAACCGCCGCCGCGCGGAAAGTATCCCCCGCCGCCAGCATCACCGACTTGCCCTGCTGCTCGAACTGACGCGCCAGCTTGCCGATGGTGGTGGTTTTACCGACGCCGTTGACGCCGACCATCAGAATCACAAACGGCGTTTTGCCTTCTACGTTCAGCGGCTCATCCACTTTCGCCAGAATATCGCCCATCTCTTCTTTCAGCAGGCCGTACAGCGCCTCGGCGTCGCGCAGCTGCTTGCGGCTGGCGTCGTTGGTAAGACGCGTGATGATCTTACGCGTGGTTTCCACGCCGACATCGGCAATCAGCAGCTGCTCTTCCAGCTCTTCAAACAGATCATCGTCGATTTTCTTACCGCGGAACAGACTGATAAATCCGGAACCGAGGTTCTGTTTGGTTTTTACCAGGCTGCGTTTGAGGCGGGCGAAGAAACCTTCTTTGGTCGGTTTTTCCTGCTCTAACGGCGTCACGACTGTTTCGTCCGGCACCACTTCAACGGCGTTTTCTGCCGCATCAGCCGCCGCCAGAGCCTGTGCTTCCAGCTCTTCATCGGTGATATCGGCCTCAGCCTCTTCTACCGTTTCGTCTGGTTCCGGCTGGTCAACGGCGGTTTCTTCAATAACTGCCGTTTCCGGTTCGGTAATGACCTCTTCCGGCGTCTGTTCAGCGACGGCTTCAGCCACTACCGGCTCGGCGATGACCTCTTCCACCAGCGGCGCAGCGACCGTCTCTTCAACCGCGGGCTGCTCCGCTATCTCCTCAACCGCCGGGGAGTCGACAACCACCTGCGGCTGTTCGCTCTCCACAACCTGCTCGGTCACCTCAACCACCTCGGCGGCAAAGGCTTCGGCATCCTGTTTCTCTGTCGCAGTGGCGTCGACCGTTTCCGGCGCAACCGCAGGCGCTTCGCTTTCCTGAGCCGGTTCTTCAACCTCTTGCTGGGCTTCTACTTTTTGTTCTGTTTCGCTTTCCTGCGCCTGTTCTTTTTGACCAAAGCCCAGCCAGGAAAAGAAGCCACGTTTTTTGTCTTTCGCCATTTGCGACTACACTCCTCGCTGTTAATTCATGGCACAGCTTCGGCCAGTAGGTAGCGGAAGCTGAAAAATGATGAAATTAGTCGGATAGTCTACCACTTAACTTAACTCGCATCACCGCCCCCGGATTAAGGTTTCGTCAACCGCCGCCGATCGTTAGAATAGCAGCCCGGAAGTTGAGACTTGAGCAAAGAGATGAAGAAACCAAACCACGCGGGCAGCGGCCAGATCCGTATTATCGGCGGGCAATGGCGGGGCCGTAAACTCCCGGTGCCGGAGAGCCCGGGTCTGCGCCCGACCACCGACCGGGTGCGCGAAACGCTATTTAACTGGCTGGCGCCGTCGATCGTTGACGCGAACTGCCTCGACTGCTTCGCCGGCAGCGGCGCGCTGGGCCTTGAAGCCCTCTCCCGCTATGCGGCCAGCGCCACGCTGCTGGAAATGGAACGCGGCGTCGCGCAGCAGCTACAAAAAAATCTGGCGACCCTCAAAGCCTGCAACGCTAAGGTGGTCAATACCAATACTTTAGCGTTTCTTGCTCAGGCGGGCACGCCGCATCACATCGTGTTTGTCGATCCCCCGTTTCGTAAAGGACTGCTTGAAGAGACGCTAAAGCTGCTGGAAAACAACGGCTGGCTTAGCGATGAAGCGCTTGTCTACATTGAGAGTGAAGTCGAAAACGGTTTACCGCCGGTGCCGATGAACTGGCACGTCTATCGTGAAAAAGTGGCCGGACAGGTCGCCTACCGTCTCTATCAACGTGAGGCCCAAGGAGAAAACCATGCTGATTAATTTTGGCCGCTTGCTGATGCTGTGCGTGTGGGCGTTTTTATTGCTGAACCTGTTTCAACCGTTCCCAAAACCGCTGAACATCTTCGTTAACGTGGCGCTGATCTTTATGATTCTGATGCACGGCCTGCAGCTGACGCTGCTCAAGGCGACGCAGACGAAAGAGATGCCGCCGCTGGGGCGCTTCGAGCAGATTCGTATTTTCATCTTCGGCGTGTTCGAACTGGTCGCCTGGCAGAAAAAGCTCAAGGCGACCCTGAAGAAGAAGTAATGCCAGGAAAAGGTTCAGGGGTCTGGCGTAAAGCCCATAAACCGCGAACCTTTATAGCTCAGGACGCCCTTATCGCCGACGCTTAGCGCATGATACTGCGGCGCCTGCAGACGAAAAACCACTTCCAGCCCGCCGCTTTCCGGCCTGAAGCTTGCTTCATAACGCATTTCGCTACCGGCAGGCGCCACCGTCTGCTGGCGCGAACGGCGATCGTTAATCACCTTCTCCCGCTTATTGCTCACCACCACCCGTTTTTGCAACAGCGGCGCGGCATCGTTATCCATTTTTTCCCGACGCTGCTGCACATAGCGATACGACGCGGCAATCGCAATGATGGCAACGGCAACCATAAAAAACAGCGGAACTTTACTCATTCACCTTGCCCCCAGGAATTATCAGGAATAAGCATACTGTGGCTTGATTATCATTGTCATCTTCCTCTGCAAACCACTACACTGAGATTCAGTACTGTAAGTACAATCACTTACGTAATGATAACAGATACAGGGACTTACTATGCTTTGGTCATTTATTGCTGTCTGTTTCTCCGCATGGCTTTACGTCGATGCGTCTTATCGTGGGCCTGCCTGGCGTCGCTGGGTGTTTAAACCCGTCACGCTGATCCTGCTTCTGTTACTGGCCTGGCAAGCGCCGATGTTTAACGCCATCAGCTATCTGGTGCTGGCCGGGCTTTGCGCCTCGCTGGTCGGCGATGCGCTGACCCTGCTGCCGCGGCAGCGGGTAATGTACGCCGTGGGGGCGTTCTTTCTCTCGCATCTGCTCTACACCATCTGGTTTGCCAGCCAGCTGACGCTATCTTTCTTCTGGCCGCTGCCGCTGGTGCTGCTGATCCTCGGCGCGCTGCTGCTGGCGATTATCTGGACGCGTCTGGAAGAGATGCGGATGCCGGTGTTTACCTTTATCGCGATGACGCTGGTGATGGTCTGGCTGGCCGGGGAGCTGTGGTTCGCCCGCCCGACGGATACCGCCCTGTCCGGCTTCGCTGGAGCGGCATCCCTGCTGCTCGGCAACGCGGTCTGGCTCATCAGCCATTATCGCCGCCGCTTCCGCGCTGACAACGCGATCTCCTCGGCATTTTACTTCGCCGGGCACTTCCTGATCGTCCGAGCGCTCTATTTGTAATTAAGCGCTTGACTCTGGAGTCGACTCCAGAGTGTATCCTCCGGGTAATGAGAAAATTATCATTACCCGGAGGGTCCTATGTCGGCTCCAGAATCGCAGGATAAAAAAGTCCCACACTTCTCATCGTTAAAATTTACCCCTGCCGCGCAGCCTGCGGAAAGCTGCTGCGCGGACCACGCCTGCAGCAGCGAAACCGCCGCTGAAAACGATGCGCTGAGTCACGCGCGCTTTAGCTGGCTGGTAGAAGGCATGGACTGCGCGGCCTGCGCCCGCAAGGTCGAAACCGCCGTTCGCCAGGTGCCGGGGGTCAGCCAGGTGCAGGTACTGTTCGCCACCGAAAAGCTGCTGGTCAACGCCGAGGGCAATGTCCGCCCGCAGATCGAAAGCGCCGTGCGCGCCGCGGGCTATCAGCTGCGTGATGAAAACGCGCCACGGGCAGAGGAGCCCACCTCGTGGCTGCGCGAGAATCTGCCGCTCCTCACCCTCGTCGCCATGATGGCGCTCAGCTGGGGGCTGGAGCAGTTCAGCCCGCCTCTGGGCGAAATTGCCTTCATCGTAACCACGCTGGTCGGCCTGTGGCCGGTCGCCCGGCAAGCAATACGCCTGATCAAAAGCGGAAGCTGGTTCGCCATTGAAACCCTGATGAGCGTCGCAGCCATCGGCGCGCTGTTTATCGGCGCCACCGCCGAAGCGGCGATGGTCCTGCTGCTGTTCTTAATCGGCGAACGTCTTGAGGGCTGGGCCGCCAGCCGCGCGCGACAAGGCGTCAGCGCCTTGATGGCGCTGAAACCCGACACGGCAATCCGCGTGCGCGACAGCGTGCGTGAAACCGTAGCCCAGCGCGACCTGCGTCCCGGCGACGTGATTGAAGTCGCCGCCGGAGGCCGCCTGCCCGCCGATGGCCAGCTGCTCTCGCCCTTCGCCAGCTTCGATGAGAGCGCGCTAACCGGTGAATCCGTACCGGTGGAGCGTAACGCCGGGGAACGCGTGGCGGCCGGCGCGACCAGCGTCGATCGTCTGGTACAGCTGACGGTGATCTCCGAACCGGGCGACAGCGCTATCGATCGCATCCTTAAGCTGATTGAAGAAGCGGAAGAGCGCCGCGCGCCGATTGAGCGCTTTATCGATCGCTTTAGCCGCATCTATACCCCGGCGATTATGGTCGTCGCGCTGCTGGTGGCCATTGTTCCGCCGCTACTGTTTGCGGGCGCATGGCTGCCGTGGATCTATAAAGGTTTAACGCTGCTGCTGATTGGCTGTCCGTGCGCGCTGGTGATCTCAACCCCGGCGGCGATTACCTCCGGGCTGGCGGTGGCGGCGCGTCGCGGCGCGCTGATTAAAGGCGGCGCGGCCCTGGAGCAACTGGGCCGCGTGCGCCAGGTGGCGTTTGATAAAACCGGCACCCTGACCATCGGCCAGCCGCGCGTCACCGCGGTGATGACGACCGCAGACATCGGCGAAAACGATCTGCTGGCGCTGGCGGCCGCCGTTGAGCAAGGCTCCAGCCACCCGTTAGCCCAGGCCGTCGTACGTGAGGCGGAGCAGCGCCAGCTGGTCATTCCGCCGGCAAGCGGCCAGCGCGCGCTGGCCGGATCCGGCATTGAGGCGCAGGTTGAAGGACGTCAGGTGCTGATTTGCGCCGCGGGTAAAAACCGCGATCCACAGTACGATGAACCTATTCAGCAGCTGGAGAGCGCGGGGCAAACCGTGGTGCTGGTGATGCGCGATGAGGCGCTGCTGGGGATTGTGGCGCTGCGCGATACGCTACGCGATGATGCTCGCCAGGCGGTGGATGAACTCCATCAGTTAGGCGTTCAGGGAATCATACTGACCGGCGACAATCCGCGCGCGGCGGCGGCTATCGCCAGCGAACTGGGGCTGGCGTTCCGCGCCGGGCTGCTGCCTGCGGATAAAGTGCAGGCGGTGATGGCGCTCAACACCGAGTCTCCGCTGGCCATGGTCGGCGACGGGATCAACGATGCGCCGGCAATGAAAGCGGCGACGATTGGCATCGCGATGGGCAGCGGCACCGACGTCGCTCTGGAGACCGCCGATGCGGCATTGACGCATAACCGTCTCACCGGACTGGCGCAGATGATTTCGCTGGCGCGCGCCACTCACGCCAATATCCGGCAGAATATCGCTATCGCGCTGGGTCTGAAGGGGATTTTCCTCGTCACCACCCTGCTCGGCCTCACCGGCCTGTGGCTGGCGGTGCTGGCGGATACCGGGGCGACGGTGCTGGTCACCGCTAACGCGCTGCGGCTGTTACGTAAGAAGTAGGGACAATACCCGGGGGCGGCGCTTGACGCGCCTTGCCCGGGCTACAGGTTCGTGCGGTCTGGTTTTTTGTAGCCTGGATCAGTGGCTTTTACGGATCAGATAGCGGTACGGCAGCGCCTCGGTTTCCTGCGCCAGCAGCTCATGCTCCATAAAGCGGCAGAAACCGGGAATATCGCGGGTCGTCGCCGGATCGTCGGCCACGATTAGCAGCGTCTCGCCCACCGGCATCGTGCGCACGGTCTTGCGCACCATCATCACCGGTTCCGGGCAACGAAGCCCCTGCGCATCAAGCGTATGGTCAGGGCTGGAGAAAAGTTCGCTCATTTTCATCTCACATTAACAAAACGGCCCTAGTTTACCCCCAGTTCGCCAGTACGCAAGCCAGGTTAACGTTTGCGCGAAAAACAACCATTGCAATACGCTCGCAACGCAGTATCATGCAGCCGTTTTTATTGGGTTCCCTCACCCCAACCACTAAAAAGGTCACAATATGAGTCCGTTTACTACCGTACAGCGTAAAAAAGCGCTGATCTGGCTATCGCTTTTCCATCTGCTGGTCATCACTTCCAGTAACTATCTGGTGCAGCTGCCGATCTCCATCTTTGGTTTTCATACCACCTGGGGCGCATTCAGCTTTCCGTTTATTTTCCTCGCCACCGACCTGACGGTGCGGATTTTCGGCGCTCCGCTGGCGCGACGCATTATCCTCGCGGTCATGATCCCGGCGCTGGTTATCTCCTACGGGGTTTCCGCGCTGTTCTATATGGGCGAGTGGCAGGGGTTTGCCGCATTAACCAGCTTTAACCTGTTTGTCGCCCGTATCGCCGCCGCCAGCTTTATGGCCTACGCGCTGGGGCAAATCCTCGACGTCCACGTCTTTAACCGCCTGCGTCAAAACCGCCGCTGGTGGCTGGCGCCCACGGCATCCACCCTTTTTGGTAACGTCAGCGATACGCTGGCCTTCTTCTTTATCGCCTTCTGGCGCAGCCCGGACCCGTTTATGGCGGCGCACTGGGGCGAAATCGCCATCGTCGACTACTGCTTCAAGGTGCTGATTAGCATCGTATTCTTCCTGCCGATGTACGGCATGTTGTTGAATATGCTGCTGAAAAAACTGGCAGATAAATCTGATTTATCCGCATTGCAGCCAGGTTAAGAGTACTCACGAAACGATGTGATAAGATAAGCGAATAAGCCGTTAATGGCCGTTTATCGAAAGGAAGATGTCAATGCGCAATTTGGTTAAATATGTCGGTATTGGCCTGCTGGTTGTGGGTCTTGCGGCCTGTGATAACAGCGATACAAAAACGCCGACTGCCGGGGCTGCTGCGGAAAGCAACGCCAGCGGGCAACCTATTAGTCTGCTGGATGGCAAACTGAGCTTCTCCCTGCCAGCCGGTATGACCGACCAGAGCGGCAAGCTGGGCACCCAGGCCAACAATATGCACGTCTATTCTGATGCCACCGGCCAGAAAGCGGTGATCGTGATTGTGGGTGACAATACCAACGAGGAGCTGGCGGTGATGAGCCAGCGTCTGGAAGAGCAGCAGCGCAGCCGCGACCCGCAGCTGCAGGTCGTGAGCAATAAATCCATTGAGATCAAAGGCCACACGCTGCAACAGCTGGACAGCATCATCTCCGCCAAGGGTCAGACCGCCTGGTCTTCCGTCCTTCTCGGCAAGGTTGATGACAAACTGCTGACGCTGCAAATCACATTGCCAGCGGATAACCAGCAGCAGGCGCAGACCGAAGCGGAAAACATTATCAACACCCTCGTCATCCAGTAACTACTGGCCTGACGCCGCGGCCTCCGGTTCACCGACCGGGGGCCGTTTTTTTAACCGCCATCCCAGCAGCAGCGCCACCGCAACCAGCCCCGCCGTCGCCAGATAGATCGATGAAATGCCCGCCCATGCCATCAGCAGCCCGGCAAGCGGACCGGTGATCCCCAGCGAGAGATCCATAAATACCGTGTAGGTTGCCAGCGCCGACCCCTGGTTCTGCTGCGGTACGGCCTTCACCGCCACCACGCCAAGCGCCGGGAACACCAGCGAAAAACCGGCTCCGGCAAAGAAAGTGCCGATTTTCGCCATCAGCGGCGTCTCCGCCAGGCCCACTAACAGCAGTCCAATAATCTCGACGACAAAACAGAGCATCGCCACGTTCAGCCCGCCGAGGCGGTTAATTCCGTTGGGGAACAGCAGGCGCGTGCCGACAAAGGCGCAGCTAAACAGCGTCAGGGCGAAGGCCGCGCCGTCCCAGCCTTTAGCATCATAAAACAGAGTGATAAAGGTGGCGATAACGCCAAAACCCGCCGAAGCCAGGGCCAGCGCCATGCCGTAGAGCCAGACGCGCCCCAGCACCGCGCGAAACGACATCGCTTTACCCTTGCCCGCTTTGACCGCCGCCCGCGGCAACGCGCACAGCACGGCCACCAGCGCGACCGCCATAATGGTCAACGCCAGCCCGTGCAGGCCAATCAGCGAGTAACAGAGCACGCCGAGCGGCGCGCCCATCGCCATCGCTCCGTAGGTGACAATGCCGTTCCAGGAGATAACTCGCCCGATATGCAGCGAACCGACTACCCCGACGCCCCACAGCGTGGAGCCGGTTCCCGCGAAGCTCTGCCCGATGCCGAGGATAATCCGGCCAAGGCACAGCAGCGCCAGGCTAACCACGGGCAAGCCGCCGAAGAGCGCCGCCAGCAGATAGCCGAGTCCGCTCAGAAAGCAGCCGCACAGGCCGAAAATGACGATCTTTTTTGGCCCCAGCAGATCGGCATAGCGCCCGGCGTGAGGGCGGCTGAGCAGCGTAGCGAAGTACTGGAGGCTAATCACCAGCCCGGCCCAAAAGGCGCTAAACCCCATCACATCATGAACATAGCCGGGCAATACCGCCAGCGGCAGGCCAATGGTCAGGTAGCTGGCAAAGTTAAAAATCACGACAGAGACAATCCGCAGATTGAGGCGCAATCCATTAAGCGCCGGTTCGGCGACGGTTTCGGGCATCGGGTTCCACCAGATTTTTACAACTGTGTTTCATTTCTACCACGCCGCACGTTATAAATCAGCAGCCAGATTAGGATTCCTGGCAGCAAGCCAGCCGCTACACTTAATGAAAATCATAGAAAGGAAGAGTGAATGACAACCCCTCAGCCCGATAAAACGGGCATGCATATTCTGCTCAAACTGGCGTCACTGGTGGTTATCCTCGCCGGTATTCACGCCGCGGCAGATATCATCGTGCAGCTATTACTGGCGCTGTTCTTCGCCATTGTCCTCAACCCTCTGGTCACCTGGTTTATTCGCCGCGGCGTGCGTCGCCCGGTCGCCATTACTATCGTAGTGGTGGTGATGCTGATCGTGCTCACCGCGTTAATTGGCGTACTGGCCGCGTCGGTTAACGAATTTGTCGCCATGATGCCAAAATATAATAAAGAGCTGACGGCAAAAGTCCTGCGGCTGCAGGAGGCGCTGCCCTTTTTGCATATTCATATGTCCCCGGAGCGTATGCTGCAACGCATAGACTCCGACAAGCTGATGACGTTCACGACCACCCTGATGACCGGGCTGTCCGGCGCCATGGCCAGCGTCGTTCTGCTGGTTATGACGGTGGTATTTATGCTTTTTGAAGTCCGGCATGTGCCCTATAAACTCCGTTTTGCCCTCAACAACCCGCAAATCCACATCGCCGGTCTTCATCGGGCGTTAAAAGGCGTTTCGCATTATCTGGCGCTGAAAACGCTGCTCAGCCTGTGGACCGGGGTGATTATCTGGTTAGGGCTGATGCTAATGGGGGTGCAGTTTGCGCTGATGTGGGGCGTGCTGGCTTTTCTGCTGAACTATGTGCCTAACATTGGCTCGGTGATTTCCGCCGTCCCGCCGATGATCCAGGCGTTACTTTTTAACGGATATTATGAATGCCTGCTGGTCGGCGCACTCTTTTTAGTCGTGCACATGATTATCGGCAATATTCTCGAACCCCGCATGATGGGCCACCGGCTGGGCATGTCTACGCTGGTGGTTTTCCTCTCGTTGCTGGTCTGGGGATGGCTGCTTGGCCCGGTGGGAATGCTGCTGTCGGTACCGTTAACCAGCGTGTGTAAAATATGGATGGAGACCACCAGGGGCGGCAGTAAGTTAGCCATCCTGCTCGGGCCCGGGCGCCCCAAAAGCAGGCTACCGGGCTAGCCCTGCCGCTTCACCGGCCAGAAGATCGTCAGCACCCCGGCGACAATCAGCAGCACGCCCAGCAGCGATTGCCAGTGGAAAGGTTCATGCCAGCCGGGGAGCCAGATGGCGGCGGCCCATACCAGGATGTAGCTCAGGCTCAGCAGCGCGTAGGCTTTCGCCAGCGGCAGTTGATGCAGAGCGAAGTACCAGCAGACCATCGACAGCAGGTAACCCATAAGCCCGAACGCCAGGCCAAACGTGCCCGCCCGCAGATGCAGCAGATGGTTGAGGAAGGTGAATATCTCCGTCAGCGGCGGGAGCTCGACCATCGCGCTGCGCAGCAGCAGCTGCGCGCCGCTCGCCAGGCCGACGCTGAACAACGCCCAGATTAAGCCCATCAGATACGGCTCCCGAGAATAACGATCCCAACGACGATGAGTCCCACGCCAAACCAGTGGCGACGCGCGACCGGCTCGCGCCAGATCCCCCACGCCGCCAGCGTCACCCAGACGAAGTTCAGGCTCAGCATGGGATAGGCGATGCTGACCGGGATCGACTGCAGCACGCTAAGCCACAGCAGCATGCTGCAGCCGAGAGAGAGCAGCGCGAGCCCCAGCCAGCCAAGGATATGGTACCCGCGCCGCCCGGATTTGGACGGGCGGGTCGCCTGTTTCTGGCACAGCTGTCCGGCGCAGCTCAGCAGGCTGGCGAAAACCAGACAGATCCAGACGCTCATTGCGGCAGATACTGGATATACACCACGCGCCCAAGCTCGTAGGAGCTATCCGGTTTCGGTAGCGCTAAATCAGCCATACTTTCTCCTTTATCCATCAGCAGAACCAGCGAGACGGGGCCCTGTTGGCGGTGCGTCGCTAGCCAGTCAGCAAAATGGGCTTGATCGACAAACTGGTGCTGCGCGTCCGGCCAGGAGAGACCGTACTTCAGCTCGCCCTGCTTGTCGAACAGAATGATATCGCTGCGCTTGAGCTCCCACGACAGCCCGCCGGCGATACCGACGTTATTGGTCAACACGTAGCGGCTCGGGGTCAGCGATTCGCTGACGATATCCACCAGGAACTGCGGCTGCTTGCTGTCGATCACCCGATCCGGGATAGCGAAGCCCACCAGCAGCGCCAGCCCCAGCGGGCAGCAGGCGGCGAGGGTCCAACGGCGGCCGTTGTCCTTCATCGCCAGCCAGCCCATCAGCGCCCAGCAGCCAAATATCAGCGCCGCCAGCAGGCACTTATAGAGCTCAATATGGCTCCATACCGGCTTGTGCATAAAGCCCCACGGCGAAACCACCAGCACGGCGACCAGGCCAATCAGGCCAAAGGCCAGGTTGATCGCGCCGTTAATTTTCAGCGCCTTCGCCCCCGCCTTCGCCGCGTCCAGCGCGTAGCGCGCCATCAGAATCGACAGGGGAGCAAAACAGGGCAGGATATAGGTTGGGAGTTTACCCTTAGCAATGCTGAAGAACAGGAACGGCATCGCCACCCATCCGAGCAAATAGAGCGCACCGCGCGACTCATCGCGTTCGGTCCAGCCGCGCTTGAGCGCACCCGGCAGCAGCGCCAGCCACGGCAGGCTGCCGGCAATCAGGAACGGAATGTAGTACCAGAACGGCGCTTTATGCTGGGCATCTTTTTCCGCGAAACGCTGGATATGCTCCACCCAGAAGAAGTAGCGCCAGAAGTCCGGCTCGCGTTTGGCGATGGCAAGACCCCACGGCAGCACCACCAGCGCGCAGACGCCCACCGCCAGCCAGCCGTAAGTCAACACTTCGCGCCAGCGCTTACGCGCAATCACCCACGGCAGTACCCCGACCACCGGCACCGCCAGCGCGAGGAAGCCTTTGGTCATCACCCCCATCCCGCAGGCCACGCCGAGTAAAACATAGCCGAGAATTTTGCCGCCGTGGCTTTGGGCCTGCGCCGCGCCCCAGAAGCTGCACATCGCCAGCGCCATCCACATGGTGATCATCGGGTCGAGCACCGCGTAGGTGCCGATACCATAAACCAGCAGCGCGGTCAGGAAGATCGCCGGTGACAGGATCGCGACGCGTTTATCGCGGAAAAGACGCCATGCCAGCCAGGCGACCAGCAGAGCGGTGACGGTAATGGAAAACACCACCCCAAAGCGGACGGCAAAATTATTGTGGCCGAATAGCCACTGGCCGATGCTGTTGATCCAGTAGCCGGCAATGGGCTTTTCAAAGTAGCGCAGCCCGAGGAAATGCGGCACCACCCAGTCGCCGGTCGCCAGCATTTCGCGGCTGATCTCCGCGTAGCGGGTTTCATCAGGCTGCCAGAGCAGGCGGAAGTTAAGCGGCAGTAAATAGTAGAGGACAAAAAGGGCGACCAGAGAGGCGCCGTAGCGAATGCTTTTCATCAAACACCCGAATTGAGTAATTGTTCACGTCCAAGCCAGCCTTCCCGGCCGGCCAGTTCACCACGAACCACTTTACCTCGCGGCAGCACGCTAAAATCGGCGGGCAGCAGCTGGCTTAGCGGGCAAAACCGGATCTCTTCCTGTGCGGCCATGGTCAGCAGTTCATCAAACTGCTCCGCGAAGGCGATGCCTTCCACTTCGGCATGGATGGTATAGACCGGCGTCCCCGCGTCGCGATGGATGCAGTCCAGCAGATAGCGGTTGAAGCCCGCACTATCCACCGCGTTGCCCACCACTTCATCCCAGGTCGGTAAGGTTACCGGGATCTGCACGGTTCCCGGCGCGCCGTTCCCCAGCTGCGGCAGAAAAGGCCCGGTCCCCCGGCAGTCGCTGTTATAAAGGAAATCGAAAGCCTCTTTGGCTTTGATCACCCGCTGATCGGCACGCCAGCCGGCAACGGCGGAACAGGTTACCGGGCGACCGATAATCCGCTCCAGCTCCAGCAGCCCGCGTTCAACCTCCAGCGTCAGCCTTTCCTGCGGCCAGACGCCGCTCCACGCCTGCCAGCTATAGTGATCCCAGGCGTGCAGGCCGACTTCATGCTCCTGCGCGGCGGCGCGGATAACGTCCTCATTCCCGGCGCCGATCCTGCGCCCTGGCCAGGCGGTACCGGCCAGCAGGATATCCCAGCCGTACAGCGACGCGGCCTTTGAGCGCAGCATCTTCCACAGAAACTTCGGTTTTATCAGGCGCCAGATATGGCGCCCCATGTTGTCCGGCCCGACGCTGAAAAAGAAGCTTGCCTGAATCCCGTGCTGGCTCAGCAGAGCCAGCAGCCGCGGGACCCCGTCCCGCGTGCCGCGAAAGGTATCGACATCTATGCGTAAGCCGACCTGTTTCATGATTTTCCGCTGTCCGTCAGCTCAACCGTGCGCAGGAAGAAGTCCAGGGTGTGTTCCACGGTCTCTTCCATTTCCACCGTTGGCACCCAGTTCAGGCAGCGCTTCGCGTTGCGAATGCTCGGCTTACGATGTTCGACGTCCTGATAGCCTTTACCGTAGTAATCGCTGCTTTCCACTTCACGGAACCCGGCAAACGGCGGGAAGCGGTCGCGCAGCGGATGGCGCTCAAAGCAGGCCAGCAGCATTTCCGCCAGCTCTTTGATACTCGCTTCGTTATCCGTGTTGCCGATGTTGATGATCTGCCCGTCGCAGCGGCCATCTTTGTTCTCAATGATGCGGAACAGCGCTTCGATACCGTCGCTGATATCGGTAAAACAGCGCTTCTGCTTACCGCCCTCAATCAGCTTGATCGGCGAACCTTCAACCAGGTTAAGGATCAGCTGGGTGATGGCGCGAGAGCTACCGATGCGCGCGGCGTTGAGGTTATCGAGGCGCGGCCCCATCCAGTTAAACGGACGGAACAGGGTAAACTTCAGGCCGTTCTTATCGCCGTAGGCCCAGATCACGCGGTCCAGCAGCTGCTTGGAGACCGAGTAGATCCAGCGCTGTTTGTTAATCGGCCCGACCACCAGATTGGAGGTATCTTCATCGAAGTTATTGTCGGTGCACATGCCGTACACTTCCGAGGTCGACGGGAAGATGATGCGCTTATCGTATTTCACGCAGTCGCGGATAATCTTCAGGTTCTCTTCGAAATCCAGCTCAAACACGCGCAGCGGGTTGCGGGTATATTCGATTGGCGTGGCAATCGCCACCAGCGGCAGGACCACGTCGCACTTCTTAATGTGGTACTCGATCCACTCGGAGTGAATGCTGATATCGCCTTCAACGAAGTGGAAGCGCGGGTTGTCGAGGAAGCGGCTGATAGCGTCGGAGCCAATGTCCAGGCCGTAAATCTCGTAGTTGTCGTCCTGCAGCAGACGCTCGGTCAGGTGGTTGCCGATAAAGCCGTTCACCCCGAGGATCAGCACGCGGGTACGGCGCTTAATCGCCACCACCGGTTTGCTGCTCAGCACCGCGCCGGCAACCAGGCCAAGCGCCTGCGCCAGCTGCGTACCCTGCATATAAACGCCGCGCTCGGTCTGCCCGGTAACGATTTCTAACGCCCCTTCCTGGCAGGCGACCACCAGCGGCGCAACGGAGATCACCGTCCCCGCTTTGGCGGCGGCCAGATCGTGGCGCACGCGGGATTTCCAGACGATAAACTTGTTCGCGCCGGCGTAGCCGAACGCGCCCGGCCACGGATCGGAGACCGCACGGACGAGGTTGTGCAGCGTCTGGGCCGAGCGTTCCCAGTTGAGGCGACCGTCTTCCGGCGTACGGCGACCGACGTAAGTCGCCTGGCTTTCATCCTGGGCGCGCTCTTCGGTTTTGCCGTCGCGGATGGCGGGCAGCGCCTGAGCCAAAAGTTCCGACGCCGCGGAACAGAGCTTACGGTGCAGCGCCAGCGCCGCGTCATCCGCGCCGATCGCGACGCTTTTCTGCGCCAAGATATTGCCGGCATCGGCGCGGTTAACCATACGGTGCAGCGTCACGCCGGTTTCGCTTTCGCCGTTCACCAGCACCCAGTTCAGCGGCGCGCGGCCGCGGTATTTTGGCAGCAGTGAACCATGCAGGTTAAAAGCCCCCTGCGGCGCAATATTCAAAATGTCATCGCACAGCAGGTTGCGGTAGTAGAACGAGAACAGCACGTCCGGTTTAATCTCACGGATACGTTCGATCCACAGCGGATGATTCACATCTTCCGGCGCCCATACCGGGATGCCTTGCTCAGCGGCAATACGCGCCACGGAGCCAAAAAAATGGTTTTCGCCAGGGTTATCCGGATGGGTAAAAATAGCGGCGATGTCATAACCGGCATCCAGCAGAGACTGAATACCTGCACAACCCATATCGTGATAAGCGAAGACTACGGCTTTCATGAACGATCTTCCTCTTGAGATGCCGTTTCCGGCTGGCGAACAACACGTTGAATAAAGTAGCGGGGGCGGGCGCGGACATCGTTATAGATGCGGCCGATATACTCCCCGAGCAGGCCCATCCCGACGAACTGGGCGCCGATAAACATAAACAGCACCGCGAACAGCATGAACACCCCTTCCGCCGCCCACTGGGGACCAAACACCAGACGCAGCACCACCAGCATCAGGCCGAAGGCGAAGCCCAGCAGAGCGATGACGCTGCCGAACAGGCTCAGCAGGCGCAGCGGCGTGGTGGTCAGGCAGGTCACCAGGTCGTACATCAGGTTAATCAGGCGCATAAAGCTGTATTTGGAATCGCCGAATTCGCGCTCGGCGTGCATCACCGGGATCTCAACCGCCCGGCGGGCAAAAGTGTTCGCCAGAATCGGGATAAACGTACTGCGCTCATGGCAGTTGAGCATCGCGTCGATGATATGGCGGCGATAGGCGCGCAGCATGCAGCCATAGTCGCCCATCGCTTTACCGGTGGTGCGCTGGATCAGGCGGTTGATCATCTTCGAGGCGCTTTTACGGAAGAAGGTGTCCTGGCGGTTCTGGCGCACGGTACCGACCACGTCGTAGCCCTCATCGGCCTTCTCAACCAGGCGCGGGATCTCTTCCGGCGGGTTTTGCAGGTCGGCATCAAGGGTAATGATCAGGTCACCGGTAACGTGGCTGAAGCCCGCCATAATCGCCGAGTGCTGGCCATAGTTGCGGTTCAACAGGACCGCCACCACGTGGCTGCCTTCGGCCTCGGCGGCTTCGGTGAGCATTCGCGCCGAGTCATCGCTGCTGCCGTCGTCGACCAGCAGAATTTCATATTGCCGTCCGAGCGTCGCGCAGGCGGTGTCGGTGCGGCGGATAAGCTCCGGCAGGCTCTCCTGTTCGTTATACACAGGAATAACGACCGAGACCTTTTTCACGGGAGGATAGCTAAACATATCAACGTCCTGACAGCTGGTGCAGTGCGGAAATGACCCGAGTGACATCGTCATCGGTCATATCCGGGAACAACGGAATGGAACAAATGCGCGCGCTGTTCCATTCCGTATGCGGCAATGAAACTTCAGGGAAACGCTCGCGGTAATACTTTTGCGTATGGGCCGCGCGGAAGTGCAGGCCGGTGCCAATGCCCATGGCCTTCAGTCTTTCCATCAGCGCATCGCGGTTGATGCCGCAGGCGGCTTCGTCAACGCGGATAATAAACAGGTGCCAGGCGTGCTGATGCTCCCACGACGGCGCCACCAGCGGCCTGAAGGGCGTATCCGCCAGCTCGCGCAGATAGCGTTGCGCAATGGCGGCGCGGCGCTGATTGGCGTGGGCGAGCTTATCCAGCTGCACCAGCGCCAGCGCGGCGTTGATATCCGCGAGATTGTATTTAAAGCCCGGCGAAATCACCTCCGCCTGCGGGGCGCGGCCCAGGGTCTGGCGGTCATAAGCGTCAACGCCGAGGCCGTGGAACTTCAGGCTGCGAATGCGCGCGGCCAGTTCGTCATCGTCGGTCACCACCAGCCCGCCTTCGGCGCAGGTCATATTCTTGATCGCATGGAATGAGAAAATGGCGGTACCGCGCCACCCGACGTGGCGGCCTTTGTAGTACGTCCCCGCCGCGTGGGCGGCATCTTCAATCACCGGAATAGCGTGACGCTCGCCAATCGCGCGAATGGCGTCAATATCCGCCGGTGCGCCAGCATAGTGCACAGGGATAATGGCTTTGGTTCGCGGGGTGATTGCCGCTTCAACCGCTTCGGGGGTAATCATCAGGTTATCGGGATCGACATCGATCATCACCGGGGTCGCGCCGAGCAGGCAGATCATGTTCAGCGTGGAGACCCAGGTCTGGGAAGGGGTGATCACTTCATCGCCCGCACCGATACCCAGCCCCATCAGCGTGACGTGCATGCCGCCGGTCGCCGAACTGACGGCGATGGCGTGACGGTTGCCGGTTAACGTGCAGAACGCCTCTTCCAGCGCCTGATTTTTCGGTCCAGTGGTGATCCAGCCCGATTGCAAAACTTCACGCAGCGCAGCCAGCTCTGCGTCGCCCATCGACGGGCGCGAAAACGGCAAAAAATCGCTCATCATGTTCCTGTTCTGTGAATGACCCGCGAAAAACCGGGTCGATAAGAAATATCCTGCACCTGCTGACCTAAACAAAATGAAAATGAAAGCGAAATCAGCCCGATGGCGCATTTCATTATTTTGTATTCAGATGTTATTAAATTTAGTCAGATTTGCTTAGGATAATATTAAGAAATTAATATTAATTAGATATGCATGATGATTTTGTTAAAAATCATTGAGATAGAGTGGGATTTATCGCAGAAAAAGGCGCTATAGCGTTCCCGCCGGACGGAGAAATAGCGGGAACGCATTGGCGAAAAGTAAACGGATGCTCAACCAGATTCCAATAAGCTATCTTTAAACATCGTTCAGCAAATATAAAAAATCCAGTCGAATCACGAAACTATTTCAAAATGATTACAGGTTGGCAGGAAAGTTGTCAGGTAATTCATTAGCCGGGCAATTAATCACTTCGTCATTATCCGCGCCGCAATCGCGCACAAAAGTGATGGTGGCAAACTCATCAATCACTTCTGTCGGATAAGCCGGACCGGCTTCACGATAAGAGACCATCAGCGGAATATGATCGTTCTGGAAGCAGACGGTTTTCTCCGGGTTATTCATTACCCAGCGCGGGAAAAAGATGGTGCCGTGAAACAGTTTGTCGCCGAGGTTAACGATCAGGCTCACGTCGGTACCGGTCGGTTCGGTCCAGGAAATTTTGTAGATGCTTTCGCCGACGCGAACGATGTAAGCCTGCTGATCTTTCACCCAACGATTCGCGACGATACCGCTGTGAATACGATAATCCAGGGTGGTGCCGTTTTTAACGTAAATTTCGTAGTTCCAGCCATTATCGTAGGTATAAACCAGATGTTTGCCGATAAAACCGCTCAGGTCATGTTTGTCGAATGTGCTCATAATCTGTTCTCCTCTGTTTGTTGAGAACAAGCATACTGCTTTAAAAAATCGATGAATAACGCTATGTTTGGATTAAACTCATTCACTTTTTAGATGGATTATGCACAAGACTACGCTGGAACAATGGGCGCTGCTGGAGAAAGTTGTCGAGCTGGGTAGCTTCGCGAAGGCGGCGGACGAGACCCACCGCAGCCAGTCGTCGGTGAGCTATAATCTCGCGCTGTTGCAGGAGCGGCTGGGCGTCACGCTGCTGACGCCATCGGGCCGTCGCGCGGTGCTGACCCCGGCAGGCGAGCTGCTGCTCGGCCAGGTTAAGCCGCTGCTGCAGGCCTTCTCTTATGTCGAAACCCATGCAGCCACCCTGCGAGACGGCGCCCGGACCCGGCTGGATCTGGTGGTCGACAGCATTTTCCCACGCCAGCGGCTGTTCGCCATTCTGCGCCAGTTTCAACAGCGTTACCCGCAAACTCAGGTCAGGTTGACCGAAGTGCTGGAAAACGTTGAGGAAGAGCATCCGGCCCGCACCGAGGCGGACGTGATGGTGCTGACCCGCCGTCAGGATATTACCGGCCGCGGCGAATGGCTGATGAACATTGATTTTGTCGCCGTCGCCCATCGCGATCATCCACTCTCCGCGCTGGCGGGACCGCTGGACGACAGCGCGCTGGCCCCCTGGCCGCTGGTGCGCATCGCCGACCGCAGCAACGACCCGCAATCTTCCCGCGATGCATGGACGTTTTCCACTATTGATGCCGCCATCGATGCGGTGCTGTATCAGGTCGGGTTTGGCTGGCTGCCGGAAGAGCGCATTGGCCCACAGCTTCAACAAGGGGTGCTGAAGGCGCTGCCGCTGGGACACGGCGCGCGGCGGGCAACGCCGCTGCACCTGATCGTTAAGCGTGATTTAACACCTATTGATGAACAGGTCGCCACGCTGCTGGATCTGTTCAGAGCGCCCTGATGGGCTTGTTTACCCGGCTCGCGCTGCGCTTAGCCGGGCTACAGATTCACTGCGGTCTGCTCCCGGGGGCGGCGCTTATCGCGCCTTGCCCGGGCTACAGGTTCCCCGCCGTCTGCGAGCCGGTAGATACTGTGAACGCCTGCAACCATTTTTAGTTGCCGATACTTTCTCCGGCTCCCGGATGACAGGCACACCAACGACAG
>OGSA01000023.1_pt1 | contig 175977 bp, 173 predicted proteins | sample 1573801 | NCBI WGS metagenome assembly OGSA01 (sample SAMN03295841, study PRJEB24534) | human gut metagenome | isolation source: fecal sample 1 from infant 6 | host: Homo sapiens | place: USA: Pittsburgh, PA | collected 2014-07
TCTGGCAGAAAAGATCTTCTACTCGTTGAAACATTAGGGGCTCTGTAGCAACATAGGGCTAATTTTTACTTACAACAGATAGTTACCCGTTACTATGCAATTTAATATCCCTACGTTGCTTACTCTGTTTCGCGTCATTCTTATCCCGTTCTTTGTACTGGCGTTTTATCTGCCGTTTACCTGGGCCCCTTTTGCCTGTGCGCTAATTTTCTTTGTCGCAGCGGTGACCGACTGGTTTGATGGTTATCTGGCGCGTCGCTGGAATCAGAGCACGCGTTTCGGCGCTTTCCTCGATCCGGTCGCGGATAAAGTCATGGTGGCTATTGCGATGGTACTGGTTGCCGAGCATTACCATACCTGGTGGGTGACGTTACCGGCCGCCACCATGATCGCGCGTGAAATTATTATCTCCGCGCTGCGCGAGTGGATGGCCGAACTGGGCAAGCGCAGCAGCGTGGCGGTGTCATGGATAGGCAAAGTCAAAACCACGGCGCAAATGGCCGCGCTGGTGTGGATGCTGTGGCGCCCAAATATCTGGGTTGAATGGGCGGGGATTGGTCTGTTCCTCGTGGCGGCGGTGCTGACGCTGTGGTCCATGCTGCAGTATTTGAACGCGGCGCGCGGCGATTTGCTTGATCAGTGATCGTTTCGGCGCAATTTTCAGCAAACAACACAAGGTTTTAAAAAATATCGTTGACTCATTGCGCCAGGTAAGTAGAATGCAACGCATCGAACGGCAGCACTGTCTGACAGACGATAACAAAATCAAGTAATTAGCAAATTAGCTTGATGATGCGGGAATAGCTCAGTTGGTAGAGCACGACCTTGCCAAGGTCGGGGTCGCGAGTTCGAGTCTCGTTTCCCGCTCCAGTTTACAACATCGGCATCAGCGGGTGTTCAAGCATTAAGGCGCGTTAGCAAAGCGGTTATGTAGCGGATTGCAAATCCGTCTAGTCCGGTTCGACTCCGGAACGCGCCTCCACTTTATATCCCGAGCCCGGATGGTGGAATCGGTAGACACAAGGGATTTAAAATCCCTCGGCGTTCGCGCTGTGCGGGTTCAAGTCCCGCTCCGGGTACCATTGGGATAAAGCTAATAAAATCAATGATAAGCAGTGTCGTGTAAAACCACCTACGGGTGGTTTTTTTATGCCTGCAATTCAGTGTAGTGGCAGCAAAATGGCAGCAGGATGGCAACGCCATTTCTTAAGGTGATTTTTTGCGCTATCATTCCCGCAGTTAATACACATACGAGCTACGCATATGAGCAGTAAAAAAAGTAAGATATCCTCAATGGCTGCGGCGTTAGCTGTTGCTCTTGCTCCGGTGCCAGCGAGCAGTATAGGGCATAATGATCTGTCTATATCCCAACACCGCTCGTCTACATTGTCTCTTCAAACAGTCCGAGACTCTGTGGCATTTCTGCCAATTGATGAGGCAACTCAGTACATGCTGAATCTTGCCGACAGAATGAAAATGCACAGAGCAAATTTGCGTATTGAGTGGGAGGAGAAACAAACTGAGATCATTCTCTCCAACCATAGTAAAGAGACTCAAGAAAACTTTGAAAGTTTGTATCGCCACATTGCTATCTGTGAGAGCTTTGTTGATGCGGCAAGGTTAGCGTTAAAGAATATTTCCGATAAGGATGCTGACCTTAAAAGTGAAATAGTAGCTTTTGCACGCTCAGCTGCATCTTTGCGGTACACAATTGAAGACATGCTCGCCTTCATGAAAAGCACACTGATAAATCCTGAAGTGTCCAAAAAGCCAATTGATGTTACTGCGGAGCAGGTCCATACGCTGATTCGTAGTGAGCACAAAAGGCTGGGGCTTGATGAACCCAAATTTCATTAAGGTCAGCCCATGCTCAAAGTAACCATTCACAATGACATTGAGTTACCAGCAATAGCCCGTGAATATGCCAAGGCATTCTTATCATGGAAGAACGGCGGTCCACTGCCATTAGAATTCGGTAATGAAGGGCAGTGGGAGGATAGCGGGCGACTTCGGGATTCGTATGTTTTCAAGATTCATATCCACCTGCCGGGCGAAAAGCAGTGGCCCGCAAAACTCCCCCAGGCCGGGAGAAAGTCAAATAGCTACCTCGTATATTCCCGCCACTTTCTATACCCTGATAAATATCAGATCATCAGTATCATGACCCCGAATGCACATGAATTAGCGCGCACATCGTACATGGCTGAGATTGAGCGTCGGGCAGAAGACTTTCAAGCTTCCTTCTGATTTCCTGCAATGTTATCAAACGGGTTAAGTGCTATCGCTGCCTCCAGATGGTCTGGCGCAAAATGAGCATACCTCATCGTCATCATTATCGTGCTGTGCCCGAGTATCTGCTGAAGCACTAAAATATTCCCTCCACGCATCATGAAGTGGCTCGCAAAGGTATGGCGTAGCACATGGGTGCGCTGACCTTTTGGCAGCTCTATATCGGCTCTTGTTAGCGCTGATTTGAAGGCTTCGTATGCTGGCGTGAAAAGCGCCCCACGCTTTTTGGGGAGCAACTTTTGTAGTTGTTCAGAAATTGGCACAGTTCGATTTTTTTTGCTTTTGGTCTGCGTAAACGTCAGTCGCCCGGGCAGAACCTGAGATTGCTTTAAATCCTGCGCCTCGCTCCACCTCGCACCGGTAGCCAGGCATATTCGCACGATGATGCCCAAATCTTTGTTTGCCGATTGATCGCAGGCCGATAAAAGTCGCTCTATCTCCTCCTCGTAGAGGAAGGCAAGTTCCTGGTCTCCCTCTTTGAATTGTCTGATGCCCGACAACGGATTATCACCCTCCCATTCACCCAGCCGCTTCATCTCTGAAAAAACTGCGTGCAGGTACGACTGCTCGCGATTTACCGTCGCCTCACTGAGTTTTTTTTTGCCTTTCTGATTCCACTCACCGGCCAATCGTTTTTCACGATAAACCGCAAATGTATTTTTATCGAAGTGAGACGCGAGGGGATCGCCCAGGCGCTCGCAGATCGCCAGCAGCTTTACCTTGCGCTCATCACCCGACGTTAGCGTTTTGCCGTGCATTTCGTACCAGCGCTCAACGAAAGCAGAAAGCGTCACCGCGCTGTCGTTTACCTCCTGACTGGTTGCGTTATTCATGGTGCGGCGCTCAAAAGAGAGCGCCTCGCCTTTGGTGGCAAACTGCCTGCGAATACGCTTCCCATCACGACCATACGGGAAGCACTGACACAGCCACTTACCTGAAGGAATCTTGCGAACGGTCATTTAAAGCGACACCCAACCCATAGTGATCATTAGCATTACTGCTATCTCTGATACCTTTTGATTCTTAAATGTTTTCTCGTTTTGCTTTTTGTCCTGCATTGGCTCCAAGGCATCATTAATCTGCTTAGTTAATTCATCAGAGATAACCTTGAAATCATTGATATTCTTCATGTAACTACTTGCTTTGGGTGATAATTTCCCTGCGTTATATAATTTTGCGATGAAGTCGGCAGATGTCGCTAGTTTGTTCTCATACGTCGCACTCTGCCAATCCAAAGCCCCCGCCTCCTGAAGGGTGCCCCCCTCATACCATTCACGAGCATGAGATGAAAAGCTTACAGATAGAAAAAGCACCAAGAAAGCAACATTCAAATACTTCAAGCAGGGAGAGGTGATAGGCAGAGAATTAAACATACAATCATCCTTTGTTGATTAGAGAATAAGAACAACAAATAAATAAGGTCCGCTAAGCATCTGGGGTCCTCTTTTTTATAAGACAAACGCACCCACTGAAAAGCCGACAGTAAATATGACGGCAAACTCTATGGGGTGAGTTTTAATCAACTGAAATAGGTTAGGCTTGGTAACTGATGCCTGAGCAGCCCCTGGAGTTTCGCGAGCTTGCTGCTGATCCAGCCACGAGAGAGCTATCTGAAGCTGAGATCGGGTAAGGTCATTTAACCTGCCGGTCCCGAAGTTGACATGACAGTAACGAATTAACCTTTGTCGCAACTCTCCATCTTCACTATTGCGGAGCAGGAGGCTAACTAAGGCTTTACTGGCATCTTTATCCTTGCCTCGCCCGATCATGGCCTGCAAAAAGCTAATAGCGGTCTGGTACTGGTTGACAGTCATTTCCTCAATACTGGAAACACCTATTTCAGCATGCACCTTTTGCCAAATTTCATATGCTTCGCCGCCGCAGGTAGCGGATACCGTGGCAACGAGAGTGTTAAGTTCTTTGCGCTGTGCCTTTACGAGTGGGCGTTCATCATGCTTTTCCGAAGGGATTGCGATGTTAATTGTGTGACGACCATCAAATTTGTCTATCTGGATATTATTTTCATTAAAATCACGGCCAGAGATACGATTTTGCTCACCAGTCGAATTTACCGCCATGCTGCATCCTTACTTCTTATTTTCGTTGTAATCCCTTCCAGCCACACGGTTGCCCTGACCTGAAACGTTAATGGAGTTTGATGTGGAGTTTCCCGCCGTGAGAGCCGCAAGAGCGGCCGCCTTAATCACGAGTGGTGCCGATCTAAAATGGTTTATTAGATCCAGTTCGTCACGCGTAAGCGAGACTCCGCCACCTTCCTCACCCGTCAATATGTATTGAACGTTAGCCCCGTTTAGAGCCATAGCACACAAAACATTACCCCCAGGAACGGCGATGCCTCGCTCATACTTCCCCCAAATTTCTCTGGATATACCGCAAAGCTCTGCAATTGATGCCTGATTAAAGCCCAGCCTTTTTCGTTCGCTTTTCAATCTATTAGCGCATTGAGAATCAAAGTTCATAAAACACCATTGACAATGCGAACTTTGGTTCGCATAATGATTTACACAGAATCCTAGAAGATCACAACATACCACTATGACACAAGAAAAAAACCTACCAAGAGCGAGGTTGCCTCGTGGCTCTAAGGGAAGCGCCCGTGTAGCAGTGCCGCTTACCGAGGAAGAGCGCGCCGATCTCGAAGAGATTTCTATCAAGGAATCTCGCACGGCGGCGAACATGGCCCGCCTGATCTATTTGCGTGGACTTGAAGCAATCAAGTCTGAACAAGCCATGTGAGGCAGAACAGCACGATCTGAGGTGAGACATGTCAGGCGTAACCATCAATTTAAATGTTGCCGCGCCTTATCTATCTCTGAAGGAGTATTCAAGAATTACGGGTATTCCGTTTGAGACATGCCGGGATATGGTGAAGGATGGGCGGATCATCATCCGACCTAAGGAGCTTTCCGGAGGCAAAGTTGAAGTAAATATGATTGCCATGCTCAAGGATGCTATCGCGAATAGCTGAACGTTAAACAAATTAAGGGGAAGACAGCATGAATATTTCCACTAAAGAGGCAATGACGGACTGTGCACTAATAATCGTGGGAACGTGCATTTCTTCGATTGCCATTGCGCTAACAATAAAATTCATCACGACTTTTATTTACTAAGGGCTGGCAAGAATGAATAAACGCTACTCACAGCATGACAAGCGTGCGGGAAACATTCGCATCCCCCCCCATGATAGCTTGCCAAAAGTTGTCTGGATAAATAAGCATGCCGGAATTTGCTGCGGCTTCACTATCCGTGTTTTACCGCGCAGGGTAGGTAAGAAGCGTTATCAAATTATGAAAGATGGCGATTCTTTCGGAATTGACTTTGCGTTATCTGAAGCACGCATAACGATAAACCGTATTATCACCAATCACCGCTTTATTAATCATTAGGAGAACGGGAAATGAAACGCCTTTATGCTGAGCAGATTAATAAAATGCTTGAAGATTATTATTTCAATCTGGAAAACAACCCGCAAGGCCGTGAGTCGCATTACGGTGTATTAGCCAGTGGTGTCCAGCATATTTATGGTGCCGCCTTCTGCATGAATGATGACGACGCACTTAGCGATCTGCGCCCGTTCGTTAGCGCGATCATGAATGGCGAGATACCGTCTCCAGCCGCGATAGAGCTTGCTGTATGAGTATCTTCAGCGAAGAGAGATCATCATGGGAGCGTGAAATGCTGATCCGCGAGGCGATAGAAAACGCCGAGCAGGGTTTCACTGTCCACCTGAGAAATGGTGCGCGTATTACTGTCAGCTCTAACAGCCCATCGATTGACTTAATTATTTACGGTCTGGAAAAAACCATTCGCGGTAATCATGAGCGCGCACGAATGACCTTTATTGATTTTATGTATTACTGGCACGAAAGGTTATTCAAGCAGGTTAAAAGAAAGCCGCGCCCTAACCACTAATTAACCAGCGTCAAAAATAACGGCATTTATTTTGCCGGGGATTCGTTTTGCCTTTTTCAGGAGGTCGCCATGTCGATCACGTCAATAAAACTGGATGGCGGACTTAGCGATCCAGAGTTTGTGGAAATAAGCGCCAACGCACGGAAACACGAACGCGCGCACCTGCTGGGCTTACTGCGTATTTATGTCGGCCAGCTGAAAAAGGAAAGCGCCACCCCGGAAGAGATTTATTCATCAATCGAGCGGTGGATTGATAGCCGCGAATTACCAATCAGCGAGGGCAACAAATAATGAATCATTTAATGGTCGATTTGATAAACGTCAACGAGAAACAGACCTCACCTTTGCTCGCTATCGAAGCCGTGTTCTTTGAGCCGTCAACGGGTCAGATCAGGAAAAGCTTTTACTCTCCAATCAATATCCGGATGACGACAGGCCTGATCAACGTTGATACAGCCTTTGAGTGGATGAAAAAGGATTCCCACTGGCGCGCTGAATTAATGAGTGCCACCGAGGCCGAAGAAGGTGTGATGTGCGACCTGGCGGGCTTTATTGCCGACAACACCGAGCATCGGTTCGATAGTTTATTTGTGTGGTTCAAGGATACCCCGGAAAAGCTGGTCTCATTGCGGTATGCCGTCGAGCGCACAAAAGTGCTTGGCATCTTCCCTGACGGTACAAAATTCCGCTGCATTCGTTCTCTTCTCGATCTCGCCGCCGCTACTGGCTACGCCCCCCACGCACGGAAAGCCCTTGCGCGGTACACCCTGACAGATGCCGTCTATCAGGCCGAGCAGGTTTGCGAGATCTGGCAGCGCCTGACCTCCCCGCACATTGAATCGCTGTGAGGGCCGCCATGCATCCGCGTCTCTCCGTCATTTGCAGCGCACCGCTGCCGGTCTGCAACAGGGCGCTAGCCGCCCTGAAATGCTTCGCCCGCGGTCAGCGCAATTTCTCCCGCGTCATGCCGCATGCCTATCTCGTGATCCGTATTGGTCGCCGCTGGCGCTTGCTCAGCAAGAACGGCGGCCAGCAGTGGCGGATTATGACCCACGAAACCTACAACCAGGAATACCGCAAATGAAACGATCACCTGAATTCGCCCAGGGTGCATTGGCCGCACTGCGCGAAGCCAAAACCCTCAATCTCGCGAACGCAACAGCGATCGGTGTGCTGGAAAGCCCGGAGGCCGCGAAGACCCTCGTTAACCTGATGAATCTGGTGCTTGACCCGCTTATCCAGAAATACACCGTGATGGAGGCGAACCGTGATTAAGTCCCCGATCAAATGGGCTGGCGGCAAAACCCGTGTTATGCCGCAGCTGCTGAAGCATCTGCCGAAAGCTGATTGCCTGATTGAGCCATTCGTTGGCAGCGGTACCGTATTTATGAATACGGAGTATCGCCACTATGTGCTTTGCGATAGCAATCTGAATCTGATCAACTTCTTCCGTCAATTAACCGGCAGACCAGAAGACACAATTTCTGCCTGTCGCTGGGTATTTAGTGGCGGGAATAATGCCGAGGAATTTTATAAGCGGCGCGCAGAATTTAATTTTCTGACCCAAAAAGCGGACTTAGATCCGGATGCTGCGCTGCTTCATGCTGCGTATTTTTTGTACCTTAATCGCCATACGTACAACGGCCTGTACCGAGAAAATCTGAAGGGGGAATTTAACTCACCCTTTGGCAAATATGCCGCGCCTTACTTCCCTGAAAATGAAATGCGTTTGTTTGCCGAAAAGGCCAATGACACAAACGCGATTTTTCACTGTGGCGATTTTCGCGATTCCATCCCAGGCACTATGCAGCTGGCGCATGACGTGGTTATTTACTGCGACCCCCCCTACATCCCGGCCAGCAAAACCGCCAACTTCACCGCCTACGGCAAGCCCTTCACCCTGGACGATCATCGCGCCCTGGTTGCAACCCTGCTCGATGCTCATCGCCAGCATGGCGCCCGCTCGGTTATCTCCAACAGCGATACCCCGGAAACCCGCGAAATCTACTCCGCTTTCAATCTCCATGCCTTCAGCGTTCGCCGCTCCGTTAGTGCCAAAAGCCGCGATATGGCCGGTGAAGTGATCGGCGTTCTTCGCGGCGATGTGGGTTGCAACCCTGGCGCATGTGGAGCTTGGACGAGCATCACTGAACATCTGTGGCCGGCGACGACGTGGATCGGGTTTGACCCGGCCTCCGGATTCGATAACGGGGAGCCATCTGATGAACACGCTTGATGCCGTTGTGACGCGAGTTCTGGACGTTCGTCCATATCGCCATTTCTGGGTCGTCGAGGTGGAGGTATTGAGCTGGGGCCGATACAGCAACACGACCATCATCCGCGATAGCGAAAAAGAAGCCCGCCAGGTTCAACCCGGCGACACGGTGACGATCTGAGGTGCCGCAAATGAACGAAGAAACCAATTACCGCCGGTTTTGGCGAAACCTTGTTATCTGCTGCGCGCTCTGCTCGCTGTTGTTCTGGCTCCCGATGGGCTATCTCGCCTTTCGTGTTTTCTCTGTGGTGTGGGAGGCGCTGTGGTTGCTTATTACAACGAAATAGACCCCCACGCAGCACAGCACCTGCGCAACCTTATCGACGCCGGCCATATTGCGCCGGGCGTCGTTGATACCCGCTCAATTGAGGATGTAACCCCCAATGACCTTACAGGATTCACGCAATGCCATTTCTTCGCCGGGATCGGCGGATGGTCGCTTGCCCTGCGTCGCGCAGGATGGCCAGACAGCCGCCCGGCATGGACAGCATCATGCCCTTGCCAGCCTTTCAGCGCGGCAGGCAAAGGACTTGGGTTTGCTGACGAGCGGCACTTATGGCCCTCCGCACATTGGCTTGTCGGCCAGCGTCGCCCTGTCGTGGTCTTTGGCGAGCAATCTGGCAGCGCTGACGCGAATGACTGGATCGACCTTGTACAAGTTGACGTGGAAGCCCTGGGTTATGCCTTCGGGGCGACTGCGTTTCCGTCTGCGAGCGTCGGCGCGCCGCACCAAAGAGACCGTGCTTATTGGGTGGCCGACGCCGATCGCCAGCAATGGGAGAGGTGCGGGGAATTTCAACCGACAGGGGGGGGGTAAACCTTCAGACAGCAGCGTTATTAGCGGGTTGGCCTACACCGACGGCAACGGACGGAAAGGGCGGTTATCAGGGCGGACGGATCCGCAACGGGAAGCTATCGACGGACAGGCTGGACGTGGCTGCGCAATTAGCGGGCTGGCCGACGCCAACCACGAGCAACGACCGTTCACCTTGTCCGCAAGAAGCTATGCGGACATATCGCGAAAATGGAACAAAGATTCAGAAGCGGCTACAGGATGTAGCGGCGCTATGCGGCCCGGCCCGGTTAACGGCTTCTGGCGAGATGCTGACTGGCTCTTTAGCCAGGATGGAAAGTGGAGGCCAGTTAGCCCCGGATCATTCCCGTTGGCTGATGGGGTTCCCGCCAGAGTGGGAAGACTGCGCGCCTACGGAAACGCCATCAACATTGAAGCGGCGGCAGCGTTCATAAAATCCTACATGGCGGCGGTGGATCATGTCTGATTCCGCTGCTTTGGCATGGAGCTGGAATGCCAAACGGCAGCCAGTGAACCCCAGCACAACGGACGAGCCAGCACAGAAACCCTCTGCGCTGGCCGTCTGGCTTGCGCTTTACGCACAGGACGAAAGCGAGCAACGCGAACAGGCTGAGGCATTGAGTCGCGCAGCGGAAGAGCACCTATTTTCTATTGCAGGCTGCGATCCCTGGCTCCGCGACGAGCTGAATAACGCGCTGATTGAGAAGGCGAAGCGACACGCAGAACTCCATCGCGCTGATCCTCTCTCCCTGATTCGTGATGACATTGCCAACCTGCCAGATTTCCTGCGCAAGCCGCTGGAATCAAGGATTAAGCATTTAGAAAAATCAGAAGATCGGCGCCATTTGCCTGTATATCTGAATGAGGTAGTCGCCCCATCTTTGACAAGGATTGATGCTGTCCGTGCTAACCAAATGTCGCTGTCGTTTCGCGCCATGGCTGGCAGGGACAGCCTTGATCAGCTTCTCCGGTTGCCGGAACTCAATCAGCGCGAGGTCAAGCGACTCTCGACGCTGGTCGCGGCGCACATTGATATGATTTTCATCCAGCTTTGCGACGAGATGTTGACCGATGAACTGGCTTCGCCGGTCGTCATTCTGGGTCTTTATCGTCGTTTGGCAACTGAGGTGCTACGCCTCGATGTTCTCCCGCCAGCCTATGAAGCGCTGCGCAGCAAACATAATCGCCGCAACCCTATTAATTACGATCTGATACCGGGCGCGCTGGCGCGTATGCGCTGCGCCGACTGGTGGCAGCGTAAGCTGTGGCAGCTCCGCAATGAATGGCGGGAAGAGTTGCTGCGCGCAGCCTGTCTCGTTCATCGCCACGCATCACCCTATGTCAGCCACGACATTCTTTTGCAGAAGCGGGAACAGCGCCGTAAGGCAATGGATTTTTTCCGTAATTACGACCTCGTTAATGAGGATGGCGACACGCTCAACATGGAAGACGTGGTGCTTGCCAGCGCCAGCAATCCGGCGCATCGCCGTAATGAGATGATGGCGTGTGTTAAAGGTCTGGAACTGATCGCAGAAATGCGCGGTGATTGCGCAGTGTTCTATACCATCACTTGCCCCTCGAAATACCACGCCACGTTGATGAACGGGAAGCCTAATCCGACATGGGATCATTCTACGGTCAGAAAGAGCAGTGATTACCTGGTTGATATGTTCGCCGCTTTCCGCAAGGCGATGCATAAGAAAGAGTTGCGCTGGTATGGCGTACGAGTGGCGGAGCCGCATCATGACGGTACGGTTCACTGGCACATGCTGTGCTTTATGCGTAAAAAACACCGCCGCACTATTACCGAATTATTGCGCCGGTTTGCTGTGCGTGAAGACCGGGCAGAACTTGGCAACGATACCGGCGCGCGATTCAAGTCAAAGCTGATCGACCCGCGCAAAGGGACTCCGGCCAGCTATATCGCAAAGTACGTTAGTAAAAACATCGATGGGCGCGGGCTGGGCGACACGATCAGCAAAGAGACTGGCAAGACGCTGCGTGACAGTGCCGAGCATGTCACCGCCTGGGCTTCTCTGCACCGCGTTCAGCAGTTCCGCTTCTTCGGCATTCCCGGACGTCAGGCCTATCGCGAGCTGCGCTTACTGGCCGGTCGCGCTCGCCGTGACCTCCCGCCGGTTAAACAAAAGCCCGGAAAGGAACTTACCCCGGAGATCCTGGCGGCGCTGGCGAATGCGCGCCCGGTTATCAATAACCCCAGCCTTGATGCCGTACTTGCTGCTGCTGATGTGGGATGTTTTGCCACCTACATCACAAAACAGGGAGGTGTGCTGGTTCCGCGTAAAAACTACCTGATCCACACGGCCTACGAGCCAACGGAAGAGCCAGGAACCTACGGCGATCATGGCATCCGCATTTACGGCGTATGGTCGCCGCTCACCGGGAAAGAAAACAAAATCTGCACCCACGTCCACACATGGAAGATGGTGAAGAAGGCTCCCGCTAACTCAGGCGCTGAAAGCGCCGCCCAGGGCGACCCCGTCGCCCCTTGGACTCGTGGCAATAACTGTCCCCCAGACCAAAAAACCATCAAAAAAGGGACGGTAATTGCCACCCCACCGGCAGAAGTGACGGTGTTAGCTGAGGAGGCCGGGCCGCTCGACGCGAGCAAATTACCCTGGAAGGAACGGCAGGCACTCTTCCGCAAGATTCGCGACGAGCTGACCGCACCTCCGAAGGCGCAAAAACCTGCGTTCGCGCCGGAAAACAGCCCAGCAGTGGCTGAGTTGTACGACTTCGCGCAGTCGCTGGGATGGGATGAGAACAATCTTTCATTGTTGGCGCGCCGACTGGCCGCCGGTGGTGAGCTATCCATTGCCGGTCGCAGGTACTGTACCCACGGCGACGGGCGGATTTACAGCCGAAAAGAACCCATTAGCGAAACAGATCCTGAAGTCAATCGCGCACTCAAAGCACGGGAAATTATCACGCGGTTTAACCGCATTCGTAGCAAAAATACAGAGAGGAAATCGGAATGAAATCAGCATATATCAGCTATTTCGAAGGGTATGACGCGGCAGGGCACCTGATCTACAACGGGAACGGCGCGGCGACCGTAGAGCATGGCGATGGTGAATGTATCGACCCATCAGAGCTTAAAGACCAACATTGCGAATATCTTCTGCAGAAGGCTAAAGAAACCAACAATCTTGTTTCCCGGATTGTTATCAAGAATCTGATGAAGCTGTAAAGAGGCGGAAAATTACGAGGGTTATGAAATGAAACATCTGAACACTAAGACTGCAAAGTCAGGAAATCGGGCGCAGAGAAGAAAAAACAAGAGCAAGGGCAGAGTGAAAACCATCGTTTACAAGCCACGACGGGTGGGACCGTCTTATTTGCGAAACACTGAAGGGCAGAGACCAGCGCTAGCGATGCCAGCCATCCCGGCAGAGCGCGAAAAAATCAGCGGCTGTGACTGGCTGGACTGGAATCAGCTGTCAGCGCTCGGTCTTATTGTCCGCATTAACGCCGAAATTCTTCACCCGCTTGGGTTGGCAATTTTTCGTGACCCGGCTAACGGCATCTCAGCGGGCGCTATGATTGCGCCAGATGGAAAATGGGAATATGAGCCTGATGTTATTGAAGGGCTGCGGGTAAGACTCTCCGATTATTCCGGAAAACACGGTCACTTTTGACCGTGCTGGCCATTCTATCGAGCACCGTCATTTTTGGCGGTGCTGCAGGTTTTATCTTTTGGGAGCGAGAAGGCTATGAGTTATCTGGGGAGCAAGGCAGCTAGCGGCGTTTATCAAAAAATCATAGCCGAGATGCCGCCACATGATGTCTACATTGAAACGCACCTGGGCGGTGGTGCGGTCATGCTGCGCAAACCTCCGGCAAAAGTGAATTTTGGGATCGATATCGACCCGCAAACTATTGAAGCATTTAACCAGGGTAATCCGGATTTTCTGGATACTCTCGGCGATAGTTTGTTTATCGACGTGGGGGATGCGGTTGATTTTCTGGAGGCCAGGATGCGGCGGCATGCTGCCGATGGAAAGACGGAACTGGAAAGAATGGGGCGAGTGCTTATCTACGCCGATCCGCCTTATCTCCCTGAGACGCGCAGCAGCTCTGCGCGTTATCGGTATGAATATTCTGTTGAAGACCACAAAAGATTGCTGATGCGTTTGCGTGATCTCCCCGATAACGTCCGCGTGATTTTATCGGGCTACCCGTCTGAGTTGTACGATCGCATGCTTCCTGGCTGGCGCGCCCGCGAGTTCCAGGCCATGACGCGAGGTGGTGTGCGAACGGAGAAAATCTGGATGAACTACCCGGAGGGAGCCGCGTACTCGCATACATTCGCCGGTAAAGACTATAACGATCGCTACCGTATTAAGCGAAAAGCACAGCGCTGGAAGGAGAAATTTGCAGCATTACCGCCAGCAGAACGCCTGGCGATCATGGTGGCGCTCGGCGAGGTCGATCAGGTGTAAAAATGGCTCGCGCGCGGATGCAAAAAAGCGCACAAATTTGCACGATTTTTGAAACATCGTTTTTGCCGCGTAGCCCCAGATCTGGCGGGGCCTGGGCGGCCTGCACAAAGTGCACAAAAAGAGGTCGGTTTAGCGGGCAGGCGAGGCGGGGGAGCAAGCGCGCGCTTTGGGGGTAGGGAAGGGGTCGGCATACCTCGCCAAAAGCTGCCTGCCGGGCGCGCACTTTCGCGGTGCATCAGGCGAGCGGACAGGCAAAAGCCCGCCAGAATGGCGCTGGCTGCGTCTGGTTGGGGGTATGGCGTTGAGGTTTTGCAGGCTGGCCGACATGGCCGGGAATGGTGGTGCTGCAGGTCGGTACCACACCGCCGGGAATGGCAGTGCGGTACCTTCAGATCACTTCGGGGTTTCCAGCAGGGCGTAAGGGTTGAAGCGGATCACCTCTTCGCCGAGCCAGTCGTTAACATGCTTCATCGCCTCCATCACCGGCGTCAGCTCGTTGACTGCGAATACCCTTGCCGCCTTCTCGACGTCGCCGAACGATCCGTTGCCTTCCGGGATGGCACCCATCAGCTGCGGTGGGACACGGTGAGCCGCGAGCATGTCGTCACGCGTGGAGGATTTAACGCCGACAAACTCATCCTTTGCCGATATCTGGCTGAACGGCAGGATTTGCACGGCATCTTTGCCGACACCGGGCGCACTCAGCAGGATGTTTTTAAATGCCCCGCCTCGCCGGGTGTCGGTCAATGTCTTCTTCAGGTTCTCCAGACTTTCCCCGTCAGCCACTGCGCTGCTGACGTAGACAATACAGCCAGCATGCGACCCGTTGTCGTAGTAGAGCTTACGGAACTTGTCGGCGGAGTGGGCCAGATTGGCCGACAGCAGACCGGCGAAGTACTCCGGCATGCCGTAGATCTCCTGGTGAATATCCGGGTTGATCACATGGCACACTGAACCGGTTTCGAACTGGTGATCATCAAGGCCGGACTGAATAAACCAGTAGGTGTCAAGGTCGGAACCGCGCCGGGTGTACTTCGCCAGCGAGTTACGAAAGCCCATTGGCCCATGCAGGCGGTTGCGGCGCATCTCAAGGTACGCATTGCCGAACACAAACCAGTCAAGCGCAAAGGCACTGAACGCCTGGCGCGACAGCAGCTTGTGCGGGATAAAGCACCCCGCAAGCACATTCCGCTTAAAGAACAGCGCCGACTGATGCCAGCTCGCATAACCGAACTGGCGGGCCAGTCCGTACCAGCTGATCGGCGTCTCGTAGTACCGGCCATTGTTGGCGCAGTACATGTTATCCAGCAGGTCATGAGCACCGGTAACAGGCCACGGGCCGTCAAACGTAAAAGCGCTCAGGCCGGGGGCCGACTTCAGCGCGTCGGCGAGATCCGCTTGCTGCCTGGCATACTGTCTGCCGCGTGGGGATTTTCGTCTGCTCATCAGTACTCCATAACAGTCATAGTATTGCCGCCTTCCTGACCCAGCGGCTCGTTAATGGTGGCGAGCATGGTCGCCCAGGCGAGATCGCCGTGACTCACGCCACGTGCACGGTCGGTGTCGTAGGTGATAACACCACCCGGCGTGACCACCTTGCGCACGGCACTGAAGGCGGTGATCAGGTCATACTCGCCCCGGTCATATTCCCAGCGACCGGCGCGAACCAGTTGCAGCATTTTAAGTACCAGCATGCGCTTGCTGGCTGGGGAGAACTGGTAGCATACCGCCGCCGGAAAGCGCTTCTTCACGAGCTGGTAAACCGCCTCGCCAATACCGCTGCCGTCAATGCCGATGTGCTGCACGTTGTAGCGCGTGAGCATGTTGATAATCATGGCGGCCTGCGCCTCAAACTCCATGCCGCGTATACGCTGTGTCTCAATGGTACGGAACTTACCGCCGGGGATCAGTGGCGCCGCATTCACAGAAATGGCGCCGCTGTCACCTTTGCCGCTGGCACCGTTGGGGTCGTACCCAATCCACACAGGGCGATCGGCCATTGGCCGCATGGCGTAGGGCTTCCAGTCCGGCCACTCGTCATAGCCGTCCGCGCCGCAGCTCAGCAACATGTTGTAGTCAAAGGCCGTCTCGCCGTTCTTGATGAAGGTACAGGCGTAGAGGTTGTCGTACTCTTCCGGGCTGTTTTCCTCGCGAATTTCATCAATATCAGTGAGATCCCAGCCGTGATCGACAGCATCCTGTAGCGTGACAATCTGGCGCCAGATTTTGTCCGGGCACATCAACCCGCTGTTCAGCGTCTTCCAGGACGTGTCGAACTCCACGCGCTTACCGTGGCTGCGGCCTTTGTTGAAGGCCTCACCAGACCAGAAGGGGTACGCTTCATGACTCTCTGCTGACGGTGTCGAGAAGTAGGTGCGCGTCAGCCCCTTCAGGGTCGCCATCGCGCCGGCCACTTTCTTCAGGTTGGCAAACTGCCCGACCCAGAAAAACTCATCAAAGTACAGGTTGCCGGTATACGACTGCGCGGTTGCGGCAGACGTACCGAGAAAGTGCAGCTCTGCACCGTTGAACAGCTGGATCATGTCGCCGCCTTTCAGCTCAACATCCACCTCTTCTGCTGCCGAGCGAATGAAGCTGCGGAACTGGTACGCCTGACGACGGCTCGCTGATAAAAAGATCTGGTTACGCTGATGTTTGTACTTCACCTCATCAGACAGCGCGCGCAACAGCGCCTCGCGAGCAAAGTACCAGGTCGCACCAATCTGACGGCTTTTCAGGATGGCGCGGTTACGATGGTGATGGTTTTCAAACCAGCCCTGCTGATGCCAGTGCAGTGAGTCGATGATGTTGGCGCGCAGTGCAGAGATCTGCGCTTCTGAAAAGAAGTTTTGCTTCTTGCGGATCTTTTTCTTCGGTTGCGTCGCTGGCGTTCCGTTGTCCAGCTTCTTCAGCTGACGCGTGAGGAGGTCAATTTCCTTGAAGTCGCCGCCGGTCTTTTTGTCCTTGCCGGTGAGCTGGACGAGCCGGGCGTCAATGGACGTCGTGACCCGCTGCACAGGCGGCGTGTTGTCCCACTCGTCACGCTTTTTCCATGAGTAAATCGTGTTCTGATTGATACCCATCAGGCGTGCGATCTCCGCTGGCGGGTATCCCTGCCAGTAGAGCTGCCGCGCCCGGTGCATGATGAATGCTTCTTCAATCGCCATTTGTCCTCCTCGCTTCCTGCCGGGGAGATTAACCCGCGCGCGCGTGCCCTTTCGCCCGCTTTTGGTTGTGGCAATACCCTCACAACAACAACGCGTTGAGCGCGTACGCCAGCCCCTGCCATCATCACCGGGAACTCAACCAGATGAGCAAAAGAACATGGCTAATCAGGCAACCACACGTAAGAAATTCAAGGTGATGACCTCCGGCACAACAGTCGATGGGCGTAATGTCACCCGCGCGCAGATTCACGCAATGGCGGCGGCATACAACCCGTCCGTCTATGGTGCTCGCGTCAACATCGAGCACTATCTCTCACCATTCCCTGACAGTGTATTCAGTGCGATGGGGGATGTTGTTGCTCTGTCCGCTGAGGATATCAACGAAGGCCCGCTGGCTGGTGAAGCACACCTTTTCGCGGAGATCGAACCCACTCAGCGCATGAAGGACATGCTTGCCGACGGCAAGAAAATCTACTCCAGTACTGAAATGCACCCCAACTTTCCCCTGACGAAAGGCCCGTACCTCATGGGGCTGGCGATGACCGACACTCCGGCAAGCCTGGGCACCGACAAACTGAAATTCACCGCTGAAAAGCGCGCAGAGATCATGCGATTCAGCTCGCAGGATGCAGAAGTCACCATGTTTACCCCTTCTTTTGAGGCTGAACTGGTGCAGGAAAATCAGAGCCGAAATGATTCGGGTAAGGAATGGTTCTCCCGCGTAATGGGCATTCTCGGCAAAGGGCAGAAAACCGACGATCAGCGCTTCAGTCAGGTGCATCAGGCCGTTGAGGCGGTGGCGCAATCTCAGGTTGATCTTGGCGAGCAGTTCAGTACTGCCGAACAGGAACGCCAGCAGGACAAGGCCACCATCCAGAAACTGACCACTGACCTGGCCGCACTGCGCCAGCAGCTTGAAGGGACGGATGGCAATTTCAGCCAGCGCCCGGCAGCCGGCGGTGGCGATAACGCGCAGCTCGCTGACTACTGATATCCATAACGAGAGATCCCGCACATGAGAAACCCTACCCGTAAGCTGTTTGACAGCTACGTTGCCCGCCAGGCACAGCTTAACGGCGTCAGCGCCGCTGCCGTTGCGGCACAGTTCAGCGTTGACCCGACTGTACAGCAGCGCCTTGAAGCGGCCGCTCAGCAGGATAATGCCTTTCTGAAGCTGATTAACGTCTTTGGCGTGGAAGAGCAGATCGGCCAGAAAATCCTGATCGGCAGCAAAGGCCCGCTGGCGGGCGTCAACAACAGCACCACCAACCGCCGCAATCCCGGCGCTAACGACAAGATGGATCCGTACAACTATCTGTGCCGTAAAACCAACTACGACTACGCCGTCAGCTACGCGCAAATGGATGCGTGGGCGCATCAGCCGAACTTCCAGCCGCTTATCAGCTCGGCAATGGCCCGTCAGATGTCGCTTGACCGCATCATGATCGGCTTTAACGGTACCAGCTACGCCGACCCGTCAGACCGCGCAGCTAATCCGCTGTTGCAGGATTGCGGCATCGGCTGGCTGCAAAAAATTCGTAATGAAGCTGCACACCGTCGCATTACCGGCGTGACGATCACCTCGCGTGACCAGAACAACGCCATTGTCGCCCAGGGCACCTATGGCAACGTAGCGGCGGCGGTCTATGACGCTAAAAACAGCCTCATGGACGAATGGCATAAGCGCAACCCTGACAACGTGGTGATTTTGTCCGGCGATCTGCTGACAACCAGCAATTTCCCGACCATCAACGCCATGAGTCAGACCAACCCGAACACCGAAATGCTGGCCGGTCAGCTGATTGTGGCGCAGGAACGCGTAGGCAACATGCCGACCTTTATTGCGCCTTACATGCCGGGTAACGCCATTCTCATCACGCCGTTTAAAAACCTCTCGATCTACTACCAGCGCGGTGGTCTGCGCCGGACGATCAAAGAGGAGCCGGAATACAACCGCGTGGCAACGTATCAGTCCTCTAACGATGACTTCATTGTTGAGGATTACGGCGCGGTGGCCTTTATCGACGGCATCACCTTCGCTGAAAAAGCAGAAGGCGGCGAGTAACTGTGCACAGGGCGGGCTACGGCCCGCCGTTATTCGGGGAAGAGATAATGCTGACACCGGCACAAAAACATTTTCAGAAGGTCATGGCTGAGCGCCATGGCAAAACCGACGATCTTTCGGATACAGCCAGAACGGCGCACGAGCAAATCATGCACCGGCTGCGCATGGATCAGAGTGCATTGAAGCGAGTGCAGTCTGACCAGGCGAAAGCGGCCATGAAACGGCAGTTGCTGCCGCATTACGAGGGCTGGATCGAGGGCACGCTTGACGGCGACAGTGGCCGACAGGATGAGGTGATTGTCACCCTGATGGTCTGGGCGATTGATGCCGGTGATTACGCGCTGGCTGCCCGCATTGGTCGCTACGTCGTCACGCACGGCCTGCTGATGCCTGACCGCTTCAACCGTACCGCCGCTACCGTTCTGGTCGATGAGATTTGCGATCCGATTCTGGTGCAGGTCAAGGCAGACGATACCACTGACGTCACGCCATATCTGGCGGTACTCGATGAAGTGGCGGAGTTCACCGCCGACAGTGATATGCCCGACGTGGTTCGCGCCAAGCTCTGCAAGGTGCGCGCCTTTGCGCTGCGTAACGGCACAACTGAAGAACAGGCGACCGCGCTGGAGTTGTTGCGCCAGGCGCTGACGCTTGATGCGGGCGCCGGGGTGAAAAAAGAGATCGACCGGCTGGCTCGTGTGGTGAAAAAAGCCGCCGCGCAGACAGGCGCCGACGGGGCTGAGAGCACCGATGGTTCCGATGGCACTGGCGATGCTGACGGAGGCACCGCAGCGGACAGCGCGGGTGCGGGAGACGCTGCAGCATCGTCAAATCCGGCGGTGGCGGACAGCGCCACAGCGACGAAAACCACCCGCAAAAGCCCAACCCGTAAGACGGCAGCGCGCAAAACAACAGCGAAAAAAACGCCTGCCGCCAAAAAATAACCGACTTGCGCCCCGTGCGCTGGCGGCGCGGGCGGAGATCTGCAACGCATGGCGTTTGCTTTTCTCCGTCCGCTCACCGCCACCCATTCAGGAGATGACGCGATGAGCCTTGTAGCCGGTCGCACTGTTATCCCCTCTTCGGAGGATGTACCAGACACTGACGATGGTGGCGAGAAAGTCACTGCCGGAACGTTCTGGCCGGAAATTGCCCTGAGCGATGTGCGCATGGAGATGCGCATCAATGGCGCGGTGACGACTTCGCGCCTCAAACAAGCCGTTATCGAAGGTGTATCCCACACCCTCGATCAACTGGCTGACTGGCAGTCCATCCAGCTGGCGGCGGGGTATGCCCGACTGGCTGATGTGCCGGCGGTCGAGGTGAACGGAGAAAGTGTGAAGGTGCACCGTTTCAGGCGGGCGGTATTCAGCATTGCTCGCGCGCACATTCTCGGCACAAACCGGGACGTGGACACCACCGGTGATGCGGGTGAAAAACGCGCCGTTGCGCTGGCGTCGCAAGCCGATGATATGTGGCGCGATGCACGCTGGGCGATCTCCGATATTCGCGGCACTGTGCGCAACACTGCGGAGGCGTTCTGATGAAAGTGCAGGCTTTGCAGGGCGATACCGTGGATTTGCTGTGCCAGCGTCATTACGGCACTACTCAGGGCGTAACCGAGATCGTGCTTGCTGCTAACAAAGCGCTGGCCGGTCAGCTCTTCCTTGAGGCAGGGCAGGTGGTGGAGTTACCAGAAATCAGCGCCACGGCGACGAAGGAGACCGTACAGCTATGGAGCTGATTAATCGTATCTGGAATGGCGTGACGTACTCCTGGTCAACATTGCTGACGGGCGTCGGTGTCATGACGCAAAAGGACTGGCTTACCGCTATTGGCATCCTGATTGGTATCGCTGCCGCCGCGCTGGGTGAGTTGCATCGCCGCCGCATGGCGCGCATTCACGAAACCAATAATGCGTTACTGAACGAACTGATCGACGCGATTCGCGACGACACCGAGAACCGCCAGGACGTTAAAGAGCTGATCCGCACCATCCGGGAGGCGCCGCGATGAAAAAACGCATTATTGCCTGCTCAACCGCCGCGATCATTTCTCTGGCCGCCACGCTGTGGCCGCAGGCGCTGCGAACCAGCCCGGAAGCACAGCTAAAGATGGCGAAGTATGAGGACTGTCGCAAAACCCCGTACTACTGTCCGGCGGGCGTGCTGACAGTGGGCATCGGCTCCACCTCAAAGGTGGAGAACCGTGAATACGCCGAGGGCGAGATTGCCGAACGCTGGTTTAACGATCTTTTGCGCGCCGAGAAATGCGTTAACCGTGAATTTAACGGCGCTGCTGCACCGCAGAAAGTCTTTGAGAGCATGACCGACGGCACCTTTAACGTCGGCTGTACCGGGCTGGGCTGGTACACCAACGCCAAAGGCCAGAAGGTGAGAACCACTCTCTGGCGCCACGCGCAGGCCGGTAACTGGAAGGGCGTTTGCGAACGGCTGACGGACTTTGTGAACTCTGGCGGCAAGCGCCTGCAGGGGCTGGTCAACCGCAGGGAAGAATTCAAAGCGTGGTGCTTATCCGACCCGGCACTGAAGGGGGCGAAATGAAAGCGATAGCCATTCTTGCCATCGTGATGTTTGTCCTGCTGATTGCCGCAGTCAGTGGATTTGCCTGGCAAAGCCATAAGCGTGAACGGGCAGAGCAATCATTGAACAGCACCCGGGAAGAACTAAAACAAACCGGCGATGTACTGGCCGAGGTCAGGGCGCTGCGCCGGGACGTCAGCCAGGTAGAGGCCGGGCTAAAAGCACTCAGTCAGCAACGAAACGCAACAGGAGAACACCGACGTGAAAACATCAAAACCGCACTGGCCGGTAACGACTGCGCCGTTGCTCCTGTGCCTGTTGCTGGCGCTGACAGCCTGTACCAGCGAGCCGAAGAAGTCAGCGCCGCAGATTATTCAGGAACCTTTACCGGAAAGCCTGACGGCAAAAACTGACGTTCCGCCACCACCGGTCAGGCCGATGACGTGGGGCGGGCTTGCTGTCTGGACAGATTCATTACTTGACGCGCTGGATACCTGCAACGCCGACAAGGCGGGCATTCGTGAACTGGAACTGCGGCGTATCGCCAGGGGGATAAAGTGAAAAAAGCTGAACTGCTGCGCGCCGCGCTGATTGCCGGCAATGCCTGGTGCAAAGCCAACCCGGAACAAATCACGGTCTGGGTGGAAAAAGGTCATATCCAGATCGAAGCGACCGGCGAAGCGTCGTTCATGTACCACTACACCATTCAGGTGCTGGCGATGGATTTTCCCGGCCAGATTGACGATCTCATGCTGCCGTTGCTGGCGTGGGTGTGGCAGCAACAGCCGGATCTGCTGCTGAATCCCGACAATAACCGCAAAGTGGAATTTGACGCCGATATCGTCAATGACGACGTCGCCGACATTCTGTTTAAGGTGCCGGTCTGGGAGCGCGCGATAGTGGAAATCGTGGACGGAAAACCCGTAGCGAGGCATCTGGCCGAGTCGCGCCCCCGTTTCAATGGTGGCGAGTGGGAGACGGTATTCGATCCGGAGTCCGGGGGATCGCTGGCATGAGCAATGATGATGCGCTGTTCAGTCAGCTTGACGCAGTATTTGCGACCATTCTGTCGGGCATGTCTCAGTCCGGGCGCCAGCGTACCGCCCGCAGTATCGGTACCACGCTGCGCCGGAGTCAGAGCCAGCGCATCGGCAGGCAGGAAGCGCCGGATGGCTCAAAGTTTCCGGCGCGTCGTCGCCGCGTATTGCGCTCACAGGCCGGGATCGGCTTTGTCTGGCAAGGGGAAAGCCGTCGTCTGCGTAACTGGCGGGCCGTTCGTGGCCGTCGCGGTCGCATGCTGACCGGCTTTGATGAGGGGCGGGGCGCAGTTCGCTCGTTTTATCGCGAAGACATTGAGCGGTACCTCGATATCAACTTTAACGAGACGCGCCGCAATACCACGAAATCCGATCCGATGTTCCGGCGATTACGCACCGCGCGTTTTCTGAAAACCCGCGCCACTGCTGACGGTGCAGAGGTGGGTTATTCCGGTGTGGCTGCGCGTATCGCCCGCGTCCATCAGCTTGGATTGCGCGACAAAATCAATGACAGCGGCGCAATGGCAACGTATCCCCGCCGCGAGCTGCTGGGCCTGAACAAAGCCGAACGCATGGCGATAGCCCGCCAAGTGATTGACTCGCTGGGGGTGCGCTGATGGGGATTGCCGAGCTGCTTCGCCTGCTGGAGAACATCGTGCGCACCGGCACGGTGACGGAAATCGACGAGGAAAAATGGCGCGTGCGGGTGCAGAGTGGCGGGCTTGATTCCAACTGGCTGCGCTGGACAGCGCAGCGCGCCGGTGCGTTTAAGGTCTGGGTGCCGCCGTCCGTCGGCGAGCAGGTCTGGTTCCTGTGCCTGGGCGGCAATACCGACGTTGCCTTTATCGGCGGGAGTCTGTACAGCGCCGACAACCCGGCTCCAGGAGCGTCGCGTAACGAGATGGTGGTGACGGCGCCGGACGGGGCGACGTTTCGCTACGACGCTGAGGCGGGCGCATTGCAGGTGAAGGGTATTAAATCCGCCGTGGTTGAGGCATCAGTCAAAATCACTCTGGATACCCCGGAGGTGGAGTGCACCAACCTGCTGACCACCAAAAATCTGAACGTCACCGGAGGCGGTGAGATGAGCGGCGATATCACCCACGCCGGTGGGGCGTTTATGTCCAACGGCGTGCAGGTGGATAACCACAATCATGGCGCTGTTGAGCGCGGAGGTAGCTGGACGGAGGGGACGCGATGACAGAGCGCTATCGCGGCATGAATGCCGCAGGCACCGGCACACTGACCGACGAAGATCATGTGTGGCAGTCGGTTAACGATATTCTGCTGACGCCGGTTGGAAGTCGCCTGATGCGCCGCAATTACGGTTCGCTGTGCCCTGACCTTATCGACAGTCCGCAAAATGACGTCACCCGCCTGCAACTGATGAGCGCTGCTGTGATAGCGCTGTCGGCATGGGAGCCGCGCATTGTGCTCGACGTCATCAATGTGACGTACTCCGCCAGCGGTACAGTGACCGCCGAACTCTCCGGCATGCTGACTGAAACCATGGAAAAAAGCACCCGCGCGGTGACGCTGAGGAGTGGTACCGATGCCGACGATTGATCTTTCACAACTCCCATCTCCGACCATTATCGAGGAGCTGGACTTCGAGACCATCCTCATTGAGGTAAAAGCGGCGATGGTGGCGGCCTTTCCGGCAGACATGCAAGTTGCTGTTGCGGCTGCGATAGCGCTGGAGTCAGAACCGATGAATATCATCGCTCAGGCGATGACATACCGCGAACTACTGCTGCGCCAGCGTATCAATGAAGGGGCGGCGGCCTGCATGCTGAGCCATGCGACCGGCGACGATCTGGATAATATTGCTGCCAATCTGGACACAGAACGCCTGGTGATCACCGCAGCAACCGACACCACTGATGCGGTAACGGAAGGTGACGAAAACCTGCGTCTGCGCGCGCAGGCGGCCTTTGAAGGAATGAGCGTCGCCGGGCCATCGGCGGCGTATGAGTATTTTGCCCGCAGCGCCAGCGGGAAAGTTGCCGCTGTACGCGCAACCAGTCCCGCCCCAGCGGAAGTGGTGATAGCCATCCTCTCCAGTGATGGAGATGGTACCGCGTCAGACGAACTGATCGCGACGGTGCAGGCGGCGGTAAATGACGAAGACGCGCGCCCTCTGGGCGATCGCGTAACGGTGCAGAGCGCGGAAATTATTGAATACACGATTGATGCAACGCTCTACCTGTATCCGGGGCCGGAGTCGGAACCCATTATTAACGCTGCAATCGCTTCACTGAAGATGTTCCTCGCTGATGCCGATAAAAAGATTGGTCGCGATGTTGTGCGCTCTGCGATATCGGCATCGCTGCACGTCCAGGGCGTACAGCGCGTGGTGATTAATTCCCCCGAAAGCGATCTGCAGATCGATAACACCCAGGTCGCGCGCAATACCGGATACAGCGTGGAAAACGGCGGCACGGATGAGTAACTCTCTGCTGCCGCCGTCATCCCGTGACTGGCTTCGATATACCGAGGCGGGAGCGGCGAGACTGTCAGCAATCACGGTCGCCCTGCATACGCTGTGGACACCGACAGCCTGTCCGGTGGATTTGCTGCCCTATCTGGCCTGGGCGTTGTCGGTAGACCGGTGGGATAAAGACTGGCCGGCAGAACGTAAGATTGCCGCCATTCAGCGATCGTACTGGCTGCACCGCCGTAAGGGTACGCGAGCCGCTGTCAGGCGCGTTGTTGAAGATATGGGTTTTTCGGCGACGTTTGCCGAGTGGTTCGACACTGGCGACGAGCCGGGAACATTTCGGCTTGAGGTCGACATTAATGAAGTCGGACTGACAGTAAAAACGCTGGCCGAGTTAAACCGGTTAATTAATGACGCCAAACCGGTAAGCAGACATCCGGCGCAACTCAATATCGTAACGAAAACGCAGGGAGATATCTGGGTCGGCTCAACACTGTGCAGCGGCGACATTATCAGCGTCTATCCGGCCGATTTCGAGCCTGAAGAGAACATTACTTATAACGGCGTGATTTTTCACGACGGTAATTTTAATTACAGGTAAAACCATGACCAGACTGCCAGAATCCTCATTGTGGGAAGAAGAGATTGAGCTTATTTCCAGAAGCGAGCGCGTTTCTGGAGGGCTGGACGGCGTTGCTAACAGGCCATTAAAAAGCCTGGCAAACCGCACACGATATCTTAAAGAAAAATCAGAAGCGTCAGACGGGCTTATTGCTGAAAAAGTCAGCGCGGTAAAAACCTTCGCTGAAGGGGCTACGCTGGGATCGCCGCGTGATGAAATTCTGTTCGGCACATACCGCCTTGTGTGGACGGGGGTATTTCCAAAAACGGTACTCGCAAACAGTACGCCACAAGGCACAGGGGGAATTGGTGCCGGAGGCTGGGCTTACACATCCGATGCCGTTATTCGCCGTGATCTCAGTTCAGCTGATGTGGGTGTGGCTTATGTTGATTATGTTCATCTCGCTAACGGGCCTGTGGTCACGATGGAGTACTTCATCGCGACAAACTTAACGCCGAATGATGCTTATGCAACGATGAATGATGCGTTTGCCGCCGCCTGCGCATCGGGCAAGACAGTATTGCTGCGCTCGGATGTGACCTATCAGGTTTCACGGAATGATTTTCCCGTAGCCAGAGGAACCAACCTGATAGCCACTGGCGGGAGTTACGCGACCATTGAGGTGCTCAGCCCGTTCGGTGACTACGGTCTGTTTGATATGAGCACGGAAAATGGTCTGGATGGCGGACGATACAATATTTTTTACGGTCTGAAATTTCGCTACCCGAATCAGGTCAGAGTTATCGATGGCACAGTGATAGTCAAGCCTGTGGAATATCCGCCTGTGTTTCACGGTGGTGCATTTGAATCCCGGTTTATCAATCTGGATATGGGGAATGCTTATATGGCGTTCCGTCTCGGCGGGGCCATGAACGGCAGAGATTTAGGGACGGCCTCCCGTGTGGTTATTGACAATATTATCGGTGCGCCCATTTATCGCGGTCTCAGCCTTGAACAGGTGCGTGATGTGCCTGTGATTCAAAATATCCGCTGGAATTACAACTATCTGGATGGTGTGACGTCGCCCTATGCGTACGATGATACGCTTAAGCAGTGGATGCATGATAATTCCTGGCCTTACCAGTTTGGCCGTATCGACTGGGCAACCATAAAAAACCTTTTTTCTTACGGGTACTTGCGTGGAATTACAACCCTGTCCTCTCGCTACACAGGGTCGGCAGACAGGCTTAAGTTTATCGGGTGTCACTTTGACCACACGGTATTTCCTCTATACCTGCAAAATTTCTCAAGCAGAATAGATTTCTCGCTGTGCCATTTTGTTGGCGACAAGGATTCAAATTTTTCGCGTATTGCCCCCAATGTCTGTTATATCAATAATGTCGGTGATAGCAGTGCAATAGTTGGCTTCGACACATGCACGTTTTACAACTTTACCTCCACTGTGTTACGAACAGGTGGAACCAGAATTGAATTACGTGGTGGCAGTATTTCCAAATTCGGTTTTGATTCACAGGCTGACAGGGTTCGAAATGGCATAGAGCTGCTTTCCCCGACGACGATTAAAATCGTTGGAACCCGTATTGACGCCTCTTCCGGAACGCATACTCGCTGCGTGTTTGATGGTGAGCAGGGGAATTCAACGCTGTATATCGGTGATGGTTCAGAACTGATTGGGGCAACCTATGAATGCTATCGCTGGAATGGTGGTGTCACAGGAGGTAATAAAGAACACATCTCACGTGAAGCCGTCATCGAAGGTGCAACAACGGCGGTTAACGCTCGCGGTGTTCATTCGTTTTACCAGCAGAAATACGTTTACCCCAGCACATCCATGCCAACTACCGGCTCATTCAAGGCCGGTGATGAAGTTACCAATATGTTTAAGCAAATACAGGGCGTAGCCGGTTCCCGTTACGTGATTACGGGCTGGTTGCGCGTAACCACGGGCAGTTCACACGTCCTGAACGTTGACTGGGTCGCGCAGAAGGTTCCAACAGGGGATTAAAATGAGCATCACCGTTAAGCAGACAATAGTGCAACAGATATCAGCGCCGTCGCTGGGCATTGTTATTTCTGAGTCAGAAATCTCAGTCAATATTACCTATACAGCAAAATCAGTCATGTTTCTTTCCGGGAATATGGCGACAGTGGAGTTTGAAACCTCCGTCGAGGGAGGTTTACAGACGGGGAGTAGGGTTATTGACTGCGCCTATTCCGGCAACGGAAATCCACTGGATGAAGCTGAGGCCGGACTAAAGGCGAAGATAGAAGCGCTGGAAGCCGCCAGAGACACTGCCGCCAGTGAGGCCGCTGAAAATGAAAAAATCATCAGCGAACAAATGGCGCTCGCTGAGGAAATGGCTAAAGCGACTGAAGAAGCGTTGCAGGAAAAATAACCCCCACCCTGGAATTGATTATTATGAGCAAAATATTTAAATCGCTGATAACGGCTGCGGGCCGGGAGAAAATCGCCGCCGCGATAGTTAACGGGGAAAAGGTTATATTCTCTCAAATGTCTGTTGGTGATGGTGGAGGGCATGCCACAACTCCCGGCGATGAGCAGACCTCACTGATTAACGAGCTTTTCCGAACTCAGCTGAACAGCCTCAAGTTATCTGAGACTGAGAGCATCATCGTTGCGGAAATGATTATTCCGCCGGAGGTAGGCGGATTCACAATCAGAGAAGCGGCGCTGTTTGATGACGCAGGCGAGTGCATGGCGGTTGCGAATGTCCCGGAAACCTACAAGCCCGCACTGGCAGAAGGTTCAGGTCGCTTTACCATACTTCGCATCTGGCTGGCAGTAAGCAGTACCGAGGCCATTGAGCTTGTTGCCGATCCCGGCATTGTACTGGCAACGGCTGAAGATATTATTAATGTCCGCAACGACGTTAAAGACTATACCGATGAGCAGCTGGGCGAACACGCCAAATCAAGAGACCACCCTGACGCCACTCTGACGGAAAAGGGGTTTACTCAACTCAGTAATAGCATCAACAGTGAAGACCAGACAAAAGCGGCTACACCGCTGGCCATAAAGCTGGCGATTGAAAATGCCATTCGTGAGGCATGGGAGCTGGATAACCCTGTCGGCACAGTGAAGTTTTACGCGCAGAACGTTGACCCCAATGAACGCTACCCCTGGACAGAGTGGAAGTATACCGGGGATAAAAAAACGATCCGCGTGGGCAGTGCCAGCGGCGCTGATGTGGGAACAACAGGTGGCAGCGATACCGTCAGCATACAGAGGGCGAACCTTCCGGCAGTGCAAATCAACGTCAGCGGTGAAATCAGTGACCATCCGGCGCAGACGCTGACCACAAAACCTGCCGGTAAACACAAGCATGGCGGTGTGGCCAGTCGGGAAAATCCCTGGGAAATCGGCGGCGATATCAGCCAGCGATTCAACCCCGCTAATCTGGGTGAAACTGACGAAGTGGACGATCACGACCATGAAATAGACATCCCGGAGCAACAGCATGAATTCAGCGGTAAAACGGACAAGCTGGGAAGTGGTACAGCCATCAGCGTCGTTGAGTCACATATTTTGCTGATGTGCTGGGCGCGGGTGGCGTAGCATCGAGCACTGCCAGAAATAATCGTGCTGCAGTAAGGTCAGAAATGGCGATGTTTGCCGGTATAACAAAGCCCCTCGATGAGGGGCTTTTTGCTGGTTAAAACAGACTGCTGAGGGAGTTTGAAACGGAGTTAACGGCTTTGGTTGCGCTGGTTTTGAGATCATCCAGAACATCACTGACCGAGGACGTCTGTAGCTTCTCGCGAAAATCTGCATCCGCGCGACTCAGGCTGATCGTGAACTCAATCTTTTTGGGGTTGCCGTAGCGATCAAACTCCGTCTTTCCCCGCTCCAGCCGCGTCATGACGTACATTCCGTAAATCTGCCCGTCACCTTCAATCAGCGGCCAGGGGCGACCTGCAAAGCCAATTGTCTCCAGCGCCGACAGCGACCACCGCCCGCCGGTGATTTCCGGGTATAGCACACCGTCAAGGGTGATCGTATCGTCACCCGGCCCGATATACTGCCAGGCCGCCGACTGATTAACCCGGTCATTTTTAACGTGTCGCCACTCCTGCGAGTGCCGAAGCTGCTGATACGGGACAGTGCGCAGCGTAAAAACAAACATCCCGAATACCATCATCATAGTGATAATCCTCTTTATTCCCGATCGCGGTATGAACCACGGTTAGCTTTGCGGGTGCTGGCCATCGCATCACGCACAGCGTTGCGAACCATTTTTTCAAGCTCCTGATCCGAGCGTTTGCCGACGTCGTTAAAGACCAGCTGGAAGAACGGCGCAGCACCCGACGAGGCAGCAACCGGCGCAGATGTTGCCCCCTGTGTCGCCGTCGGCACCGACAGAACGCCGCCGGCCGCAGCCGCAGACACGCGAGGCACAGGCTGCGGAATAACCCGCGCCTCCTGATAGGCACCACGCAGCGCCAGCGCACGCGGCAGGTTTTTAAAGACAATATCGCCGGGGCCGATTTTCTTCGTATTGTTGGCCGTCGCCTTCGTGTTATCTGCGATGCTGTTCAGGCGCCGGAGCGTGCCGTTATCGCCAGTAATAACCGGCGGCTTAGCCCCGCCAGTGCCGGATACGGTAGCCTGACCAAGGGGGAGCTGATGCCCGGCCAGCGCCGTCGCTGATGCTTCAAGCGCTTGCTGAGCTTTGTCTGCCTGCTGCCTGGCCCTTTCGATCCCGTCAGGAATAAGATCCAGTTTTTCAAGCAGCCAGCTGACGCCATTCATTAACTGTTGAAGCGGCCACAGCAGCACACTAAGCGCCGTCCCCATCACTCGCCCGAAGGTCTCCCCGGCAGAGGCGCATTTATCCAGCGTCTCTTTGCTGGTCTGCATCGGGGTTAACAGATTTTTGAACCACTCCCAGACGGCCTTAATTCCGCTACCCAGCGCGGAGAAGACGGGCGCCAGCGAAGAAAAGGCGCTCCTGAGAGGTGTCAGCGCCTGCCACGTGCCAGAAAAGAACCCGGAGAAAAACGCCTTGATAGGTTCCCAATACCGCCAGATGAGCAACCCAGCAGCAACAAACGCCGCACCAATTAGCCCGATTGGACTAAGCAGGAAGGATAGCGCCCCACCCAGAACGGATACCGCACCGGTGATCATTCCCCAGAGCGCAGGGAGGCCGGTCAGTCTGAGCATCAGCATGCCAAGATTTTTACCAAGAGAAGTCAACGCAGCACCGGGCGCCAGAAACGCACCTAACAACCCTGCACGGATAGCAGGAAGTATTGCTGAGATCCTCCCGAAACCGGATGCGATACCCGATGTAACGACAGGCCAGCCGCGTATGCTTGCCATCACCGGGCCAGCGGCAGTACCCAGAGTGCGGAATGCGGCAACGGTGCCGAGAATGCCGCGACCACCGGTCAGCACCATGAAGCCGAGCTGCAACTTCGCCAGCGGCCCAATCAGAATACCGACGGCAAGCGATAGAGCACCAATAGTGACCGTCAGCGCTAGGGCGCCACCACCAACAAGCAAGAGCGTCTGCGCAAGCTGGGGATTAGCCTTAACCAAGACCGTTATGCGAGAAATCGTTTCATCAAGCCATTGCACCAAACTGCGCAACGGGCCATTAGCGGTATCGGAGATTTGGATCTGTAGCCCCTCCCAGGCGCTACTGAGGTTAGAGATATCCCCCCCTAGGTTATCTGACATTTTTTTAGCTGTAGCCGCAGATTCTCCCATGGCCTTTTTCAGTTCAGCGGTAAACTTCTGAAGATCACCACTGCCTGCCGATTTGACTAGCGTTTGCAATCCAACTATGGCCTCCTTGCCAGCGATATCATTAAAGAAACCAATACGATCCGTATCGCCATATTTTTTTGTCGTTTTGTACAAGTCGCCAAGAACTTGCACAATAGGTCGCATCTTTCCGTGACTATCTGCGACGCTTACTCCTAGTTCCTTAAGCGCCTTCGATGCCGCTCCAGTTGGTGCAGTAAGTTGGATGAGTGATGCTTTCATCGCAGTACCAGCATCACTACCACGGATACCGTTATTTGCTAAAATGCCCGCCATAGCCGCCGTTTCTTCGAGGCCAATATTTAGACTGGCGGCGACGGGGCCGGTGTACTTCATTGTATCGCCAAGCTCTCGCAGGTTGGTGCTCGAGCGAGTAAACGTGCCAGTGAGTACATCACCCACACGCCCCATATCTCCCGCCTGCAGTCCGAACTGTCTCAGCACACTCGCGCCAATATCAGCTGTTTCACCAAGAGAGATATCTCCACTTAAAGCCCCGCCAGCAATTGCCGTATCAAGAACACCAGGCAATGCAGCCCTAATAGCTTCGGGCGTAAAACCAGCCATCGCCAAAAATGCCTGACCTTGCGCAGCATCACTGCTTGAAAAAGCCGTTTCGGCACCTAATTTTTTGGCCTGTTCTCGCAGATCGGTAAACCGACTATCGCCCTTGTCCATGCGGGTCAGCGCCATTACCCGCGACATGTCCGTATCGAAGCCTACAGCAGGAGACAGAAACCTGCCGCTTGCGTAACCAGCTACTGTTGAGCCAGCAATTGCCATGGTGCCGCCGCCGCGAAGTCTCGTGCCGGTTTCCTTTGCCTTTTCATAGCTTGCCTGCGCGCGCGTGACCGCCGCCAGGCGTTGCCGTTCGCGCTCAAGAGACAGTGCGTACTGCTCGGTTCGCCGGATAGCAGATTGCACTGCGCCACTACCGGCGGTGAGGTTAACGCCGTGCTGGCGCACCGCCTGTCCGGCTGCACGTAGTTGGGTAGTCTGCTTGTTGTAGGTGTCCGTCAGCCGCGAGAGCTTGTTGCGCAGCGTTTCAAGCCGCGCTGTCTGCGCTTCGGTAAGCTGCCCACCTTCGCGCTGCTTCTGGTTGAGGCCATCAAACGCGCGCTGGGTATTCCTGAGCTTCAGGGCTGTGTCGTTAGCCTGAGAGCGCAGCCTGTCGAAAGACGATGCGCTTTTTTCCAGATCTTTAATGGAAGACTGTGTTTTTTTGAGGGAGTCGGAAAGGCCGCCAATAGCTTTACTGGCGGCACTGACCGGGCGGGTGAGTTTATCAATGGCACTGAACGCAACGCGAATACTAAGATCCATCGTCGTCATCCTCCTGTTCATGGTTGCCGCTTCTGATGGCCGCCTTCTCGCGCCAGGCCATCAGCTCGCGCAGCTCCATGCCGTACATCTCGGAGGGCGGCCAGTGAAAAATAACTGCAATGTCGGCGATCAGATCGTCAACGTCAGAAAATACCGCCTCTCTTATTCGCTCTCCATCTCCGCCGCGTTCGGTACGGACGGCGCCGGTTTCGTCAAAAAAGGCGTAATCTCTTCGCAGATGGCGGTAAAGTCACCGGTTGCCATAGCGCCAACATCAGCGGTGGTCAGTGATGGTGTGGTGACGCGAGTCAGCAGCGTAGAGACCGCATCGAAATCGAAGTTCAGCACATCAACCAGACGCAGGCCGCGCAGGGATCCGGCCTGTTTGATATTGTCGTTGATGGTGATAGTAGTAATTTCCTGATCGCCGCGCTTAATCGGCTTACTGAGAATAATGGACATAACAGTTTCTCCGGGCGGCACACTGGCCGCCTTAAAGGTGAGTAAAAAGGGTTATCAGCTGCCGAGGCCCAGCGCCGACATAATGCGATCCGGGTAAAGATTTTCCCCGTTGCGCTTGTAGATAAAGTTCAGCAGGTCGATTTCCAGCAATGGCTTATCGTCCACCGACAGCTTGTAGTAGGTGTTTTTGATGGCGTAGGTGTGGTTGGTGTCATCACCCTGCTTGGCATCACCCGGATCGATTTCGGTGATACGCCCACGCATCTCAACTTCCAGCAGAGAGCTGGTACCGCCGCTGTAAATCTCGCCGACAAAGCGCAGGCGCATTTCGTCGATATCACCGCCGTATTTCAGAATTAGCTCTTCGACCACACCACCAACAACCATTGACGCATCGAGCGCCCCGGAATCCAGACCCAGATCGACAGCCACCGAGCCGACCATACCGCCGCCCTGGTAATCTTCGGTCTTACGGGTCACTTTCGGTAGCGTCACGCTGGGGACTTTGCCGATATGGTTCACGCCGTCCACAAAGACGGTGAACAGCCGGAGTTTTTTCGGAATAGCCACTATTCACCTCCCAGCGATGCAAAAGCGGATTCGTAATACTGATCGGTGAATGTCTGGATCATCGTCAGATCTTCCAGCGGTGGCACCGGGCTGTAGTTGTAGCGAACGATAGCTTTACCCTGGCGAATGCCTGTCACCGGGTTATCAACGACGTCATACCAGCAGGCCGCACCAATCAGCTTGCCTGCCGTGACCAGCGCCTGAAGTTTGGCGTTAATCCCGCTCACCACGTCTTTCACGTTCGCAGGGGTTAGCGGGGTATCCACGGTGGTAAACTGCGCTTCTGCAATACTGTCTGCCAGGATCTGCGCGGTTCGCGTATACACCTCGAAAATGAATTCTTCAGTATCGGTGGTGCGGTTGCCCCAGAAGCGGAAGCCGTCGCGCTTAATCAGCGTGGTGATCTCGTTTGCGTTCAGCTCGTTGGCGTCGGAGTCTTCTGCTTGCAACGCCCAGAACACGTCCTTCGCAATCCCCAGCACATTTTTCACCGGCACGTTAGACAGTGATTTATGCCAGCCCTGCTCGTTATCGATAAGCGCCCGCAGACCCAGCGCATAAGCCACGGCAGGGAATTCTTCATTCACACCGGTCAGCGGGTTATAGGCGATGAAGTTCGGCCAGATCAGCATGCCTTCGCGTTCTGCAAACGTCTCGCGGTAGGTTTTCGCTTCCGCAATGGTGTCGCAGCCGTCGCAGTAGCTGTATGAGAAAGCCCGCAACTGCTTCGCGATTACCCGCAGTTGCGCGGTCACTTCGGCGGTGTCGTACTCCGGAATGCCGAGAATGCGCGGGCGATAGCCGGTTTTCTGCTCCGCCGTCAGAAAGGCAAACATACCCGTGTAGCTGCCGTCCGCCTGCGTGCCGCCGATAATCAGCTGCGACTGCGTTGGCTTGCCTTCGCCGGCCTCAGCTTCGGCAACGCGCACTACGATCACGCGGGTGCTGACCTGGTCGGAAATAGCTTTCAGCGATTTGTAGAGCGAACCGGTTTTACCTGCTTTGCCGAGTACGCTGATAACCCGCGTCACAAGCACCGGGGTGTTAAGTGGGAAGGTGGCGGGGTCGGCGTCTTCAGCTACCGCGACCAGACCAATGACCGTTGAATCAATGTCATTGATCGCAGTCTGGAGGTCGGTATTTTCCTTGACGCGCGCCCCGTGGAAAAAGTTGTCGGTCATACTCTACCGCCATCATGTTGAGTGAGTTCGCGGTCATCTTCGCCGGGATAGCGGGCGCTGTCGTGCATTCAGGGTTGTGACCATTCCGCCACAACAAAAAGCCATCGCCAGTATCGCGCGCGCATGAAACCATCAGCGGCGGAGGTAGATACATGACACTGACGACAGACACTATCGACAAAGCAAAAGCGTTACTGGATGAGGGGGCGCAGCGATTCCAGGACTATCAGTCTGAGCTGTCGCGCGTTCCTGCCTTTAGCATCCTGATGGGCGGCAGAGCATTGACGCAGCTGGATCCGCGCATTATTTCGCTGGAGTTGACGGACAATCGCGGTTTTGAAGCCGACGAGCTGACTATTGCTATCGACGACAGCGACGGATTGATCGAGCTGCCGTCGCGTGGTGCTGAGCTATCAGTATCGCTAGGGTGGCAGGGCGAACCACTGGTTTACAAAGGGGTTTACACTGTTGACGAGGTCGCGCATTCAGGGCCGCCGGACAGACTGGAGATCACCGCCCGCAGTGCGGATTTTCGGGACGAGTTCAACGTCAAGCGCGAGGTGTCCTGGCACGACGTGACGGTCGAGCGCATCGTGTCAGCCATCGCCAGGCGTTACAAACTGACGCCGGTGATTTCCGAGCAGCTGATGAGCGCCGAGATTGACCACGCCGACCAGACCCAGGAAAGCGATATGTCATTTTTGACTAGGATGGCCGACCTGCTGGGAGCTATTGCCACCATCAAAAACGGTAGCCTTCTGTTTATCCTGCCGGGTGGTGGTGTCAGTGCGAACGGCAAAGCCCTGCCGCAGTTTGCGATCACCCGCTCCAGTGGTGACCGGCATTCGTTCCGCATCGCCGACCGTGACGCTTACACCGGTGTGCAGGCGTACTGGCTGGATCTGGAGTTTGGCAAAAAGAAAAAAGTTACAGTTAAAGCACGAAAGAAAAAAACTGAGAAAAAGCCGCGCAGCAGCGCGAGGGAAGGGGATTATATCGCCGGTGAAGACGGTAACGTTTTTGTGCTGCGGACAACGTACAGCAGCGAGACCGCCGCGCAGCGTGCGGCCGCTGCCAAGTGGCAACAGCTTAAACGCGGTGCCGCCGAGTTCTCCATGACGCTTGCATATGGCCGCGCTGACTTGTACCCGGAAATGCACGGTACGGTATCAGGCTTCAAAACGGATATTAACAATCAGGACTGGATAATCGCGAAGGCCACGCACACGATTGACGACGGAGCATTTAAAACGCAGCTGGAGCTTGAAGCGAAAATACCTGAATGGATTGCAGAAACGGAGTCATAGCAGCCATAATAACGTTGAGTTCAACTCCCGCCCGGGAGGCCATCATGTTCAAGTGTCCTATTTGCGGTGCCGTTGCCAAAACGCGCACCAGTCGCCCATTAAGTAATACCACCGTTCGCCATTATCACCAGTGCCAGAACTTTGAATGCAGCATTACCTTTACCACCCTGAATAGCGTTGAAAAACTGGTCACTAAGCGCAGCCCACGTGAAGCATTGCCGGATGATTTCATTCCGTCCGATGCCTTTCCGGCCTCGCATTACGGCCGAGATCAACTCAATCTCGCCCTTTAAAAGTGGCAGCAAAAATCCAGCCATCACCCGCCATCACCTGATATCACCATAAGCAAACGCCTTATAAGTCATAACGTTATGATTTATAAGGCGCGTCTGTAGTTTTTAAAATCCCTCGGCGTTCGCGCTGTGCGGGTTCAAGTCCCGCTCCGGGTACCATTGGGATAAAGCAGAATAATCAAAGCAATAAGCAGTGTCGTGAAACCACCTACGGGTGGTTTTTTTGTTTTTGTATTTCCATAACCTCGCTTTTGAACCTCAGCCCCACCTCATTAATTTTTGTCATAGGACAAAACCCGCATCTGTTGTTACTCTGCGTCGGCAATCTATCATTATCTCAATAAGTGGGGATGAAATGTTTACTGGCCTCTGCGCTTTTCCTCTGACTCCGTTACATCAGCATGGCGTTGATGAAACCGCTTTTGCCCGGATTGTCACTCGCCTCGCCGAATCTGCCGTCGATGCTCTCGGCGTGCTCGGTTCCACGGGAAGCTATGCCTGGCTCAGCCGCGAGCAGAGAATGCAGGTTATCCGACAGGCCAAATCGCATGCCGGAGCGGTGCCGCTTATGGCAGGGATCGGCGCGTTGGGGACCGATCGGGTCCTTCGTCTGGCAGAGGATGCGCAGCGGGCTGGCGCCAATGCGCTGCTCCTGCCGGCAATCGCCTATCAGCCCCTGACGGAAGAGGAGATTTTGGCTTTTTACCAGACCATCACCCGCGAAGTCTCCGTGCCCGTCTGCGTTTACGATAACCCTGTGACCACGCATGTGACGACCTCGGATACGCTTAAAGGCGCGATCGCTGCGCTGCCGGGTATCGCCTCAATTAAAATACCGGGCCCCGCTAAAAATGACGTCGCACGGCGCGTTCAGAGCCTGCGGCGGCAGCTACCGGCTGAGGTGACGATCGGGATTAGCGGAGACGCCTGCGCGGCCGATGGCCTGAACGCCGGCTGCGAAGTCTGGTATTCGGTGTGCGGCGGCCTGTTCCCGCACGTCGCCAAAGAGCTGACGGCGGCCGCGACGCGGGGGGAGGCTCAGCGGGTGGAGGCAATAAGCGCCAGGCTGGAGCCGCTGTGGACGCTCTACAGGAAGTATGGCGGAAGCCTGCGGGTCACTGCCGCAGCGGCGACGATCCTCGGTCTGTGCGGTGAGGATTGTTTGCCGCGCCCCCTGCTACCGCTTTCGCCGGATGCCTTTCGTGAGATTGCTGAGACGCTGCGCAGCCTGAACCTTGAGTAGCCGGGTGGTTTTCTCTCGCTATTTCCGCTACTGTAAGCGCCATTTTTTACGACGATGAGCCTGTTTATGAAAACTGGACCCCTGAACGAAAGCGAAGTTGAATGGCTGGACGATATCCTGTCGAAATACGCTGTAGAAGGCACCATCATGGACGTTGCCGAGCTTGATGGGCTGCTGACGGCCATTCTCTCCGGGCCGACGGAGATTGAACCCGCGCAGTGGCTGCTTGCTATCTGGGGCGGAGCGGATAACGTGCCGCGCTGGGCCAACGATCGCGAGCGGGATCGTTTTGTGAACCTGACGCTGCAGCAAATGAGCGATATCGCCGAGCGCTTGAGCGATTATCCCGAACAGTTCGAACCGATGTTCGGCAGCCGCGAAGAGGAAGGGCAGGAGCTCACGATTGTTGAAGAGTGGTGCTTCGGCTATATGCGCGGAGTGGGGCTGAGCGACTGGTCCGCGTTGCCGGCTGAGCTGCAGGCGGAGCTGGACGTGATTGCCCTGCACGGTACCGAGGAGCGATTTGAGGCGCTTGATGAATTATCCGCGGAAGAGTTTGTCGCCAGCGTTGAGCGAATTCGTCCTGCCGCCCTGGCGCTTTATAACTACTGGACTGAGCACGCGCAGCCGGCGGAAGTTCAGCAGCCCATCCGGAATGAGGCGAAGGTGGGGCGCAACGATCCTTGCCCGTGCGGCAGCGGTAAGAAATATAAGCAGTGCTGTTTAGCCAAATAAAAGAAGGGGCCAATATGGCCCCTTCTTTTTACCCTACCGCGGGCAGCAAGCCTGCGACAATCGCAAACTGGATCGCGACGATGCCGATCCCGCAGAGCAGGACGAGCCACAGCGCCGCTGAGCCTCCCGCGACCCGCCATGCTGCATCAGGATGCTGTTTGCGGCTCTTCATGACCAGCAGCGCAGGCAGCATGAGCGCCAGCACGGCCAGCGCGACGCCCGCATAGCCTAACGCCATCACGAAGCCACGCGGATAAAATAGCGCGAACGCCAGCGGGGGCAAAAAGGTAATCAGGCCGCTCTGTATCCGTCCACCGGCGCTGTTCTGGCGTTGAAACAGATCGGCCAGATAGTCGAATAACCCAAGCGCCACGCCGAGAAATGACGTCGCCAGCGCCAGATCGGCAAACAGATGCACCGCCAGCTCAACGTGCGCTGAGGCGACCACTTCGCGGATAGCTTCCAGCAGCCCGTTAAGCCCGGCATTTTTTGCCAGCAGCGCGGTAAAGACGGGAGAGTCAATGCTGCCGAGCGTCACCAGCTGCCAGAAAATATAGGCGACCAGGGGAATAAAGCTCCCGATGACAAATACCCGACGCAGCTTGCGAATATCCCCGCCCAGATAGCTCACAATACTGGGTATGCTGCCGTGAAAACCAAACGAAGTAAAAATCACCGGAATCGCTGACAGAGCCAGTCCCTGCTGTAGCGGCAGCGTCAGTAAATTTACCTGGTGAATATGCGGCAGCAGCAGAGCCAGCATAATGGCGAGAAAGATAATTTTTGCGCTGAACAGAAAGCGGTTAAAAAGATCGACCAGCGAGGTTCCGATACACACTACCGTCCCGCCGATCCCGGTAAAAATCAGGACGCCTGCCGCAGGAGGCAGTCGCCAGTCCAGCCACTGGTTGAGGCTGGAGGCCAGCAGCTCGCCGGCGCCGCTAATATAGGCGGCGGTGAGAGCGTACAGCAGAAACAGCATGCAAAACCCGGTAGCCCACTGCCCGTAGCGGCCGAGATAGCGCGCGGCCAGCGACCCCAGTCCCATATCAGCCGGCACGTGCTGATACACTTCCAGCAGCAATAAGGCGGTATAACACATCAGCGCCCACAGCGTTATCAGCAAACCAAACGTTACGCCGAAACCCACGCCCGCCGAGGCCAGCGGCATCGCTAACATCCCTGCGCCGATTGTGGTGCCAGCAACGATTAAAATACTACCCAGAGTGCGGTTCTTCACGCTTTTCTCTATCTATCACGGAATACACAATTAATTATGCCGCGCAGAGTATGTGAAATCAGTGAGTTCGTCAAATGAGGGTTACAGGGAGTGTAATGATAACTTTACGATGCCAGGGGTTTGCGCGAAAGCTGCGCTGGCGCAAGAATCCGCCGTCCTGGCTGGTTTATTCTTCGGCCTTTACGGGAGGGGTTATGCCATCGATTCATGGTCACGAAGTGCTGCAAATGATGATTTCATCAGGCGAGTCTTACACTGTTGCTACGCTGGAAGCGGCGATTATCGACCGTTTTGGGAAAGAGGTTCGATTCCATACCTGCTCGGCGGAAAATCTGAGCGCGGCGGAGCTGGTGGCGTTTTTGCAGAAAAAAGGCAAATTTATTGCCGCTGAGGAAGGATTTAATACGCACGAAAGTAAAATTTGCCGCCATTAATACTCATACGGCAGCGAACGCCGGGCGTCGCTGCCGTAATGATTAATTTTGTGTGTCGAGCGTTGCCAGCTCTTTATCAATAAAGTACAGGCCTTCACCGCTTTTACCGGCAAGGGTCAATTTATCAATAACGGATTTAAACAGTTTCTCTTCTTCGTGCTGCTCAGCAACGTACCACTGCAGGAAATTAAATGTTGGATAATCCTGGCTGGTCATTGCCGCATGGGCCAGTTCGTTAATTTTCTGCGTAATCAGCTGTTCATGTTCGTAGGTGACGCGAAATAGCTCATCCAGGGACGCATATTCGGCGAAAGGTGAGGCGATAGCCGTGATGCAGGGCAGGCTGCCGGTATCGGTCAGATAGTCGAACAGGCGCTGCATATGGGTCATTTCTTCCTGCGCGTGGCGACGCAGAAACGCGGCGGCGCCTTCAAAACTGTGGTAGCTGCACCAGGCGCTCATTTGCTGATAAAGCAGAGAGGAATAAAGTTCGAGATTCATCTGCGCATTCAGCTTGTCGATCATTTCAGTTTTTAGCATCAGGCTGCTCCGGGAAAATAGAATTAAGGATTATTGTGCGCTCACTATAATTTGTTATTAATTTATTTGCAAAAAGTAAATTAATAAAATCATTTATTAATAATGCAAATGGGAATAACACGCATTGGCGATTTAAAAATAATGAGAATGGTTTTAATTTAATATTCCATGCGAAAAATCGTTGAGCCTAACTTAGCGGTGAAAATAGTCCCGCCCGATGGCCGCGGCGGGATTAGCCTGACGCGGGTAAGGGTGGGGGGATGCCGTACCAGCCGGGGGCGGAAGTCAAAAGTGTGAGGCGATATGCAATTTATAAAACAACTTTTCATAAAATTTGAAAGTATGTTCGTAAGGTAGTATTGTTCATAGCAACGCTAACGAACTATCGCGGGAGTGCCCGCAGAGCATTCAGGAGAGTAAAGCATGAAAATCGCACTGATGATGGAAAACAGCCAGGCGAACAAAAACGCCATCATCCTCAATGAGTTAAACGCCGTTGCTGAAGAAAAAGGCTTCCCGGTTTACAACGTCGGTATGAGCGATGAAAACGATCATCATCTGACCTATATTCATCTGGGGATCATGGCCAGTATCCTGCTGAATTCGAAAGCGGTGGACTTTGTGGTGACCGGCTGCGGTACCGGGCAGGGCGCGCTGATGTCGCTGAATATTCACCCTGGCGTGGTATGCGGCTACTGTATCGACCCTGCTGATGCCTTCCTGTTTGCGCAGATCAACAACGGTAACGCGCTTTCTCTGCCGTTTGCGAAGGGTTTTGGCTGGGGCGCAGAGCTGAACGTACGCTTTATCTTTGAAAAAGCTTTTACCGGCCGCAACGGCGAAGGTTATCCGCCGGAGCGTAAAGAGCCTCAGGTGCGTAACGCCGGGATCCTGAACGCGGTTAAAGCGGCCGTGGTTAAGGAAAACTATCTGGATACGCTGCGCGCGATCGATCCGGAGCTGGTGAAAACCGCCGTTTCTGGCCCTCGTTTCCAGCAGTGCTTCTTTGAGAACTGCCAGGATAAAGAGATCGAAGCGTTTGTGCGCCAGATCGTCGGTTAATATCCCGTCATGATGAGATGCTAAAGGCCAGCGCTGCTGGCCTTTTCTTTGGCTACTTCTTTTTGTTCGATACGCTGCTACCCGCCTCTTTGGCCAGATGCAGGCTATCAATCATGCCGACCAGGCAAATCACCGCGATAAAAATAAACGACAGGCGGAAGCTGATGCCCGGCAGGTGAGAAAGCGTAAACCATTCGCTGAACGTTTCCCCAAGACGAATACCTATCGCGCCGAGCGTGATGCCCAGCCCCACGGCCAGCTGTGACGCGGTGCTGAACAGGGTATTGGCGTAGCTCATTTGCGCGGAAGGCACATCGGCAAACGCGAGCGTGCTGATGCCGGTAAACTGGATAGAGCGGAAGACCCCGCCAAGATAGAGAATCACAAAGATCAGCCAAACCGGCGTTTGCGGCGTTAAAAAAGCGCAGGCCAGCAGCGACAAAACGTTTAATGCGCCGTTAATCAGCAGCAGGCGGCGAAAGCCCAGCCAGCGGATCAGCGGCGTTGTGAGGGGCTTGATGGTTAAGTTGCCGACGAACACGGCCAGCACCAGCAGCCCCGAGTGGAAGGGGTCCATACCAAATCCGACCTGGAAAAGCAGCGGCAGCAGAAACGGCACGGCGCTAATGGAGGCGCGGAACAGGGAACCGCCGTACATGGTGACCCGGAAGGTGGGGATCTTGAGCGCATCAAGGCGCACCATCGGCCACCTGGTGCGGCGGAAGTGCCGCAGCGCGAAGAGCATGCAGCCCAGGCCCAACGCCAGCAGCGCCAGCGTCTGCCAGCCCAGAGGCTGGCGATCGCCGAGCAGCTCCATGGCGGCGACCAGGCTAACCATCGCCACCGAGGTGGCAACAAAGCCGGAAAGGTCGAAGGGGCGCTGCTCATCTTCGCGAATATTCGGAATGATACGCAGCGACAGGGCGATAGCGATAAGCCCGAGCGGCACGTTAATAAAGAAGATCCAGTGCCAGCTGGCGTAGCGGGTGATAAATCCGCCCAGCGGTGGGCCAATAATGGGCGCGACCAGCGCCGGCCAGGTCAGGGTGGCAATCGCCTTAATCAACTGGTGCTTCGGTGTGGTACGTAGTACCGCCAGCCGGCCAACGGGCACCATCAGCGCGCCGCCTATCCCCTGCAGAATACGCATCGCGACGAACACATCGACGTTGGTCGATAGCCCGCAAAATACCGACGCCAGGGTAAAAATCGCCAGCGCGAGAGTAAAGATTTTCCGCGCGCCAAAACGATCGGCGATCCAGCCGCTAGCCGGTATCAGAACCGCAAGGGTAATAAGATAAGCGCTAATCCCGATATTGAGGTCGACCGCTGTCACGCCAAAATCTTTCGCCATGTCGGGCAGGGCGGTGGCTATCACCGTGCCGTCGAGAAACTCCATAAAAAAGGCGCCAGCCACCAGTAGCGCAGGTGCTGAAAAAGAACGGTCGTCCCTGGAGGAGGTGTGTGTACTCATTATTGTGTCGCTGCCATAGCAAAGAGAGCGCAGATTGGTCCGGAGCGTTCGGCTCTTCACTATCCGGTTCTGCTCATTTTGTTTAAAAATTAAATTATTTTGGTAAAAAATAGGTGATTTAGCGCACGTTCAGGTTGATTTTTGTGATGTAAGTCATATTATAACCATCAGGGCATTAACACCTGCATAACAAAAATGGAGTCAACCATGAAACTGCGCAAAATCCTGAAGAGCATGTTCGAAAACTACTGCAAAACCTTCAAAGACGTACCGCCTGGCGCTATGTTCTGATAAAAAAACCTGCTGCGGCAGGTTTTTTTATATCCCGGGATTTAGGGTACTATTACGCTCCTGAAAAAAGGAGTGAAAAATGTCTCAACATCTTACCGAGCATGACGAACTGGTCTCTGACGTGGTTGCCTGCCAGTTAGTTATCAAACAGATCCTTGACGTCATCGACGTCATCGCCCCCGTCGAGGTGCGCGAAAAAATGACCACCCAGCTGAAAGCCATCGATTTTGCCAGCCACCCGGCATCGGCTGACCCGGTGACCCTGCGGGCGGTACAAAAGGCCATCGCGCTGATTGAACTGAAATTTACCCCGCAGGAAGAAGCGCACTAGCGGCGTCAGCCCCGCCATCATTGTGATAGCGGGGCGTTATCACCTGTTAGTGGGAGACGGCGGTTTGAACGGCGCCTTCCTGCGTATCTTTAAACAGCCTGCTGTTGCCCCAGCACTCTTCGTACCGGTGGCCAACTAAATCTTCAACGACAAGGCGAACGTCCGGTGCGATATCGGCGATCTTACCGCCTGCTTTAATACGCGCGACTTCCTGCAGCACTACCAGATGCGCCTTGCGATCGAGTTTCATCTGCTTACTGAACACAATGGCTGCCAGCGCCAGCAGAATCACACCCGCACAAAACACCACCGCAATCGCGGTGACCGCGCTCTCTGGCTGCGTATGTGCTTTCGACTGAAAGCCGTAGAAGCTGAGGATCGCCCCCATGGAAAAGACGATAATCGAGCGCAAAATTTTACCGGAGAAAGTCATGGCTCCCGCATAGATCCCTTCGCGGCGACGGCCGGTATAGATTTCATCGACATCCGCCAAAAAGGTGTAAACGGTCCAGGGAATATAGTACACGCCGCCGGTGCCCAGGCCGAAGAGTACGGTAATGCCAAACATCAGGACGGTGGCCAGATGCGCCGGCAGATGGAAGAACCACAGCGAGGTGTAGAGCAGAACGGCAAAGATAACCACGCCCAGCGCCAGAATATACGGCTTACTGAAACCTTTCTTCACGCACAGGCCGATAAACAGGGCCGTTGATACCAGCTGCAGGATGGAGTTCAGACTGTTAAGCCCGGCCACCATCGCCGGATCGTGCTGCAGCACGAATATAACAAAGTAGGTGAAGATCGAGGCAAAAAGCCACTCGGCGCCGAAGCCGCAGAGATACATGCCCAGGTGTTTACGGAATACGCGCAGGTAAAACGTTGAGCGCATATCTTTCGCCAGCATGAGCAGAGTATTGAACAGTCCCTTTTTCTCTCCCTTGCTTATCTCCTCTTCGCGGGGACGCTCCCAGCTGCAGTACCACAGGCAGGAGATGGCCACGACAAGAATGACGCCGTAGGTCAGCCCGGTGAGAAAAAACGGGGTGGCGGATTCTTTACCATAAAGCAGGATGAACTGCCCGGGGATAAATGCCGCGAGAAAGTTGGCCAGTTTGCCGAAAATCGCTTTATAACCGGTAAGCTTTGAACGCAGTGAGAAATCGTCGGTCATTTCGGTCGCCAATGTTTCATAGGGGACCATAATCGAGGTATAAATGATTTCAAAGACGACGTAGGTGCACAGGTAGTACCAAAAGCCGAGGCCTTCTACCCACAGCAGCGGGTAGAACATCATCAGCGGAATGCCAATCAACAAAAAGAAACGGCGACGACCAAAGCGTTTACCCAGCCGCGTTTTGCCAAAGTTATCGGTGAGATAGCCCATCAGCGGGTTACTAATTGCGTCGATAATGCTGGCGACGGAAAAAATAAAGGAGGCTTCGATCAGCGTCAGCCCACAGAAGGTTGTATAAAAATAGAGCAGCCATGCGCCGCTGATCGCCAGTGCGCCGCTTCCCAGTAAATTCCCGCCGCCGTAGGCTAACTGATGGCGTAACAAAATCGGTCTTCCCTGCAGCCCCTGTGGGGCTGAAGCCGTATATCTTGCCATTAAAGTAAACTCCGTGTTTTAAATTTTTGAAACAGTGTTTTTATATTCTCAACCCGTAGTTTTAAACGTGATCCAGATCACCAATACCCTGCTAATTCCTCCGGCGGAGCAGGAATGAGATCTGGTTAAAAGTTTTTAATGCTTTTCTGGAATAAAAACGGCGCCGAAGCGCCGAAAAAGAAGGGGGACAGGGAACCTGTGATTAAAGAGAGCGCTGGCCCGAACAGGCGAGTTCTGATGATTTATCGCCGGCGAGCATCCGCCGGCATGGCGTTATACGCGCTGTTGACTGACCAGATCCAGCAGGTGGCTATCGGTTTGTTGTACGCTGGTTCCGGCATTTTTCGCATGACGGATTTCTTCAAGAATGGTCTCCAGCAGCATGCCATCCTGATCCTGCTCTTCAGCAAGCAGCGTCAGAAAACGCAGGGTTGATTCATCGCTTTGCGCCTTCGCCTCTTCCGCCAGGCTGGAAAGTATCGTGCTGCGCTGCTGATAAACTTCGACGGTTTTGCTAAAGAGATCTTCCAGGGACGAACATTCAGTGCCGTAGGTTCCTTCTGCTTTCACAACGGGCCAGGCGCCTGATTTTTTCATAAAATCAAAGACCCGCATCATCTGCGTGATACTGGCTTGCGCTCGGTTACGGAGAAAAGTGGCGGTACCGTTCAACCGTTGCTGAGTACACCATTCGCTCAAATGCAGATACAAATTTGAGGTATAGAACTCAAGATTCATCTGGTTATTCAGCTTTTGAACCATTCCTGGTACGGCCATACAAATATCCTTATTCACTTTGGAGGGGGCGGCGTCATATCTTGACGCATCTACATCAGGGTCGCCTTAGAAATTACGGTGCACAGAGAGAGTCCTGAGTAATAGTATTCAGGATTTCTGTACAGCCGTTTGAATTAAATTTCTTATCTCAATAAATATAGAATAGCGCCATATTTGAATTAAGAAAACTCTCAATGAGTGATATTTACATTTCGTTACAACATCCGTATTTATCTTGAAAAGTGGGGCTTTTGTAAGAATAAAGTCTGATGTTTAACGATCGCATATAATCTTATTTTGCTGATTTTAAATGTTTTTATTTCCGCGCCTCATTAATTGATAGTAGTTCTAATGATTTTGTTGAAATTGTGTTTTAAAAATAATGATTAATAATTCTATTTTGTGTTAGCCTGCGAGTGAGAAAATGATGAGGTTAATTTAAAAAGATGCTGCTTTTGTAAACACATTATTGCTAACAGGCTATCTGAAGGAGTCGGAAATGAAAAAAGTTGCGGTGCTGCTGGCACCGGGTTTTGAGGAAGGTGAAGCGATTGTGGTGATTGATATTCTTCGCCGCTTACACCTCGATGTCGAACTGCTCTCCTGCGCCGATTCGCGCGCGGTGGTGAGCTATCACGATATCCCCATGGTGGCGGACAGCACGCTAACAGAGCGCGCCGGGATACTGTACGACGCGGTGGTTCTGCCCGGCGGCCCGCAGGGAAGCGTCAATCTTGCCGCCAGCCGGGACGTCGTGGCGTTTATTTCGGCCCACGATACCGCGGGAAAGCTGATCTGTCCGATCTGTTCGGCGGCGGCGAGAGTGCTCGGCGGCAACGGGCTGCTCAAGGGGCGACGCTACGTCTGTTCGGGAGAGTTATGGCAGCACGTCACGGACGGAGAGTACGTGGACCAGGCGGTAGTGGAGGACGGTAATTTGATTAGCGGTAAAGGCCTGGGACACGTTTTTGACTTTTCGTTTACCGTAGCCGCCCGTTTATTGGGGGATGAGGCGCCCGTTCGCAATCATGCGGAGCACATTTATTGTCGCTGGTAATCTCTACAGGGATAACTCTGCTGATGATATAGAGAATATTGCTACGGCCTGCGCTAATTGTCTGACAATTAGCGCTTTTTTTATGTCATTTTTCGCTGTTTATATGCACGCAATTACTGTAATTCCGCGATGTGATTGGGCTCTCGTATGGAGAAATAATTTCCGGTTAATACTATTTAAACAACGGCACTCAGCGTTGAGATTTTTCTAATGCCTTGTTTTTTGTCCGATTAAAAATTTAAGACTTATTATTCCCTACATAAAAGCGAATTAAAGCTGGAGTTTACCATGCACAAATTTACTAAAGCGCTGGCGGCAATCGGTCTTGCCGCGGTTATGTCACAATCAGCTATGGCTGAGACGCTTAAGCTGGGTTTTCTGGTGAAACAGCCTGAAGAGCCATGGTTTCAAACCGAGTGGAAATTTGCCGATAAGGCCGGTAAAGATTTAGGTTTCGATGTCATTAAAATTGCTGTGCCCGACGGCGAGAAAACCCTGAACGCGATAGATAGCCTGGCGGCCAGCGGAGCCAAAGGCTTCGTCATTTGCACCCCGGATCCGAAGCTCGGGGCGGCCATTGTCGCCAAAGCGCGCGGCTATGATATGAAAGTGATTACCGTTGATGACCAGTTCGTCAACGCCAAAGGCAAACCGATGGACAGCGTACCGCTGGTGATGATGGCGGCCAGCGAAATCGGCGCGCGCCAGGGGCAGGAGCTCTATAAAGAGATGCAGAAACGCGGTTGGGACGTGAAGGATACCGCGGTTATGGCCATTACTTCCGACGAGCTGGATACCGCCCGCCGCCGCACTACCGGCTCAATGGACGCTCTGAAAGCCGCCGGTTTCCCGGAGCAACAAATCTATCGCGTGCCAACCAAATCTAACGACATCCCCGGCGCGTTTGACGCCGGTAACTCCATGCTGGTTCAACATCCTGATGTTAAGCACTGGCTGATCGTCGGCATGAACGACAACACCGTGCTGGGCGGCGTGCGCGCCACCGAAGGCCAGGGCTTTAAAGCGCCTGACGTTATCGGGATCGGTATCAACGGCGTCGATGCGGTGAACGAACTTTCTAAAGCGCAGGCCACCGGTTTCTATGGCTCTTTACTGCCAAGCCCGGATATTCACGGCTATAAAACCAGCGAAATGCTTTACAACTGGGTGACAAAAGACGTTGAACCGCCGAAATTCACCGCGGTAACCGACGTGGTGCTGATTACCCGCGACAACTTTAAAGAAGAGCTGGCGAAAAAAGGGCTGTAAGGCCAGTTGACCGGGCCTCTTGCCTTGGCGCGAGAGGCTCTGTACAGAAAAGCGGAGTCGTTATGCAACAGTCTACCCCTTATCTCTCATTCCACGGCATCACCATGACATTCCCGGGCGTTAAAGCGCTGTCCGATATTAGCTTTGGCTGCTATGCCGGACAGGTGCACGCCCTGATGGGAGAAAACGGCGCCGGGAAATCTACGCTGCTGAAAATTCTCAGCGGCAACTACATACCGACCGCCGGCAGCCTGCAAATCCGCGGCCAGCAGATGACGTTTACCCACACCACCGAAGCGCTGAACGCCGGGGTGGCCATTATCTATCAGGAGCTGCATCTGATCCCGGAAATGACCGTGGCGGAAAATATCTACCTCGGGCAGCTGCCGCATAAAGGCGGGATTGTTAACCGGTCGCTGCTGAATTATGAAGCCGGCCTGCAGCTGAAGCATCTGGGGCTGGATATCGATCCGGAAACGCCGCTCAAGTATCTCTCTATCGGCCAGTGGCAGATGGTGGAGATCGCCAAGGCGCTGGCGCGTAACGCAAAAATTATCGCCTTTGATGAGCCGACCAGCTCCCTGTCTGCGCGGGAAATCGAAAACCTGTTTCGGGTTATCCGCGAGCTGCGCCAGGAAGGACGGGTCATTATTTACGTTTCCCACCGCATGGAAGAGATCTTTGCGTTAAGCGACGCGATTACGGTGTTCAAAGATGGTCGCTACGTGCGCACCTTCGACAATATGCAAGAGGTTAACCACGACGCGCTGGTACAGGCGATGGTGGGGCGCGAGCTGGGCGATATCTACGGCTGGCAGCCGCGTGAATATGGCAAAGAGCGTTTGCGTCTTGAACAGGTGAAGGCGCCAGGCGTGCGGCAGCCCGTCAGCCTTTCGGTGCGCAGTGGAGAAATCGTCGGCTTGTTTGGGCTGGTTGGCGCCGGGCGCAGCGAGCTCATGAAAGGCTTATTCGGCGGCAGCAGAATAACCGGCGGCCAGGTTTATATCGACGGGGAGGCCATTGATATTCGCAAGCCGGCTCAGGCGATTCAGGCCGGGATGATGCTCTGCCCGGAAGACCGCAAAGCGGAGGGGATTATTCCGGTCCACTCGGTGCGCGACAACATCAATATCAGCGCTCGCCGCAAGCATATTCTCGCCGGCTGCGTTATCAACAACGCCTGGGAAGCGCAGAACGCCGACCAGCATATCAAATCGCTGAATATCAAAACGCCCGGCGCCGAGCAGCTGATTATGAACCTCTCCGGCGGCAATCAGCAGAAGGCGATCCTCGGCCGCTGGCTGTCGGAAGAGATGAAAGTCATCCTGCTTGACGAGCCAACGCGCGGTATTGACGTGGGCGCTAAACATGAAATCTACAACGTTATCTACGCATTAGCGGCATCGGGCGTCGCGGTGGTCTTTGCCTCCAGCGATTTACCGGAAGTTCTCGGCGTTGCCGATCGCATTGTTGTGATGCGCGAGGGTGAGATCGCCGGAGAGCTGCTGCATGAACATGCGAATGAACAGCAGGCATTGAGCCTTGCCATGCCAAAAGTGAGCCAGGCGGTCGCCTGAGTAAGGAGTCTATGATGTCATCAGTTACCACTTCAGGTACTACCCGGTCGGCTTTTAGCTTCTCCCGCATTTGGGATCAGTTCGGCATGCTGGTTGTTTTCGCGGTGCTGTTTATTGGCTGCGTGATTTTTGTGCCTAATTTTGCCTCGTTTATTAATATGAAAGGCCTGGGGCTGGCTATTTCCATGTCCGGAATGGTGGCCTGCGGAATGCTGTTTTGCCTGGCATCGGGGGATTTCGATCTGTCGGTCGCCTCGGTTATCGCCTGTGCCGGTGTGACCACGGCGGTGGTGATTAACCTGACAGAGAGCATGTGGGTGGGGATCGGCGCCGGTCTGCTGCTCGGTGCGCTGAGCGGCCTGGTCAATGGTTTTGTGATTGCCCGCCTGAAGATTAACGCCCTGATCACCACCCTGGCCACCATGCAGATCGTCCGCGGTCTGGCCTATATCATCTCTGACGGTAAAGCGGTTGGGATTGAAGACGAGCGTTTCTTTACCCTCGGCTACGCCAACTGGTTTGGCCTGCCAGCGCCTATCTGGCTGACCGTTGCCTGCCTGATTGTCTTCGGCCTGTTGTTGAATAAAACCACCTTTGGCCGCAATACCCTGGCGATTGGCGGTAACGAAGAAGCGGCGCGTCTGGCGGGCGTGCCGGTAGTGCGGACCAAGATCATCATTTTCGTCCTTTCCGGCCTGGTTTCCGCGGCGGCAGGCATTATCCTGGCTTCACGAATGACCAGCGGACAGCCGATGACCTCGATTGGCTATGAGCTGATTGTCATCTCGGCCTGCGTGCTGGGGGGCGTATCGCTGAAAGGCGGGATCGGTAAGATCTCCTACGTGGTGGCCGGGATCCTGATCCTGGGAACGGTAGAGAATGCGATGAACCTGCTCAATATCTCGCCATTCTCGCAGTATGTCGTACGCGGCGTGATTTTACTGGCGGCGGTGATCTTCGACCGCTACAAACAGAAAGCGAAACGAGCCGTTTGATTCGTCCAACTTTTCAGTTTAATCCTAATCCATTGCCAGCGCTCGTTGCGCTGGCAATGACTATCAAAAATGGCGAGGCTGGTCACACTGTCTATACTTACATGGCTACAATTATTTAACACCCAGCATGTTGCTGGCCATGATAAGGAGGAAACAGGGTGGCTGACCAGATTTATGTACCGCCTGCGTTAACCGGAAACTGCGCTTTTTTCTTTGACCTCGACGGTACCCTTGCCGGTATCAAACCCCATCCCGATCAGGTGGTCATTCCTGCCGATGTTTTGCAGTCGCTGCGCCAGCTCGTGCAGCAGCACAACGGCGCGGTGGCATTGATTTCAGGGCGCTCAATGGTTGAGCTGGATGAGCTTACCCGTCCTTACCGGCTGCCGCTTGCCGGTGTCCACGGGGCTGAACGCCGTGATATCAATGGTAAAACGCATATTGTCTCTTTACCGGATTCTCTCCAGAAGGCGCTCTCTGCGGAACTGACCGCGGCGCTGGATGACTTGCCGGGATGCGAACTGGAAAGTAAGGGGATGGCCTTTGCTCTGCACTACCGACAGGCGCCGGAGCATCAGCACGCGGTGCTCGCGCTGGCGCAGGCCGTCGTGCAGCGCCATCCCATTCTGGCATTACAGCCGGGTAAGTGCGTGGTGGAGATCAAACCGCGCGGAGTGAATAAAGGTGAAGCGATAGCCGCTTTTATGCAGGAAGCTCCATTCAGCGGGCGCAGGCCGGTGTTTGTCGGTGATGACTTAACCGATGAAGCGGGTTTTAGCGTCGTCAATCAACTGAGTGGCGTATCGGTCAAAGTGGGCGGCGGTGAGACCCAGGCGCACTGGCGCCTGCCGGATGTCGCCGCTGTTCATCTTTGGATTAGTAACATCGCGAATCATGGGCAACAACCAGATGCGCTAACCGACAGGAGAGATGGCTATGAGTCGCTTAGTCGTAGTATCTAATCGTATTGCCCCGCCGGATGACAAAAAGGCCAGCGCCGGTGGCCTTGCCGTGGGGATTATGGGGGCATTAAAAGCAGCCGGAGGACTGTGGTTCGGCTGGAGTGGGGAAATCGGTGACGACCAGCAGCCGTTAAAAAAAGTGAAGCAGGGGAATATCACCTGGGCTTCCTTTAACCTTAGCGAGCAGGATCACGACGAATATTACAACCGCTTTTCCAATGCCGTTTTATGGCCCGCCTTCCACTATCGTCTCGATCTGGTTGATTTTCAGCGTGAAGCCTGGGAAGGCTATCAGCGCGTCAACGCAACGCTGGCGGATAAACTGCTGCCGCTGATCGAACCTGACGATATCGTCTGGATCCACGATTACCACCTGCTGCCGCTGGCCAGCGAACTGCGCCAGCGCGGGGTCAATAATCGCATCGGCTTCTTTTTACATATTCCGTTCCCGACGCCGGAAGTCTTTAACGCGCTCCCGCCGCACGCGGAGCTGCTTGAACAGCTGTGCGATTACGATTTACTGGGTTTCCAGACCGAGAGCGATCGCCTTGCGTTTCTCGATTGCGTATCGATGCAGACTCGCCTGACGACGCGCGACGGCAAAAAGCATGTGGCCTGGGGGAAACCTTTCCACACCGAAGTCTATCCGATCGGTATCGATCCGGAAGAGATTGCGCGGAGCGCAAAAGGGCCGCTGCCGCCGAAGCTGGCGCAGCTGAAGAGCGAACTGAAAAGCGTGCAGAATATCTTTTCCGTTGAGCGGCTGGACTATTCCAAGGGGCTGCCGGAGCGTTTTCTGGCCTACGAGGCGCTGCTGGAGAACTATCCGCAGCATCACGGCAAGATTCGCTATACCCAGATCGCGCCGACGTCGCGCGGCGATGTTCAGGCCTACCAGGATATTCGTCATCAGCTTGAAACCGCGGCCGGCCGCATTAATGGCCGATATGGCCAGCTGGGCTGGACGCCGCTTTATTACCTGAACCAGCACTTTGAACGCAAGCTGCTGATGAAAATCTTCCGCTACTCGGACGTCGGTCTGGTTACGCCGCTGCGCGATGGGATGAATCTGGTGGCGAAAGAGTATGTGGCCGCGCAGGACCCGCAAAATCCGGGCGTGCTGGTGCTGTCGCAGTTTGCCGGCGCGGCGAACGAGCTGCCGACGGCCTTAATCGTCAATCCTTACGATCGCGACGAGGTCGCGGCTGCGCTGGACCAGGCGTTAACCATGCCGCTGGCCGAGCGTATTGCCCGCCATTCGGCCATGCTGGCGGTGATTAAAGATAACGATATTCATCGCTGGCAGGAGCGGTTTATTGCCGATCTAAAGGAGATTGAGCCAGGAAGTGAGGAGAGCCACTTAGCGCGCAAGGTCGCGACCTTCCCCAAGCTCGCCTGAGACGATCGCGGTTAGCGCTTTCGGCGCTAACCTTTTTCCAGACACACCAGCAGCACGTCAACGCCGCTGCTGCCCACGATATCTTTCGCCGAACAGGTGGCGCGAGAAAACAGGCTCTGGTTGTGGTTGCCGCAAATCACCAGGTCAACGCGGTGCCGCTGGCAAAAATCCTTCACATGGTGGGCAATCCCGCCGCTGGCGATAGTCATTTTCTCTATCGGGTAGTCGGCGTGGCGGGCGAGCTCGGCCAGAAAGCCGCGCGTCTCCTCCTGCATCACTTCGCGTAAATTTTCCATCATTGGCGCCGCAAACTGGTTATACAGCTCCGGGTCCGTTGCCAGGGTAATCAGGCTGACCTTCGCATTGACCGGACGGGCGATGGAGACGGCTTTCTGAATGAGGACCCGGCTTTCCGGGGTTGGCGCCACGGCGACCAGCAGATGTGAGTAGGGCATCAAGCCTCCTTGAGATACGCGAAACAACCCTTTTCTATTGTCTTTACTCCCATTCCTTAGCTTTCGCAAGGTTTATCCGCAGCGAAATAACGCGCCCAGATTTCACTCCGCCGCGCGCCATTTTGGTGGTCACTTCGCAACTTTTGGTCCGATCTTTTGTATTAAAAGAAACGCTGTTTTATAAATCAGTGAGGCGCGTTCATCGACTCTTTGTGTTTTTGCCATTGAACGCTTTTGGCTGGCAAAAATGAAAAGGTAACGCCGTTCCCATGTTCTTAATGTAGCCATGTATCAACCCCCTTTTGGCTGAATGGGCCAAAACGCGGTTCGGAGTTCTCTAAAAAAAGACACAGGATTTACGGCGATGAAAACACGTAAAATCGGTTTGGTTAACTACCTTGCCTATGGATCGGGCGATTTCCTTGGTGCGGGAACGACCGCACTCACAGCAGCATGGCTGCTCTACTTCTACACCACCTTTTGCGGTCTTTCCCCTATCGAGGCGACGCTTATTTTTGCCACCGCCAGGGTTCTGGATGCGGTAATCAGTCCGCTGATGGGCTTTCTGACGGATAACTTTGGCTCAACCTGGCTGGGGAAACGTTTTGGCAGGCGTAAGTTCTTCATCCTGCTCGGCATCCCCTGCGTGTTTAGCTACTCCATCATGTGGGTAGGGGATATGGGGTTCTGGTACTACCTGCTGACCTATCTTCTTTTTGATATTGTTTACACCATGATTCTGGTGCCGTATGAAACGCTGGTACCGGAAATGACCGATGATTTTAAACAGAAAACCAAATTCTCCGGCGCGCGTATTTCTATGGCGCAGATGTCGGCGATTCTGGCTTCCTTCCTGCCGGGCGTTCTGCTGACTATCTTTGGTAAGGACAACGCCGTTTCTTTCTTTTATGCCAGCCTGGTGTTCTCGGTGCTGTGCGCCATGATGTTGACCTTCGTCTGGTTCTTTACCTGGGAACGCCCGCGTGAAGAGTGGACGGAGGCCGCGCTGCGCGCCGAAGAGGAGAAACAGAACCTGAGCCTGTCGCAGAGTCTTAACCGCCTGTTCATTGAGTTAAGTTCGACCCTGCGCATTAAAATTTTCCGGCAGCATCTGGGGATGTATCTGGGCGGCTATATCGCCCAGGATGTCTTTAATGCGGTCTTTACCTACTATGTGGTGTTTGTCCTGATGCAGGAAGCCTCAATGGCTTCTAACCTGCTCGGAACCATGGCGATCTTCCAGTTTATTGCGGTTATCGCCATGATCCCGCTGTGTATTCGCTTCGGGCCGGCGCCATCGTACCGCATGGTGGTGGTGCTGTTCGGCCTGAGTTCGCTCTCTTACGCGGTGCTGTACTACGCTGGCCTCAGCGATGTCTATTCGCTGCTGCTGCTGATATCCGCAGTGGCGGGCCTGGGCCGCGGCGGCATCAACTACGTTCCGTGGAACACCTACACCTATATTGCCGACGTGGACGAAGTGATCACCGGCCAGCGCCGCGAAGGCATCTTTGCCGGGATCATGACCCTGACGCGTAAAGCTTCCCAGGCCGGAGCGGTGATGCTGGTGGGGATCATCATGCAGATGTCGGGCTTTGTCTCCGGACAGAAAACGCAGCCCTATGAAGTGAGCCATACCATTCTGCTGATCCTCAGCGTGGGCACCTTACTGGTGCTGGCCTGCGGTTTCCTCGTCTCCCTGCGCTTTAAGCTCAATCTGCAAACCCACAGCGTCCTGCGCGCGGAAACGCTGAAAATGCGTGAATCCGGTCGCGCTCAGCCAGAACTGGCCAGCGCCGGGGATCGTGAGGTGGTGGAGATGCTGGCCGGGATGCCGTACGACGCCCTGTGGGGAAACAACAATATTGGTTATCTGAATCGGAATAAACCCGCCGCGCCAGCGCTGAAGCCGCGTTCAGCCATGAATTCGACATATAACAGAGGTTAAGGATATGAAAGTTTGGCCTGTCAAACATAGCCCACTACTGCGCCAGCCGGAGCGTTTTATCGCCCGCAATGAACTGCAGGCGCTGATTCAGAAGGTGACGCACAATCTGGTCAACATTAAGGACGAAAGCGGGCAATTTTTACTGCGGCTGGACGACGGACGCGTTATCGACACCAAAGGGTGGAACGGCTGGGAGTGGACTCACGGCGTCGGCCTGTACGGTATTTATCAGTATTACCAGCAGACCGGCGATACGGCGATGCGCGACATTATTGATGGCTGGTTTGCCGACCGCTTTGCCGAAGGCGCGACCACCAAAAACGTCAACACCATGGCGCCGTTTCTCACCCTGGCTTACCGCTACGAAGAGACGGGCAACCCCGCGTATCTGCCCTGGCTCGATAGCTGGGCGGAGTGGGCGATGAACGAAATGCCCCGCACTGAGTCTGGCGGCATGCAGCACATCACCCTGGCGGAAGAGAATCATCAGCAGATGTGGGACGACACGCTGATGATGACGGTTCTGCCGCTGGCGAAAATCGGCAAGCTGCTTAATCGTCCGCAATACGTAGAGGAGGCGGTATATCAGTTTCTGCTGCACGTGCAGAATCTGATGGACCGTGAGACCGGCCTGTGGTTTCACGGCTGGAGCTACGAGGGGCGGCATAATTTCGCCCACGCTCGCTGGGCGCGCGGCAATAGCTGGCTGACTATCGTTATTCCGGATTTCCTGGAGCTGGTGGATTTACCCGAGAACAGCGCGGTACGGCGTTATCTGGTGCAGGTGCTGAATGCGCAGATTGCGGCGCTGGCCCGCTGTCAGGACGATAGCGGCCTGTGGCATACGCTGCTTGACGATCCTGACTCCTATCTGGAAGCGTCGGCGACCGCCGGTTTTGCTTATGGGATCCTCAAAGCGGTGCGCAAGCGCTACGTGAGCCAGGCGTATGCGGAGGTTGCGGAAAAAGCGATTCGCGGCATCGTGCAGAATATCTCAGCGCAAGGGGAGCTGCTGCAAACGTCGTTCGGTACCGGCATGGGTTCGAATCTGGATTTTTATCGCGACATTCCGCTGACGTCGATGCCGTATGGCCAGGCGATGGCGATCCTGTGCCTGACGGAGTATCTGCGGAAGTATTTCTGAGAAGGTCGGAATTTCCCCGGTGGCGCTTACGCTTACCGGGGATACAATGATGCTGCAGGTCTGATGAGCGTGGCGCCATCAGGCGTTATAAACCAAACCCGGCTTTCGCCGGGTTTGGTTTTACATCCGTTCTACGGTTTCGATACCCAGGGTATCCAGACCCAGCTTCAGCGTTTTCGCCGTCAGCAGCGCCAGCTTCAGGCGGCTGTTGCGCGTCTCTTCGCTTTCGGCGCTCAGGATCGGGCAGTGCTCGTAGAAGCCGGAGAACAGACCCGCCAGATCGTACAGGTAAGAACACATCACGTGCGGCGTGCCTTCACGCGCGACGACCGTCAGGGTTTCTTCAAACTGCAGCAGACGGGCCGCCAGCTGGGCTTCGCGCTCTTCGGTGATGACCACCGGCGCCGCCGCCAGCGCGCTTTCATCGATATCCGCTTTGCGGAACACGGAGAGCACGCGGGTATAGGCATACTGCATATAAGGCGCGGTATTGCCCTCAAAGGCCAGCATGTTGTCCCAGTCAAAGATGTAGTCGGTGGTGCGGTTTTTAGACAAGTCGGCATATTTCACCGCGCCGATCCCGACCGCGTTCGCCAGTTTTTCCAGCTCATCGGCGGGCATCTCCGGGTTTTTCTCCGCCACCAGACGGCGCGCGCGCTCCAGCGCTTCGTCCAGCAGGTCGGCGAGCTTCACGGTACCGCCGGCGCGGGTTTTAAACGGTTTGCCATCTTTGCCGAGCATCATGCCGAACATGTGGTGCTCCAGCGGGACGGAATCCGGCACGTAGCCGGCTTTACGCACGATGGTCCACGCCTGCATCAGGTGCTGGTGCTGGCGAGAGTCGATGTAGTAAAGCACGCGGTCAGCATGCAAATTTTCGTAGCGGTATTTTGCGCAGGCGATATCGGTGGTGGTGTAGAGATAGCCGCCATCCTTCTTCTGGATGATAACGCCCATCGGTTCGCCTTCCTTGTTTTTGTACTCATCAAGGAACACCACGGTCGCGCCTTCGCTTTCTACCGCCAGACCTTTGGCTTTCAGATCGGCAACGATACCCGGCAGCATCGGGTTATAGAGGCTTTCACCCATCACGTCGTCGCGGGTCAGGGTAACGTTGAGGCGGTTATAGGTTAACTGGTTTTGCGACATGGTGATGTCGACCAGCTTGCGCCACATTTCGCGGAAGTACTCGTCGCCGCCCTGCAGCTTAACGACATAGCTGCGCGCGCGCTCGGCGAAGGCTTCATCTTCATCGTAGTGTTTTTTCGCTTCGCGATAGAAACCTTCGAGGTCGGCCAGCGCCATTTCACCGGCGTTTTCCTGCTGCTGTTTTTCCAGGTACGCGATGAGCATGCCGAACTGGGTGCCCCAGTCGCCCACGTGGTTAGCGCGGATCACTTTATGGCCGAGAAACTCCAGCGTACGCACCGCGGCGTCGCCAATAATGGTGGAGCGCAGATGGCCTACGTGCATCTCTTTCGCCACGTTCGGCGCGGAGTAATCGACGACCACCGTCTGCGCCTGCGGCTGAGCCACGCCCAGACGTTCCGATTTCAGCGCGCTGCTGACGTTTTCCGCGAGGAAGGCCGGATCGAGGAAAATATTAATAAAGCCAGGGCCGGCGATCTCTACCTTATTGGCAATCCCGCTCAGATCGAGATGAGACAGTACCTGCTCTGCAAGTTGTCGCGGCGCCATGCCCAGTTTTTTGGCAACGGCCATCACGCCGTTGGCCTGATAGTCGCCGAACTGGACTTTTGCTGACTGGCGGACCTGAGGTTCGCAATCGGCAGACGCGCCTGCCGCGATCAGGGCCTGACTGACTTTTTCTGAGAGAAGAGCCTGAATATTCACCGAAACACCTTACGTTAACACGCCGTCACCCTGATGGGGCGGCGCGGGAATGTGGACAAATTAGGGCAGGAGTATACTGCATTTGCACCCACGCGTCAGCACCGCGCGGAGGTTGCTGAGCCTCGCGCTCAACGAATAACCGTTCGCGGGACGCTGCCGGCGATTGCCGGTTGGTTGGTCGCGGAAAACGCGATAGATTAGCGCTTTTTAGCGAGTACCGAGGCTTACGATGGCGAACTGGCAGCAGATAGATGAACTGAACGATATTTCCGCGGACCTGCCGCGCTTTACCGAGGCGCTGAACGCGCTTGCTCACCGGCTCGGTCTCGATATTACGCCCCATGACGCCGACCATATTTCCCTGCGCTGTCACCAGAACGCTACGGCGGAGCGCTGGCGTCGCGGCTTTGAACAATGCGCTACTCTGCTGTCGGAAAATGTCATTAACGGTCGACCCATCTGCCTGTTCAGGCTGGATGAGCCGGTGGTCGTAGCGCACTGGCGTTTTAGCATCGTTGAACTGCCGTGGCCGGGCGAAAAGCGCTATCCGCATGAAGGCTGGGAGCATATTGAAATCGTTCTGCCGGGCGATCCTGAAACGCTCAATACCCGCGCGCTGGCGCTGCTTTCCGATGAAGGGCTGGGCCAGCCGGGCATTTTTGTGAAGACCAGCGCGCCGAAAGGAGAGCGTGAGCGTTTACCGAATCCGACCCTGGCGGTAACGGATGGCAAAGTGACGATCAAATTTCACCCGTGGTCGATTGAGCAAATTGTCGCCAGCGAACACGCTGAACGATAACAGTGTGAAGCGACGCGGCGTCTGCCGGAAGAAATCGTGACATTCTGTAGTGCCTGCCCTATCGACGGAGAGAAGAATGACCTTACTGGAAGTCTGTTGTTACAGCATGGAGTGCGCGCTGGAGGCCCAGCGCCGGGGCGCCGATCGCATCGAGCTATGCGCCGCGCCGCAGGAGGGAGGGCTGACGCCTTCGCTGGGGGGACTGAAATCGGTGCGTGAAGCGGTGACCATTCCCGTTCATCCGATTATTCGCCCGCGCGGCGGTGATTTTTGCTATACCGCCGGCGAATTTGCCGCGATGCTTGATGATGTGGCCGCGGTGAAGGATCTCGGTTTTCCCGGCATGGTGATCGGCGTTCTGGACGCCGACGGTCGGGTGGATAGGGCGCGAATGAAAAAAATAATGGCGGCGGCGGGAACCCTGGCCGTCACCTTTCATCGGGCCTTTGATATGTGCGCCGACCCGCGCCAGGCCAGCGCTGAGCTGGCTGAACTCGGCGTTCAGCGTATCCTGACTTCGGGCCAGCAGTCTTCAGCCGAAAAAGGAATTTCATTAATCAGGGAACTTATTTCCCAAAGCGATACTCCTATTATTATGGCCGGTGCAGGCGTCCGCGCCGCCAACCTGCCGCTATTTTTGCAGGCAGGGGTAAAAGAGGTGCATACCTCGGCAGGCCAGTGGTTACCGTCCCCGATGCGCTTTCGCAATCCCGGACTGTCGATGTCTACGGATGCCGAAGCAGATGAATACTTACGCTACGCCGTCAATGGCGAAGCGGTAGCGGAAATGAAGAAGATTATTTCCGCACAGAGAGATTAAGACCCTAAATAATTCGAGTTGCGAGAAGGCGGCGACGCAGGGGATCCACAGGAGCTTACTCAAGTAAGTGACTGGGGTGAGCGAGGAAAGCCAACGCACATGCAACTTGAAGTATGACGGGGATAAACCGTTTTTTGCTGCACATCATGTCGCCCAATATGATGATTGCCCGTACCAGGCCCCTGCCCATTAAACAGGGGCCTTTTTTTATCCTGAAAACGCGTTAGCCAGGCTGCTTGTCGGCCCGCTTTTTCGCCGCCAGCGACTGTTCTGTTTCCGGTTTGGTGGCAATAAGCACCGCGCGCAGCGGGGCAGGGTAGCCTTCGCGGGTTTTGCTGCTATCCTGCGGATCGAGGAAGTCGGCCAGAGACTCGGTGGTCATCCACTCGGTGCGGCGCTGCTCTTCGGTGGACGTCACGCACGCGTCGACGATGCGTACATCGATAAATCCGCATTTCTCCAGCCACTGCTTTAGCGCGGCGGCAGAAGGGATAAAGTAGACGTTGCGCATCTGCGCATAGCGATCGCCCGGCACCAGCACGGTATTTTCGTCGCCCTCGACGACCAGCGTCTCCAGCACCAGTTCGCCGCCGGGAACCAGCTGATCTTTGAGCTGCCACAGGTGATCGAGCGGGGAGCGGCGGTGGTACAGCACGCCCATCGAAAAGACGGTATCAAAGGCGTTCAGCGCCGGAAGCTGCTCAATGCCCAGCGGCAGCAGATGCGCGCGCTGATCGTTGCCCAACAGTTTTCGCACCGCTTCAAACTGGCAAAGGAACAGCTGGGTGGGATCGATGCCTACCGCCAGACGAGCCCCGGCGCCAATCATCCGCCACATGTGGTATCCGCTGCCGCAGCCGACATCAAGGATGGTACGTCCGGTGAGGTCGGAAAGGTGCGGCAGTACGCGTTCCCACTTCCAGTCGGAACGCCATTCGGTGTCGATATTCACGCCGTAAAGCGACCAGGGCCCTTTACGCCACGGCATCAGATTCTTCAGCAGGTTTTCAATCCGCAGACGCTGACCGTCGCCCAGCGGCGTTTCGCTCTCCGCGGTGACGCTATGCAGCAGATCCAGTCGGTAGGGCGAAAACTCGGGCAGAAACTCGACGGCCCGCTCCCATTCCCGGTATTTCCCGTGCAGCGCGTCACGCTGCCAGGCCGCCACCTGGGCGGGCAGCGTCTCCAGCCAGTGCGACAGCGGGCTTTTGGCAATTAACTGATAAAAGTTGCTGAAATCAATCATGCCTGGTCCCCGGATTTTACGGCGATTAACGATCCGAAGTTAAAGCACTGGAACCACAGTTCGGCATGTTCGAAACCGGCCTTGCGCAGGCGCGCTTTGTGGGTTTCGACGGAATCGGTGAGCATCACGTTTTCCAGCATGCTGCGCTTTTGGCTGATTTCCAGCTCGCTATAGCCGTTGGCGCGTTTGAAATCATGATGCATGTTGAACAGCAGTTCGCCGACGTTGTCATCTTCGAAGCTGAATTTTTCCGACAGCACCAGCGCGCCGCCCGGATTGAGTCCCTGATAGACCTTATCAAGAATGGCCTGGCGTTCGCCCGGTTCGAGAAACTGGATGGTGAAGTTCAGCACCACCATCGAGGCGTTTTCTATCGTGACGTGGCGAATATCGCCTTCAATCACTTCGACCGGCGTCGGCGCCTTATAGGCATCAATATGGCGACGGCAGCGTTCGACCATGGCCGGCGAATTATCAACGGCGATGATTTTGCAGCCGGCATGCGCAATATTGCGGCGCACGGACAGCGTGGCTGCGCCAAGCGAGCAGCCGAGATCGTAAACCTGGGTATCCGGCTGAACGAAACGTTCCGCCAGCATGCCGATCATAGAAATGATATTGGAATAGCCGGGAACAGAGCGCTGGATCATATCCGGGAAGACTTCAGCAACCCGTTCATCAAAGGTCCAGTCGCCGAGGCTGGCAATCGGCGCGGAAAAAAGCGTATCGCGGTGAGACATAACGTTAAACCCGAAAAATCGAAAACGGCGTATTGTGCGCTAACGGACGGAGAAAACCAACTCCCAGGGCATATACCAGAAGTTCGCCAGCACCATCAGCAACAACGAACACCACGTCGCGCTCATGCCGGAACGACGCCAGCGGTAGAGACGATGATGAAAGCCATAGGAGTGCATCAGGCGCCCGGCGATCAGTAAAATACCGCAGACGTGGACCATCCAGGTCTGCGCGCCGTTCATTTCCATAAACAGCAGCAGAATCAGGCCAATGGGAATATATTCCACCGCGTTTCCGTGCACGCGTATAGCAACCTGCAGTTCGCTAAAACCGCCGTCGCCGTAGCCAACGCGATATTGCGTCCTCAGTCGTACAACGTCCCAGGAAAACTTAATAAGCAATAACGCACCTAAAACCGCATACAGCGCGCTGACCATACTCAAAACTCCCTTTTATCGCTTCCGGTGGCTCAATTGAGGATAGCAGGATATCAGAAAAGAGAGGTTTGCTGCGGAATTGAAGGTGCCACCCCTATTTCCGGTAGGGCGGCGCGCAGATCGCTCCACAGGGTGTCGACCAGTTCCGGCGCCTGGGCGATATCCGGGGTATGGAGGAACAGGTACGGCGTGGTTGTCTGCGCCCATTTTGGCAGCGTGCGTAACCACACGCTAAACAGCTCACGATTTTGCGCCATGTCATCGCTGCCGATAAAACGCACCATCGGATGGTGGGCCGTCACCAGCGCATGGACGGGGACTTTTGGCTTCTTTCTTTGCGCGTCGAGCATCGCCGGGCTGCGGGCGACGGCGCTATGAACCGGACGGCTATCCAGGATGACGCGGTTGACGTTTCGCTGATGCAGCCCGCGATTGAGCTGCTGTTCCGCTTCCTCTTTGGCGAAAAACTCCGGATGCCTTACCTCAACGCCGTAGCTAAATGCGCGCGGCAGGCTGTCGAGGAACTGCCAGAGCGCGGGAAGATCCCGAGGGCCGAACGTGGCCGGCAGCTGCAGCCAGTATTGGCCAATGCGCGATGACAGCGGCGCCAGGCGGGTGAAAAACTCGTGGCTTAAGTCGTCGCAGTTGCGCAGCGATGCCTGGTGCGAAATGGTGGCCGGAAACTTGAAGCAGAAGCGAAAATCATCGTGGGTTTGTTCATACCAGCGGCTGACAATCTCAGCTTTTGGTAAAGCGTACAGGGTCGTGTTGCCCTCCACGCAGTTAAAATGGCGGGCATACTCTTCAAGGCTGGTGATACCCAGGCGCACCCACTTCGGGTGCGCCCATTGGGGAAGCCCAATATAGATCATAACGCGGCAAGTACCTCCTCGGTACTGCGTACGCGGGCAATACGCGGGAAGATGTGCGTCATGCTGCCCTGATGCTGTTCAGCCGTTGCTGCGCTGCAGGCGTCTTCAACGAGAATCAGATTGAAGCCCAGCTCCCAGGCGTTGCGCGCCGTCGATTCGACGCCGATATTGGTTGAGATACCGCACAGGATAATCGTATCGATACCGCGACGGCGAAGCTGCAGCTCCAGGTCGGTGCCGTAAAAGGCTCCCCACTGGCGTTTGGTGACTTCGATGTCGCTCTCCTGTTTTCCCAGCGCCAGCGGATAGGTCCACCAGTTTTCCGGTAGCGTATGGGCGCCTGCCTGGGCATCGACCGGCTGCTTCAGCGCTTCGGCGAAATCCGCCGACCAGCCAACGCGAACCATGACCACCGGGGAACCCTGCTGGCGGCACTTTTTGGCCAGACTCGCGGCGCGCTCAACCACGTCGTCAGCCCGATGCGGGCCGCCGGCAAACGGTAAAATGCCTTCCTGCAGGTCTATAACCACCAGCGCGGTTTTTTTTGCATTGAGTTCTAACATGATATCCCCGTATCTTCTTCTGTTGTCAGGTCGCTACAATACCGTTGCCGATCTCGCCCGAGGGTAACAAATTTTGTTAATTTTTGTGAGTACAAGCAATAAGCGCTCAGCAAAGCAACGCTGCGCGCTGCGCCGGGCTTATCGTGCGCCATAATTTCCAGTATAATAGCCGCCTTTTTTCATTCAGTTGTGACATCAGCTAAAGCTGCGACCTCGTCGCCTGCAAGACAGGCAACAATCCGCCTGCGGCTAAGTTAAGGGATATCTCATGCGTACAGAATATTGCGGGCAGCTTCGTCTGTCCCACGTAGGGCAGCAAGTGACTCTGTGTGGTTGGGTCAACCGTCGTCGTGATCTCGGTAGCCTTATCTTTATCGATATGCGTGACCGCGAAGGCATCGTACAGGTGTTTTTCGATCCGGATCGTGCCGACGCATTGAAGCTGGCCTCTGAACTGCGTAATGAGTTCTGCATCCAGGTCACCGGTACCGTGCGCGCGCGTGACGAAAAAAACATCAATAGCGATATGGCCACCGGTGCCATCGAAGTGCTGGCATCGGATCTGACGATTATCAACCGTGCTGAAGCGCTGCCGCTGGACTCCAACCACGTCAATACCGAAGAAGCGCGTCTGAAATATCGCTACCTGGACCTGCGTCGTCCGGAAATGGCGCAGCGCCTGAAGACCCGTGCGAAAATCACCAGCCTGGTGCGCCGCTTTATGGATGACCACGGTTTCCTCGACATCGAAACGCCGATGCTGACCAAAGCCACGCCGGAAGGCGCGCGCGACTACCTGGTCCCATCCCGCGTGCATAAAGGGAAATTCTACGCGCTGCCGCAGTCTCCACAGCTGTTCAAGCAGCTGCTGATGATGTCCGGTTTTGACCGCTACTATCAGATCGTTAAATGCTTCCGCGACGAAGACCTGCGTGCCGACCGTCAGCCGGAATTTACCCAGATCGATGTGGAAACCTCCTTCATGACCGCCGGGCAGGTGCGCGAAGTCATGGAAGCGCTGGTGCGCAACCTGTGGCAGGAAGTGAAGGGCGTGGATCTGGGCGATTTCCCGATCATGACCTTCGCCGAAGCCGAGCGCCGCTATGGTTCTGACAAACCAGACCTGCGTAACCCGATGGAGCTGGTGGACGTCGCCGATCTGGTGAAAGCGGTGGAATTCGCCGTCTTCGCCGGCCCGGCTAACGACGCCAAAGGGCGCGTTGCCGCGCTGCGCGTACCGGGCGGCGCTGCGCTGACCCGTAAGCAAATCGACGAATACGGTAAGTTTGTCCAGATCTACGGCGCGAAAGGGCTGGCCTATATAAAAGTAACCGAGCGGGCGAAAGGCCTTGAAGGCATCAACAGCCCGGTGGCTAAATTCCTCAACGCCGACATCGTTGAAGCGATCCTTGAGCGCACCGGCGCGCAGGATGGCGATATGATCTTCTTCGGCGCGGATAACAAAAAAGTGGTCGCCGACGCGCTGGGCGCTCTGCGTCTGAAGCTGGGCAAAGACCTGAACCTGACCGACGAAGACAAATGGGCGCCGCTGTGGGTTATCGACTTCCCGATGTTTGAAGACGACGGCGAAGGCGGCCTGACCGCGATGCACCATCCGTTCACCTCGCCGAAAGACATGTCCGCCGCCGAGCTGAAAACCGCGCCGGAAGACGCGGTGGCCAACGCCTACGATATGGTCATCAACGGCTATGAAGTGGGCGGCGGTTCCGTGCGTATTCACAGCGGTGAGATGCAGCAGACCGTGTTCGGCATCCTGGGCATTAACGAGCAGGAGCAGCGCGAGAAGTTTGGCTTCCTGCTGGACGCGCTGAAATACGGTACCCCGCCGCACGCGGGCCTGGCTTTTGGCCTCGACCGTTTGACCATGCTGCTGACCGGTACCGATAATATCCGTGACGTTATCGCCTTCCCGAAAACGACCGCAGCCGCTTGCCTGATGACTGAAGCGCCAAGCTTCGCTAACCCGGCATCGCTGAGCGAACTCGGTATTCAGGTGGTGGCGAAAGAGGCAAAAGAGTCTCTGGAGAATAAGTAAGATGTCATTCAAGCTCCCCGTTTCCGTACTGGTGGTGATTTACGCCGAAGATACGAAGCGGGTGCTGATGTTGCAGCGGCGCGACGATCCCGCGTTCTGGCAGTCGGTTACCGGCAGCCTGGAAGAGGGAGAAACCGCGCCGCAGGCTGCCGCGCGTGAAGTTATGGAAGAGGTCGCCATCGATGTTGCCTGCGAGCAGCTGGCTTTGGTTGATTGTCAGCGTACGGTAGAATTCGAGATATTTTCTCATTTACGTCATCGCTATGCGCCGGGCGTTGAGCGCAATACGGAGTTTTGGTTCCGTCTCGCGCTCCCCCATGAACGCCAGATTGTCTTTACGGAACATCTGGACTATCGCTGGGTTGACGCGGCGGAAGCCGCCACGTTGACCAAGTCCTGGAGCAACCGGCAGGCGATTGAAGAATTTGTAATTAACGCCGCCTGAAAGGGCGCGCTTTTTTTTGGAGAGTTTTTTATGGCAGGTCATAGTAAATGGGCCAACACCAAGCACCGCAAAGCGGCACAGGATGCCAAGCGCGGTAAGATCTTTACGAAAATTATTCGCGAGCTGGTCACCGCCGCGCGTCTGGGCGGCGGCGATGCGGGCTCTAACCCGCGTCTGCGCGCGGCAATCGACAAAGCGCTGAGCAACAACATGACCCGCGACACCCTGAACCGCGCTATCGCGCGCGGCGTCGGCGGCGATGATGATGCGAACATGGAAACCATCATCTATGAAGGTTACGGTCCTGGCGGCACGGCGGTAATGGTTGAATGTCTGTCCGACAACCGCAACCGTACCGTGGCGGAAGTACGTCATGCCTTCACCAAAACCGGCGGTAACCTGGGGACCGACGGTTCCGTTTCCTACCTGTTCAGCAAAAAAGGCGTTATCTCCTTCGAGAAAGGCGACGAAGATGCGATCATGGAAGCGGCGCTGGAAGCGGGCGCGGAAGACGTTGTGACCTATGACGACGGCGCGATTGACGTTTATACCGCCTGGGAAGAGATGGGCGCGGTACGCGATGCGCTGGAAGCCGCCGGCCTGAAAGCGGACGCCGCTGAAGTCTCGATGATCCCGTCAACCAAAGCGGATATGGACGCGGAAACTGCGCCGAAACTGCTGCGACTGATCGATATGCTGGAAGATTGCGACGACGTGCAGGAAGTTTATCACAACGGCGAGATCTCTGATGAGGTCGCCGCAACCCTGTGATACCCGTAATCTTTCAGCCCACAGCGGTGTTGGCTCTCCTCGCTTACCCCGGTCACGTAGTGAATCTACGCCCCCGGGGATGCGCTGCGTGGCCGCCTGGCTGTGAACTGAAATCTTTAGGGTCTCACGGGTTAGTTATGACCGGAGGCGCGTGATGGCCATTATTCTCGGCATTGACCCGGGGTCGCGCGTCACTGGTTATGGCGTCATCCGCCAGGTTGGACGCCAGCTGAGCTACCTGGGCAGCGGCTGTATTCGCACGAAAGTGGATGATCTACCGTCTCGCCTGAAGCTTATCTATGCGGGCGTGACGGAAATTATCACCCAGTTCCAGCCGGACTACTTCGCCATCGAACAAGTGTTTATGGCAAAGAACGCCGACTCGGCGCTGAAGCTCGGCCAGGCGCGCGGCGTGGCGATTGTCGCGGCGACGAATCAGGACCTGCCGGTCTTTGAGTACGCCGCCAGGCAGGTAAAGCAGACCGTTGTCGGCATCGGCAGCGCGGAAAAGAGCCAGGTGCAGCACATGGTGCGCACGTTGCTTAAGCTGCCGGCTAACCCGCAGGCGGATGCGGCAGATGCTTTAGCCATCGCCATCACCCATTGCCACGTCAGCCAGAACGCGGCTCAGATCGGCGAAAGCCGCCTGAACCTGGCGCGCGGACGCTTACGATAACCTGAAATCAGGCTGGATATCTATCCAGCCTTTTTTTATGATACCGCATTAGACTTTCGGCCCTTAATCCAGGAGCTCCATGTGATAGGCAGACTCAGAGGCATCATTCTCGAAAAACAACCCCCGCTGGTTTTACTTGAAACGGGAGGCGTAGGCTATGAGGTTCATCTGCCGATGACCTGCTTCTATGAGCTGCCGGACGTGGGTAAAGAGGCGATCATTTTCACCCACTTTATCGTCCGTGAAGATGCACAGCTGCTGTATGGCTTTAACAACAAGCAGGAGCGCACGCTGTTTAAAGAGCTGATTAAAACCAACGGCGTCGGTCCGAAGCTGGCGCTGGCGATCCTTTCCGGCATGTCGGCGCAGCAGTTTGTCAATGCCGTTGAGCGCGAGGAGCTGGCGGCGCTGGTGAAGCTGCCGGGTATCGGCAAGAAAACCGCGGAACGCCTGATTGTCGAGATGAAAGACCGCTTCAAAGGACTACACGGCGATCTGTTCACGCCGGCAGCGGATCTGGTCCTGACGTCGCCGGCCGGCCCGTCTGACGATGATGCTGAACAGGAAGCGGTTGCCGCGCTGGTGGCGCTGGGCTATAAACCTCAGGAGGCCAGCCGGATGGTCAGCAAAATCGTACGCCCGGATGCCAACAGTGAAACGCTAATTCGCGAAGCGCTCCGCGCCGCGTTGTGAGGTAAGGGATGATTGAAGCAGACAGGCTGGTATCGGCGGACAGCAGCGGTTTTGAAGAGGCGGCCGATCGCGCAATTCGTCCAAAATTGCTGCAAGAGTACGTGGGCCAGCCGCACGTCCGTTCGCAAATGGAGATCTTTATCCAGGCGGCGAAGCTGCGCGGCGACGCGCTCGATCACCTGCTGATTTTTGGCCCGCCGGGGCTGGGGAAAACCACCCTGGCAAACATCGTCGCCAACGAGATGGGCGTTAACCTGCGCACCACCTCCGGCCCGGTGCTGGAGAAAGCGGGCGATCTGGCGGCGATGCTGACCAATCTTGAGCCCCACGACGTTCTGTTTATCGACGAGATCCACCGCCTGTCGCCGGTGGTCGAAGAAGTCCTGTATCCGGCAATGGAAGATTATCAGCTGGATATCATGATTGGCGAAGGGCCCGCGGCGCGTTCGATAAAAATCGATCTGCCGCCGTTTACCCTGATTGGCGCGACGACTCGCGCCGGCTCGCTGACATCACCGCTGCGCGACCGTTTTGGCATCGTTCAGCGCCTGGAGTTCTACCAGATCCCGGACCTGCAGCATATTGTCAGCCGCAGCGCCCGCTATATGGGACTGGAGATGAGCGAAGAGGGGGCTCTGGAGGTCGCGCGCCGCGCGCGCGGTACGCCGCGAATCGCCAACCGCCTGCTGCGCAGGGTGCGTGACTTTGCCGAGGTTCGCTACGACGGGCGTATCTCTGAGGAGATTGCCGCTCAGGCGCTGGATATGCTCAACGTGGATGCGGAAGGCTTTGATTATATGGACCGTAAGCTGCTGCTGGCGGTCATCGATAAATTCTTTGGCGGGCCGGTCGGCCTGGATAACCTGGCGGCGGCCATCGGTGAAGAGCGGGAAACCATTGAAGACGTGCTGGAGCCGTATCTGATCCAGCAGGGCTTTTTACAGCGTACGCCGCGCGGGCGAATGGCGACGGTACGGGCCTGGACCCACTTCGGCATTACGCCGCCGGAAATGCCGTAATCGTTGTCCGGCTATAAAACGGCAGACCGCAGAGGCCAGTAGCCCGGCTAAGCGGAGCGCAAGCCGGGGAAATAGCTGAAGCGGTATTGCGGTTTGATGTCCCGGCTTGCGGCGTGAACGCCTTAGCCGGGCTACAACGTCCGCAGACGGCCATGAGCCCATAGCCGTCTGCCGAGTTTTGATGACGGCTGACGCGGGCGCATAAGCGTCAGGCGGCCGGTTTCTTGCTCATGCTGAAAATAAACAGCAGCGCGGCGCACAGCACCACGGAAGGCCCCGCCGGCGTGTCGTAGAACGCCGAGAAGGTCAATCCTCCGGTAACCGCAATCATTCCAACGCCAACCGCCACTCCCGCCATTTGCTCCGGCGTACGGGCAAAGCGGCGGGCCGTTGCGGCGGGAATAATCAACAGCGACGTGATAATCAGCGCCCCGACGAACTTCATCGCCACGCCGATGGTCAGCGCGGTCACCAGCATCAATAGCAGCTTGACCCGCTGAAGCTTAACGCCATCAACAAACGCCAGGTCCGGGCTAATGGTCATCGACAGCAGGTTGCGCCATTGCCAGAGCAGGATCGCCAGCACGATAACCACGCCAATCGCAATGGAGATCAAATCTTCCGGCGTCACCGCCAGCAGATCGCCGAACAGATAGGCCATCAGATCGACGCGCACGTTTGACATCAGGCTGACCACCACCAGGCCCAGCGACAGCGCGCTGTGCGCCATGATGCCGAGTAGCGTGTCTACCGCCAGGTGGGGGCGTTTCTCCAGCCACACCAGGCCGCCCGCCAGCAGCAGCGTCACCGCGATGACCGCATAGAACGGATTGACGTTGAGCAGTAAACCAAAAGCCACGCCGAGCAGAGAGGCGTGGGCCAGGGTATCACCGAAGTAGGACATCCGGCGCCAGACGACGAACGATCCCAGCGGACCCGCCGCACAGGCGAGCATCATTCCGGCCAGCCAGCCGGGGAGCAGTAATTCAATCATTAACGGTCATTTCCCCGACGCAGTACAATCCGCCCCTGCAGGTCGTGGCGGTGGTTATGATGATGGCGATAGATCCCTAGCTGTTCCGCGCCGCGCTGGCCGAACATCGAGATAAATTCCGGGTGCATAGAGACCACTTCCGGCGCGCCGGAGCAGCAAATATGCTGATTCAGGCACAGCACTTCGTCGGTTTTGGCCATTACCAGATGCAGGTCATGAGAAACCATCAGTACGGCGCAATCAAGCTCCTGGCGCAGCTGGTTAATCAGATCGTAAAGCGCCACCTGACCGTTGACGTCAACGCCCTGCGTCGGCTCGTCGAGCACCAGCAGCTGCGGCTGATTGAGCAGCGCCCGCGCCAGCAGTACCCGCTGGGTCTCTCCGCCGGAAAGCTTCTGCATAGGGGCGTCGATCAGATGCCCGGCCTGCACGCGCTTAAGCGCTGGCAGAATGTCGCGTTTGTGCGTTCCCGGACGTAAAAGCATAAAGCGGCTGACGGTCAGCGGCAGGGTAGCATCAAGGTGCAACTTTTGCGGCACATAGCCGATCCGCAGATGCCCGTCGCGTTTGATAATCCCTTCCGAGGGTGCTACCAGCCCCAGAACCACTCTCACGAGGGTCGATTTACCGGCGCCGTTCGGCCCCAGTAAGGTTAAAATTTTGCCCGGCTTTAGCGTTAGCGAAATGTCAGACAGCACGCGCCTTTGGCCATAAACGACCGCGACGTTTTCCAGAGTTACAAGATTTGTCATATCAAATTAGAGGTTGCACAAGCCAGTGAATGTTATAATATCACATCTTTCTCATTCTATACGATGATTAGACGCATTATGTTACATAAAAATACGCTTCTTTGCGCTGGACTTAGCGCCGCTTTTTTGTTCGCCCATGCGCCGTTGGCCAGCGCCGCGGTTGTCACTTCCCTTAAGCCACTGGGTTTTATCGCTTCCGCTATCGCGGATGGGGTGACACAGACGCAGGTACTGCTGCCGGACGGGGCCTCGGAGCATGACTATTCGCTGCGGCCATCGGATGCAAAACGCTTACAGAACGCAGACTTAGTGGTCTGGATTGGTCCAGAGATGGAGGCGTTTATGGATAAGTCAACGCAAAGCATTGCGCCGAACAAAAAGGTGACAATTGCCGAGCTTGACGGCGTGAAACCGTTACTCATGAAAGGCACCGACGACGACGACGACCATCACGGTCATGACCATGGCGCCGGGGAAAATAGTGACGACGATCACCATCACGGCATCTATAACATGCATCTGTGGCTTTCCCCAGAGATAGCGCGCCTTTCGGCGGTTGCAATCCACGATAAATTATTGGAACTTATGCCGCAGAGTCGAGCCAAACTTGACGCCAACCTGAAGGATTTTGAGGCAAAATTAGCCGCAACCGACAAGCAGGTTGGGACCGAGCTGGCACCGCTGAAAGGGAAGGGATATTTCGTTTTTCATGACGCCTACGGCTACTTTGAAAAACATTACGGTTTGACCCCACTGGGTCATTTTACTGTCAACCCTGAAATCCAGCCTGGTGCGCAGCGTTTACACGAAATCAGAACACAGCTGGTTGAGCAAAAAGCAACTTGCGTTTTTGCTGAGCCACAGTTCAGGCCAGCGGTCATCGAAGCTGTTGCCAGGGGAACGTCCGTGCGCATGGGAACCCTGGATCCACTTGGAATCGGAATTAAGCTGGGTAAAGAGAGTTACCCGCAATTCCTGAGCCAGATGGCGAATCAGTATTCAAGCTGCCTGAAAGGAGAATAACGAGGAAGTGAATACGTGCAACAGATAGCCCGCGCTGTCACTCAGGCATTTAACAATCTGCCACGACCTCACCGCGTTATGCTGGGGTCGCTTAGCGTTCTTACATTAGCGGTCGCCGTCTGGCGACCCTACATCTACCACCATCCCGAAACGGCTCCCATCTCCAGAACCATTGAGCTGGAACAAAGCGAAATTCGTTCGCTGCTGCCAGAGGCTTCGGAACCCATCGATCAGGCGCCTCAGGAAGAAGAGGCTATCCCTCAGGACGAGCTGGATGACAAGGCGGATAGCGATTCCGGTGGCCACGAATATGTGGTGTCGACCGGCGATACGCTTAGCAGCATTCTTAATCAGTACGGCATTGATATGGGCGATATCGCCCGGCTCTCCTCGGCGGATAAAGAGCTGCGTAATTTGAAAATCGGCCAACAGCTCTCCTGGACCCTGACGGCGGACGGTGACCTGCAAAGCCTGACCTGGGAGATGTCGCGCCGCGAAACCCGCACCTATGACCGGGTTGCAAACGGTTTCAAAATGAGCAGCGAGCTGCAAAAAGGCGACTGGGTCAATAACGTACTGAAAGGTACCGTAGGCGGCAGCTTCGTCGCCAGCGCTCGCGATGCCGGCCTGACCAGTACCGAAATCAGCGCGGTGATCAAAGCCATGCAGTGGCAGATGGACTTCCGTAAGCTGAAAAAAGGCGATGAATTCTCCGTGCTGATGTCGCGTGAAATGCTCGACGGTAAGCGCGAGCAAAGCCAGCTGCTTGGCGTGCGCCTGCGCTCGGAGGGTAAAGACTATTACGCGATCCGCGCTGAGGATGGCAAATTCTACGACCGCAACGGTACCGGCCTGGCGAAGGGGTTCCTGCGCTTCCCGACCGCACGTCAGTTCCGCGTCTCTTCGAACTTTAACCCGCGTCGTCTGAACCCGGTGACCGGCCGCGTCGCGCCGCATCGTGGCGTCGATTTTGCGATGCCGCAGGGTACGCCGGTGCTGTCGGTAGGGGATGGCGAAGTGGTGGTGGCTAAACGTAGCGGTGCGGCAGGTTATTACGTCGCCGTCCGTCATGGTCGCACCTATACCACCCGCTATATGCACCTGCGTAAGCTGCTGGTCAAACCCGGGCAGAAGGTGAAACGCGGCGATCGTATTGCGCTGTCGGGCAACACAGGGCGTTCTACCGGTCCGCATCTGCATTATGAAGTGTGGATCAACCAGCAGGCGGTCAACCCGCTAACGGCGAAACTGCCGCGTACGGAAGGGCTCAGCGGTTCCGACCGTACCGATTATCTGGCGCAGGCAAAACAGGTGATTCCGCAGCTGCGGTTTGACTAACCTTCCGTCAGTTAAAGCCGGTGCACGCTGTGCGCCGGCTTTTTCTTTTGTACGTTACTCAACGTATCGCTAAACTAACCCATTATCTTTATTGAGCGGTAATTCTGCGGATTGGGCATGGAAACGAAAAAAAATAATATTGAATTTATTCCAAAATTTGAAAAATCCTTTTTGCTACCGCGCTACTGGGGCGCGTGGTTAGGGGTTTTTGCCTTCGCCGGTATCGCTCTGACGCCGGCCTCTTTCCGCGATCCGATTCTCGGCAAAATGGGGCGCTTTGTGGGGCGCCTGGCAAAGAGTTCGCGCCGTCGGGCACAGATTAACCTGCTGTACTGTTTCCCGGAAAAGAGTGAGCAGGAACGAGAAGCCATTATTGATGCAATGTATGCCTCCGCACCGCAGGCGATGGTCATGATGGCGGAGTTAGGCCTGCGCGACCCGCAGCGCATTCTTTCTCGCGTCGACTGGCAGGGCAAAGAGATCATCGAGGAGATGCAGAGAAACAACGAGAAAGTGATCTTTCTGGTTCCCCATGCCTGGGGCGTGGATATTCCGGCGATGCTGATGGCTTCCGGCGGGCAAAAAATGGCGGCGATGTTCCATAATCAGGGCAATCCGGTATTTGATTACGTCTGGAATACCGTGCGCCGTCGTTTCGGTGGACGTATGCACGCGCGCAACGACGGGATCAAACCGTTTATTCAGTCGGTGCGTCAGGGGTACTGGGGCTACTATCTGCCGGATCAGGATCACGGCGCCGAGCACAGCGAGTTTGTTGATTTCTTTGCCACCTATAAAGCGACGCTCCCGGCGATCGGCCGTTTAATGAAAGTCTGCCGCGCCCGCGTCGTACCGCTGTTCCCGGTCTATGATGGTAAAACGCATCGTCTGACGGTGCTGGTGCGCCCGCCGATGGACGATCTGCTGGAGGCGGACGATAACACTATCGCCCGGCGGATGAACGAAGAGGTGGAAGTGTTCGTGAAGCCGCATACCGAGCAGTACACCTGGATCCTCAAGCTGCTGAAAACGCGCAAGCCGGGTGAAATCGAGCCCTACAAGCGTAAAGAGCTGTATCCGAAAAAGAAATAGTCCGCGTTGACGCTGCGGGCAAAAAAACCTGCCGGCAACTGCCGGCAGGTTTTTTTATGGTGCAGCAAATTACTCGACGGTCAGAATGCGGGTGGTGTTGGTGCTACCGATGGTGCTCATCACGTCACCCTGAGTGACGATAACCAGGTCGCCGGTCACCAGATAGCCTTTATCACGCAGCAGCGTTACCGCGTCGTGCGCAGCGGCTACGCCTTCATTGACGCTATCGAAATGCACCGGGGTCACGCCGCGATACAGCGCGGTCAGGTTCAGCGTGCGCTCGTGGCGAGACAGCGCGAAAATCGGCAGGCCGGAGCTGATGCGGGAAGTCATCAGCGCGGTCCGACCGGATTCCGTCATGGTAATGATAGCGGTGACGCCCTTGAGGTGGTTCGCCGCGTACATGGCGGACATCGCAATGGCTTCTTCCACGTTATCGAACTGAATGTCCAGGCGGTGCTTGGAGACGTTGAGGCTGGGGATTTTTTCCGCGCCGAGGCAGACGCGCGCCATCGCGGCAACGGTCTCAGACGGATACTGGCCCGCGGCGGTTTCTGCCGACAGCATCACGGCGTCGGTGCCGTCCAGCACGGCGTTCGCCACGTCCATGACTTCGGCGCGGGTTGGCATCGGGTTGGTGATCATCGACTCCATCATCTGCGTCGCGGTAATGACCGAGCGGTTCAGCTGACGGGCGCGGCGGATCAGCGCCTTCTGGATGCCGACCAGCTCCGGATCGCCGATTTCCACGCCGAGGTCGCCGCGTGCCACCATGACAACGTCGGAGGCGAGGATCACGTCATCCATCGCGTCCTGATCGCATACCGCTTCCGCGCGCTCGACTTTGGCGACGATTTTGGCATCGCAGCCGGCATCGCGCGCCAGGCGACGAGCGTAGTTCAGGTCTTCGCCGCAGCGCGGGAAGGAGACGGCCAGGTAATCGACGCCAATTTTGGCGGCGGTGATGATGTCCGCTTTGTCTTTCTCCGTCAGCGCTTCTGCCGAGAGGCCGCCGCCCAGCTTGTTAATCCCCTTATTGTTGGACAACGGTCCGCCGACGGTGACTTCGGTGAACACCTTCATGCCCTGAACTTCCAGGACCTTCAGCTGTACGCGGCCGTCGTCCAGCAGCAGAATGTCGCCCGGAACCACGTCAGCCGGGAGCCCTTTATAGTCGATGCCGACTTTCTCTTTGTCGCCTTCGCCTTTACCCAGGTTTGCGTCGAGGAGGAATTTATCGCCGATATTGAGGAAAATTTTGCCTTCTTTGAAGGTGGAAACGCGGATTTTCGGCCCCTGTAGGTCACCGAGAATCGCGACATGACGGCCCAGTTTCGCCGCAATCTCACGGACTTTATCCGCACGGATCTGATGATCCTCCGCGGTGCCGTGAGAGAAGTTCATACGTACCACGTTAGCGCCTGCGGCAATAACCTTCTCAAGGTTGTTATCGCGGTCGGTAGCCGGGCCTAAGGTAGTCACGATTTTGGTTCTGCGAAGCCTTCTGGACATGTAATACTCCGTTGACTGAAACAACTTTGGTGTTGCGTGAACATGGATTCGGTAGCGCCGACGAGCAAAGTCGCTATACCGGAACGTTACCGACGGTGTAATAGGATAGTGCTTTGTTTCTACTTTTATTGGTCATTGCTGTGTACGCTGAGCTCTTTATCAAAGCGCGATTCCTTGAGCGCTTCCTTGACCCTCTTCAAGTTATCTCTGAATTTTGCTCCCCGCCGCAGGGTGAAGCCGGTCGCCAGGACATCAATCACCGTCAGCTGCGCTAAGCGGGAGACCATCGGCATATAGATATCGGTATCTTCCGGTACGTCCAGGGTAATCGCCAGCGTTGATTCCCGGGAAAGCGGCGTGCCGGGGGAGGTAATCGCGATCACCATCGCATCGTTTTCGCGGGCCAGCTGAGCCAGCTCCACCAGGCTTTTAGTCCTGCCGGTATGCGAGATGATCACCACCACATCATCGTCATTACAGTTCATACAGCTCATGCGTTGCAGGACGATGTCGTCGGAATAGATCACCGGCACGTTAAAACGGAAAAACTTGTTCATCGCGTCGTGGGCGACGGCGGCCGAAGAGCCCAGGCCAAAAAAGGCGATTTTCTTCGCCTGCGTGAGCAGGTCAACCGCGCGATTGATCGCCGACATGTCGAGAGAATGATGGACCTGATCTAAACTGGCCATGGCTGACTCAAATATCTTTCCCGTATAGGACTCAACGCTGTCGTCTTCATCGACGTTGCGGTTAACATAGAGCGTACCGTGCGCCAGGCTTTGTGCAAGATGCAGTTTGAAATCCGGGAAACCGCGCGTTTCCAGGCTGCGGCAGAAACGGTTAACCGTGGGCTCGCTGACGCCGGCTTCCAGCGCCAGGGCGGCAATACTTGAATGAATGGCCTGCGCGGGGGTAGCAAGGATGACTTCCGCCACTTTGCGTTCAGATTTGCTAAGGTGTTCCAGCCGGGACTGGATTTTTTCCAGCATATTCATGGGTAATCGGGCGCTCATCAATGGAAGCGATTTCATTAATGGGTGAAATCATCAGGCGTTTTAGCAAGAATATACCCCTCCGTAGTCGGAAACGGTGAGGAATGACCTGAAAATATGTTGTTTTTTTTCATTACATGATCAGAGTCGTATTTTACTAACTGATAATCGGTCGAAACAACGAACAATATTAGCCGCATGCCCAAAATCTCAGCCTCTATTTTCCACCCTGTGCGATTTAGCAGCGGGAACGGCCGCTGAGGGTTTCGGGAAATTCGTAAACACAGTACGATGCAGTGAAAGAAAATTACAAATACAACTATAGTCTGGCATAAGCACCGGGCTATCAACTAAGGAGAATGACATGGCGGTAACGCAAACGGCCCAGGCATGCGATCTGGTCATTTTCGGCGCGAAGGGTGACCTGGCGCGACGTAAATTGCTGCCTTCCCTGTATCAGCTTGAAAAAGCGGGTCAGATCCACCCTGACACCCGCATCATCGGCGTCGGTCGCGCCGACTGGGACAAAGACGCTTACACCAAGGTAGTCCGTGAAGCGATGGAAACCTTCATGAAGGAGAAAATCGATGAAGGTTTGTGGGAGACCCTGAGCGGGCGTCTGGATTTTTGTAACCTTGATGTCAACGATACCAAAGCGTTTACCCGCCTGGGCAAAATGCTCGATCAGAAAGAGCGGGTGACCATTAACTATTTCGCCATGCCTCCGAGCACCTTTGGCGCGATTTGCAAAGGTCTGGGTGAAGCGAAGCTGAACGCCAAGCCGGCCCGCGTGGTGATGGAGAAACCGCTGGGTACCTCCCTGGAAACCTCCCGCGAGATCAACGATCGGGTGGGTGAGTTCTTTGAAGAGTGCCAGGTCTACCGTATCGACCACTATCTGGGTAAAGAGACGGTGCTGAACCTGCTGGCGCTGCGCTTTGCCAACTCGCTGTTCGTCAATAACTGGGACAGCCGCACCATCGATCACGTCGAGATCACCGTGGCCGAAGAGGTGGGCATTGAGGGCCGCTGGGGCTACTTCGATCAGGCCGGGCAGATGCGCGACATGATCCAGAACCACCTGCTGCAAATTCTGTGCATGATTGCCATGTCCCCGCCGTCAGATTTGACTGCCGATAGCATCCGCGATGAAAAAGTGAAGGTGCTGAAATCGCTGCGCCGCATTGACCGCACCAACGTGCGTGAAAAAACGGTGCGCGGCCAGTACACCGCCGGTTTTGCCCAGGGCAAAAAAGTGCCGGGCTACCTCGAGGAAGAGGGGGCCAACAAGTCCAGCCATACAGAAACCTTCGTGGCGATCCGCGTGGATATCGACAACTGGCGCTGGGCGGGCGTACCGTTCTACCTGCGTACCGGTAAACGTCTGCCGACCAAGTGTTCCGAAGTCGTGGTTTACTTCAAAACGCCGGAACTGAACCTGTTCAAAGAGACCTGGCAAGAGCTGCCGCAGAATAAGCTGACCATTCGTCTGCAGCCGGATGAAGGGGTGGATATCCAGGTGCTGAACAAAGTTCCCGGACTTGACCACAAGCATAACCTGCAGATCACCAAGCTGGATCTGAGCTACTCGGAAACCTTTAATCAAACCCACCTGGCGGATGCCTACGAGCGCCTGCTGCTGGAAACGATGCGCGGTATCCAGGCGCTGTTCGTCCGTCGTGATGAAGTGGAAGAGGCGTGGAAGTGGGTCGACTCCATCACTGAAGCCTGGGCTGCCGATCGCGATTCGCCGAAACCGTATCAGGCGGGGACCTGGGGGCCGGTTGCCTCCGTGGCGATGATCACCCGCGATGGTCGTTCGTGGAACGAGTTTGAGTAATCGCCAGCTCCTCCGTCAGGGTTATTTTACCGGTAACATGATCTGACGCAGCAAGTCGCGTAATTTTTAATCTTTTAAGCCTCGGAGGATTCACCCCCGGGGCTTTTTTTATTACACTGCCTGCAGATATTTTGCCCCTGAGCCCCAGTACTGGTGCCCTAAGCCCCTAAAAGTACCGCTAAAGCGCTGCGGCCGGACAGATGAAATTTGAGGAGCCTTTATGAATTCTGAAATGTTACGGGTAACAAATCGCATCATCGAACGCTCGCGCGATACCCGCGAAGCCTACCTCGCCCGGATTAACCAGGCCAAAACCGACACCGTTCATCGCGCCCAGCTGGCATGCGGTAACCTGGCCCACGGCTTTGCCGCCTGCCAGGCGGATGACAAAGCCTCGCTGAAAAGCATGCTGCGCAATAACATCGCCATTATTACCTCCTACAACGATATGCTGTCCGCCCACCAGCCCTATGAGCGCTATCCGGACATTATCCGCAAAGCGCTGCACTCCGCGAACGCGGTAGGCCAGGTCGCCGGCGGCGTTCCGGCGATGTGCGATGGCGTGACGCAGGGGCAGGACGGGATGGAGCTGTCGCTGCTCAGCCGCGAAGTGATTGCCATGTCCGCCGCGATTGGCCTGTCGCACAACATGTTTGACGGCGCGCTCTACCTCGGCGTCTGCGATAAAATTGTCCCCGGCCTGGCGATGGCTGCGCTGTCGTTCGGCCACCTGCCGTCCATCTTTATCCCTTCCGGGCCGATGGCCAGCGGCCTGGCGAATAAAGAAAAAGTGCGCATTCGTCAGCTCTATGCGGAAGGCAAAGTGGATCGTATGGCGCTGCTGGAGTCCGAAGCCGCGTCTTACCATGCGCCTGGCACCTGTACCTTCTACGGTACCGCCAATACCAACCAGATGGTGGTTGAGTTTATGGGGATGCAGCTGCCCGGATCGTCATTCGTGCATCCGGATGCGCCGCTGCGCGAAGCGCTGACCGCCGCCGCCGCCCGCCAGGTGACCCGCCTGACCGGCAACGGTAACGAGTGGATGCCGCTGGGCAAAATGTTTGATGAAAAAGTGGTGGTCAACGGGATTGTCGCGCTGCTGGCAACCGGCGGCTCTACCAACCACACCATGCACCTGGTGGCTATGGCGCGGGCGGCAGGGATTATCATTAACTGGGATGATTTCTCCGATCTCTCTGACGTGGTGCCGCTGCTGGCGCGCCTCTACCCGAACGGCCCGGCGGATATTAACCACTTCCAGGCGGCTGGCGGCGTGCCGGTGCTGGTGCGCGAGCTGCTGAAAGGCGGCCTGCTGCATGAAGATGTTCACACCGTGGCCGGCTTCGGCCTCTCTCGCTACACCATGGAGCCCTGGCTTAATAACGGCGAACTTGACTGGCGCGAAGGGGCGACCGTGCCGCTGGACGAACAGGTTATCGCCACGTTTGACAAACCGTTCTCTCGCCACGGCGGCACCAAAGTGCTGAGCGGTAACCTCGGACGCGCGGTCATGAAAACCTCCGCCGTGCCGGTTGAAAACCAGATTATTGAAGCTCCTGCGGTGGTTTTCGAGAGCCAGCATGACGTACTGCCCGCCTTTGAAGCGGGGCTGCTCGACAAAGATTGCGTGGTTGTCGTCCGTCATCAGGGGCCAAAAGCGAACGGCATGCCAGAATTACATAAACTTATGCCGCCACTTGGTGTATTATTGGACCGCCGTTTCAAAATTGCGCTGGTAACCGATGGTCGTCTCTCCGGCGCATCAGGCAAAGTGCCATCGGCGATCCACGTGACGCCAGAAGCGTACGATGGGGGCCTGCTGGCGAAGGTACGCGATGGCGATATCATCCGCGTCAACGGCCAGACGGGCGAGCTAACGCTGCTGGTCGATGACGCAGAGCTGGCCGCGCGTCAGGCGCATATTCCTGACCTGAGCGGTTCGCGCGTGGGAACCGGCCGGGAAATGTTCGGTGCGCTGCGTGAGAAACTCTCTGGAGCAGAACAGGGCGCAACCTGCATCAATTTTTAAGACGATTCGATTTATAGATCTGGCGAGAGAAAATCTGATGAAAAACTGGAAAACAACTGCAGAAGCAATCCTCACCTCCGGCCCGGTAGTACCGGTAATCGTGGTGAAAAAGCTGGAACACGCTGTGCCAATGGCGAAAGCGCTGGTTGCAGGCGGCGTACGCGTACTGGAAGTGACCCTGCGTACCGAGTGCGCGATGGACGCTATCCGCGCGATCGCCAAAGAAGTCCCGGAAGCGATTGTCGGTGCCGGTACCGTCACTAACGTTGAGCAGCTGAAAGAAGTGACCGAAGCGGGCGCGCAGTTTGCTATCAGCCCTGGCCTGACCGAATCCCTGCTGAAAGCGGCGACCGGCGAAGGCACTATTCCGCTGATCCCGGGGATCAGCACCGTATCCGAGCTGATGCTGGGTATGCAGTATGGCCTGAAAGAGTTCAAATTCTTCCCGGCGGAAGCAAACGGCGGCGTGAAAGCGCTGCAGGCGATTGGCGGCCCGTTCGCGCACATTCGCTTCTGCCCGACTGGCGGCATCTCTCCGGCGAACTATCGCGACTATCTGGCGCTGAACAGCGTACTGTGCATCGGCGGCTCCTGGCTGGTGCCGGCGGATGCGCTGGAAGCCGGTGATTACGACCGTATCACCAAACTGGCTCGTGAGGCGGTAGAAGGCGCGAAGTAATCTTCGCGCACTCACCAGAGGCCCGGTCTGCGACCGGGCTTTTTTTTATCCTGCGACCACGACCGCTGACGCCGCCGCTTTGGCGCGCGCAACAGCTTCCTCAACGTTATCGGCTATCGCCAGCGTCACGCCCAGACGACGCGAACCGTCAATTTCCGGCTTGCCGAACAGACGCAGCTGCAGTCCCGCGCCGACCGCGGCCTGAATATTGCTGAAAGTGACGTTCTGGCTGGTTAGCTGCGGCAGGATCACCGCCGAGGCCGCCGGGCCGTACTGGCGAATCGCGCCAATCGGCAGGCCGAGGAAGGCGCGAACGTGCAGGGCGAACTCGGATAAGTCCTGTGAAATCAGCGTGACCATACCGGTGTCGTGCGGGCGCGGCGAGACTTCGCTAAAAATCACCTCGTCGCCGCAGACGAACAGTTCGACGCCGAACAGGCCGTAGCCGCCCAGCGCCAGCACCACTTGACGGGCGATTTCCTGCGCGCGTTCCAGCGCCAGCGTGCTCATCTGCTGCGGCTGCCAGGATTCACGATAGTCGCCATCTTCCTGGCGATGACCGACCGGCGCGCAGAAGTGTACGCCATCCGCGGCGCTGACGGTGAGAAGGGTAATCTCGAAATCAAAATTCACCACGCCTTCAACGATAACGCGTCCGGCTCCGGCGCGGCCGCCCTGCTGCGCATACTGCCAGGCGTCAGCCAGTTGTTCGCTGGAACGAATAAAGCTCTGGCCTTTACCCGATGAGCTCATTACCGGCTTGACGATGCACGGCAGGCCTATCCCGGCGACGGCTTCGCGGAAGGCGGATTCGCTGTCGGCAAAACGGTAGGCGGAGGTCGGCAGCTTCAGCTCTTCAGCGGCCAGGCGGCGGATCCCTTCGCGATTCATGGTGAGCTTTGCCGCGCGCGCGGTGGGGACGACTTTCTGCCCGGCCTGCTCCAGCGCGACCAGTGTGTCGGTGGCGATGGCCTCGATTTCCGGCACGATAAAGTCAGGCTTTTCCTGCTCAATCAGCGCCTGCAGCGCTTCGCCATGCAGCATATTGATGACGTGCGAACGGTGTGCGACCTGCATGGCCGGGGCGTCAGGGTAACGATCGACGGCGATGGTCTCAATTCCCAGGCGCTGGCATTCAATGGCCACTTCTTTACCCAGTTCGCCGGAACCTAACAGCATTACCTTTGTTGCCGCAGGGCGCAGTGCCGTACCTAATACAGTCATAACTCTCTTCCGCAGTAAAAAAACATGCGCCGCATTATAAACGAAAACGTTTGCGCATGTCTTTATGCACGTCATTTGAGTTCGGGGAAGAAATTTGATATACTGTATAAAAATACAGTGCTGAGAGGCTGCATCATGGCGGTTGAAATTAAATATGTAGTGATTCGCGAAGGTGAGGAAAAAATGTCTTTTGCCAGCAAAAAAGAGGCCGATGCTTATGACAAAATGCTCGATCTGGCGGAAGTACTGAACGACTGGCTGGTTGAATGCCCGCTAACGCTCGATGAAGAGCAGCGCGATAGCATGGCGATGTGGCTGGCCGAACGTAAAGACACCCTCAACCATATTTTGCGCTCCGGTAAGCTGCCGGAAGCCGAGGGCGCCGCCGAGGCGCCAGCCGATCGCGCAGAAGCAGAAGAGGGCGACAAGACCGACGACGTCGTCGAATCTGAAGCTCCGGCGCCGGCGAAGCCGCGCAAAGCGAAAGCGGCCTGAGCTACGCTGCCGCCACCAGCGGTTCTGGCGGCAGGCTCCCGCGCTTCCCGGCGCGACATTTGCTCATCTTTAGCTGCCGATAACGTTTCCTGACGTCGCGTCGTTTAGTCTGGTGGTATCGCTTATCGCGCAACGAGGAAATGTATGGCTAACTGGCTTAATCAACTGCAGTCTCTGCTGGGTCAGCAGGGGCGGTCTTCTTCATCTGACGATCAATCAAGCGGCAAAAATTTACTCCTGCCGGGCGCGCTCGGCGGGCTGGCCGGGCTGCTGGTCGCCAGCAAATCATCGCGCAAGCTGTTAGCCAAATACGGCACCGGTGCGCTGCTGGTCGGCGGCGGCGCGGTTGCGGGCAGCGTTTTATGGAATAAATATCAGCAGAAGATGCGCGCCAGCGCGCAGCAGGCATCGGCTGATGTCGCGCCCGCACAGGCGCCATCTCCCGCACCGGCCGAACTCGACGCCCGCAGCGAACGGCTGATTATGGCGCTGGTCTTCGCCGCCAAAAGCGATGGACATATTGACGAACGCGAACGGGCAAATATCGAAGAGCAGCTGCGTGCGGCAAACGTCGACGTCCAGGGCCGGGTGTTAATTGACCGGGCGCTGGCGCAGCCCCTCGACCCGCAGAGCCTGGCGCAGGGTATCAGCAGCGAGCAAGAGGCGCTTGAAGTTTACTATATCAGCTGCGCGGTCATTGATATTGACCACTTTATGGAACGCAGCTATCTGAACGCCCTCGGCGAAGCGCTGAAGCTCCCGCAGGAAGTGCGTGAGGATATCGAAAGGGATATTCAGGCGCAAAAACAGGCCGTAACGCTCTAAATCCGCACGTTTCGCTTGCATCGCTGGCGACTTTTGCCACCCTTATATATTGTGTAGTCACGTCACCCTTCAGGCTGCTTTGAAGCAGCCTGAAATTTTTAGTACTCAATACAAGCCGCAGAAGAATAAGCAGATGCCACCAAAAGCGAAACGGATCCCCCATGCCATGACATTACATGGCGACACGCGAATCGATAATTACTACTGGCTGCGCGATGACGATCGCTCGCAGGCGGAAGTGCTGGATTATCTGCGCCAGGAAAATGAGTACGGCAAAAAAGTGATGTCTTCGCAAAGTAGCCTGCAGGACAGGGTACTCAAGGAGATTATCGACCGTATTCCGCAGCGCGAAGTGTCAGCCCCCTACAGCAAAAATGGCTATCGTTACCGTCAGGTCTACGAACCGGGCTGCGAGTACGCGATTTATCAACGCCAGCCGGTAGTCAAAGAGGAGTGGGATGAATGGGACGTCCTGCTTGACGGCAACCAGCGTGCGGCCGGCAGCGAATTCTATACCCTCGGCGGATTAGGCGTTTCGCCCGACAACAGCCTGATGGCGGTGGCGGAAGACTATCTCTCCCGACGCCAGTATAGCCTGCGCTTCTTTCCCTTAAACGACGACCGGCAATTTGCGGAAGTGCTGGAGAACGTCTCGCCTGATTTTGCCTGGAGTAACGATTCGCAGACCCTGTGGTACGTGCGTAAACATCCCACCACGCTGCTGCCGTATCAGGTCTGGCGCCACCGTCTGGGGACCCCGGCCAGTGCGGATGTTCTGGTGTATGAAGAGCAGGACGATACTTTTTACGTCAGCGTACACAAGACGACTTCCCAGCAGTTTGTGGTGATCTATCTGGCCAGCGCGACCACCAGCGAAGTGCTGCTGCTCAATGCGGAAATGACCGACGCCGAGCCGGTCTGTTTTCTACCGCGGCGTAAAGATCATGAATATAGCCTCGATCACTATCAGCACGCTTTCTATCTGCGCTCTAACCGTGAGGGTAAGAACTTCGGCCTTTATCGTACTACCCTGCGCGATGAGCAGCAGTGGGAGACCCTGATCGCGCCGCGTCACGAAGTCATGCTGGAAGGATTTACTCTGTTTACCGACTGGCTGGTTGTGGAAGAGCGCCAGCGCGGGCTGACCAGCCTGCGTCAGATCAATCGTAAGACAAGAGAGTCCCTGGGCATAGCCTTTGACGATCCGGCCTATGTGACCTGGCTTGCCTATAATCCGGAGCCGGAAACCGCCCGCCTGCGCTACGGCTACTCCTCCATGACGACGCCGGATACGCTGTTTGAGCTGGATATGAATACCGGCGAGCGGCGGGTGCTGAAACAGCAGGAAGTCAAAGGGTTCGATGCCAGCCACTACCGCAGCGAGCATCTGTGGATCAACGCCCGCGACGGCGTCGAAGTCCCGGTCTCGCTGGTCTACCGTCATGAACATTTCCGCAAAGGTGCCAGCCCTCTGCTGGTGTACGGCTACGGCTCCTACGGCGCAAGCATGGATGCGGATTTCAGCGCCAGCCGCCTGAGCCTGCTCGACCGCGGCTTTGTGTTCGCTATCGCCCATATTCGCGGCGGCGGCGAGCTGGGACAGCAGTGGTACGAAGACGGTAAGTTTTTGTGCAAGAAAAATACCTTCAACGATTATCTCGACGTCTGCGATGCGCTGCTGGCGCAGGGCTACGGCGATCCGCGTTTTTGCTACGGCATGGGCGGCAGCGCCGGCGGTATGCTGATGGGCGTCGCGGTGAACCAGCGGCCGGAGCTCTTTCACGGCGTGGTGGCCCAGGTTCCCTTTGTCGATGTCCTCACCACCATGCTCGATGAGTCGATTCCGCTGACCACCGGCGAGTTTGAAGAGTGGGGGAATCCGCAGGATGAAGCCTATTACCGCTATATGAAAAGCTACAGCCCGTACGACGGCGTGCAGGCTCAGGCGTATCCGCATTTGCTGGTCACCACGGGCCTGCATGATTCGCAGGTACAATACTGGGAGCCGGCAAAATGGGTGGCAAAACTGCGCGAGCTGAAAACCGACGATAACCTGCTGCTGCTGTGTACCGATATGGATTCCGGCCACGGCGGTAAATCCGGCCGCTTCAAAAGCTATGAAGGCGTGGCGCTGGAGTATGCGTTTCTGATTGGCCTGGCGCAGGGGACGCTGCCGGGCCAGGCGGAGGTATAGCGCCGATTACTCCCCGAGATAGTGCTTCAGCGTCAGGCGCAGCTCGGGGCTCATGCGATCCAGGTTATTAAACAGCCAGCGTAAATAGCCAGGATCGTTTTCCGCCACTTCCGAGACCGGCTTGCCGCGGTATTTGCCGAAGGTAAAGGTGGAGAGCAGCGCCGGGCGGCCGGTAATGGTCGCCATCTCCTCAGGCGTCCAGCCGGAGGTGTTGATGATATCGAGCAGCAGGGCCGCGGTGATATAGCAATCGTACAGCGCCCGGTGATGATGCAGTCCCGGTGGCGTCGCGACGCTGAGCTTGCGCGATTTATACAGCCCCATATTGCTGTACTTGATGCCTGGCCACAGGCGGCGCGCCAGCTTCATCGTGCAGATCCACTCGCCCTGCATTTCCGGCAACACCCGGCGGTCAAAGCTGGCGTTATGGGCGACATACCATGGACTGCCCATATACAGCGGCACAATCTCCTCGATCCACGGCTTATCGGCGACCATCTCTTCGGTGATATGGTGAATCGCCATCGCCTGCGGGCTGATAGGCCGGTCGGGGCGAACCAGGTGGCTCATGGGATTGGTGATGTGTCCGTCGACAATATCTACCGAGGCGATTTCAACAATGCCTCCCTGCAATCCGCAGGTTTCTGTATCGATTACGCGCAGCATGGCTCGCTCCAGGCCAAAGAAACCAGCGTAATAGAATGCGCGGGTCTTGCCAACGTGGATGTCCGCAGGGGACGGGAATTATTTCTGTTTCGGTTCATAGGGCAGGCGAGAGAGCGAAACGGAGGCCAGTCGATGGGCGATCAGACGTTCGCGAAACCAGCCGCGCAGATGCTCGGGCTGTTCTCTTTCGACTAAATCAGCCACCACCGGCATATTGTAGCGTTCTTTAAACGCGACGCCCGCCGCGGCGAGATCGACATTCACTTTGTCCATCTCCTCCTGGGATAGTTTAGCCAGGTTCTTTTCCATCGGTTTCTCCTCTGATAACGCCGCAAAAAGTACTAAGCACGCGGCAAAAAGGCAAGTCTCAGACGCTTAGCTCGACTGCGCCATTATACAGGGTTATTCTCTGTGCTACATACATAACAAAAAGGAATGACAACTATGCCAATCATCGCCGGGCGCGCGCTGCGTCTGTCTCTGTTTCTCGCCGGTTGCCTGACCGCAGCAGGCGCATCGGCCCACGCCCATCTACAACAACAGCTTCCGGCGGCCAATACCGTGGTGAACGCTTCACCGCAGGCGCTGACGCTGAACTTCTCCGAAGGCATCGAAACGCAGTTTAGCGGCGTAACCCTCACCGGGCCGCAGCAGAAGACCATCACCCTCGGTAAACCCGTCCGCAGCGACAGCAATAAGGCTCAGCTGACGGTACCGGTTGAGCAGGCGTTGACGCCGGGCGAATATACCGTTAACTGGCACGTGGTCTCCGTAGATGGCCACAAGACGAAAGGGCAATACACCTTTACCGTGAAGTAAGCCGATGCTGAGTGGAGTCTATGTCAGCTTACGCTTTATCCATTTCATTTCGCTGATCGTCGCTTTCGGCTGCGTCCTCTACGGCGCATGGTGGGCGCCGGTGGCCTTACGTCGTTTGATGATGCAGCGCTTCTATCCGCTGATGCGCTATTTATTATCAGCAAGCGCGCTGTCGGCGCTGCTGATGCTGATGGCGCAGGGCGGCTTGATGGGCAACGGCTGGCCGGACGTCTGGCAGCCGGCTATCTGGCAGGCGGTGGCCGGGACGCAGTTTGGCGGCGTGTGGGTATGGCAAATTTTACTCGCCTTTGTGGCGCTGGCGGTGGTCTGGCTGAAGCCCCGGCGACCGGGACGTTTGCTGCTGGTGCTGTTTTGCGCTCAGCTGCTGCTGCTGGCCGGCGTCGGGCATGCCGCAATGAACGATGGCTGGCTGGGGATAGTGCAGCGAACCAACCATGCGCTTCATCTGTTTTGCGTGGCCAGCTGGTTTGGCGGTCTGCTGCCGTTTATCTACTGTCTTCGCCTGGCGCACGGTCGCTGGCGGCAGGCGGCCATCTGCACCATGATGCGTTTTTCGCGCTACGGGCATCTGGCGGTTGCCGGCGCCATCGCCAGCGGCGTGGTAAATGCGCTGCTGATCCAGGGCGGACTTATCAGCACCTCGCCCTGGGGGCGTATGCTGTTGTTCAAATGTGCGCTGGTGGCGGCAATGGTGGCAATTGCGCTGGTGAACCGGTATGTTCTGGTGCCACGCATGTCGGCAGGCGGAACGCGAGCGGAGCAGCTCATCGTGCGCACCACGCAGATAGAAATTGCGCTGGGGGCGCTGGCGCTATTTGCCGTCAGCCTGTTTGCCACCTGGGAACCTTTCTGAATAAACTGGTTAAATCATGAAAAAAATCGTTCTGACAATGTTGTTACTGGCAAGTTCTGGCGCTGCGCTGGCGGCACCGCAGGTGATTACCGTAAGCCGCTTTGAGGTGGGTAAGGAGAGCTGGGCGTTTAACCGCGAAGAGGTGATGCTGACCTGCCGTCCGGGCAACGCGCTGTTCGCCATTAATCCCAGTACCCTGGTGCAGTACCCGCTAAACGACATCGCCGAACAGCAGATGAAAGACGGTAAAACCAACGCGCAGCCGATTTCTGTGATCCAGATTGACGATCCACAGCAGCCGGGACAAAAAATGAGCCTGGCGCCCTTTATTGAGCGCGCGCAGAAGCTCTGCTGATCGCCGCCTGCATCCCGCTGTATTTACATGAAAAAAACCGCCATCCCCGATACCGGGCGTGGCGGTTTTTTGTTGGCATCAGCAATTTTGATACGAATTATTCGTCCACTTTTGTCGCGGACTGGAAAACCTGACACGGTAAACTATTCTTATAAGGCAAGGCGACTTAGCCTGCATTAATGCCAACTTTTAGCGCACGGCTCTCTCCCAAGAGCCATTTCCCTGGACCGAATACAGGAATCGTGTTCGGTCTCTTTTTATCTGTTTTTCACAAACCGCAGATTCCATTGCAAAACCCCAGTCGCTTTTTTCGGGGCTTTTTTCTTATACCACAACAATAATTTCCTAAACATTTCTTTTACAAAAAATCGTCTGCTAACGTTTTAGTAGCTCACGGTCACCAGTACGGTATCGCTGTAGGTTCCCGCAGGCTGGTTGCTCTGGGTCGGGTTAATCTTGAGGGTGTAGTTCGCGGACTGCGCGGCGCCGGAGCCGGTTACGCTGAGATTGTTGCTTTCCGTCCAGGCGCTGCCGTTGGGCTGGTAAAACTGATACTGCAGCCAGGCGGTTGGTTGGTTCGCAATGGGCTGGCTCATCTGCCGCCAGTCGCCGACGCTGGCGTTAGTGCTGGCGAGGTTGACGGTGTAGGCCGCGTTTTTAGTGCAGCGGATGGCAAGCTGGCCGCTGTAGTGGCTAAAACCGGACGGAAGAGCGGCAGAGGCAAATTCGACGTCCGGCGCGCTGTCGATATAGCAAACATTGGTCACCTTCACCGACACGTTGACCGTCGAGGTCAGGGTTCCGTTATTCGGAATACATATCTTAATGCCCAGCAGATCGAGCCCGACGTAGCAGAATCGGTACACCCAGGTGATGGTTAACACATCGGTATAGGTACCGGCGGGGACGTTGGCTCCCGGCGTGGTTCTGAAGTAGAGCGGCATGGTGCCATCGCTTGAGTTAAATAAACCCAGCAGTTCGAGCAGCGTTGTTCTGGACCAGCTAATCACGCCGCCGTCCTGATAGGCCGGCGAGCACGAGGCGTCAGAACAGACGCTATAAGGGATGGCATCGCCCGCGCCATTAAGCAGCCGCGGAACGCCGTTGCTCTTGTTGGCCGACGCCAGAGTGGCGCTTAACGTATTGGTTGAGTTCAGCGCCACCAGTTCCGGGGTGCAGTAAAACCCCGCGCCGGCCATCACGCCCTGAGGCGCGCTGTTGAGCGCAAAGGAGTCGACCGGGCCGATCGCTGGCGAACTGGTTTTGATACTGCAGGCGGCCAGCGCGGTGCTGGCTTGCCCGAGCGCTAAGAGCATCGCGAATACGAGGATAATACTTTTCAACGTTATCTCCGCTGTTAAGAGGGGCAGCTGACCGGACCTATCCGCTGCGGAACCGGCGTTGAGGACGGAAGTTCGAACTGGACGCTGCATCGAAGCTCTCCGGCGTTTATTTTGACTTCGTTGTGGCGTCCAAGGTGCGAGAACCAGACCACACCGTCATAGCCCACCAGGCCGCGCTGCTTGCTGTTAACCTCCTCGACCGGCGTACCGACCGGCAGCGGTTGCCCCCTGGCATCGACGAAGACGAGGGTTGCCGAGCGCACGCGGTTCACCGGGAAATCGACCAGCGCTCCGCTGCCTTCGCGCACGGCGATGCGTTTCTCCACCGTCAGAGCTTCGGTGTCCGTTGGCAGCGGTAGCGTATCGAGAGTGACTTTCCCCGGATACCACGCCGTCGCCCACGGGATCAGCAGATGACCATTTTTATCGGTCACGCCGACTTTGCGATTTTCATAATTCACCGCAATATTCGGGTAGTTGCCGGTGGAGACGACGATAAAGGCGTCGTTAATTTGCCGGGCGAAAAACAGACTGTTATCCATCAGCACCACCGAGCCCGCGGCCTCAAACCAGCTGTGACGATCGTCGCGCGACCCGTAGTAGCCTCCGCTCAGCGTTGACACGCGGTTGATCCAGGTCAGATCCGCCTGACTATAGTTATCGCCGCCGATCGAATGGGCGAGGTTCCAGCCCAGCCCGCCTTCTGCCGGAGCAGAGCGGCTGACGCTGATATTTTCTCCCCATTGTCCGGCGCTGGCGCGCTGGCCGCTTAGCTGGACAGAGGTTTGCGAATCGAAAGGGATGATGACCTGCAGCATGCTGGCGTAACTACCTTCCTGCAGATCGCGGTTGACGCTCAGGCTGAGGCTGCTGCTGAGCCACAGGCCGCGGCTCCAGGAGAGGTTCAGCAGCCGGGTGCGCGAATTATCCTCGGCTTTGATATCAAAGTAGCCAATGCTAAAAGAACCGAGGGTTCGTCCCCACGGACTCAGGCTCAGCGTGGCCTGGTCTGACTGACGGCTGAGCGTGGCGGTAGACCCATAGGTGCTGAGGTTGTCGTAGCCGGCGCTGCGGCGGATATGTTGATAGCTCACTCCCCAGCTACTGCCATAGTAAGAGTAACCCGAGGTGAACTGGTTTCCGTCTCCCTCGCCACGGCTGGCGCTGCCCGACAGGCTGAGGGTGCCCAGATTCCCCACGCCGATATCGCTGCCAATGCCGGCATTGGTTAACCCTTCGCGGTCTTCGGTATGCGTCGAAAGCGTGAGCCAGTTGTTGAATCCGTAGCGATAAATAGCGCTTACCGCGCCGGCGCCATAATCGGCACTCCTGATACCGTAGTTGTTGCGCAGGGCGCCGAGGGTGAAATCAAAATCGCTCAGTCCTTCCCGCAGCAGGGTATTGGAGACATAAAAAGGGATGCTGGTGGAGACCTGGCGACCCAGAGCGTCGGTAGTCACTACGGTGGCTTCGCCGGCGCCGCTGATCCAGGGAACGTTGGTCAGCGTATAGGGGCCGCCATTGATTTGCGCAGAGCTGCTCTTATAGCCGTTGATAAACAGATCGACGCTCGAAGGAACCGCCGCGCTGCCGGATAAGTTAAGCAGCGGATATGTCACCAGATCCGGGCGAACGCTGAAGTTGCGGCTCAGGCGTAGCCCCCCCATGCGCACGGAACTGCTCCACGTCAGGGCGTTACTGACCACGTCCCCGGCCTGGTAGCTAATCATTTGGTCGCTATCGCTGTACTTCCACAGGGTGTCGTAGCGCATATAGCCCTGCTGCTCGTAGCCCGTCGAAGACCAGTTTTGCCGAATCACGGCGTTATTGGAAAGGACGCCCGGCGGGCCGAAAAGGCGCGTTTCGGTGAAGGTGCTGGTGGTTTGCGAACCGCCGGATGAAAAGAGGCTGTAAGCGTCGTAGTTAAATAAAATTCCCGGGCTGCTTATCGCGGTCTGGCCAGGTTGTTCCGTAGTCCCCCCTATGTGCTGCTCGGGGAGCCATTTGTCCGGAACCTGGAGCTTGAGGATCTGCCCCGGCTGGTCATATTCCACTTTCACCGAGGGGAGCGTCGTCACATCAACCAGCGCGTCGCCGGTCTGCAGGGGAATATGCGCTTGCTGCAACACGCTGGCCGCGATCCAGTAGTGGCCAGCGTTGACCTTTACCGGAACGGCGCCGGCAAGAATATTGCCGTTGACCGATACGCTGAGGTACAGCTCGTACTCCTGCTTTTCGCCGTAGGATGCCGCAGGCGCAGGCAGGGAATCATAGGTCGCGGCGCAGGCCGTTACCGACGCCATCGCCAGCAGCCCCCCGGACGCCGTCCTTTTCAGATCTCTCATTTTTAACGATTCGCCGGAATTTCCACCGCCTGACCGTTATCCGTTAATTTCGCGAACAGATGCATTCCTGACGGCGCGGAAGCGTTTCCGGCGCTCGGGAAACAGCTCTTTTTCTGCGCCAGAACGTAGCCGAGAAGACCATTAGCCTGGGGAATGCGCCCCTTACCGTTCGCGTTCGTCCAGTAAACCGCGCTGAGGCGCGCGTGCTGATTGCCTCTGTTTTCGATGCACAGCGTCTGGCGGTTATTTTGCTGCGAGAGCGACCAGCGCAGCGTGGCCCTTACCGGTTCGACTGAACCCGCGTTCTTTAGCGGCGTGACGCCCTGCCCATAGGTAAACAGCGGCAGGACATAGCGCATGCGCATTTTCAGCCCGGCGGCGTTCTGTTCCGTCTGCGCCGCGGGTTGCGCGGCAGGGATCTCATCGATAACAATGCGATAGGACTGCTCTTTGCCGTTTGCGATGGGGGCGACGCGCATGAGCCGCACCAGCTGGCGCTGCCCCGGCGCTACCGTGGTAAAAGGCGGGCTGGCGACAACATCCCGCTGATCGGCGTAGACGTCCGCTGACGCTTTTTGAACCCAGGCAAACACGCGCAGCTGCAAATTAACCGGCGCGCTGCCGCGATTCTCCAGCCACAGTTCAGACCCTGTTTCATGGCTTTCGATCGTTTGAAATATCGGCCATACCAGAACGGAGCTGGCGGCCAGCACGGATGAGGGAAGCAATAAAGCGAATATAAACGGCGCAAATCTACAGCGAATCATAGTTAACCTGTGAATTATCTAATAGGTCAGCGTGACGGTGACCGTGTCGGTATAGGAGCCCACCGCCGGGAAGCCATTCGTGGCAAAAAGGCGGCCATAAACCGTGTAGGTTTGCGTGGTGCTCGGAAAGGATGCAACGCTCAGGGCCAGCGTACTGCTGCCCCAAACGTTAGCGCGGTTGGCGTCCTGATAAAGCTGGTACGCCAGCGTGCTGCTGTTGCCGTTCGACATGTAGCGCTGAGTGGCTGAGCCGCCGTTGACGCCATAGTCGAGGGCGATTGAAATAACGGTGCCGGGCGTGCAGGTCACGATGATGGAACCTGCGCCGGCGGTACTCGCGACATCCACGTTGCTGTAAAGCGATGACAGGGTGCCAAAATTCAGCGTGCCGAAGTCCGTCGTTTGGGAGCCGTCCCCGGCGCCCAGCGCGCAGCCTGCGGTTATCTGCGCGGAGACTTTGAACGTCTTTTGGGCAACGGCGGCATGGGCGCCCGAGGTAAAAAGCAGAAGTAATGTAAGCCACTCTGGTCGAAGCATGAAGCCCATTTTCCTTATGCGGTTACCAGGCTAAGGTCGCGGTGACAATGTCGTCATACACATCGGCTGTCGGCGCGTTGACGCTCTGGTCTTCGGGGCGAATGCGGGCAAAAACAGGAATCGCCTGTGGATTCCCTGTGCCAATGATAGGTATCGTGCCGCCAGGCAGGATTTCGTTATTGCGGGCGGCATCCGAATAGAGCCGATAGGCAATCTGCTGGGTGCCACCGGCGTTTTTCATATAGCGCAGCGCAGCATCGCCAGACTGGCCGCCGTCAAGCGTCAGGGTCGAGGCAAGATCCTCGGTGCAGGTCACGGTTAGGGCGCTTCCGCCGCCGCTGCCGGTGATCTCCGCATCAATGGAGTTGGCTAAATCGCCATAGGAGCCGAAATTAATGTTGCCCCAGCGGTTGTTTTCGCCATTGCGGACATTCGATACGCTGCATCCGCTGCCGAGCGTCACCTGGACGCCAATCTGGCCGCTTAAGGTTCCCGCTGCAGAAGCCGGTTGAAGAATAACTATGGCGCTCAGTAAGCCGCCCAGGAGACTGCGCGAGATCGTTGTGACGTTCATAGAGAACCTCTTAGTGGAAAGCCGCTGAAGAAAAACAACAATGTAGCGATAGACGTTGGTCACCGATTAAGTGCCGCGGTTTTGTTGGTTAACGTATAACTACTCCTGCAAGATATGTGTAATTTTGTATTTATGGCTGGTTATGTGTTTTTTATTGGATTTTTATTCTGCATTTATGCCTTTTATATGGATGAAAACTCTTTTTGTTAATTAATTGTTGGTGTTATGTTTTTTAATTGTGTTTTGAAGGGGCGTGGAAATAGGGCGATTTTTTCTTAAATCACAATCTGGCGCAAAGTTTGCAACAAAAAATCTGGACAAAAAGACGGGTATAGACACTGGAGGCGCCGTTGAGCAAGGGCGAGGAGAAAACACCTGCACAAAATCAGGCCCATAGTGCAGGTGAACTTTACGGGCCAACATCGGAAGTGACCCAGTATACACATTTGTATGACAAATGAAATAATAGATAAGAGACGGTTTTTCACTTTTTTGGCGGTTATTCTTCTGACCGCGCTATGGGTTATTGTCAGGGAGGCGAAGGGGGCGAACGACGGCGTGAAAATAATGGGCAACGATTTATTCTGGCGCCACAAAAGAGGGGTACAGCCATGTTTCCAGAAAGCTCACCAGAAACCATATTTGTCCACTAAAAATAAACCACAGAGCAGCGGTCAAAATAATCAACAGGATAGCCAGCAGGAGTAATTCTGTTTTGCTCATAACTTCACTAGCCGTCCGCAAGGAGTACAACGAAGTTATGATAGTAACTAAAGCGCCGTTGAAGATGCAAACGCCGTTGTGCTAAACGGCGTTGGCGAAGCGGCGGGAGAGCTAATCCATGAGTATCGCCATCTGAGCGGCCATATCATCCAGCAGCTGGAAGCGGCGACGATATTCGGCGCGTTTCTTACTGGCGATGCTCTCAAGCGTCTTTCTTTCCAGCTGCAGCGGCAGGCGCCAGCGCCAGGCGCCGTCGGCGACCCCATCGATAGAGTGCCAGAACTCGTTATAGCTGGCGTGAAAATGGCGCCCTTTACTCAGCCGATAGCGCAGCGCGCGGAAGACGTGGCCGCTGTCGCTGACCCCGTAAATGTGATGAATGTTGCAACGCGCCGCCATTAACCAGATAAATTCCATCAGCAGACGTTTCGGGAACAGGCCGTAACAGGCGCGGGTCGCCCGTTTAATCACTTCGTGCGGAACGGTGCTGCGCGGCCCCTGCAGGCCGCCGATAGTCAACTGCCATTGCTCCTGCTGGCGGGTGACGCTAAAGGTCGCGCTGGCAAGCACAATCTCATCGCTATCGCGCAGCCACAGCGTCGTTTCGCCCTCGCGTTCGGCTTTGCCCGCCGAGGACGCGGAGAGCGTAAACCGGCTGTCGTCTTTGCCTGTCAGCTCAAGCAGCGGCACATCTTTCGCGGCGGTCATGGCCCCGGCGAGGCGCGAGGCGCCCAGGGAATCAACGAACTGATAGTGGCTGATAATGGCCTGAGCGCGCTGGCTGGCGTTTAACCCGCGGGTTAAATACTGGCGATGGACTTTACCCGGCAGCGTCACCTGAGCGGCGAGCAGCTGATTGAAATCCGCACGCGCCGACAGGCTCTCCAGCATGCTGCGCGTTGGCGCATAAAATAATGCCGTGCGCAGTAAAAACTTAAGCCGGTAATGACGTTGTTGCCAGATGGGGGCGGGGGTGATCCGGCCCATCACCAGATCGGCAATGAGATTTGGGCGTCGCTCAACTACGCTGGCTGAATGCAGGCTGTTATCCGTCACGATGAATACCTCGGTGTTATTTAGCCTCTATTCTATGGATATATCGTGGGGAGCTTAATGCCCGGCCGGACTATATTTGGCTTTCGTTTAAAATCGATTGAGGTGCCAATTTACGGGCGGTGAAGCCGCAGGGTTTTCCTATAATTATGCGAGGAGGACGAAATATGTATCAGCGTATTTACGGTTGCGACTGGCGTAATATCTGGCTGGTGGGCGACCTGCACGGCTGTTTCGCACGCCTGATGGCGGCCCTTCGTGAGCGCAAGTTTGACCCTTACCAGGATCTGCTTCTTTCGGTGGGCGATCTGATCGATCGTGGGCCACAAAGCGCGGAGTGTCTGGATTTACTGCGCTATCGCTGGGTTTACGCGGTGCGTGGAAACCATGAACAGATGGCGCTGGAGGCGCTTGCCGACGGCGATATGAGGCTCTGGGAGATGAACGGAGGCGACTGGTATACGCAGCGTGCGGCGAGCCAAAAGCAACGCCTTACGGCGCTTATTGCCCGCTGCCGCCGACTGCCGCTAATTATTGAACTCCACAGCGGTGAGCAGGTGCACGTGATTGCCCACGCTGATTACCCCGCCGCGGTTTATCGCTGGCAGCGCGTTGTTGATGAGCACCAGGTGCTGTGGCGTCGGCAGCGTCTCACTGACCATCTCGCCGGGCGTCACGGGGCGATTGCCGGCGCTGACCATTTCTGGTTCGGCCATACGCCGCTGAAACGACGCTACGACAGCGATAACCAGCACTATATCGATACGGGGGCCGTGTTTGGTGGAGAGCTAACCCTGGTGGCGCTACAGCTGGCAGGCTAAAAATCGCTGTATTCTCGGGCGGGAAGCCAGAAACTATCGATAAAATCTTCTACCGGAAAGCAGCCGCCGTGGCGTATCCGCTGATCGTCCATGGCCGTTGTGCACTGCCGCTCGTTATCGTAAACATCGACAACGATATCTTCACAGCCGCCGTCCAGGTAACAAATAAACAGCACTAAGGCAAACATCCGAGCCTCATATCCTGAAAAACATAGCGTTAAGTGTAGGAGATGACGGAGAAGCGGGGAAATAAATAACCCGTCTCAGGCGACGGGTTCAATTGAGTCAGGCGAGGCGCATGACCCAGGCATCGGACTGGCGATCGTAGTGCTTACGGTAGAGGACGGAATGTTCACCATCAAGTATGGCGGGTACGCTGGTATCCGCGTCCCATGCATCAAGCTGCATGCATAAATCCGGATCGGATTTGCAGGGGATGCTTAACGTTCGCTCTCCCTGCTGTTCGCCGTGCAGTTCGGCGTCGTCTATCTCAAACGCGCCGATACGTACGTTAGTTTTGGCCATAAATTCACCCCGTTTGTCTGCTGAGTTGTGGTACGACCAGTTAAGGCCGCCATTTTTCAGCGTAGACAAACGGGCGTAAAGCGCCAGTGAAAAAATGCTGTTTTTCGACGCGCCATCACGCTTTTTTGCTAAAAAGCTTACCGTCACGCACCAGTTCGCGGGGATAGCTATTTTTTAAACGCGACCCGACTTTTTTCGCCAGCCCGATCGGCGCGCCCTGATAGGTGACAATCGCATCATCCTTCTGCGGGAGCGTTTCAGGATAGATATCGCGACCGCGATACCACTCTTCCGCTTCGGCTTCCGTCAGCGCCAGGGGAGCGGCCGGCGCAGCAAGCGCAATCACCGCTTCGTGCTGCCAGCGGTAGCCTTTGTTATGGGTTTCGGCGAGCCGGATGCCGATGCGGGAAAAGCGCACTTTGCCGAATAACGCTTCGAGCGCCTGTGGGAATAACCAGATTTCTTTATCGCGCTGCCAGAGCGTATGGTCGGCGGTCCACTGCAAACCGACGGCGGCGGCGGCGGCAATCACGGCGGCGGATTCGCGGGTTTTAAGCGGCGTGAAGGGGAATTTCCCCACTTTATAACCCGGCGCCGGGAGCGGGTCGATGGCCGCGGTTTTACGTAAACGGGCGACGAAGAACCCTTCGCAGTCAAAAATCTGCGGGAAGACGTGCAGGAAGCCCTCCTCGGTGAGGGCTTCGCTGGCCTGCGGGAACAGTGAGCCGAGCGGCACGACTTCTACCGCCTGCGGATAGCGCGCCAGCAGCCCGTTGACCACCTCTTCGTTTTCTTGCCGGTTCAGGGTACAGGTGGAGTAAACCAGCGTCCCGCCGGGGCGAAGGGCGTGAAACGCGCTGTCAATCAGCTCGCGCTGGGTCACCGCAATTTCCGCGTTGCTTTCCGGCGACCAGTTTTTCAGCGCATCGGGATCTTTACGTACTACCCCTTCGCCGGAGCAGGGGGCGTCGAGCAGGATCGCGTCAAAGCATTCCGGCAGCGCGGCGCCGAATACCCGACCATCGAAATGGGTCAGCGCCACGTTGCTGATTCCACAGCGGCTGATGTTGGCGTGCAGGACTTTAACCCGGCTGGCGGAATATTCATTGGCCAGAATGCCGCCTTCGTTACCCATGCGGGCGGCGATTTGCGTGGTTTTAGAACCCGGCGCGGCGGCGACGTCCATCACCCGCTTCGGCATCTGTCCGTCGGCAAACAGCGCGGCGACCGGCAGCATGGAGCTGGCTTCCTGAATGTAAAACAGCCCGCTAAGGTGCTCGGCCGTGCTGCCCAGCGGCAGGTCGTCTTCATCTTCACGCTCGATCCAGAAACCCTCTTCGCACCACGGAACCGGCGTGAGCTGCCAGCGGTAGGGGGCGACCAGCTGCAAAAAATCAGCCACCGTGATTTTCAGCGTATTGACGCGAATGCTTCGCCGCAGCGGGCGCTGGCAGGCGGCGATAAAGTCGTCAAAAGAGAGATGCGTCGGCATTGCCGCACGCATTTGAGCGAGGAATTCTTCAGGAAGATAGACAGCGTTTTGAGCCACGGGGAGCGCACCACAACGAAAAAAGGGGGCGTAGTTTACCATAAAGGCTCCGGCGGCGGACACCGGAGCCTGTTATGCTTAGCGCGGCAGGGCGGTGCCCCATTCGCGCCACTCTTTCGGTTCGCTCTCCAGCAGCAGGAAGTGTTTGCCATCCTGCGCTTTCGGCGCCAGCGGCGTACCCGGAGGCGTCGCAAACGCGATGCCGCCGCGAATGAACTGATTAAAGGTACCGGTTTTCACCACCCCGCCAATCAGGCCAAAGTCGAGGCTATAGCCGGAAGCCAGCCAGAATACCGAGTTGTTGCGCACCAGATACTGATAACGCTTGCTGATACGCAGCTGTACCATCACGCGATCCGACATCGAACCGAGCATCAGACCGGTCACCGTGCCGACTTCGAGCCCGCGGAACAGCACCGGCGTGCCGATACCCAGCGAACCCGCTTCCGGTACTTCGACGATAATGCTCAGGCCGTCGATATAACGTGAATCGCTGATCGTGGTTTCCTGAATTTCGAAATCACGGCGCGGCGCACCGCGTCCCGGCTCGACGTTGATATAGGCCTGGAAAAGGGTATCCAGATGTTCAACGCCCGCCGCAGATATCTGCGGCGTAATCACCGAGAAACGCGTCCCGGCGCGGGCAAAAGTATTGACGTATTCCGGGTAGAGAACCGCTTTCGCCTGCACTTCGTTTTTCGCGGTAATTAAATTCAGCGACTGGATCTGGCCAATATCAATCCCCAGGTAGCGAATTGGCATCCCTTCGGCGATTTTACCGGCGTCGAAGGCGTGCAGGGTTATCTGCCCACCCACCGCGCGTGCGGCGGTTTCTGACGCATACAGTACGCGTTTGTTATCGATCCGCGCGCTGGCGCTGGCGCCGCTGAGGTTATCAAAGCTAATCGCGCCCTTCAGCGCGCGGGAGAGGGGGGATGCCTGTACCGTCAGGCCGCTACCGTTAAGCTGCACTTTCGCGCCGCCCTCGGCCCAGAACACGCTGTTGCTGGTCAGCAGATGGCGATATTCCGGTTTGATATGGATATTGATCTCAAAGGCGTTCTTGCGCGGCTGCACGGTGATGATTTCCCCGACCGCAAATTTACGGTACAGCACTACGGAGCCTGCCTGCACGTCCGGTAGCGTCTCGGCTGAGAGCGTAAGCGTGGTGGTCGGCAGATCGCTCATGCTGTTTTCCAGCGCCTTTTCCTGGTTCGCGTACAGCGGATAGCGGCTTTGCATCGCCCCTTTGTCGCCCGGGATAACGCGGATCCCGCCGCTGACCCATTCGCTGGCGCTGGCCCCGAGGAACTCCACGCCATCGATGCCGACTTTAACGTCGATGCGGCTGTTGACCACGAATTTGCTATCGCCGCGCACCAGAGAACGGTACTCCGGCATCACCGCCACCTGGAACGTGACGCCATCGGCGTTCAGCTTGCGCTCCAGAACCTGGCCAATCTGCACGCCGTGCAGAATCAGCGGCTGCCCGGCGTCGATGCCGTAGCTTTCCGGCGCGGTGAGCGTGACGGTCGCGACATCCGGCTCTTCCAGAATGGATTTATCGGCAGGCAGCACCGCAAATTGGTTGCGGGGTTCACCCTCGCCGGGGACCAGCTCGAAGGTGGTGCCGGTCAGCAGGGCGCTGACGCTGGGGTTATCCAGCGAGATTTTTGGCTTCTTCATCTGAATAAGCGTCTTCTCGCGCAGCAGGCTGACGACGCTCGGGTCGACGGTCATTTCGCCGGTCACTTTCCCGTCGCCATTGAGATTCAGCTTACTGAGCTGGCCGACCTCCAGGCCCTGGTACATCAGCGGCGTAGAGCCCGCTTTTAAGCCTGCGCCATCCGGGAGATCCAGTTTAACCACCACGCCGCGCTGGCTGTGCGCCAGGTCTTCGTATAAGTGATAGTCCGTGTTTTGCTGAGCCTGTGGAGAATCATCCGGGGAATCAAAGGCGATAGCGCCGTTCACCAGCGCCGAGAGGCTGTCCAGCTGGACTTTCGCTCCGCTCAGGCTGACGTCCGCCTTCACGCCGGATACGTTCCAGAAACGGCTCTCTTTTTTCACCAGGTTGGTGAAACGCCGCTCGATCAGCACATCAATGGTGACGCCCTGATTGTTCGGATTAATGGCGTAGTCATATACCCGGCCGACCGGAATCTTACGGAAGTAGACCAGCGAGCCGCTGGTTAACGAACCCAAATCCGCTGACTTGAGATGAATCATCAGCTCGCCGTTGTTGATGTGGTACTTCGGCTGGGTATCGAGGGCGACAAAGTGATCCTCGGGCTCGCCCTGGCCGGGCATCATGCCGATATAGTTACCGCCCACCAGCGCATCCAGGCCGGACACGCCGGCAAGCGAGGCTTTCGGCGTTACCAGCCAGAACTGCGTCTCCTTGCGCAGCGCATCTTTCATATCGCCCTTGACGCTGGCGGAAACCTCAATTTTGCTCAGATCTTTACTCAGCGAGATGTTCTCCACCGTACCGACTTCTACCCCCTGATAGCGGATAGGCGTGCGGCCAGGAACGATACCGTTAGCGGACTGGAAGTCGATAACGATCGTCGTACCGCGATCCTGGTAGCTGGTCCATATCAGCCAGCCGGCAATCAGCAGCGCGATGACCGGCAGCAGCCAAAATGGCGAGATACGGCGTTTAGTTTTAATTTTGGCTTCAGTCGGCGAAGCGGGCGTTTCCTGACTCATGTGCGTCCCAAAGTAAGCGGCTGTCCAGCCATTCAACAGCAAGGATAGTTAATATTACCGCGGCGCCAAAATAGACTGCGGCGGGCCCCATCGTAAACGCGAGGAGCTGATCGCGGTTGATCAGCGACATGGTTAATGCGATGACAAAAAGATCCAACATAGACCAGCGGCCGATCCAGGTAATCAGCCGCAGTAGCAGGATGCGGGTACGTAATCCCTGTTCACACTTGAATTGTATGCTGACCAGCAGCGTAAACAATACAATTACTTTGGTGAATGGGACCAGAATACTGGCGATGAACACGACGCCGGCGATAGCGACGTTGCTGCTGGCCAGCGACATAATGCCGGAAAGGATGGTGTCATCCTGACGCGCGCCGTTGACGTAGATAATCGAGATCGGCAGCAGGTTGGCAGGCAGCAGGAAAACCATTGACGCAATCAGCGCAGCCCAGCTCTTTTGCAGGCTCTGGCGGCGTCTGTGGCGCAGGGGAGTGTGGCAGCGACGGCAGCGGCCGCGCGAATCGCGATGGCCGGTATAATGGCAGCCGAGGCAAACCTGCAGGTTTTCATCCGGCCGCAGCGCCGGGCGCTGGGGGTAAAAACGCTCCCAGAGCTCCTCAACGTTCATATGGATAAGCGTCAGGATACTGAGCAGAGTGAGGGAGATATAGGCGATAAGACCGATGCCCGGCTGCAGGAAGGCGTAATCCTGCACCTTAATGGAGGCGACGCCGATGCCGACCAGGTAAATATCCAGCATCACCCACTCTTTGAGCCGCTCCAGCATCAGCAGTATCGGGCGCAGATTCATGCCCAGCACGTTGCCCAGCCACAGATAGGCGATTGAGACCACCAGCAGCACCGGCGCCACGACCGCGCAAAATAGCACCATCGCCGCCGTGAGCGGATCGCCCTGGCCGGTCATTTGCCAGATGCCCTGAAGGACGTTAGCGTCGATACGCACGCCCAGCAGATGCAAACGCAGCAGCGGTTCGCTCCAGGCAAAAGGCATCAGCAGCAGCATCGCGATTGCCATGCTGCCCAGCCGGGTAAGCGACCAGTCGCGGCCATCGCGCACTTTGGCGTTGCAGCGGGGACACCAGGCGCTTTGATTCTTTTTTAGGACCGGTAAACGAAACAGCAGGTCGCACTGCGGACAGCGCTGATAGTGAGCGTGCTCAACGGGGGCGCTGACCGAGTAGACGACCATTTTTTTTGCTGGCGTAATCCTGGGTGTTTTTAGTGGCATTTATAGCTTACAGAAATGAGTGTATCTCTCTATCTTAACTCAGGAATGAATTCATCTTGAGCATGAATGCATTTAAAGCTTATTTTATTAGGCTGTAAGTGTAAGGTAGTAAGACAACTAAGCGACCAAATAATGAACAAATCAGAATTCTACGCGGATTTGAACCGCGATTTTCAGGCGTTAATGGCAGGCGAAACCAGTTTTCTGGCGATGATTTCAAATACCAGCGCGCTGCTGTTCGAGCGGCTGACCGACGTGAACTGGGCCGGTTTCTATCTTCTGGAAGGTGACACGCTGGTGCTTGGCCCGTTCCAGGGCAAGCTGGCCTGCGTGCGGATTCCGGTCGGACGCGGCGTATGCGGGACTGCCGTCGCGCAGAATCGCGTGCAGCGGGTAGAGGATGTTCACGCGTTTGATGGGCACATCGCCTGTGACGCCGCCAGTAATTCGGAAATTGTCTTCCCGTTACGGGTGAACAATCAAACTATCGGCGTCCTGGATATCGATAGCACGGCGCATTCCCGCTTCACCGCTGAAGATGAGCAGGGACTGGCAGAACTGGTCGCGCATCTGGAAAAACTCATTTCTGCGACTGATTATCAAAAAATATTCACCCGCGTCGCAGGATAATCAACGGATAACGTAGCATTTACCGATGACGTCATTATAATGACGCCTGTTCATGCCTGCGGCTTGTTGGCTACGTCCGTTGTAATCAGGAAATTTCATGGAAAATCAACCTAAGTTGAATAGCAGTAAAGAAGTCATTGCGTTTCTGGCCGAACGTTTCCCTCAGTGTTTTAGCGCTGAAGGCGAAGCTCGCCCCCTGAAAGTCGGTATTTTTCAGGATCTCGTTGAGCGCGTTGGCGGAGAGATGAATCTCAGCAAAACCCAACTTCGCGCTGCTTTGCGTCTTTATACTTCGAGCTGGCGCTACCTGTACGGCGTTAAGCCTGGCGCAGTCCGCGTTGACCTTGACGGCAACCCGTGCGGCGAACTGGAAGAGCAGCACGTCGCTCATGCCCGTCAGCAGCTTGAAGAAGCAAAAGCCCGCGTCCAGGCGCAGCGCGAAGCGCAGCAGGCCAAAAAACGCGAAGCCGCTGCCGCAGCAGGCCAGCCGGAAGAGGGGGCACGTCGCGAGCGTAAACCGCGTCCTCAGCCTCAGGCGCGTCGTAAAGACGGCGCTGAGCAGCGTAAACCTCGCCCGGCAGCAGCAGCCAAAGCGCCGCGCGAAGAGCGTCATACCCCTGTATCAGATGTGTCTGTATTGACCGTTGGCCAGGCACTGAAGGTGAAAGCAGGCAATAATGCAATGGACGCCACCGTCCTGGAAATCACCAAAGATGGCGTTCGTGTACAGCTGACTTCTGGTATGTCAATGATTGTACGCGCAGAACACCTGGTGTTCTGAAACGGAGGCCGGGCCAGGCATGAACAAATTCTTTAAGCTCACCGCGTTGGCGGGCCTGCTGGTAATCGCAGGCCAGTCGTTCGCCGTGGACGATATCACCCGGATCGATCAAATCCCCGTGCTGAAAGAAGAGCCGCAGCACGCGACGGTGAGCGAGCGCGTCACATCGCGCTTTACCCGCTCTCACTACCGGCAGTTCGATCTTGATAATGCCTTTTCGGCAAAAATTTTCGATCGCTACCTGAACCTGCTCGACTACAGCCATAACGTGCTGTTAGCCAGCGACGTGGCCCAGTTTGCCGCGAAAAAGAATCAAATCGGCGATGAGCTGCGCAGCGGGAAGCTGGACGTTTTTTACGACCTGTATAACCTGGCGCAGAAGCGTCGATTTGAGCGTTATCAATATGCATTGAAAGTGCTGGAACGTCCGATGGACTTTACCGGCAATGACAACTTCAACCTTGACCGCAGCAAGTCTCCTTGGCCGAAAGATGAGGCCGAGCTGAATGCGCTGTGGGATGCCAAGGTGAAGTTTGATCAGCTCAGCCTCAAGCTGGCTGGCAAAGATGATAAAGAGATTCGCGAGACCCTAACCCGTCGCTACAAGTTTGCCATTCGCCGTCTGGCGCAAACCAATAGCGAAGACGTTTTCTCGCTGGCGATGACCGCCTTTGCGCGTGAAATCGACCCGCATACGAACTATCTCTCTCCGCGCAATACCGAACAGTTCAACACCGAAATGAGCCTGTCTCTCGAAGGTATCGGCGCGGTACTGCAGATGGATGACGACTACACGGTGATCAACTCACTGGTGGCCGGTGGTCCTGCGGCGAAGAGTAAATCCATCAGCGTGGGCGACCGTATCGTTGGCGTTGGCCAGCCGGGTAAAGGCATGGTTGATGTCATCGGCTGGCGTCTTGATGATGTCGTGGCGCTGATCAAAGGTCCCAAGGGCAGCAAGGTTCGTCTGGAAATTCTCCCGGCGGGTAAAGGCGCGAAAACGCGGATTGTGACCCTTACGCGCGAACGCATTCGTCTTGAAGACCGCGCGGTTAAGATGTCAGTCAAAACCGTCGGCAAAGAGAAGGTTGGCGTGCTGGATATTCCGGGTTTCTATGTTGGCCTGACGGACGACGTCAAGGTTCAGCTGCAGAAACTGGAGAAACAGAACGTTAGCAGCATCGTTATCGATCTGCGCAGCAACGGCGGCGGGGCGCTGACCGAAGCGGTTTCGCTTTCTGGCCTGTTTATTCCATCCGGCCCGGTTGTCCAGGTTCGCGATAATAACGGTAAGGTGCGTGAAGACAGCGATACCGACGGCGTGGTGTACTACAAAGGCCCGCTGGTGGTGCTGGTCGACCGTTTCAGCGCCTCGGCTTCTGAAATTTTCGCCGCCGCGATGCAGGATTATGGCCGCGCACTGATCGTCGGTGAGCCGACCTTTGGCAAGGGGACCGTCCAGCAGTATCGTTCGCTGAACCGCATTTACGATCAGATGCTGCGCCCTGACTGGCCGGCGCTGGGGTCCGTACAGTACACCATCCAGAAATTCTACCGTATTAACGGCGGGAGCACTCAGCGCAAGGGTGTGACGCCGGACATCATGATGCCGACCGGAACCGAAGAGCGTGAAACCGGCGAGCAGTATGAAGATAACGCGCTGCCGTGGGATAGCGTCAATGCGGCAACCTTCGTGAAGTATGGTGACCTGACGCCGTTCGGACCCGAGCTGCTGAAGCGCCACGATGCGCGTATCGCCAAGGATCCTGAGTTCCAGTACATCATGAAGGACATTGCTCGCTATAACGCGATGAAAGACAAACGCAACATCGTCTCCCTGAATTACGCGCAGCGTGAAAAGGAGAATGAAGAAGATGATGCAATTCGTCTGGCCCGCGTTAACGATCGCCTGAAACGCGAAGGCAAGCCGCTACTGAAAAAACTGGAAGATCTGCCGAAGGATTACCAGGAGCCTGACCCGTATCTTGATGAAACGGTTCATATTGCGCTCGACCTGGCCCATGAGGAAAAGGATCGGCCAGCGGTCGAGCCTCCGGCCAGTAAATAATCCCCCAACGGGCACACTAAGTTGTGCCCGTTTTCTTTCTCGCCTTTCCCAACGTTCATTGCCTGATTTCAACAAAATGTCAACGCTTTTGCCCAGCGTCAGCAATATGCTACAAAATGTAAAGTTGTGTCTTTCTCGTGACTTAGCGGGGCCTGATGGTTGAAAATTGGCGTTCTACCCATACCATGTGGGTAATCGCATAGTGCGTTTTGTTAAATCGAGGTTAAAAGAAAATTATGATGCGAATCGCGCTTTTCCTGCTGACCAACCTGGCAGTGATGGTGGTGTTCGGGCTGGTGCTGAGCCTGACGGGAATTCAGTCAAGCAGCATGACCGGGCTGCTGATCATGGCCCTGTTGTTTGGTTTCGGCGGCTCAATCGTTTCGCTGCTGATGTCGAAATGGATGGCGCTGAAATCGGTGGGTGGGGAAGTCATTGAGCAGCCGCGTAACGAAACCGAGCGCTGGCTGATGAATACCGTCGCGCAGCAGGCGCGCCAGGCGGGTATCGCTATGCCGCAGGTCGCTATCTACCATGCGCCGGATATTAACGCCTTCGCGACCGGCGCGCGCCGCGATGCGTCGCTGGTGGCGGTCAGTACCGGGCTGCTGCAGAACATGAGCCGTGATGAAGCGGAAGCGGTTATCGCCCATGAGATTAGCCACATCGCCAACGGTGATATGGTCACCATGACGCTGATCCAGGGGGTAGTGAACACCTTCGTTATCTTTATCTCGCGCGTTATCGCGCAGATTGCGGCGGGCTTCCTCGGCGGCAACCGCGATGAAGGTGAAAGCAGCAACGGCAACCCGCTGATCTACTTTGCGGTCGCCACGGTGCTGGAGCTGGTATTTGGTATTCTGGCCAGCATCATCACCATGTGGTTCTCCCGCTACCGCGAGTTCCATGCGGACGCCGGTTCAGCGAAGCTGGTAGGGCGTGAGAAAATGATCGCCGCGCTGCAGCGTCTGAAAACCAGCTATGAGCCGCAGGAGGCCAGCAGCATGATGGCGTTCTGCATTAACGGCAAAGCGAAATCCATGAGCGAGCTGTTTATGACTCACCCGCCGCTGGATAAACGTATTGAAGCCCTGCGCAGCGGCGAATACCTGAAATAACCGTCGCGCCTGGCCCTGAAAACAAAAATCCGCAACCTTCGGGCTGCGGATTTTTTTATGCCGGTTTTTGCGTTACAGTCTGACGCGCGGCTGCGTGACGCGTAGCCCGCTGACGGCGGCCGCGACGACGGCAAACGTTCCGGCCAGCAAAAGGGCGGTGTGGGTTCCGCTATTGCCCAGCAGGTTAAACAGCAGCGCCACCAGCGCGGCGCCAGTGCTCTGTCCAAGCAGGCGCGCGGTCCCCAGCATGCCGCTTGCGCCGCCGCTGCGATGAGCCGGCGCTGACGAGACGATGGTGTGATTGTTGGGGGACTGGAACAGGCCAAAGCCCGCGCCGCAGAGCGCCATTCGCCAGATAATATCCAGGTCCGACGGCGCGGAGGGCAGTAAAGCCAGGCCGAACAGGCCGCAGGCCATGATGATTAGACCCATCGCGCCCAGCAGCCCGGCGTGAACTTTCTCAATCAAATATCCCGCCAGCGGCGCCATGACCATAGTGGCCAGCGGCCACGGCGTCAGGAGCAGACCGGTTTCCACCTCGCTACGCCCCATCATTGACTGCAGGAAGAACGGCAGCGAAACCATCGCCAGCATCTGGGCGCAAAAAGAGCATATCGACGTACAAATTGACAGAGAGAATAGCGGAATGCGCAGCAGGTCAACCGGCAGCAGGGGGACCGGCATTTCGAGCTGGCGGCGGACAAAAAAGAACCCGACGACCAGCATGGCCATAACCTCCGCCGCAACCAGCGCGCCTGACTGGCCCTGAGCGAACCCGCCGAGGGCGGTAATCAGTAAGCCAAAAGTGAGGGCATTCATGATGGCGCTCGGCAGGTCGAAGCGGGTGACCTTGCTGCGGCCGGTGTTAGCAGGCAGATAGCGCATCGCGAGAAGCAGTGAAATAATCCCCAGCGGAACGTTAATCAGAAACAGCCATTGCCATGAAGCCATTGAGAGAATCGCGGCGGCGATGGTCGGCCCCGCCGCGGAGGAGACAGCCACCACGAAAGAGTTGATCCCCATCCCGCGGCCGAGAAAGCGCTGAGGATAAATCAGGCGAATCAGCGCGGTGTTCACGCTCATCAGCGCCGCGCCGCCGAGCCCCTGCGCCACGCGCGCCAGGGTCAGCATTTCGAGGCTTCTGGAGAGCGCGCAGGCCAGTGAGGTAAAGGTAAAAAGCACCAGGCCGATTTTATAAATACGCCGGTAGCCGACCATATCGCCGAGGAAAGAGAGCGGCAGCAGCGCGATAACGATAGCGATTTGGTAGGCATTAACTATCCAGATTGAAGAGGCCGGGGATGCGTTTAAATCGCTGGCGATGGTCGGCAGGGCGACGTTGGCGATAGCGCCGTCCAGCACCGCCATCGCCAGGCCTAATACAATGGTCAGAATGGCGCCGTAACGCTGCGGTAAAGGCAGCCCATCGGAGATGTTTTTATCCATGTGAAGTCTGTATCTTATCGGGAACTATTAACTGGTTAATAATTTTAGCATTGATTATTCAGCGGCATGTCGCAGATTTGTAACGAATCGGCAGAAGAACGATTGCGGGTAACGGGATGCGAATTTATAATAAAAACCGGTTCTAATTTTTATAAAACAGTTGCGATGAGGTGATAAATGGCAGTTGCAGATTTGGATAAACAGCCAGATTCTGTCTCTTCGGTATTGAAGGTTTTTGGCATTCTGCAGGCGCTTGGCGAAGAGCGTGAAATTGGCATTACCGAACTGTCCCAGCGCGTCATGATGTCAAAAAGCACCGTTTATCGCTTTTTGCAGACCATGAAATCGCTGGGATACGTAGCTCAGGAAGGTGAGTCCGAGAAATATTCTCTGACCCTGAAACTCTTCGAACTTGGCGCGCGGGCTTTGCAGAACGTTGATTTGGTGCGCAGCGCTGATATTCAGATGCGCGAGCTTTCACGCCTGACGAAAGAGACCGTCCACCTGGGCGCCCTGGATGAAGACAGCATTGTTTACATCCACAAAATCGACTCAATGTACAATTTGCGCATGTATTCGCGCATCGGGCGTCGTAACCCGCTGTACAGCACCGCGATCGGTAAAGTGCTGCTGGCCTGGCGCGATCGTGCCGAGGTTGAGCAGATTCTGGAAGGGGTGGAGTACAAACGCAGCACCGACCGAACTATCACCAGCACCGAAGAGCTGCTGGCGGTTCTCGATAAGGTCCGCGAGCAGGGGTATGGCGAAGATAACGAAGAGCAGGAAGAGGGGCTGCGCTGCATCGGGGTTCCGGTTTTCGACCGCTTCGGCGTGGTTATCGCGGGCCTGAGTATCTCTTTCCCGACGCTGCGTTTCTCGGAAGAGCGCCTGAACGAGTACGTCGCGATGCTGCACACGGCGGCGCGTAAAATTTCAGAACAGATGGGCTACAACGATTATCCGTTCTGACCTTGTGCGTAAATCGGGCTACAGCGTCTGTAGCCCGATCGTGACTAGCCGTTATCGACTATCGTGGCGCTTTTTCGCAGGATAGGGCAATCGGTAATGCCGATAATACCGCTGCTGGAATGAACATATTGTGCGGTACTGATGCCGCGAGCCGTGAGATATTTACACTGCAATCCCAGCCCCCCGGCATTCTCGCTGCTGCCCATTAATACGCCGTAGCCGCTTAATAATACGCCAATCCACAAGATAGCCAGCACCACAATGGTACGAATGATCAATCGCATTGTTGCCTCATTATTTGTATTATCCTTGCGTCCATTCTGGCATGAACATCGTTTGAAACAAGTCTATGATTCCTAAACTTGCCTTTCGTATTACAGTTAGCCGCGGTTTAAGAAGGTCATGTTATCCTGGCGACATCTGGTACTGATGCGGAGTGTGGAGTGAAAAAATTACGCTGGGTTTTGCTGATAGTCATCATCGCAGGTTGTTTACTGCTATGGACTCAGATGCTTAACGTAATGTGCGATCAGGATGTACAGTTCTTCAGCGGCATCTGCACTATCAATAAATTTATTCCCTGGTAAGACATTTTTAATATGACTGATTTTCTTCTGCCGCGCGGGTGGTAGAATAAACGCCTTCTCTTTGAGGTGGTGAAATGAGTGAGTTACTAAATCCTGGGATTGTAAGCCTGGCATCCGTGGCGCTTTCAGTTGTGCTGTTGCTTGTCGGCCTGTTGTTATGGTTTTTTGTTAATCGCGCCAGCTCGCGCGCTAATGAGCAGATAGCGCTGCTGCAGGCGCTGCTGGATCAGCAAAAGCGGCAAAACGCGCTGCTGCGCCGTCTCTGCGAGGCCAATGAGCCAGAGAAGGAGAGTGCCGCAGAACCTTCCATCGCCGAGAAGGGGAAAGGCGACGACGACTTCATTCGTCTGGTCGCAGAGCGCTAATCTGATTGTCAGGTGTACATCGTGACGGTGTGCACCTGTATCTCCCCCGGTGTATAACTTATACTTATCGATAATTTCTCTTCCGAACGTAAACCTGCCCACCGGCAAGCGGAGGCGGCGCGTTTATGCTCTCTTTAATTAGTTTGTTTAATTCATCAAATAAAAGAACAGGAAAGACCTGACTGTCATCAGGCGTTCATTATTGCGGTGAAGTATAGTCAATATTTTAACTACTTCAATTAACGCGCTTCGATATTATGCCATGGGCCGGTAAAGCAATTTTTCAACTATCGATATGAGCTTTTAAATGCATCTTTATGCAATGCTTTCTGACTCCCCCTAAAATTGGCAGTTTGGCTCTACGCGGGGCCCGGCAAGCTGAAGTCATTGAGCAATGGCGGATAAACTCCCAGGCAGGGGGCCGTCTCAGCGGCGCCAGCGCGGAGGGAGAAGGATAAGCCAGAGGAAGCAAAGTCGCATAAATGTGCAGGTGATCAAATGATTCCCTTATAATTTGTGCGAGCGATCGAGAGCCGTCTAAAAATGGCTTGCCATTATTTACGTAGTATGTGATAACACGTTTCGGGTTAAACGAGGTACAGTTCTGTTTATGTGTGGCATTTTCAGTAAAGAAGTCCTGAGTAAACACGTTGTCGTTGAATACCGCTTCTCTGCCGAACCTTAAATTAGTGCCTCATGCAGTTATGTGTCAGTTTTATCTAGGTAAACGCCAGCAGGCGAAGAAAACAGTCTAAGGAATTTTGCAAATGGCAAAGATTAAAGGTCAAGTTAAGTGGTTCAACGAGTCTAAAGGTTTTGGTTTCATTACTCCGGCTGATGGCAGCAAAGACGTGTTCGTACACTTCTCCGCTATCCAGGGTAACGGCTTCAAAACTCTGGCTGAAGGCCAGAACGTTGAGTTCGAAATTCAGGACGGCCAGAAAGGTCCAGCTGCAGTTAACGTAACTGCTATCTGATTTAGACCACTGAATCTTGTAAGAAAGCCTCGCAGCCGCGGGGCTTTTTAGTCTTTATTGCAAATCATGTCATTTTTCCTCCCTCTGTTGCGCTTTGTTGCAAAACAACATCCTTATTAGCACTGTTTAGCAACCTGTTTTGTATATATCTGTTAAATCAGGTGGTTGCAAAATAATGATGGAGCTAAGGTGCAAAAGAACAAACTTAAGTCAGCCGCCAACTTTACCCCTCTGCGGTTTGGGTTGTTATGCGTGGCCATTCTTTGCTGTATGGGTCTGCTGCTGGCCCGGGTAGGCTGGCTGCAAATTGTCTCTCCCGACAATTTGGTTAAACAAGAAGATATGCGCTCCTTGCGCGAAGAGCCTATCGACGTGCAGCGCGGCATGATTAGCGATCGCGAGGGCCGCCCGCTGGCGGTTAGCGTGCCGGTGAGCGCCATCTGGATCGATCCGCAAACAACTCTCGCAAAAGGCGGCGTCGGATATGGCCCGCGCTGGCAGGCGATGGCGCAAGCTTTACACCTCAACCTTAGCGAGCTTGCCCATCGCGTGCAGGCGCATCCTCATGCGCGTTTTCTCTATCTGGCGCGCCAGATAAACCCGGAGCAGGCGGAGTGGATCGACAAGCTGCACCTGCCGGGGATTAATCTGCGCGATGAGTCGCGTCGTTTTTATCCCGCGGGGCACGTTGCGGCTAATCTGCTGGGCTTTACCAATATCGATAATCAGGGGATCGAGGGGGTAGAGAAAAGCTTTAATGCCCAGCTAACCGGTCAGCCCGGGCGCCGTCTGGTGCGCAAAGACCGGCACGGCAACGTCATCGAAAATATCACCGAAGTCCCGGCGGTCCCGGCCCACAATTTGCAGCTCAGTATCGATGAGCGTCTGCAAACGGTGACCGAGGACGCGCTGGATAACGCCGTGCGCTGGAACAAAGCGGAATCAGGGGCGGCGGTATTAATTAAAATTGATACCGGGGAAATCCTGTCGATGGCCAGCTACCCCGATTTCAACCCTAACAATCGCGATGACGCGAAGCTGGATGATTTCCGCAATCGCGCGATTAGCGATACTTTCGAGCCGGGGTCGACGGTTAAGCCGCTGGTGCTGATGACCGCGCTCCAGCAGGGCATTGTTCAGCCGGATAGCGTGGTGGATACCCATCCGTTTACCCTCGACGGTCATCGTATTCGCGACGTCGGTTACTACCCTGAGCTGTCCCTCACCGGCATTCTGCAAAAATCCAGCGATACCGGCGTTTCACATTTGTCGCTGGCCATGCCGATTCAACATCTTATCGATACCTATAAAGCGTTCGGTTTCGGCGACTCTACCGGTCTGGGATTAACCGGTGAAAGCGCCGGGCTGATGCCGCAGCGTCGCTACTGGGGACAGCTGGACCGGGCGACATTCGCCTTCGGTTACGGCCTGATGGTTACGCCGCTCCAGCTGGCGCACGTTTACGCAACTATTGGCAGCTACGGTATTGAGCGTCCGCTATCGATCACGCGTATCGATCCGCCGGTCATGGGCACCCGAGTGATGCCGGAGCAGATTGTGCATGAAGTCGAACATATGATGGAGAGCGTTGCCTTGCCGGGCGGCGGGGGCACAAAAGCGGCGGTGCGCGACTATCGGGTGGCGGTAAAAACCGGTACCGCCAAGAAAATTGGCCCTGACGGGAAATATATCGACAAATACGTGGCCTACACCGCAGGGGTGGCGCCCGCCAGTAACCCAAAATTTGCGCTGGTAGTGGTGATGAACGACCCCAGCAACGGTTCGTATTACGGTGGGGCAGTGTCGGCGCCGGTATTCAGCCAGATCATGGGCGATGTCCTGCGCCTGGAAAACGTGATGCCAGATGGGATGCCGCAGGGTTCTGAAAACCTGATCGTCATGCATCATGACGGCGTGCTGCCGCCTGCGCTGTAACGGTGGCCTGGAGGGGCGAATAGCGCTACACTTTCGCCCTTTCAGCACACCGGAGTTGCCATGTCTTACAGTTGCCCACTTTGCCACGCGCCGCTTGAGCGCCGCGATAATAGCTTTATCTGCCCGCAGCGGCATCAGTTCGATCTGGCGAAGGAAGGGTACGTCAATTTACTGCCGGTGCAGTTTAAGCGCTCCCGCGATCCGGGCGACAGCGCTGAAATGATGCAGGCCCGGCGGGCGTTTCTCGATGCGGGTCATTATCAGCCGCTTCGCGACGCGATCTGCGCTTATCTGCACACTTTCGCTCCGACCGATTTACTGGACATCGGCTGCGGGGAAGGCTACTACACGCACGCTTTTGCCGCCATCGCCAGCCGCAGCTGGGGTCTGGACGTGTCGAAATCCGCTATCCGCGCGGCGGCAAAACGGTACCCGCAGGTCAACTTTTGCGTCGCCTCCAGCCAGCGTTTACCGTTTGAGGATGCAAGCCTGGATGCGATAGTACGTATTTACGCCCCCTGCAATGCCGTTGAGCTGGCGCGCGTTGTCCGCCCCGGCGGCTGGGTCATCACCGCGACGCCGGGGCCTCGTCACCTGATGGAGCTGAAAGGGTTGATATACGACGAAGTGCGTTTGCACGAGCAAAACGCGGAAGAGATGGCAGGGTTTACGCTACGTCACCAGCAGCAGCTGGCCTATCCGATGCAGCTTAACGGCAGAGAGGCGGAAGCTTTACTGCAAATGACGCCGTTTGCGTGGCGGGCTAAGCCGCCGGTTCGGGAAGCGCTGCGTCAACAGGTAGGATTTGGCTGCCAGACCGATTTTGCCATTCACTGCTGGCAGCGCGACGCCTGAGGATCAGCCGGCGAAATGGCTCCAGAGGATCTGGGCGCCGATGCCAATCAGCACGATACCGCCGAGGATTTCCGCCCGTTTGCCGAGCAGCGGGCCGATAAAACGTCCCACCATCATACCGAGCGTCGACATTATCAGCGTGGCGCAGCCGATTGCCAGCGCGGTGGCGATAATGTTGACCTGCAGAAACGCCAGGCCAACGCCGACGGCCATGGCGTCAAGGCTGGTAGCGAATGCGGTGGTCACCAGCAGCCAGAAACCGTGGCGTCGCGGAGTTTCGCAGTCGTCGTCGTTGCCGCCGCGAAACCCTTCGATAACCATTCGACCGCCGAGAAACACCAGCAGCACAAAGGCAATCCAGTGGTTCCACTCGAGAACGAACTGGCTGGCAAGCATCCCCATTCCCCAACCGACCAGCGGCGTGAGCGTTTCGATAGCGCCAAAGATGAGACCCGTGCGCAGGGCTTCAGAAAATTTAGGTTTATGGAGAGTGGCGCCTTTGCCAATAGAGGCCGCGAAGGCGTCCATGGACATGCCGAAGGCAAGAAGAATTGTAGCGGATACATTCATGAGAGCGTCCTGACCGGGGATAATCCATATGACACATCGCCGCCCCCAGTAAAAATACGCAGCCCATCCTGAAGATGAGGCACCGCGTACAGCAGCGATGCGTCTATGGTCTCGCCTGATTGAAGACGTTCTTCTTCAACCCGTACGTGCCACGTTTTGCAACGAGTATGTTGACACGTACATTTTCTGGCAGGCAGAAAATTGGCTACTCCCCAACGACGGGCGCAACCTTAACATAATTTTAGAATATAAAACAATAACAGAGTCAGGTTATTTTGCTAACCAAATGATAACGATTTTCATTTAAATTTAGAAGTGAATAATTCGTTAATAAATATCGGCGAATTAAACGAATGGAATATAGCCGCGGCTATATTCCATTCGCCGGGGAATGACAAAATATAGCGCAGGCTATATTTGTAACTCATTGAGTTGAAATGAGAAGTTTGTATATTTTTTCCAGGTCGTCGATATTTTGTACGCGAATTAGCAGGCGACGCTGCTCTAATTGCATGACCAGCACGCCATCTTCCGATAAATTCATCTCTTTAATACGCTTATATTCAATCCAGATATTGGCGAAAAAAAAGCCTTCTTTTTTGAAGATGATTTTGGGTGAACGGATCCAGAAAAGATATAACCCCATCAAGGCCAGGGCAGATAATAGCCAGGTGGTGATAAGTTCGCCCTGGCTGGCAATATTGTTATAAATCAGGATAGCAATGAGGCCGACGAAGATAATGCCATCGACGCGATTGCGGCGGAGCAGGGGGATAGCCAGCAAAACGGGGCCATTGCGGCGCGGCATGATGAACTGATCGTAAATCGCAAACGCGAGCAGAACGAGAATAAACAGGATTAACACCAGGTCCGTGATTGTCATCCATCCTCCAAATAAAAAAGCCGGGGGCAAGCCCCCGGCGCACAGCGTGTAGATTACTGGCCCAGCAGGCCGACAGCGTAGCCCGCGATACCGATGACGAAGAAGCCAACGATGATCCACAGGGCGTTAACTTTCTTGCGCAGCAGCCACATACAGGCGAAGGTCAGCAGCAGCGGCACCAGGCCCGGCATCAGCTGGTCAAGGATAGTCTGCACGGTGGTCACGCGCGTCTGGCCATCCTGACCGGTGATGGTGGAAACCACCAGCGGGATGTTCACGTGCGTCCACTTGTTAACCAATGCCCCCATGACAAACAGGCCGAGAATTGACGCCCCCTCGGTCAGTTTCTGCAGGAAGCCGCCACCCATATCTTTAACGATATCGATACCTTTACGGTAACCGTACGCGACGCCGTAATAACGGGTCAGCAGACGCACCGCGTTAAACAGGATAAAGAACAGCAGAGGCCCGAGCAGGCTGCCGCTCATGGCGATACCTGCGCCCAGCGCGGCGAACACCGGACGAACGGTACCCCAGAAGATAGGGTCGCCCACGCCGGCCAGCGGGCCCATCAGACCAACTTTGATACCGTTGATAGCACCATCGTCGATCTCTGCGCCGTTAGCACGCTGCTCTTCCATCGCCAGCGTTACGCCGAGAACCGGCGCCGCAACGTAGGGATGGGTGTTAAAGAACTCAAGGTGACGCTTAATCGCCTGTTTACGCGCATCGTTGTTCTCCGGATACAGGCGACGAATAGCCGGCACCATGGAGAAGCAGAAGCCCAGCGCCTGCATACGTTCGAAGTTCCATGAACCCTGGAACAGGTTAGAACGAATGAACACGCCACGAATATCACTCTGAGTCAGTTTTTTCTCGGTGGTATTTTTAGTCATATCAACCATTTCGCTCACCTGTTAGTCCAGTTCGTTGTCGAGATCGTTATTACCAGCAGCCTGCACAGGCGCACCCGCTACGCGGTTGTATTTCGGGCTCAGCTGGATGTAGAGCACCGCCATCACGGTACCAATTACACCCAGAGCAACCAGGTTGAAATCGGTGAACGCGGCGGTCACAAAGCCCAGGTAGAAGAACGGCATCAGGTAGCCTGCGCGCATCATGTTGATGACCATCGCGTAACCGACGACCACGATCATGCCGCCCGCGATGTTCAGACCGCCGGTAACCACTTCTGGAATGGCGTTCAGCATACCCTGTACTTCGCTGGTGCCGACGGAAATCGCCACGATAACGGCAGGGATAGCGATACGCATGGCCTGCAGGAACAGCGATGAAACGTGCAGCCAGGATATGGCCGTCAGGTTTCCATTCTCCGCGGCCTTATCCGCCGCGTGCTGGAAGGCAACGGTGATGGTACGAACGATAATGGTCAGAACCTGGCCTGCCGCGGCCAGCGGGATTGCCAGCGCGATACCGGCACCGATGCTTTGATGGCCGGCGATAACCAGAACGGTAGAGATGATAGAAGCAAGGGCGGCATCCGGCGCAACGGCCGCACCGATGTTCATCCAGCCCAGGGCGATCATTTCCAGGGTACCACCGATAATAATACCGGTTTTCATATCCCCGAGAACGGCGCCAATCAGCGTACAGGCCACCAGAGGACGGTGGAACTGAAATTCATCAAGTACCGACTCCATACCCGCAATACACGCGACGATGAACACCAGCACAATCTGAAGAAAGGTAATCTCCATTGTACTTCTCCTGTTGATTAAGTCTTAAGTTGAAAATTGCGTTGCGATCCGCGGGGTGACTTATTTCACCTTGGCGATCAGATCCATCATTTTCAGTTTCTGGTCGGTGGAAACTTTGCGGGCCTCCAGTTCGATACCGCGGGCATTCAGCTTTTTGAACGCTTCGATATCTTTCTCATCGACCGAAATGGCGTTGTTCACCTGCGTTTTACCCTGGCGGAAAGCCATGCCGCCGATGTTGACGCTGGTGATTTTCACACCGCCTTCAACCACGCGTTCAACGTCCGTTGGGTTAGTGAACAGCAGCATAATGCGCTCGCCTGCGTATTTGGGATTGTTATAGACGCGGATCATTTTCGCGACGTCTACAACGTGGGCGGTAACGCCCGGAGGAGCAACCTGAGTCAGCAGCGTTTTACGTACGGTATCCGCCGCAACTTCGTCGCTGACGACGATAATGCGGGAAACGTTGGTTTCTTTAGTCCAGCGAGTGGCGACCTGGCCGTGGATTAAACGGTCATCGATACGCGCAAGCCCGATAACCATGTAGTCGTTTGGACCCATTGGCTTCAATGGCGCAGCCGCTTTCGGTGCAGCCGCCTGAACCGGAGCAGGGGCGGCCTTTTCCACCGGCTTCGCTTTCAGCGCCTTAACGCCCTCGCGACCAGTTTCTACCGCCAGGGCAACCAGCTCATCGAACGACGGGTTGTCGTCACGCGCCATCAGCGTTTCGACCAGCATCGGAATATTAACGCCCGCGATGACTTCATAATGTTCTTTATCGACGACAATGCGGCTGGCCGCGTTAAACGGGCTGCCTCCCCATGTATCGACGAGAAATAACACGCCTTTTGCTGTATCCAGCTTTGCCAACTGAGCGTTGTACTTTTCGATTAACGTTTCTGCGTTTTCGCCAGGGACGAAATCAATCCAGCCAACGTTTTCCTGTTCGCCCAGCAGCATTTCTGCCGTTTTTAACAGCTGTTCTGCAGCCCAACCATGTGTGCCTATTACAATAGCAATCGTCACTTGCTACCTCCTTTATAATCGTGAATGCATCATCTGTTCTGATACATCCTGAATCACTCTTGCGAACAAAATCGATTCAGTAAGGGTGTAAGATATAAAGTAATTACTACAGCGAATTATTTTAGACAGTGAAAAAATAATTAATGTGATGAAGCTCCGCTAATTATGCATCTGTTGGTAATTATTTTGCAGCGCAAAAAATAGTCTTAGCTATTGCAAAGACAGGTAAATTTTTTCCAATTACGCTCTATATTTTGCTATGTTTACGTTCCGTTTAATTACTCAGGAGTATAGGGCATAGCCCGCTATATGGACCGTCACCGACGTCTTTTCACCTTCCGGCACGCGTTTGCCGCCGCCACCTGCTACGTCTTTTCACCAGCAACAAGTGTCTCGTCTGTGCATGACACAGCGATGACTACGCCTGTCGTTAACTGGAGCTGCTCATGGAATTCTTAATGGATCCCTCTATTTGGGCCGGTTTGCTGACGCTTGTCGTCCTTGAAATCGTACTGGGTATCGACAACCTGGTGTTTATCGCCATCCTTGCCGACAAGCTGCCGCCAAAGCAGCGGGACAAGGCGCGCCTGATCGGCCTCTCGCTGGCGCTGTTTATGCGCCTGGGTCTGCTGTCGGTTATTTCGTGGATGGTGACCCTGACGAAACCGCTTTTCAGCGTTGCCGATTTCTCGTTTTCCGGACGCGACCTGATCATGCTGCTCGGGGGGATATTCCTGCTGTTTAAGGCGACCACCGAACTGCATGAACGGCTGGAGAACCGCCAGCATGACTCCGGTCATGGTAAAGGCTATGCCAGCTTCTGGGTGGTGGTACTACAAATCGTGGTACTGGACGCCGTGTTCTCGCTGGACGCCGTGATTACCGCGGTCGGGATGGTTAACCACCTGCCGGTGATGATGGCGGCGGTGGTGATCGCGATGGCGGTGATGCTGCTGGCTTCGAAGCCGTTGACTAATTTTGTCAACCAGCATCCGACGGTGGTAGTGCTCTGTCTGAGCTTCCTGCTGATGATCGGTCTGAGCCTGGTGGCTGAAGGTTTTGGTTTCCATATACCGAAAGGTTACCTGTACGCCGCGATTGGCTTCTCGATTACCATCGAGTTCTTTAACCAGATTGCGCGCCGTAACTTTATTCGTCATCAATCGACCCTGCCTCTGCGCGCGCGCACTGCCGATGCGATCCTCCGTCTGATGGGCGGGCGTAAGCAAAGCGCCGCGGCGCATGATAGCGATAGCGCGTCGGTCGTGCCGATCCCCGAAGGCGCGTTTGCGGAAGAAGAACGCTATATGATTAACGGCGTGCTGACCCTGGCCCAGCGTTCGTTGCGCAGCATTATGACCCCGCGCGGGGAAATTAGCTGGGTAAACGCCGAGCAAAGCGAAGAGGAAATTCGCCGTCAGCTGCTCTCTTCACCGCACAGCCTGTTCCCGGTCTGCCGCGGCGAGCTGGATGAAATCATCGGTATCGTGCGGGCGAAAGAGATGCTGGTGGCGCTGGAAGCGGGTGACAATGTTGCCGCTCTGGCTTCCGCCTCGCCGGCGATTGTGGTCCCGGAAACGCTGGACCCGATCAATCTGCTGGGCGTGCTGCGCCGCGCCCGCGGTAGCTTTGTCATCGTGACTAACGAGTTTGGCGTCGTACAGGGGCTGGTTACGCCGCTGGACGTACTGGAGGCGATTGCCGGCGAGTTCCCGGACGCTGACGAAACGCCGGAAATTGTCATCGACGGCGACGGTTGGCTGGTGAAAGGTTCAACCGACGTGCATGCGTTGCAGCAGGCGTTGGGGGTAGACGATCTGGTTGATGAGGACGAAGATATTGCCACGGTTGCCGGCCTGGTGATTGCCGTCAACGGCCATATTCCGCGTCCGGGCGACGTGCTTGAGCTATCACCTCTGCAGTTCACGATTGTTGAAGCCAACGACTATCGCGTCGATCTGGTACGCGTCGTCAAGCTGCGACAGTATAACGACGAAGAAGAGTAACGGCTGATGCCCGTCGGCCCTCGGGCCGACGGGCATTTTTAAGCGTTCAGCTCCCGACGCTTTTCCGCCTCCAGCCACTGCGGAAAGTCCTCTACCGGCATCGGCCGGGCGTAGTAAAATCCCTGCAATAAATCGACGCCGTTGCCGCGCAGATACTCTTCCTGATCCCGGGTCTCTACGCCTTCCGCGACCGTCACAATCTTCAGCCGATGGGCGAGAGCAATGATCATGTCGGTCACCGTTGCGTTGACGCTATCAATCCCAATTGCGCTGGTGAAGGATTTATCGATCTTCAATACATCAGGACGCAGCTTTTCCAGCCAGGAAAGGGAGCTGTTGCCGGTGCCGAAATCATCGATAGCCAGCTGCACCCCTTTGAAATGAAGATGCTCGGCCATATGGTGGTCGCCATCCTGAAGTACGTCGCGTTCGGTGAGCTCCACCACCAGCTGCTGTACCGGATGGGCGCTGAACCAGTAGTGATGCAGATCGCGCAGCAGTTCGCCGTTGGCGAAATGGCGGGCGGCGACGTTGATGCTGATGTGAAAATGTTTGTCCTGCGGAAAAAGGGCTAATTTGTGGGCCGTCTGGGAGATGACATAGCGGGTGAGGGGAACGATCAGATTATAACCTTCGGCTATGGGGATAAATACCTCCGGCGAAATAGCGCCTCTGCGTGGATTATTCCACCGCAGCAGTATCTCCACGCCGCAGCACTGACGGGTGCGCAAGTCCTGCAGGGGCTGGCACCAAAGCGTGAACTCGTGGGCGGCAATACCGAGATTAATTTCCCGGGAAAAGCTCATTCTTCCCGCGGTCGCCAGCCAGGCGATGCCGGTCATTAACAGGCTGATTATCAGCGCCAGCGGCAGTTCGGCCGGTAGCTCATTGAGGGCGACCGCTGAGGCGCCCGGCCCGCTGACGTTAATGGTGAAGGGAAACTGCGTCGACGACTGGCGGTAGATGATTTGCTCGCCCGGCAAGGATTCCTGTTTAATCAACCCGGAACCGCTAATAAAGCTTTTATCGCCAATGCTGAGGCCAATTCCGGTAATTAATGGCGATTTTGCGTTAAAAATTAACTCGCCCAGCAGCTCGATATTGATCACCAGCAGCACGCCGTCGGCGCCGCTAAGCGAAGCGGGATACCACTGGATAAGCACCGGCGTCCCTTTAAGCAGCGATGCGTCGTAGCTGAAGGTGAGCAGGGCGTGATTGGCGGGGAGCGCCGGCTGTAACTGGTGAACCGGAATATTTCGTTGGCCAAAAATACTCGAGCAATAGAGCAGGTCAGACTGGACCAGCGCGATGGAACGTACCGTTTGCAGCGATGCCGCCAGCTTACGTAACGTGAGGTGGACGTCCTGACAGGGATGGTTCACAAGTTGCAGCAGCGTGGCGTGCTGGGCCGCCAGGGGCCGCAGAATATTATCCATCGCGGCCACCATTTTATTGGTGCTGAGCTGGACGCGCTGCTGATTTAAGCTACGCTGCGAAATAAATCGTATCACTAATGTTGTCGTCAGGGTCAGTAGCGCGACCAGCAAGCAAACCAGGATACGTTTCCTGCGGTAGGTTGTGATAACTTTTTGTGCAGTCTGCATGCGCGACGCCCTGTCGGCTAAAAGTGTTAGTGAGAGTAACAGCCGTTATAGAGCAAGTGTAGTGGGCGCAGATAATAATATAGCGTGGAAAAAGAAGAATGCGCCCGGGGGCGCATTCTGTAGGACACGGATTAGTCGCACTGAACTTTAATTGCCAGGCCGCCGCGCGACGTTTCCCGGTATTTGGCGTTCATGTCTTTACCGGTCTCGTACATGGTCTCAATGACTTTATCGAGCGAGACGCGCGGCTCGCTGGTGCGGCGCATGGCCATCCGGCTGGCGTTGATCGCTTTGACGGAGGCAATGGCGTTACGTTCGATGCACGGCACCTGTACCTGGCCGGCCACCGGGTCGCAGGTGAGGCCAAGGTTGTGCTCCATGCCGATTTCCGCCGCCACGCAGACCTGCTCGGGGCTGGCGCCAAGGATTTCCGCCAGGCCCGCAGCGGCCATCGAGCAGGCCACGCCCACTTCGCCCTGACAGCCCACCTCCGCGCCGGAAATGGACGCGTTCATTTTATACAGCGTGCCGATAGCCCCTGACGCCAGGAAGTAACGAATATAGATATCCGGGCTGACGGACTCGATAAAGTGGTCGTAGTAAGCCAGCACCGCCGGTACGATGCCGCAGGCGCCGTTCGTCGGTGCCGTCACCACGCGGCCACCGGCGGCGTTTTCTTCGTTGACCGCCAGCGCGAACATGTTGACCCAGTCCACCACGTTCATCGGATCGTGGGAGAGTTTATCGCTGGCAACCAGCATCCGCCGCAGCGCCGAGGCGCGACGAGGCACGCGCAGCGGGCCGGGCAGAACGCCTTCGGTATTCATTCCGCGATCGATACAGGCGCGCATGGTCTGCCAGATATTGGCAAAATAGTCTTCAATCTCTTTTTTGCTGTGCAGCGCCAGCTCATTCTGCATCACCATGCCGGAGAGCGACATGCCGGTCTCTTTGCAGTAGCCCAGCATTTCCTGAGCGGATTTAAACGGATAGGGTACGGCGAGTTCGCTGGCGCTCTCTTTGCCGAAATGCTCTTCATCGACGATAAAACCGCCGCCGATGGAGTAATAGGTTTTGCTGTAGATTTCTTTCTCGCCAGCCCAGGCATGAATGGTCATGCCGTTTTCATGCAGCGGCAGGTTGTCGCTGCGAAAACGCATGCCGTCATTCTGCGGGAAATCGACTTCATGCTGCCCCTGGGCCAGCAGCAGGCGACCGCGCGTTTCAACGTCGCGGATAAATGCCGGTATCGCGTCAATATCGACCGTATCGGGCTGATTGCCCGCCAGTCCCATAATAATGGCGATATCCGTATGGTGGCCTTTGCCGGTTAATGACAGTGAGCCGTAGACGTCAACCGCCACGCGCGTCACTTCATTAAGCAATCCCTTTTCGACCAGGTCATCGACGAACTGTTTACCGGCCTTCATCGGCCCTACAGTATGGGAAGATGAGGGGCCGATCCCCACCTTGAACATGTCGAATATACTAATCACGCTAACACTCCTGACAGGGTTGTCGCGGGTGCGACAACGATGTAATCACTGCGCATAGTGTAAGAGGGAACCGGGTCATCAGCTTATCTATTCACATGAATTAAACTAATGGATAACCGCGGATTTACTAATGCTGAGAACGCCGTCTCAGTTTGAGTATAGCTAAGGACGGGCGCCTATCTGTAGCGCCAGCTCGCGAATAATGCCGGCGGTCATTCCCCAGACAAAATAATGCTGGTACCAGGAGAGCCAGACGCGATGCGAATTGCCGCGGCGATGGATATCCAGCGGATGGTAGCGCCCCAGGCGCAGCGCTTCGGCCAGCGGCATTTCGAAGACCGCGGCCACTTCATCCTGGCTGGCGTGATAGTGCAAATTGGGTGGGATAATCCCTACCACCGGAGTAACCTGAAAGCCGGTCACGCTATCGACCGGCGGCAGAACGCCAATCACCTCAACCGACTCCGGCGGGATCGCCACCTCTTCCTGCGCTTCGCGCAGCGCGGCGGCGATTAGCGTTGCATCGCTGTTATCTACCGCGCCGCCGGGGAAGGCCACCTGACCCGCATGCTTGCGCATCAGCGGCGAACGCTGGGTAAGCAGCAGCCCCGGCTGCGGGCGGCGAACTATCGGTACCAGCACCGCGGCCTGGCGCTGGTTGAGCGCGTGGCGCGTGGGCTGCGGACGCAGAAGCTGAAAACGTGAGAGGAAATCGTCAAGTTCGAGGGCGCTGTCCGCCATGTTCTAGCTCTCCAGTTGATGCAGGATACGATTAACTTTATCAAAAGTTTCCTGATATTCCGCTGCCTCTTCGCTATCGGCCACAATTCCGCCGCCGGCGGAGCAGTAGAGGTGTCCCTGCCAGGCCGTCAGCGTACGGATAGTGATACTGGTATCCATGTTGCCGCAGAAGCTGAGATAGCCGATGCTGCCGCACCACGCGTTGCGCCGCTGCGGTTCCAGTTCATCGATGATCTCCATCGCTCTGACCTTCGGCGCGCCGGTGATTGAGCCACCCGGAAAGGCCGCGCGCAGCAGGTCGGCGGCGTGCAGATGAGCGGGCAGCCTGGCGGTGACGGTGCTCACCAGATGATGCACGGCGGGGAAGGGCTCCACCACAAACAGCTCAGGAACGCGAACGCTACCGGGTACCGCAACCCGGCCAATATCGTTACGCATTAAATCGACGATCATCAGATTTTCGGCGCGGTCTTTTGGCGAGTTCGCCAGCTTTTGCGCCTGCAGCGCGTCCTGCTCAGGGTCGGCCAGCCTGGGTAATGTCCCCTTGATGGGGCGGGTCTGAATTTCGCCTTGCCGGAGCTGAATAAAACGCTCGGGCGACAGGCTTAATACGGCCCCTTCATCCAGGCGAATAAAGGCGCTGAACGGCGCGCGATTGGCGCGGTTAAGCTGACGAAAAGCCTGCCACTCATCCCCGCGATAGCTCGCCGTAAACCGCTGCGCCAGGTTGACCTGATAGCAGTCGCCGCTGTGCAGATAAGCCTGAATCTGGCGGAACTTCTCGCCATACTCCTCGCGGCTCATATTAGCGCGCCACGCTGAGGTCAGGGTAAAGGTTGCAGCGACAGGCGCTGTCTGTGCTTCCAGCCACGCCAGGCGCGCCTGCGGATCGTCATAGCTGAATAACGACACCTCCCGGCGATGATGATCGACGATTAACGCCCAGTCATAAATACCTACCGCCATATCCGGCAGTTCGATATCCGCGTCGGCCCGCGCCGGCAGATGTTCAAAACGACGACCCAAATCGTAGCCGAACAGTCCCAGCGCGCCGCCGAGAAACGGCAGATGCGGATGAGGCTGCGGCTGCAGGTTACTGTGCGCCAGCTGCTGATGCACCAGCGTAAGCGGATCGGCGGCGGAGGTTGAGACGGTTTCCCCTTCGCGTAGGGTGGTTAGTTGACCGTGAGTCACCAGCGTGGCGCGCGGCTGGGCGACAATGATGTCAAAACGGTTATGCGCATGTTCGGCAAAACCGGAATGCAGCAGCATCGCCCAGGGCTGGGAACTTAACGGGCTAAAATAGTATTCAGCGGCATCCGGACGCCAGGGCAGGGAAATCATTGCGGGGGACAACATCGTCTTCTTCAATCCTGATCGTTACCGTCCGCTGGTATACGCGCGGACGGCGTGAAATAATTACGCCCCACAATGTAGCAGGAGTCAGTCATGTTTGCAGGTTTACCTTCGCTGAGCCACGAGCAGCAGCAAAAAGCAGTGGAACGAATTCAGGAGCTGATGTCGCAGGGCATGAGCAGCGGCCAGGCGATTGCTTTAGTGGCGGATGAACTGCGCGCCTCGCATACCGGGGATCGGATTGTGGCGCGCTTTGAGGATGAAGACGAGTAAATCCCCCGTTGCGATCAGATGCCGCTTTCCGGGAGCGGAAGGATCGCATCAGGTCGTTTTCCGGGATCGTCGTACAGCGTCACGTGCGTGACGCGATCGCCGCGCCAGAAGGTAATGTGCGTACCGGCTGGCGTATGATGCACATTCACCTCCGTCAGCGGCGCGCGGTTAGCGAAATCCCACAGGCAGACGAAACGCGCCTGCGGCAGGTGATTGCGCATCACCAGATAGCTGAGATTGCGAATCGCCGGGTTATCGGGCGCCAGCCCTTGCCAGAGTTCACCATCGCCGGAAAGCCAGAGCGCAACGGTGTCTTTGTCGCGCGCAAAGTGGCGCGGCTGGCAGCCGTTCAGCGGGGTCATGGTGGCATTGGCCATGTGCCGCAGCGGTCCGCTGAGCGAAAAAGGCTGCGGCGTACCGCTCTGGTCCAGCGCCCGCGCCGCCAGGTGCAGTGTCCAGTCAAGCTGCTGGCGATGCGGATTTTCCACGGTAGAGAGATCGATCAGTACCTCTTCAAGCCACAGCAGGCGACGGCGAAAGCGCACGCCTCGCCAGGCCGCCGCGTCCCACTCGACGCGGCTATGGCTGTTGAGCTCCGGCGGCGGCTTTCCCCAGTCAACCTCGCTATCCAGCCACAGAGAGTCGCTATCCATATGCCAGCCTAGCACCTGCGGATTGGCCGGAGGCTGGTTGGTCTGATTGACCGAAAGCGTATTATGGGTGGCGCTGTTTTTATAATAGTCATAGTGCATTTTCGCACCGTAGCCGGTGGTGCCCATATCCGTGAGCAGCCAGCCGTCGCGATGCCAGAGCATCAGCCCCAGCCTGTCGTAATGGTCGTGCTCGCCGCCCCAGGGGCTGTGCTTAATCAGCAGCGCCTGCTGCGGTCGCCGCCATAACGTCAGGCCGGCGCCGGGCGCAAACAGCGACTGCTGCGGGATCAGCGGCAGGGGCGTTTCCGGCAGGGGGCGTTCGCGCCACAGTAAGGTTTCACGCTCGTCGGGCGTCGTTTCGGTAAACTGCAGCACCGCGGCGTACTGCGGGTCACGCCAGATAAACCAGGCGAACTCGTAAAGATCCCGATGGTTGAGCTTCTCCTGCCCGGCGAGGCAGTCATTAAGCCGCGGGAAGGTACCGTCCGGCAGCAGCAGCGACAGCGGGAACGTCAGCATCGCCTGATACCACGGGCCGTCCAGCAGGCTCCAGCGGGTGCCGCGCGCCAGCTTCTCAAAGGCCAGAAACCCCTGCAGCGCGTAGTAGTGATAGTGAATGGAGCCTTCAAACCATAGCCCCTCCGCCAGCAGGCCATTTTCCAGCTGCCAGCGCAGGCCGTACGGTTGGTTCACGGCAAACTCCAGCAGCGTCTCATCTTCGAGGATGAAACCCAGTACGCCAAGCGCCGCGCTGATTTTAACCTCATGGTTATGGATCTGCGGGCTACGATGGTCGCGCAAAAACGCTGCCGCGCAGCGCAGCAGGTTTTCACTGATGTGCCGCTGCTCGCCGGGCGCCAGGCTGTCGCGAATGAAGTCATAACCCAGCGCCATTTCCAGAATGCAGTTGGCTTCGCACAGCGTCTGGGCGTTCATCTTGCCCGGTCCGTTGTTGGGAATATCGCCGTGGATCTCATAGCCGGGATAGACATCCGCGTAGCCCATCAGCAGCGTGCGAACTTTATCGCGATACGCCGTTTCGCCGGTCAGCCGCCATAACAGGCCAAGCTGCTGACAGGCGCTGGCGTTACGGCCATTCATCTCGCGCCACCATGCGCCATCCCACGGTTCACCGCTAAATATTTCCCCATCGACCGGGCAGGCATGCTGGTGGGGCGTATCCGCCCGCCACGCCAGGCGCACGCCGTGGTGCGGACAAAAGTAGTAGAGATTCCAGCTGGCGATCCCTGACTGCGGAATGCGAACCGCTGCATCTAATACCGGCTGAGCATCCTTCACCAGCCGTTCAAGCAGTCCGCTATTCGCGGCTGCACGTCCGACAATGTCGGGCCAGAGCCCGGAGAATTGTTTCATTAGCGGTTATCCCTGACCTCTGACGATGCGGAAAGCGGGGCGATGAGCGTAGTGATATCGTCGGGGTATTTCGCCCGCAGCCACTGCGCTTTGTCACGGAACAGCGGATCTTCCGGCCAGGCGTGCACGGCGGTGGCGATATTGCGCAGCGCTTTCTTGTCATCCATTTTATCCAGGTCCTTCCAGGGCCACGGCGTATCGCTGTTAATAAACCCGGCGATGTATTGATAGCCTTTGCGCAGGCTATGGTCGTCGAGGGTGAAGTTCCAGATATCGACGCCCGCCTTCTCGCCGAGCCTTCCCAGGCGGTTGTAGGCTTCAAGGTTAAAATTGCTGTAGTGCCACGGGCGCGTGCGCTCCAGTTCGGCCATCTGGCGGCCTTCAATATCAAATTGTCCCGCAATACGCCGCAGCTGGGTGATGTACAGGCGCTTTTTCGCCTCGTCGATTTTCCCGCTGAACAGGGCGAAGGCGGCGGCCTGCATATCGAAATAGCTGCCGTGATTGTTATGCCAGTTCTCTTCTTCAAAGCCGTTCTGGCTGGTGGTCATCCAGTGATAATAGTCACCAAACCACTGCTTCAATGCGCTAACGTCGTTTTCGCTCAGCGCATCGGAGGATTGCAGCAGGGCGATGGCGTCAACGACGTCAACCAGCGCGCGGCTATCAATAATGCCGATACCGCGTCCGGTATTGATGCCGGGAATGGCCTGGGCATGCTGCAGGTTGGGGGTCATGCGCGTTTTGGGATCGAGGAACCAGGTCTTTAACTGCGCCGCCGCCTTTTGCGCGTAGCGATCGTCGTGAGAGAAGTACCACGCCAGCGCCAGCGTTGACACGTCGTTACTCATCTTCACCAGCCGGTTCTTATCGGTGGCGTCGCTATTGGCGTCAGGGTTGGTTTGCCCATCTTTGCGAATATAAGGAAGCCCGTCTTTGGTATCGGGATTCGGCCACCAGTAAGGCGGAAAGCTGTAGTAGTCGTGCTTATTGCCGCTGGCGGCGACCAGCGTTTTGTCCATCACCGAGAACAGCGGATGATTGAGCGCCAGATCGGCTTTTTTTAGCAGCGCCGCTTGCGCCTGAACAAATAGCGGATCTTTCGCAGCGATCTGCTGCCGGCTAAAGGCTAAATCCTTTCCGTCTAGCGTGTACGGCTCGGCGGCATACGAGGCGGCGCTCAGGCCGGAACAAAACAGCGCAATGCCTAACAAACCTCGGCGAGGTATTGAGTTCATCGTGATAACCCTTCTGCAAATATGAGAAAAGATAACAACAGAATTATACCTGACGCGTATTTAAAGAACGCGTGAAACAGGCGGTGTAATTAAAAACAATATATTTAAATATTCGATGGCGAGCAGTGTAAAAGACAAAGTGATTTTTTTTGTGATGTCCTTCAAGTTTAACGTTTTGGATAAATAATGACGCTTTTAATGCAGTGTACATCACGTTTTTTGCCGTTTTTCTCTATTTTTTGAATCTTTTAACAAAATTAGTAAAATTATAATCAATTGATTTATATGATTATTTATTTTTTGTCACTTTTTTTGTCACTTCCCTGTGTGATCTGTCTCAATTTTCTTGTTTTTGAAACGTAATTTCTTTTTTATACGGTTGTATTGGGAAATACATTTCTATCTAATGAATGGAAATAATTCTTGTGCCAGCTGTATTAACGCCTGAGCGATATTCAAATTCTTTTTCGTGTATTAATTGAGAATTTAATTACCTTTGTGCCCTACAATAAAGGATATGCCATCATGTCTGCCTGTAAATTACGTTCACTGTTACTTCTCACCGCACTCGGGCTCGGCGTTAGTCAAAGTTACGCCGCCACCACTCTCAACGTCTGGATCCGCGCCAGCAATGACTCGAAGAATATCTACAAACAGGAGGCGGAAAAATTTGAAGAAAAAACCGGTATCAAAATCGCGTATTTCAACGCCACCACCGACTTTGAACAGCGGCTGGCGCGCGCCACGGCGGGCAACGCCTTACCCGATTTGATTTTTAACGATGCGGCGTCGCTAGGGCAGTTCATCCAGCTGGGTATTGCCGAAGAAATTGACCCGCAGGCGATCTCGGGCGGCGACCAGCTATTCCAGACGGCATGGAAGAGTACCCGCTATATCGACGGTAAGTACTACGGAGTGCCGACCTCGGCGCAAACTTTCGCGCTCTTCGTGCGTAAAGACTGGCGTGAAAAACTGGGGCTGCCGCAGCCTAAGAGCTGGGATGATATCCAGACGCTGGCGAAAGCCTTCACCACTCAGGATCCCGATGGTAACGGCAAAAATGATACCTACGGCTTTATCGTTCCCGCTTCCACGACGCGCGGCTACGCCAGCTGGTTTATGAGCAGCTTTATCTGGCAGGCGGGTGGTGATTTCGTTAAAGAAGAGAACGGAAAATTCAGCGCTTCGCTCAATACGCCGGAAGTGGCTCAGGCGATGACCTTTATGCGCACCATGATGTGCGACAAAGTCACCCAGCCGGGCGCGATTAACGCCACCACCGCCGACGTTATTCCCTCCTTCCGCTCCGGGCAAAGCGGCATGTTCTTCAGCGGGCCGTACCATATCGCGCTGTTCGATAAAGACCCCGGTAAAGACAACTTCGAAGTGATCCCGGTGGCGGGGCCGAAAGGCGAAGCCACCCTTGCCGAGGGCACCACGGTCTTTATGATGAAGAGCAGCATACAGAAAGAGGCGGCGCGAAAATTTATCGAATTTATGATCTCTGCGGAAGGCCAGGAGATCGGCATGGGTAAAGGCAGCCAGCATATTCCGGTAGTGCGTCTGCCGGTGAATAAGAACGTCGACGTCAAAGCCGTGTATCAGGACGCGCGCTGGGAAACTTTCGCCAGACTTTACAATGAACAGGGACGCTACGTGCCGCAAATCCCCAACTGGACGCCGGTGCGCCAGGTGGTTGCCGACGGTTTTAACCGGATTTTTGCCGACTGCGGCAGCGATATTCCCGGCGAGCTGAAGACGCTCGACGGCAAGGTGAACGCTGAGCTGAAAAAACAAAATGTGCTGGCTAACTGAGGACATAGGTTATGACGCTGCATGAGACGAAGTCCTCGCCGATAAAGCAGGCCGCTTCGCCTGACTCGACCGGATGGCTGAGCGCAAAGCGTAAGCGGGCGCTGATCCCGTGGCTGTTTTTAGCGCCTGCGCTGATTATTTTTAGCTGGTTTAAGTTTATCCCGATGATTCAGGGTCTGGTGATGAGCTTTTACAAAGTTAACTTTAATCAGCCCAACGAGTGGGTGGGGCTCGATAACTTCACCCGCGCTTTTGCCGACGCAGAGCTGCACGCGGCGGTGGTGAATACCCTGCTTTACGTGGTGGTAACGATGTTCGCCGCGGCTATCCTGGCGTTTTTCCTCGCCATGCTGCTGGAAGGCCCGGCGCGCCATCTGCGCTTTATTCGAACCGCCATCTTTTTACCGGCGGTTACCAGCGCGGCGATCGTCGCCGAAATGTGGCGAATTTTGTTTAACCCGACGCCCAACGGCGTGGTTAACCACATCCTCAACTGGTTTGGCGTCGCCGATCAGGGCTTTCTTGCCAGCTCCGATCAGGCGCTGGGCGTCATCATGCTGCTGCATATCTGGAAAGCGGTGCCCTACAACATGGTGATCTTTATTGCCGGCCTGGCGGGAATCAGCCGCGATTTATACGATGCGGCGAACGTCGACGGCGCCAGCTGGTGGAACCGCCTGCGCTACGTCACGCTGCCCGGCATGATCCCGGCGCTCTCGGTGGTACTGATGCTCTCCTTCATTCGTGGTTTCCGCGTGTTTGCCGAGGTGTACGCCACCACCGGAGGGGGGCCTTCTAACGCCACGGAAATGGTCATGACCCACATCTACAAGCTGGGCTTTGAGCAGTTTGACTATGGCTACGCTTCGGCGGTGTCGTTCCTGCTGTTTACCTTCACCGTAATCTTAACCCTCTGTCATCTGACGCTGAAAAAACGTATCGCCCGTTACTAAGGAGCCGCGATGTTAAGCAAACGTTGGGATACAGCAGGGCGCTGGTGCATCTACGCGCTGCTGCTGATTGTCTTTGTCGGGCCGTTCTGGGGCATCGTCGCCACGGCATTCAGCGGCGCGCCGGTGAAGCCGGGCGAGCTGCTGGCCTGGCCGCATCAGTTCTCGTTGGAAAACTTCATCTTCGCGTGGATGGATATCGGCGTCTGGCAGTATCTGCTGAACTCCATTCTGGTGGTGTTCTTCGGCACCGTTCTGCAGGTGTCGGTCAGCGCGCTGGCGGCGTACGCCCTGGCGCGGAAGAAGTTTCGCGGCGTAGCGCTGGTGAGCCTGGTGATTTTGTCCACCATGATGCTGCCGGAAGAGGTCATCGCCATTCCGCTGTACATGATTATCAACTGGCGGCTGCCGCTGATCGACGCCTCGCTCTACAACAGCTATCTCGGAATGATTTTACCGGTCGTCGGCTGGGCGTTCTCCATCTTTGTCCTGACCGAATTTATGTCAGCGATACCGAAAGAGCTGGAGGAGGCGGCGCGGATTGACGGCGCGAACGAATGGCAGATTTTCTTCCACGTCATTCTGCCGCTGGTAAAACCGGCGCTCGGCACGGTGGTGACCTTCGGCTTTATTATGATTTGGGATCAGTACCTGCTGCCGCTGATTGTGGTCAACCAGGACAGCCTGAATACCATTCCGGTGATCCTCGGCACGCTGCGTACCGATGAGAGCATCACGCCGAACATTTTTATCGCCATTACGCTGCTGGCGATGCTGCCCAGCATCATCGTCTATCTGGGTCTGCAAAAACATTTCAATCGCGGGATTATGTCCGGCGCGGTCAAAGGATAAGGGGTTAACGATGGGATCGGTTGTATTAAATAGCGTGCGCAAATCATACGGGGATGCCCACGTCATTAAAGATGTGTCGCTGACGATTCCGGACGGCGAGTTCTGCGTCCTCGTTGGCCCCAGCGGCTGCGGCAAATCCACGCTGCTGCGCATGATTGCCGGGCTGGAGGAGATCTCCGGCGGCGAAGTACATATCAACGAGCGTAACGTCACCGAGGTGGAGCCGAAGCTGCGCGACATTGCGATGGTGTTCCAGAGCTATGCGCTCTACCCGCAGATGACGGTGCGTGAAAATATGGGCTTTGCCCTGAAGATGGCTAAGCTGCCGAAAGCGGAAATCAGCCAGAAGGTGAATGAAGCGGCGGCGCTACTGGGGCTGGAGCCGCTGCTGGAGCGCCTGCCCAAAGATCTCTCCGGCGGCCAGCGCCAGCGCGTGGCGATGGGGCGGGCGATCGTGCGTAAGCCGCAGGTGTTCTTGTTCGATGAACCGCTCTCCAACCTTGACGCCAAGCTGCGAACCCAGGTACGCGGTGAGATCCGCGAACTGCATCGTCGGCTGAAAACCACCTCGGTGTACGTCACCCACGATCAGATTGAAGCCATGACCATGGGGCAGATGATTGTGGTGCTGCGCGACGGGCGAATAGAGCAGGCGGGGACCCCGCTGGAACTGTACGACCGGCCGGCGAATCTGTTTGTCGCCGGGTTTATCGGCTCGCCGGAGATTAACCAGCTGCCGGGCGTCGTGGTCTTGAACGGTAGCGCCACCAGCCTGCGTCTGAAAGATGGCTCCCTGTTGGCTTTGCCCGCCGGTTTACGGGTCACCGATGGCCAGCAGGTGGTGTACGCCATTCGCCCCGAACAGGTCAACGTGGTTCATGAAGCGCGGGACGATGCGCTGGCGGCGAAGGTGACGGCGGTGGAGAACACCGGCTCGGATATGCAGCTCTTCTGCGATACCGGCGGCGGGGCGTTTACATCGGTGTTCAAACAGCGTCTGGCCGTAAAAGAGGGCGATAAGATCTGGCTGCAGCCGAAGCTCGCCGGCGTGCACCTGTTCGATGCGCAAAGCGGCCAGCGCATAGCCTGCCGGGAGGGAAATTAAGGTGGCGATGAAGCTGTACACCCTTGACGAAACCTGCCTGGAAAACGCCCGGGCGGGCCTGAAGCAGCCCTTCTCGCCGCTGCAGCTGGCGCTAAGCAAGCTGGTATCGGAGGCGGATATCCTGCGTCGGGAAGCGCCGGAAAGCGTGGTACATAAAAAGCTGCGCCCGGCGAGCGGCGACGCGCACGATTACTACAGCCTGGGGACCTACTGGTGGCCAAACCCGCGGCGGCCCAACGGACTGCCCTATATTCGCCGCGACGGGCATATTAATCCGCAGTGTGAGAACAACGACACGGATACCTCGCGCATTATCCGCATGTGCGAACGGTGCCTGACCCTCGGGCTGGCGTGGTACTTCACCGGTCAGCGCCAGTACGCGCAGGCGGCGGCTGCGCAGATCCGCTGCTGGTTCCTTGATGCGGAAACGCGGATGAACCCGCATCTGAACTATGGCCAGGCGATCCCGGGGATTGTTTCCGGTCGCGGTACCGGGCTTATTGATACCCGCTTAATGTGGATGGTGGTGGACACCATCGGTTTGATTAACGCGGCGAGCGTGCTTGATACCGACGATATCATCGGCCTGCACCAGTGGTTCCGCGACTTTAACCACTGGATGTACTACAGCGACATCGGCCACTCTGAGTACGTCTGGCACAACAACCACGGCACCTGGTACGACGCTCAGCGGACGGTTAACGCGCTATTTTATGGCGATAAAGGGCTGGCGGCGCGGATCATCGAGCAGGGGATCACCCAGCGGATGGCGGCGCAGATTGACCAGGACGGCAGGCAGACGATGGAGCTGGAACGTACCATTCCGTTCCACTACTCGCTGTTTAATCTGGAGGCGCATCTGCTGCTCAACCGCTACGCCGAACACGTTGAGTTCGATCGCTGGAACGCCATCCGCGATGGGCGAGGCGTGAAGCAGGGGATTGATTACCTGGTGCCGTTTATCCGGGAACCGGATCTCTGGCCCTATAGCGACCTGCAGGGAATCGTGTGGGATAGCGCGCTGCGCGTGCTGCTGCAGTCAGTGCGGGGCTATGCAAAACAATCTGCCAGCTATCGTGAAGCGCTGAAATGTGTGCCGCAGGAGACGCTGCAGCTGAAGGAACAGCTGATGTGGTGTCCGGGCTGATAGAACAATACTTCTTGCCTCGCGACGGCGCTGTGCCCGATCGGCCTGGCTGCTATGTAGCCCGGATAAGGCGTTTACGCCGCTATCCGGGGAATGCGCCGGATAGCGGCTTTGGCGCGGCTTCTTCCCGGGCGGCGCTACGCTTGCCCGGGCTACGGGGCCACGCTGTCTTACACGGCGGCGATGATTTTAATCTCGACTTTGTACTTCGGATTCATCAGCTTCGCCTGCACCGTACAGCGCACCGGGGCATGACCGGCGACGACCCACGCATCCCAGGCCTGGTTCATCGCCGCAAAGTCTGCGCCGTCGGCAAGAAAAATCGTCGCATCAAGAATACGCGACTTGCTGCTGCCCTGTTTCTCCAGCACGGCGTCAATCTGCGCCAGGGTATCGGCGGTTTGCGCGCAGGCATCGGCATCAAGGTTGGACGGCACGCCGGTGTAGTACAGCGTCTGGTTGTGAATCACCACATCAGACCAGCGGGCTTCGGCATCAATACGCGTAATGGTCATGTTTATTTCCTCTTTGTTCCGGTTCATTAAGCTGCGGCAAGACTGCCATAATGTTTCACCTGCGTCACTACCCGCACTGGCGAAAACGACTCCACCCTGACATAATCACTGTCCAAATAACCAGGGGGTAATGTGATCGACGATTTTGCAGCAGACGGCCAGCTGGCCAGCGCGATTGCGGGATTTAAACCACGCGAGCCGCAGCGTCAGATGGCTTTCGCCGTCGCCAGCGCGATTGAAGAAACCCGTCCGCTGGTGGTTGAGGCGGGGACCGGGACCGGGAAAACCTACGCCTACCTGGCGCCTGCGCTCCGCGCCAATAAGAAAGTCATTATCTCCACCGGCTCGAAAGCGCTACAGGATCAGCTCTACAGTCGGGATTTACCCACTGTCGCCAAAGCGCTGAAGTACACCGGTAAGCTGGCCCTGCTGAAAGGGCGTTCGAACTACCTGTGCCTTGAGCGGCTGGAACAGCAGGCGCTCGCCGGCGGCGACCTGCCGGTGCAAACCCTCAGCGATGTCATTCTGCTGCGTTCGTGGTCTAACCAGACCGTTGATGGCGATATCAGCACCTGCGTTAGCGTGGCCGAAGATTCCCAGGCCTGGCCGCTGGTCACCAGTACCAACGATAACTGCCTCGGCAGCGACTGCCCGTTATATAAAGACTGTTTTGTGGTGAAGGCGCGGAAAAAGGCGATGGATGCTGACGTGGTCGTCGTCAACCACCATCTGTTCCTCGCCGATATGGTGGTCAAAGAGAGCGGATTTGCCGAGCTGATTCCCGAAGCGGAAGTGATGATCTTCGACGAAGCGCATCAGCTACCGGACATCGCCAGCCAGTACTTCGGCCAGTCGCTCTCCAGCCGCCAGCTGCTGGACCTGGCGAAAGATATCACCATTGCTTATCGCACCGAACTCAAAGACACCCAGCAGCTGCAGAAATGCGCCGACCGCCTGGCCCAGAGCGCGCAGGATTTTCGCCTGCAGCTGGGGGAACCCGGCTATCGCGGCAACCTGCGCGAGCTGCTGGCGGATAACAACATTCAGCGCGCGCTGCTGCTGCTTGATGATGCGCTCGAGCTCTGTTACGACGTGGCAAAGCTGTCGCTGGGCCGCTCGGCGCTGCTCGACGCCGCCTTTGAGCGGGCCACCCTCTACCGCGGCCGCCTGAAGCGGCTTAAAGAGACCAACCAGCCCGGCTTTAGCTACTGGTATGAGTGCACTTCGCGTAATTTTACTCTGGCGCTGACCCCGCTGACGGTGGCGGATAAGTTTAAAGAGGTGATGGCGCAAAAATCGGGGAGCTGGATTTTTACCTCGGCGACGCTCTCGGTCAATGACGATTTGCACCACTTTACCGATCGCCTGGGGATTGGCGAAGCGCAAACCCTGCTGCTGCCCAGCCCCTTTGATTATGCCCATCAGGCGCTGCTGTGCGTACCGCGCAATTTACCTTTGCCGAACCAGCCCGGCGCGGCGCGCCATCTGGCGGCGATGCTCAAACCGCTGATTGAGGCCAACGACGGGCGCTGCTTTATGCTCTGCACCTCGCACGCCATGATGCGCGATCTGGCGGAACAGTTCCGCGCCACCATGACGCTGCCGGTGCTCCTGCAGGGAGAAACCAGCAAAGGTCAGCTTTTGCAGCAGTTCGTCAGCGCCGGGAATGCGCTGCTGGTGGCGACCAGCAGCTTCTGGGAAGGGGTGGACGTGCGCGGCGATGCGCTTTCGCTGGTGATTATCGACAAACTGCCGTTCACCTCGCCGGACGATCCGCTACTCAAAGCGCGGATGGAAGATTGTCGCCTGCGCGGCGGCGATCCTTTTGACGAGGTCCAGCTGCCGGACGCGGTGATTACCCTTAAACAGGGGGTGGGGCGCCTGATTCGCGACATCGACGATCGCGGGGTACTGGTTATCTGCGACAACCGTCTGGTGATGCGTCCCTACGGCGCGGTCTTCCTGGCGAGCCTTCCGCCTGCGCCGCGCACGCGCGATATCCGCCGGGCGGTGCGTTTTCTTGCGGTGCCGCCGGCGAGGTAATCCGGCGCAAAATGTGGTAAGCTGCGCGCCATTTTGTCAATCTGCTAGAGCGAGAGCGCGACAACCCATGCGAATTTTAGCTATCGATACCGCCACGGAGGCCTGCTCCGCGGCGCTGTGGAATGATGGCACCCTCAGTGCTCATTTTGAAATCTGCCCCCGTGAACATACCCAACGTATCCTGCCCCTGGTGCAGGATGTCCTCAATGAAAGCGGAACGCTATTGACCGAGCTTGATGCGCTGGCCTTTGGCCGCGGGCCGGGGAGCTTCACCGGCGTGCGTATCGGCATCGGTATCGCGCAGGGGCTGGCGCTGGGGGCCGGGCTGCCGATGATCGGCGTATCTACGCTGGCGACCATGGCGCAGGGCGCGTGGCGGAAAAACGGCACCACCCGCGTGCTGGCGGCCATCGACGCCAGGATGGGAGAAGTCTACTGGGCGGAATATCAGCGCGATGAGCAGGGCGTCTGGCACGGCGAAGAGAGCGAGGCGGTGCTGAAGCCGGAAGCGGTTCGCGAGCGGCTTCAGCGGCTGGAAGGCGAGTGGGCCACCGTGGGCACCGGCTGGCAGGCGTGGCCGGATATGGCTCGCGACTGCGGTTTAACGCTCGTCGATGGCGACATTCAGCTGCCTGAAGCGCAGGATATGCTGCCGCTGGCCTGCCACCTGTTTACGGCGGGAAAAACCGTGGCCGTCGAACACGCTGAGCCAGTTTATTTACGTAATGAAGTGGCGTGGAAGAAACTTCCTGGCCGCGAGTGAATCTCAGTAACTATATGTCTGAGAAGAAGGAAGGAGTCGCGTCATGGCGGGTCAAAAAAGGGTAGTGCGTTGGTTAGTCGCGGCAGCAGTCGTTGCTGCGCTGAGCGGGTGCGCTTCGGTGCCGGATGCCATTAAGGGCACCACCCCGACGCCGCAGCAGGATTTAGTCCGCGTGATGAACGCGCCGCAGCTGTATGTCGGTCAGGAGGCGCGTTTTGGCGGTAAGGTCGTCAGCGTGCAGAATCAGCAGGGTAAAACTCGCCTGGAAATTGCCACCGTTCAGCTTGACGACGCCGCGCGTCCGGAGCTGGGCGAAGCGTCGCGCGGGCGTATTTTTGCCGACGTGAACGGCTTTATCGACCCGGTGGATTTTCGCGGACAGCTGGTTACCGTGGTTGGCCCGATCGTCGGCGTCGTCGACGGTAAAGTGGGCAATACGCCGTATAAATTCATGCTGATGAACGCCACTGGCTACAAACGCTGGAACGTAGTCCAGCAGGTGGTCATGCCGCCGCAGCCGATGATGGACCCGTGGATGTTCGGCCCGCGTCCGTGGGGCTACGGGTACGGCGGCTGGGGCTGGTATAACCCCGGTCCTGCCGAAGTCAGAAACGTTGTAACCGAATGATTTTGTAGTCTTTGTAAGCAAAAAGAAACAGCGGCTGGTCCGCTGTTTCTTCGTTTTCAGTCAAATAAGAAAAATAAATAGTGACGCGCTTCGCAACCTGTACAACGGCTAATTAATAAACTGGTACGCTGAGTTAATATAATGTTAACAAAATGTTTGTTGATCAGGGGCTGTGATGACGACGAATAACTATTTCAGAGGTGATGCAGTGAAAAAGGTTTGGCTAAACCGTTATCCCGCGGACGTTCCTGCGGAGATAAACCCTGACCGCTATCAATCCCTGGTTGAACTGTTTGAACACGCCGTCCGCCGCTATGCCGATCAGCCGGCCTTTATCAATATGGGCGAGGTGATGACCTACCGTAAGCTGGAGGAGCGCAGTCGGGCGTTCGCCGCTTATCTACAGGAAGGATTAGGCCTGCAAAAAGGCGACCGCGTCGCCCTGATGATGCCTAACCTGCTGCAGTATCCGGTAGCGCTGTTTGGTATTCTGCGCGCCGGCATGATCGTGGTGAACGTTAATCCGCTCTACACCCCGCGCGAACTGGAGCACCAGCTCAACGACAGCGGCGCCGCCGCCATTGTGATCGTTTCCAACTTCGCCCATACCCTGGAAAAGGTGGTTGATAAAACCCAGGTCAAGCACGTGATCTTAACCCGCATGGGCGATCAGCTTTCCACGGCGAAAGGGACGCTGGTTAACTTTGTGGTGAAGTACATCAAACGGCTGGTGCCAAAATATCATCTGCCGGACGCCATCTCGTTTCGCAGCGCGCTGCAGCACGGCTACCGTATGCAGTACATTAAGCCGGAAATCGTCTCCCAGGATCTCGCTTTTCTCCAGTACACCGGCGGGACCACCGGCGTGGCGAAGGGGGCGATGCTGACCCATCGTAATATGCTGGCGAACCTTGAGCAGGTCAACGGCACCTACGGGCCGCTGCTGCACCGCGGTAAAGAGCTGGTTGTTACCGCGCTACCGCTGTACCACATTTTTGCCCTGACCATGAACTGTCTGCTGTTTATAGAGCTGGGCGGGCAGAACCTGCTGATCACCAATCCGCGCGATATTCCAGGCTTGGTCAAAGAGCTGGCGAAATATCCCTTCACCGCGATGACCGGGGTCAACACCCTGTTTAACGCGCTGCTCAATAACAAAGAGTTTCAGCAGCTCGATTTCTCTTCACTGCATCTCTCCGCCGGCGGCGGAATGCCGGTACAGCAGGTGGTGGCCGAGCGCTGGGTTAAGCTGACCGGGCAGTATCTGCTGGAAGGCTATGGCCTGACGGAGTGCGCGCCGCTGGTGAGCGTCAATCCGCACGATATCGACTATCACAGCGGCAGTATAGGCCTGCCGGTGCCCTCCACCGAAGCGAAGCTGGTGGATGATGACGATAATGAAGTCGCGCCGGGAGAACCGGGGGAGCTGTGCGTGAAAGGGCCGCAGGTGATGCTGGGCTACTGGCAGCGTCCGGACGCGACCGCTGAAATTATCAAGGACGGCTGGCTGCATACCGGCGATATCGCGGTGATGGATGAAGAGGGCTTCCTGCGTATCGTCGATCGCAAAAAAGATATGATTCTTGTCTCGGGCTTCAACGTCTATCCGAATGAAATCGAAGATGTGGTGATGCAGCACGCCGGGGTTCAGGAAGTGGCCGCGGTCGGCGTGCCGTCCGGCAGTAGCGGTGAAGCGGTGAAGATTTTCGTGGTCAAGAAAGATCCGGCGCTGACGGAAGAGATGCTGATCGCTTTCTGCCGTCGCCAGCTAACCGGCTACAAGGTGCCGAAGCTGGTGGAGTTTCGCGATGAGCTGCCGAAATCCAACGTCGGGAAAATTTTACGTCGAGAACTGCGTGACGAAGCCCGTGCTAAAGTAGACAATAAAGCCTGAGCTAAGAGTGAATCGCCAGACGCCGGCTAAGCCGGCGTTTTTTATGGGCGCAAGTTAAGAGAGTATGATTTGAACTATCAGATGATCACCACCAACGATGGCCTTCGCGCCGTCTGCGACGCGGCAAGCGCGGTTTCCGCCATCGCGCTGGATACGGAATTTGTCCGTACTCGTACCTACTACCCGCAGCTCGGTCTGCTCCAGCTGTTCGACGGCAGCCAGGTTTCGCTGATTGACCCGCTGGTCATCACCGACTGGGAACCGATGCGTGAACTGCTGCTGAATAAAGATGTGACCAAATTTCTGCACGCCGGCAGTGAAGATCTGGAAGTATTCCTTAATGCTTTTCATTTGATGCCGCAGCCGCTGATCGACACGCAAATTCTCGCCGCTTTTTGCGGCCGCCCGATGTCGTGGGGCTTTGCGTCGATGGTGGAAGAGTTTACCGGCGTGGCGCTGGACAAGAGCGAGTCCCGCACCGACTGGCTGGCGCGCCCGCTGACCGAACGCCAGTGCATTTATGCTGCCGCCGACGTCTGGTACCTGCTGCCGATTGCCGGAAAGCTGATGGCTGAAACCGACAGCGCAGGCTGGCTCTCCGCCGCCCTGGATGAATGTCAGCTGATGCAGCAGCGGCGTCAGGAGATTCAGGATCCCGCCGAGGCGTGGCGCGATATCGGTAATGCCTGGCAGCTGCGTACTCGTCAGCTGGGCTGCCTGCAGCTGCTGGCGGAGTGGCGTCTGCGCAAAGCGCGCGAGCGCGATCTGGCCGTCAACTTTGTGATCCGGGAAGAGCATTTGTGGAACGTGGCGCGCTATATGCCCACCAGCCTCGGGGAGCTTGACAGCCTCGGACTCTCGGGCAGCGAAATTCGTTTCCACGGCAAGACGCTGATCGGCCTCGTCGAGAAAGCGCAGGCGCTGCCGGAAGAGGCGCTGCCAGAGCCGCTGCAGAACCTGATCGACATGCCGGGCTACCGCAAGCTGTTTAAGGATATTAAAGCGCTTGTGCAGACCGTGAGCGCCGAGAAGGGCGTCAGCGCGGAGCTGCTGGCCTCAAGAAGACAGATTAACCAGCTGCTGAACTGGCACTGGGGGCTTAAAAACGGCAACGGGCAGCCTGAACTGGTTTCCGGCTGGCGCGGAGAATTGATGGCCGATCGCCTGAATGCGCTATTGAGCGACTACCCGCGCTAGCGCCGAACGGCATAGTGAAAAACCGGCTTCGCGCAGCGTTGCCGGTTTTTTTATACCTTCAGGCTCAGGACTTCGACTCTTCAGTTTCCGGCAGGGTCACGTTCAGCTCCAGAATCGAAATATCACCGTCCCTCTGCTCCAGCTGTACGCTGACCATTTCCGGGTCGATTTGCACATACTTGCAAATCACTTCGAGAATGTCTTTGCGCAGCTGCGGAAGATAGTGCGGTTCAGCGTCGCCGCGGCGGCGCTCCGCGACGATAATTTGCAGGCGCTCTTTCGCAATGTTGGCCGTGTTCTTTTTCCGCGAGAGAAAAAAGTCGAGTAATGCCATAATTTATCCTCCGAACAGGCGTTTGAGGAAACCTTTCTTCTCTTCTTCTACGAAGCGGAAAGGGCGTTCTTCTCCGAGCAAACGTTCAACGGTATCGGCATAGGCTTTACCCGCATCCGAGGCGTCATCCAGAATAACCGGTTCGCCCTGGTTAGACGCGCGCAGCACGGACTGATCTTCCGGAATCACGCCCACCAGATTGATGCGCAGAATTTCCAGCACGTCTTCCATGCTCAGCATGTCACCTTTGTTCACGCGGCCTGGGTTATAGCGCGTCAGCAGCAGATGCTCTTTAATCGGATCTTCGCCCCTTTCCGCGCGGCGGGATTTGGAGGCCAGGATGCCAAGGATACGGTCGGAGTCGCGAACGGAGGAGACTTCCGGGTTGGTGGTGATGATGGCTTCATCAGCGAAGTACAGCGCCATCAGCGCACCGGTTTCGATGCCTGCAGGGGAGTCACAGACGATAAAATCAAAATCCATTTTTTTCAGTTCTTCGAGAACTTTGTCTACGCCTTCGCGGGTCAGGGCGTCTTTGTCACGCGTCTGGGAGGCCGGAAGGATGTAGAGGTTCTCCGTGCGCTTGTCTTTAATCAGCGCCTGGTTCAACGTGGCATCGCCCTGGATGACGTTGACGAAGTCATAAACGACCCGGCGTTCACAGCCCATGATCAGATCGAGGTTACGCAGGCCGATGTCGAAGTCGATAACGACCGTTTTCTTTCCCTTCTGGGCCAAACCAGTAGCGATGGCCGCGCTGGAGGTGGTCTTGCCAACGCCTCCTTTACCCGAAGTCACAACAATAATGCGTGCCATAGAAATTCCTTGTTAAAAAGGGATTAATTCAACGATTGAATCGTCAAAGCGCTGTCGTCTAAACGTAGACGGGCCGCTTTGCCATAAAATTCGGCCGGAATGTTATCACTCAGCCAGTATTCCCCGGCGATGGAAACCAGTTCCGCCGAGAGGTTGCTGCAAAATATTTGGGCGTCTCTGTCGCCGCCGGCGCCGGCAAGCGCACGTCCCCGCATCATGCCATATACATGGATATTACCATCGGCAATAAGTTCAGCCCCGGCACTCACATGGTTTGTAACAATTAGATCACAGTGTGGCGCATAAATACGCTGACCGGAACGTACCGGCTGATCGATCAAGCGCGTTTTTGTGATCTGATTAACAGCTGGCGGCGGGGCAACGGGTTCTGGCGCGGCCTGACGGGTAATTTTTTCTTTCCCTTCGGTTAATAAAGGGATCCCGGCGCGGTCAATTTCGGTTTTCAGCCGAGGAAGTTTACATCCGCTTACGCCCATAATACGCAGGCCGGTGGCCGCGATAGCCTCATGAAGAGGGCGCCAGTCGACGTCATCTTCAATGCTGCTGATATTCACCACCACGGGGGCATGACGTAAAAAGGCGGGAGCCTGGGCGATTTTGTCTTCTAACGCCTGACGAATAACCTCGGGATTTGCATCGTGCAAATGAATCACAGATAAGGTGAAGCTACTGCCCTTAAGTTCGATTGGCGTATTTGACATCCTGGCCTTACTCAATTTGCTGTTTATCACTCGCTGAAGTGCGGTGATATTCCGAAGACTAAAAGGCATGTTATAGTCACTCATATATAGAGGCAAGTGACCACAGGTCTAATTCCGAGTAAAACTATGTTTTGTGTGATCTATCGAAGTACTAAACGTGAGCAAACCTATTTATATGTCGAAAAAAAGGACGATTTCTCCCGCGTTCCTGACGAATTAATGTATAGCTTCGGTACGCCCAAACTGGCAATGATTTTACCGCTTGATGGGCGAAAAAAACTCATCCACGCCGATTTGGATAAAGTGAAACAGGCGCTGGCCGATCAGGGCTATTACCTTCAGCTCCCTCCTCCGTCTGAAAATTTACTCAAGAAACACCTGGCGGAACAGGGGAATAAATCTGATTAACCCACAGAGGGAAAACAATGTACCAACATCATAACTGGCAGGGTGCGCTACTGGATTATCCGGTAAGCAAAGTGGTGTGCGTGGGTAGCAACTACGCAAAACACATCAAGGAGATGGGCAGTGCGACGCCGGAAGAGCCGGTGCTGTTTATTAAACCTGAGACGGCGCTATGCGACATCCGCCAGCCGTTGGTGCTTCCTGAGGGGCTGGGGTCGGTGCACCACGAGGTTGAGCTGGCGGTGCTGATTGGCGGCACGCTGCGTCAGGCGACGGACGATCATGTGCTCAAAGCCATCGCCGGCTATGGCGTGGCGCTGGACCTCACCCTGCGCGATCTGCAGGGCAAAATGAAAAAAGCCGGGCAGCCGTGGGAAAAGGCGAAAGGCTTTGATAACTCCTGCCCGATTTCGGGGTTTATTCCCGCCGGCGAATTTCACGGCGACGCGCAGAATACGCCGCTGAGCCTGAAGGTAAACGGCGAGGTGCGCCAGCAGGGCACGACGGCCGACATGATTCATAAAATTGTGCCGCTGATCGCCTATATGTCGCGCTTCTTCACCCTGAAAGCCGGTGATGTGGTGCTGACCGGCACCCCGGAAGGCGTGGGGCCGCTCGCCAGCGGCGACGAGCTGGAAGTCGGTTTTAACGGGTTTTCGCTGACCACCCGCGTGCTGTAACGACCGCTTGCCGCCTTCTCCGGGCGGCAAAACTTGCATCGGCGTGCCAGACTGGTTATAAGGTGCACCCTGAACTGCAATGACGGACATCCCAATGAGCGAACAACCTTTCTGGCAACACAAAACACTGGATGAAATGAGCGATGCGGAGTGGGAATCACTTTGCGACGGCTGCGGACAGTGCTGCCTGCATAAGCTGATGGATGAGGATACCGACGAAATCTACTTCACCAACGTCGCCTGCCGTCAGCTTAATATCAAAACCTGCCAGTGCCGTAACTATGAGCGCCGTTTCGAAAATGAACCGGACTGCATTAAGCTCACCCGCGACAACCTGCCTACGTTTGAATGGCTGCCGCCGACCTGCGCCTATCGTCTGCTGGCGGAAGGTCAACCGCTGCCGCACTGGCACCCGCTGTTAACCGGTTCGAAGGCGGCGATGCATGGCGAACGCATCTCCGTTCGCCATATTGCAGTGAAAGAATCCACGGTGGTTGACTGGCAGGACCATATCCTGAACAAACCAGACTGGGCGCAGTAGGCGCTCAGTTAGCCTTTCTTCGCGTGGAATAGCCCGCTTTCACCGTCGGCGTCATCTGCAACCCAAAAGTTAATATTGAACTGCGCGTCGTCGCTAAGTTCAATGCGGTGCCAGTACTGCGGCGGGCTGGTCGCGAACTGTCCGGCGTTGATAACGACCTTTGCTTCAGGCTCTGTCGCCTGTTCGTCGGCGAAACCATAATAGGTTACCGTACCTTCCATCACGCAAAGCTGGCCGAAAACACCCGCAGCGGTGTTGTGGTGCGTCAGCAGAGCGGCAGGGACGTTCTGTTTGGTAAAGAATGGGGTGGAGCGTTTTACCTTCCAGCTAGCGGGAATACGCAAATGAGACATCATGTGCTCCTTAGTTAACATCGATAAGTTGCATTTAATATGCAACTTTATGTGACCGATGTCAACGTGCAGGCAAAAAAAACGCTCCCGGAGGAGCGCTTTATCAGCAATCGTTCTTAGCGGCCAAACAGATCGCGCTTTTTAGGTTTAAACGGCTGTGCGATAAGCACCAGCGCGCCGACAACCAGATAGGCGGCGAAGATCCCGACCAGCCACTGCGGCATTTCCAGCGTCAGGAATTCCCACTGGCGTACGGAGCAGTCACCGGTGGCGACAAATACCTGAGGCAGCCATTTATCCAGCGGCAGCCACGTGGGGAAACGAGCGGCGAAATCGCAGGTCTGGAAGGGGGAAGGGTGAAGCTGAATCATGGTGTGTTCCCATGCCAGCTGCAGCCCGCGCAGGGCGCTGTAGAGCCAGATAATAATCGCCACATAGCGCAGAGGCGATTTTGGCGCGATGGCGCCGACAATACCGGCACCCATAATGCCAAAAAGCGCGCAGCGTTCGTAAATACAGAGTACGCAGGGTTGCAGCAGCATGACGTGCTGGAACCACAAAGCAACCAATTCAAGAACAAACGCGGTAAGCGCCATCAGGAGCCAGGCACCGCGTCCCCTTGAGCACTGGTTTAAATATCGCAACATAATCATTTCCCTGGAACATGCTAAATCATGGCAGTGTAAACGAAAACCGAAGCGACGCCAGCAGCTAGTCTGAAAATATTACGTAAGCGAATATGGAATACCCGGATTTTTGATCCGGGTATTGCTTTTTTATTTCAGCAGCTGAGGCGTCACCAGCCAACCCTGCTCCAGCATCCACTGGGTCGCCGGCATCAAGGTAAACTCGACGCACGCCAGGCCCACCAGGGTCAGGACGAGAGTATACGGCAGCGCCATCCACACCATACGGCCATAGGAGAGGCGAATCAGCGGGGCCAGCGCGGAGGTGAGCAGGAACAGAAACGCGGCCTGACCGTTCGGCGTGGCGACGGATGGCAGGTTAGTACCGGTATTAATGGCCACCGCCAGCAGCTCAAACTGCGGCAGGCCGATCGTCCCATGCTCCAGGGCCGTCTTCACTTCGTTGATGTACACGGTGCCGACGAAGACGTTATCCGAAATCGACGATAGCAGGCCGTTAAACAGATAGAACAGCGATAGCTGGGCGTGCGGCGAGGCCTGGAGAACAAATTCGATCACCGGGGCAAACAGGTGCTGATCGATGATCACCGCCACGACGGCAAAAAAGACCGTCAGCAGCGCGGTAAACGGCAGCGCTTCGGTAAACGCTTTGCCGATGGCGTGTTCGTCGGTGACGCCGGAAAAAGTCGTTGCCAGAATGATGACCGACAGGCCAATCAGGCCGACTTCCGCCAGATGCAGCGCCAGCGCAACGATCAGCCAGACGCCAATAACCCCCTGGGCGATAAGACGCAGGCGATCCTGACGGCTGCGGCTCTGACGGCTACGATCGTCGAAATCCTGTAGCACTTTGCGCACCGTAGGCGGCAGCGGTTCGCCGTAGCCAAACAGGCGGAATTTCTCCAGCAGCAGGCAGGTGAGCAGGCCGCATACCAGCACCGGTAAGCTTACCGGCAGCATGCGTATGAAGAATTCACCGAAGTGCCAGCCCGCGGCTTTGGCAATAATCAGGTTCTGCGGTTCGCCGACCATCGTCATTACGCCGCCGAGCGCGGTGCCGACCCCGGCGTGCATCATCAGGCTGCGCAAGAAGCCGCGAAACTGCTCCAGAACATCGCGATAGTGCTGCTCGATATGGCTGTCGTCGAGCATGTTGTCATCGTCCGGCCGCGCCGAAGCGGCTTTGTGATAAATACCGTAGAAGCCAACGGCTACGCTGATCACGACGGCGACAACGGTCAACGCGTCGAGGAAGGCGGAGAGGAAAGCGGACGCGACGCAAAACGCCAGCGACAGCAGCATCTTGCTGCGAATGCCGAGCAGCAAACGGGTGAAGATGAACAGCAGCAGCTGCTTCATGAAGTAGATACCCGCCACCATAAACATCAGCAGCAGCAGGACTTCAAGATTACTGGCCACTTCTTCGCGAATATGCCCGGGCGTGGTCATACCGATAAATACCGCTTCAATAGCCAGCAGGCCGCCCGGCAGCAGCGGATAACATTTAAGCGCCATCGCCAGGGTGAAGATAAATTCGATAACCAGCAGCCATCCGGCAATAAACGGATGAAGATAAAAGACCAGCGGATTAACGATCAGGAAAATGATGAGAGTGAGTTTGTACCAGTCCGGGGACTGACCAAGAAAGTTGCGCCACAGGGCGCGGCCATACGACATTTCCACGACAGACATCCTTTCTCCGTCAAATTCTGAAACATGATTTTATGCGTAACTATACGCAAGATTACCAGTTGCGCAAAACGAGACGCAACTTTCTTCGCATCACGTTCTTTAGCCACAGAAAGTGTGAAATGAAAAGTTGAAAATGAAACGGCGATCCCTTTTTAATTACTTTCTGGCGCTATCTGCCTTATGGCCGCTCTGGTATGATGAGTCGAATAGCAACGCTGTGTAATGGAAATCTTATTATGGTCATTAAGGCGCAAAGCCCTGCGGGTTTCGCTGAAGAGTACATCATTGAAAGTATCTGGAATAACCGCTTCCCTCCTGGTTCAATTCTTCCCGCTGAACGTGAACTTTCTGAACTGATTGGTGTTACCCGTACAACCTTACGTGAAGTGTTGCAGCGTCTGGCCCGCGATGGCTGGTTAACCATTCAGCACGGTAAGCCTACCAAAGTGAACAACTTCTGGGAAACGTCAGGTCTGAATATTCTCGAAACCCTCGCGCGTCTCGATCACGACAGCGTTCCGCAGCTGATTGATAATCTGCTGTCCGTGCGTACCAATATTTCGACTATTTTTATCCGCACCGCTTTCCGTCAGCACCCGGATAAGGCGCTGGAGGTTCTGGCGAGCGCGCGTGAAATTGAAGACCACGCCGATGCGTTTGCCGAGCTGGATTATAATATCTTCCGCGGTCTGGCCTTTGCTTCAGGTAACCCCATCTACGGCCTGATCCTCAACGGGATGAAAGGTCTGTACACCCGCATAGGTCGTCACTATTTTGCCAACCCGGAAGCGCGTAGCCTGGCGCTCGGCTTCTATCATCAGCTGGCGAAAGTATGTGAAGAAGGGCTTCATGAACAGGTTTATGAAATCGTTCGCCGCTACGGGCATGACAGCGGGGAGATTTGGCATCGTATGCAGAAGAATTTGCCGGGTGACCTGGCGATTAATATGCGCTAGGCCCCGCCCACGAATAAACAACGCCCGGTGCTGTCACCGGGCGTTTTGCTGTTTACGCGCTACAGCGGATTGGGCCGCGGCGGCGTACGTTCCAGCAGCTCAACGCTACCATCGGCGTTTTGCTGCTCCAGAAGAACGTCAAATCCCCACAGGCGGTGGACGTGCTTCAGCACCTCGCGGCGGCCTTTATCCAGCGGCACGCGGTTGTGCGGCACGTAGCGCAGGGTGAGCGAACGGTCGCCGCGCAGATCCACATTCCATACCTGAATGTTCGGCTCGAGGTTGCTCAGGTTGTACTGCGCTGAAAGCTTCGAACGAATCTCACGATATCCCTCTTCATTATGAATGGCGGATATTTCCAGATAGTTGTTGTGATCGTCATCGAGCACGGTAAAGAAGCGGAAATCGCGCATGATTTTCGGCGACAGGAACTGGCTGATAAAGCTTTCATCCTTGAAATCGCGCATGGCGAAGTGCAGGGTTTCGAGCCAGTCGGATCCGGCAATATCCGGGAACCAGTACCTGTCCTCTTCCGTCGGCGACTGACAAATACGTTTGATATCCTGGAACATGGCGAAACCCAGCGCATAGGGGTTAATGCCGCTATACCACTGGCTGTTATAGGGCGGCTGGAACACCACGTTGGTGTGGCTGTGCAGAAACTCCAGCATAAAGCGCTCGGTGACTTTTCCTTCATCATAAAGATGATTCAGGATGGTGTAGTGCCAGAAGGTCGCCCAGCCTTCGTTCATCACCTGAGTCTGCTTCTGTGGATAAAAATACTGGCTGACCTTACGCACGATACGCAGGATCTCACGCTGCCATGGCTCCAGCAGGGGCGCGTTTTTCTCCATAAAGTAGAGCAGGTTTTCCTGCGGCTCAGAGGGATAGCGGCGCGCCGCTTCAATGGTCTTTTCCTCTTCGCGCTTCGGCAGGGTGCGCCACAGCATATTCACCTGGCTTTGCAGATACTCTTCCCGGCTTTTTTGCCGCGCTTTTTCCTCCTGCAGCGAGATTTTCTGCGGGCGTTTATAGCGGTCAACGCCGTAGTTCATCAAGGCGTGGCAGGAGTCGAGCAGCTTCTCGACTTCATCAACGCCGTAGCGCTCTTCACATTCGGTGATGTATTTACGCGCGAAGATGAGATAGTCGATGATGGAGCTGGCGTCGGTCCAGCTGCGAAAGAGGTAGTTATTTTTGAAAAACGAGTTGTGCCCGTAGCAGGCGTGCGCCATCACCAGCGCCTGCATGGTGATGGTGTTCTCTTCCATCAAATAGGCGATACAGGGGTTGGAGTTAATGACGATTTCATAGGCCAGCCCCTGTTGCCCGTGCTTATAGGCCTGTTCGGTCTCAATGAATTTTTTACCAAACGACCAGTGCGGATAGTTAATCGGCATCCCGACGCTGGAGTAGGCATCCATCATCTGTTCGGAAGTAATGACTTCGATTTGGTGCGGATAGGTGTCAAGACGATACAGCTTCGCCACCCGATCGACTTCTGCCAGATAGGTCTCCAGCAGCTCAAAAGTCCAGTCGGGTCCATCGCTTAAACGGGTTGTGTCCTTGTTCATGGAATCAATCGTAGCCATTAGCGCGCCCTCGTTGTTGATGGTTCTCTCTGTACGGAAAACCTCTTAACAAGCATAGAACACGGCGTCGCAAACTGCGTGCATCCGCATTTTCTTTTCTTCGCGATTTCACAATCTTAAAGGCGTTGTTTTACGGTTTAAACAGGATTTTATTCTGTAGAAAAATGAGGCGCAGCAGGAGATGGTAAACCGACGGGGGCAGTGCTGGCGCAGAACCCTGTGAGATAAGTCACCATAAATAAAGCGTATGTTGAATAATATTTTCATCTGAGTTATCAATTTGTAGTCAGATGATTGTTCTTTAACGATTACGGAGCCGCTATGCGCGTCGTCATACTGGGAAGTGGGGTAGTTGGAGTCGCTAGCGCCTGGTACTTAAGCCAGGCAGGACATGAAGTGACGGTTATCGATCGTCAGCCGGGGCCGGCCGAAGAGACCAGCGCCGCTAACGCCGGGCAGATCTCTCCCGGCTACGCTGCGCCGTGGGCGGCGCCGGGCGTACCGTTGAAGGCGATTAAGTGGATGTTCCAGCGCCACGCGCCGCTGGCTATCGGGCTGGATGGCACCCCGTTTCAGCTGAAATGGATGTGGCAGATGCTGCGCAACTGCGACACTCGCCACTATATGGAAAACAAAGGACGTATGGTGCGCCTGGCGGAGTACAGCCGCGACTGCCTGAAGGCGCTGCGCGAGAGCACCGGTATCCAGTATGAAGGCCGGCAGGGCGGCACGCTGCAGCTTTTCCGCACCGACAAGCAGTTCGAAAACGCGACCCGCGATATCGCGGTACTGCAGGAGGCGGGCGTGCCTTACCAGCTGCTGGAGGCAAACCGCCTGCTGGACGTTGAACCGGCGCTGGCGGAAGTGAGCCATAAACTGACGGGCGGTTTACGTTTACCTAATGATGAAACCGGCGACTGCCAGCTTTTCACCACGCGTCTGGCCCTGATGGCGGAACAGGCGGGCGTGACTTTCCGTTTTAATACACCGGTGGATGAACTGCTCTATGAAGGGGATCTCATCTCCGGCGTGAAGTGCGGCGCTGAAATCATCAAAGCCGACGCTTACGTGATGGCATTCGGATCATATTCGACGGCCATGCTGAAAGGGCTGGTGGATATTCCGGTCTACCCGCTGAAAGGCTATTCGCTAACGATTCCGATCGCGGAAGAAGACGGCGCGCCGGTTTCGACTATCCTTGATGAAACCTACAAAATCGCCATCACCCGTTTCGACAGGCGTATTCGCGTTGGCGGAATGGCGGAAATTGTTGGATTTAATAAAGAACTGCTGCAGCCGCGGCGTGAAACCCTGGAGATGGTGGTGCGCGATCTGTTCCCGCGCGGCGGCCACGTTGAACAGGCAACCTTCTGGACCGGACTGCGTCCGATGACCCCGGACGGTACGCCGGTGGTGGGCCGCACGGCGTATAAAAATCTGTGGCTCAACACCGGCCACGGCACGCTGGGATGGACCATGGCCTGCGGTTCAGGCCAGCTGATCAGCGATCTGATCTCCGGGCGTACGCCGGCGATCCCGTATGACGATCTTGCCGTCGCCCGCTACGGCCGCGGCTTTACGCCGGCCCGCGCTCAGCATCTGCATGGCGTTCACAATTAACAAGGAGCTTTCATGTCTCGTCCTGTAAAGGCCAGCATTGATATGTCAGCCTTACGCCAGAATCAACACATTGTTCGTCGCGCGGCGCCCGGCTCGCGCCTGTGGGCGGTGGTCAAAGCCAATGCTTATGGCCACGGCCTGGCAAGGGTCTGGAACGCGCTGAGCGCCGCGGACGGTTTCGCGATGCTCAATCTTGAAGAGGCGATCCTGCTGCGCGAGCTCGGCTGGAAAGGGCCGATACTGATGCTGGAAGGTTTCTTCCATGCCGATGAGCTGGCGCTGTTTGATAAATACCGATTGACTACCAGCGTGCACAGTAACTGGCAAATCAAGGCGCTGCAGCAGGCGAAGCTGCACGCGCCCCTCGATATTTACGTCAAGGTGAATAGCGGGATGAATCGGCTGGGTTTTATGCCGGACCGTTTGCACATCGTCTGGCAGCAGCTGCGAGCGCTGGGTAACGTCAGCGAAATGACGTTAATGTCGCATTTCGCCGAAGCGGAAAACCCGGACGGCATTGTCGAGCCGATGCGGCGCATTGAGCAGGCGGCGGAAGGGCTGGATTGCCCGCGCTCGCTGGCGAACTCGGCGGCAACCTTGTGGCATCCGGAGTCGCATTTTAACTGGGTGAGGCCGGGGATCGTGCTGTACGGCGCCTCGCCTTCCGGCCTGTGGCAGGACGTGGCCAACACCGGGCTGAAACCGGTGATGACGCTAAGCAGCGAAATTATTGCCGTACAGAACCTGAAAGCCGGTGAAGCGGTCGGCTACGGCGCAACCTGGCGCGCGGCGGAGGAGCGGCGTATCGGCATCGTTGCCTGCGGCTATGCTGATGGTTACCCGCGGCTGGCGCCGAGCGGTACGCCGGTGCTGGTTGACGGCGTACGCACCGTGACGGTCGGGCGCATCTCAATGGATATGCTGGCCGTGGATTTGACCCCATGCCCGCAAGCAGGGATCGGCGCGCCGGTTGAGCTGTGGGGCAAAGAGATCAAAATTGACGATGTCGCGGCCTCCTGCGGCACCGTCGGATATGAATTAATGTGCGCGCTCGCGCCGCGCGTACCGGTTGTGACGGTGTAACTTAGTCTGAGGCGGATCACTCCGCCTCATCTTCCGCCATCCGTACGCCAACCCGCAGTACGTGATCCTCTTCTTTTTCCGCCACCGTCCACACCATCCCGGCAAATTCCACTTGGTCGCCGACCACCGGGGCGGCGCCTAACAGGTGCTGTATGACGTCACCCAGAGACTGCTGGCGATCGCGAAACTCTTCTCCCCCGTCAATGCCGTAAATCTGCGCGACGTCGGCAAATCTGGCACTGGCATCGAGAATAAAATCACCGAAGAAGCGCTGATCCAGCGCCACCGGCGGCGACTGGCTGAACAGTTTACCCAGCGCGGGCAGGTCGCGCTCGCGGCCAATCACGCAGAGAATATCGCCTTCCAGCAGTCGGGTACTGCCGGTAGGGTGCAGGAGTACGTTGTCGCGAAACAGCGCGGCAATCCGCGTCTCCGGCAGCATATGCAGGTCGCGCAGCGCCGCGCCGACGCACCATTTTTCGGCGCTAAGCTGGTACACGAACTGCTCCCACGGGTTTTCCGGATGGATATCCAGCCCGACGCGGGAGATGGGCGAGCCGACCGGCGGCACCACCACTTTGGCTTTCTTCGCCGCCCAGGAGAGCGAGGTCCCCTGTAAAAGCAGCGAGACCAGCACCACGAAGAAGGCCACGTTAAAGAACAACCGCGCATTCTCCAGGCCCGCCATCATCGGGAAGACGGCGAGAATAATCGGCACCGCGCCGCGCAGGCCCACCCAGCTGATAAATATCCGCTCGCGCAGGTTGAAGCCGCGAAACGGCAGCAGACCGGCAAACACCGACAGCGGACGGGCGATAAAGATCATCCACATCGACAGAATGAGCGCCGGGATGGCGATAGGCCACAGGTCGGACGGGGTGACCAGCAGGCCGAGCACCAGGAACATGGCGATCTGCGCCAGCCACGCCAGGCCGTCGAAGTTTTGCAGGATACCGTGGCGGTTGCGAATCGGCCGGTTGCCGAGCAGGAATCCGCACAGGTAGACCGCGAGGATGCCGCTGCCGTCCAGCGAGGTGGTGGCGGCGAAAATCATGATCCCGCCGCTCAGCGCCAGCAGAGGATAAAGCCCGGCCGGCAGCACAATGCGATTAATCATCTGCAGCAGCAGATAGCCGCCGCCGAGGCCGATAGCGATACCCAACCCGAACTGCTGCACGATATGCACCGCGAACATCCAGCTCAGGCCGGTCTCGTGCTGCTGAATCATCTCGATAAGGGTAATGGTCAGGAACACCGCCATCGGATCGTTGCTGCCGGATTCAATTTCCAGCGTCGAGCCGACGCGTTCGTTCAGCCCTTTACCGCCGAGGAGTGAGAACACCGCCGCGGCATCGGTTGAGCCGACGATAGCGCCGATCAGCAGCCCTTCAATCAGGTTGAGATGAAACAGCCAGGCCGCCATCAGTCCGGTCAGAGCCGAGGTGATCAGCACCCCGACCGTGGCGAGCGAGAGGGCGGGCCACAGCGCCACGCGAAAAGAGCTGGCCTGAGTGCGCATCCCGCCGTCAAGCAGGATAACCGCCAGCGCCAGGTTGCTCACCATGTAGGCGAAAGGGTAGTTGTCAAACGGAATGCCGCCGATACCGTCAATGCCCGCCAGCATCCCAATCGCCAGGAAGATAACCAGAATCGGGATGCCGAGGCGTGAGGAAAAGGAACTTAATAAAATACTACAGGTTACTAAAACAGAACCCAGGATAAACAGACTGATGACCGCAGCGGCGTCCAATGTTGACGTACTCCTTACCGGCGTGAAGATAAATTAAAAACTACACCATTTTAACAATCTGACGCCGATCGGGATATGCGTTAGAGGAATTTTTATTCCGCCAGAACCGGGTGGCCGCTGATGCTTAACGTGGTGATGGATGCGTTGTTGACCAGCAATGCTCTGGCGCCAAGCGGCAGGGTGACCGTACGCTGCTCGTGACCGAAATCCAGGCCGCTGATGACCGGAATGTTAAGCTGCTGGCGAAGGTAGTCGTATACCATCGGCAGATCGTATCCGGCATCGTAGTCGTTGGCGTTTGCGCCGGTAAAACTGCCGAGGATAATCGCCCGCTGGCGCGCGAGAATACCGCTGTTGAGCAGCTGTAATAGCATGCGTTCGACGCGGAACGGGTGTTCGTTAATATCTTCCACCACCAGAATTCCGTCGCTAATCTGCGGCATCCACGGAGTGCCGATAAGCGAGGTCAGCATCGCCAGGTTGCCGCCCCACAGCGTGCCGTCGGCTCGACAGTCCGGGCCTTCACCGTGCCATTCGAGCGTAAACGCCGGGTTGCGCAGCGCCTGCCAGAAATGGTGCTCGGTAAATTCGTTCAGCGTTTCAGCGCCGAAGTTTCCCGCCAGCATCGGCCCGCTAAAAGTGATTATGCTACCCTTTGCCAGCAGCCCCAGCTGGATGGCGGTGAAATCGCTGTGGCCGCAAATAAGCAGCGGATCCTGCTGCTGGCGGGCGATCAGCGCCTGCCAGTCAATCTGCGGCAGCAGGCGAGTCGCGCCGTAGCCGCCGCGTACCGCCAGCACGATGCGGTTTTTACCGGCGAGGGCGGCGAGCTGGTTGATATCGGCAAGGCGTTCATTCTCAGTTCCGGCAAAGCGCAGCGCCCGGCGGGGAATGACTTCCTGGTGCGCGACCTGGTGCCCGGCCTCCTGCAGACGCTGCACGCCGCGATACGCCGCCTCCTGGTTGATGCAGTAACCGGAAGGGGCGACGAGATAAAACTGAGACATGACAATTCCTTGCTAAGAATGAAAGGGTTATCATGCCGCCTGGAGCGTTTATTGTCATCTCCGTGCGGCAAACTTCAGCCAATAAGGATAGATGTGTGAAATTGAGATGGTGTGTTTTTTTATGTGTATTGTTGGCCGGTTGTAGTTCAAAACACGATTATCGTAACCCGCCGTGGAACCCGGAAGTCCCGGTTAAGCGGGCGATGCAGTGGATGCCAATCAGCGAAAAAGCCGGTGCGGCGTGGGGCGTCGATCCCCAGCTGATTACCGCCATCATCGCCATTGAATCCGGCGGTAACCCGACGGTGGTCAGCAAATCCGGCGCGGTTGGCCTGATGCAGCTGAAGCCCTCGACCTCCGGTCGCGATGTTTACCGGCGGATGGGCTGGAGCGGGGATCCTTCGGTGAGCGAGCTGAAGAATCCCGAGCGCAATATTTCGATGGGGGCGGCCTACCTCAGCATCCTCGAAAACGGTCCGCTGGCGGGGATTAAAGACCCGCAGGTGATGCGCTATGCGGTGGTGGTGTCCTATGCCAACGGCGCGGGCGCGCTGCTGCGGACGTTCTCGTCCAATCGCCAGGATGCGATTGAAGAGATTAATGATATGGACGCCGATGATTTCTTTGAGCACGTGGTGAAAAAGCACCCGGCACCGCAGGCGCCGCGCTATATCTGGAAGCTGCAGAAGGCGCTGGACGCCATGTAAAGGGCGCTCCCCGCAGGCTCAGCTTGCCGGGGAGCCATCGGTCCGGCCGATTCTGGAACTGCAAATTGATAAAGACGCGCGGCGGGCCCCCGCCGCGCGGAGGTTTACGGCGCGACTTTTTTCTCCTCTACCGCAGCCGGCTGCTGAGCGGCAGGCTGCGCCGAGACGTCCGCCGCTTTGCCGTTGTCGTCATTCGCCGCCGGGCGCGCGGTGGGGACGGAGTCACACGGCTTCTCTTTCGGACACACCAGGTCCAGCATCTTCAGGGTGACGCCGTTGGTCCAGCCAAAGCCGTCCTGTAGCGGATACTCTCCGCCACCGCCGCCTGTTCCGGTCGAGCTGACATCATATTTTTCCACCAGCTTCTGTTCGCTGTTGTAGGTGTGCTGAACGTTGCTGAGGAACCGCCAGCTCACCTCCATTGCGATTTTCTGCTGGCCATACTTTTGCAGGCCTTCAGCGGCAACCCACTGCAGCGGCGCCCAGCCGTTCGGCGCATCCCACTGCTGGCCGCTATTGACGGTCGTGGTGGTCAGGCCGCCGGGCTTGAGCAGTCGCGCTTCGGTGGCGGCGGCGACCTTCGCGGCGCGTTCGCTGGAGGCGGCGTTGACGTACAGCGGGAACAGCGCCGCGGCGGTCAGCTGATTGCGCACCTTATGACTTTTCAGATCGTAATCGGCGTACCAGCCCTCTTTATCGTTCCACAGATATTTCTCCAGCGCTTTCTGACGGGCGTTGGCTAAGGCGTCATACTGCGCGGATTTAGCGCTATCCCCTGCCGCTTTACTGGCGCGGGCGATGGTTTTTTCCATATGGAACATCAGCGAGTTCAGATCGACCGGAACAATCGAGGTGGTGCGGATGGTGCCGAGCTGCTGCGGGTTATCCATCCAGCGGGAGCTGAAGTCCCAGCCGGATGCCGCGGCGGAGCGCAGATCGCGGTAGATTTCAGTGGCCGGGCGGTTGGGATTGTTTTTGGCGGTTGTGACGTCGTCCAGCCAGGATTCCGGACGCGGCGTGTCGTTATCGTCCCAGTAGCGGTTGAGCAGGGCACCGTCGGCCATCCGCACCACGCGCTTACTGGCGCTGCCGGGCTCAAGCGCCTCAGCGCCATCCATCCAGTACTGGTACTCTTTCTCCATCTGCGGCAGCCATTTTTTGAGCGTCTCATCGCCCTCGTGCGTGGCCAGCAGTTCAACCATAAACGGGAAGAACGGCGGCTGCGAGCGGCTCAGATAGTAGGTGCGGTTGCCGTTGGGAATATGGCCCCAGGCGTCGATCTCCGCGGCGAAGTTGGTCACCATATCTTCAATTTTATCCCAGTGGCCGCTCTCAGCGAGACCGAGCATGGTGAAGTAGCTGTCCCAGTAATAGACTTCGCGAAAGCGTCCGCCGGGCACCACGTAGGGCTTTGGCAGCGGCAGCAGCGAATCCCATTTTTCGACGTCGACGGTACTGCGGGTCAGTACGGGCCATAATCCGTTGATATGCTGGCGCAGCGTTTGTCCTTTTGGCGGAACGTACTGGTCGTTTTCGCGAGGCAGGGTAAAGTTGAGTTCGACGAAGTGCCGCAAATCAAAGCTGGTCTGGCTTTTCTGCATACGATAATCGGCAAGGATCATCAGCGGGTCGCCGTTCGGAATGGCGTCAGCAAACGTTTTCTGGTCAGAAAAAAGTTTCGCGCTTTGCACATCGTTAAATAGCGGACCGAGCAGGATATCGGGTGATTGCGGGGTGGGACGGGTTTCTTCAGCCTGAGCCGTCAACGTCGCCAGGGCGACAAACGCGCCCCCTAGCGCCAGACGAAGAGCAAAAGGCAGGGTAGCGGGGCGACGGGAAACGGGACTCGTCATAGATTGTTCTCCTTATCATTGCAGACTATGTGCCACTGCATTCGGCCATCAGAAAACCTTAGACGAATATCCGCCGCTGCGCGTGTTCGAGGTAACATTTTACGCGAAAACAGAGTATTTACCGCCCACTGGCCGGCACCCAACCGGCACTATTGTGCTAAGCACAATATTATAATCTTAATCATATGAAACTGGCATGACGTTATTTGCGTTATGAATGTTTTTGCGCAAATAAAAAACACCGTTCAATAGTGATGCCAGTAAATAGAAAACGGAACTGAAGTTTATCTGTGACAATAATGGTCATATTTATCGCCTTTTAAAAATTGCGCAAAGGATGAAAACCTGTGATCTGTCAGACAAAACTCCCGGGATTAATATGACTGAAGGCTGACAGGATCACATAAATTAAAAAACATAAATAATTAATTAAAAAACATAATGGCGCCCGCATAGCGGATAAGTAAAAAATGCAGACACTACAGAAACCGGTTTCATTTTGCATAAAGGAGTGGTGTATGTCTGCTGGCGACAAAATTTCTGTCAGAGAGAAAATAGGCTATAGCCTGGGGGACGCGGCCAGTCACATTGTATTTGACTCGTCCGTGGCTATTCTGGCTTATTTTTATACCGATATTTATGGCCTGCCGCCCGCCGTGATGGGGACGATGTTTTTGCTGGTCCGTCTGCTGGATGCGATTACCGATCCGATTATGGGCGCGATTGCTGACGCCACCTCAACCCGCTGGGGCCGTTTCCGCCCCTGGCTGCTGGCGATCTGCGTCCCCTTTGCGGTGAGCTGCGTGCTGGTGTATTCCATTCCCTCTTTCTCCGACTCCGGAAAAATTGCCTACGCCGTGGCGGCCTATATATTTATGACCCTGATGTATACGGCGATTAATATTCCTTACTGCTCGCTGGGCGCGGCGCTGACCTCCGATCCACGCGAAAGCCTCTCGCTGCAGTCCTGGCGTTTCGCTATCACCCCAATCGGCGGCGCGCTCGGTACCGCGTTTATTTTACCGCTGGCTGACTTTCTCTATCCCGGCGACCGCGCGACCGGCATTCAGGTCTCGATGGCCCTGTTTGGCGTTATCGGCTGCCTGATGTTTATCACCTGCTTCGCCACCACCAAAGAGCGCGTGCAGCCGATTAAAGAAGAGAATCTGAACGTAGCGCGGGACGTGAAAATACTGTTTCGTAACGACCAGTGGCGTATTCTTTCCGTTTACAATTTTATGATGCTGGTCGCCGTAGTAATTCGCGGTGGCGCCGTCGTCTACTATGTGAATAGCGTGCTGCATAAAGGCGCCGACGTGATAACGATATTCATGCTCGGCGGGATGTTTGCCTCCATGCTGGGTTCGGTACTGGCCAAGCCCTTCGGGACGCGTTTTTGTAAGGTCCGACTCTCTTTCTGGATTAACCTGCTCACCGCCGCGCTGGGCGTGGTCTGCTTTATCGTTCCGGTGCAATACTGGATTGCGGTGCTCGGCGTGCATATTCTGATTTCTATTATTCAGGGCGGCAACGGCGCGCTGCAGTGGTCGATGATTACCGACGTGAATAACTATGGCGAATGGAAAACCCAGCGGCGTATTACCGGTATGAACGTTGCGGCAAATATCTTTGTTATCAAGCTGGGCGTCGCCGTTGGCGGGGCGATCCTCGGCTGGATATTGGCCTATTACCATTACGCCGCTAACACCGCGGTGCAGCCAGCTTCAGCGGTGCAGGGCGTGGTGCTGTTGTTCACCCTGGTTCCTTCTGTTTTTTATGTTCTTACCGCCGTCTCTATTAAATTCTACGGCTTAACGGAAAAGAGAATGAACGGCATCGTCGATGATTTAAACCACGGAACCTTCGCTGAATCCTGATTATTCAACGCCGTATTTAAAGGGCTGTACAGACTATTTCTCTGGATAGCCCTGGTTTTACCCTGGATGAAACAAATAATAATGTAATTAGGGATGTTAATAATGAAAGTAAAGTATATAGCTCTGGTTATTAGTGGCCTGTTCTCCTCTGGCCTTTGGGCAGCGACAAATAATGCTCCTGCGGATATTGAAAAGCGTTTAGCACAGCTGGAACAGCGCTTAATAAATGCTGAGCAACGGGCGGCCGATGCGGAAGCGAAAATTCAGACCTTAACCCGGCAGCAGGCCGCTGTGGCGAAAAGCGCGCCAACCGTAAAAGTGGAATCCGCCGAGCCCGTCGCACCCGGCGCGGAGCCGACGACACTGACGCTGTCCGGCTACGGGGATATCAAATTTTATGGCGATGTGGAATTCAATATGGATGGCGCCAGCAGCAGCGGTAGCCTGACTTCGGTAAAAACCACGGCGAATAAAGATTGGGCGCCGGGCAATAACGAACGCTGGGATATTAATGGCCGCCTGCTGCTAGGTTTTGACGGTATGCGCAAAATGGATAACCGCAGCTTTGCCGGTTTTTCCGTCCAGCCGCTGGCTGACCTGAACGGCAAAATGAATCTTGATGATGCGGTATTCTTCTTTGGCCAGGAGAACGACTGGAAGGTGAAGGTCGGCCGTTTCGAAGCCTACGATATGTTCCCGCTGAATCAGGATACGTTCGTGGAATACTCCGGGAACACCGCCAACGATCTCTACAGCGACGGCTACGGCTATATCTACATGATGAAGGAAGGGCGCGGCCGCAGCAGCAGCGGCGGCAACTTCCTGATGAGCAAAACCCTTGATAACTGGTATTTCGAACTCAATACCCTGCTGGAAAACGGCAGCACGCTGTTCCAGGAGCAGCAGTATCACGGTACTGAACTGGAAAATGAGAAAAATGTCGCCTATTTACGCCCGGTTATTGCGTGGAACAGCGGACGCTTCTCCACCGCCATCGCCATGGAGAGCAACGTGGTGAATAACGCCTATGGCTATCACGATGCGAAAGGGCGCTGGGTCGACCAGTCCAGCCGCACCGGCTATGGCTATACGATGACGTGGAACGGGCAAAAAACCGATCCGCTGGATGGCGTGGTGACCAACCTTAACGTCGCTTATATGGATGCCGAAGATGAAACCGACTTTACCGCGGGGGTGAACTCCCTGTGGCACGGTATTGAGCTGGGCTACATTTACGCGCATAACAAGATTGAAAGCTTTAATACCGCTAACTTTATCGCTAACTGCGACGATAACTGCTGGATCGCCGATCCGGGAAAATATGATATCCACACCATTCATGCGTCGTATCTGTTTCCGAACGTGATGAATATGAAGAATTTCAACATCTATCTGGGCGCCTACGCATCCTGGATTGAATCCCACCCGAACAACGGCGACGGCCAGGAAGACTCCCGCTACGGCGGCCGGCTGCGCTTCAAGTATTTCTTCTGAGCACAGCGGAGCCCGCATTTCGCGGGCTCTGTTCATTATGCTATTAAGCCTCCTGTCGGGGCATGAGTTAACAGGACAACACCATGTATGACAGTCAAGCGGGGACGCCGCTGGAAGGGTTTGCCGAATTTGCCGCCGCCGCCGCTGCCGAAGGCGCGGTGCTGTTGAGAAACGATGGCCAAATGTTGCCGCTCGCTCCCGAACGGCCGCTATCGTTATTTGGCCGAACGCAGATTGACTACTATCGCAGCGGTACCGGTTCCGGCGGGGCGGTTAACGTGGTGAGCAGCACAACCTTGCTGCAGGCGATGCGTGCGCGAAACGGGGTGAGGCTGAATACGCAGCTGGCCGGACTCTACGAACGCTGGGTTGAACAACACCCCTTCGACAACGGCGGAGGGGGCTGGGTAGCGGAACCCTGGTGCCAGCAGGAGATGCCGCTGAGCGATGAGCAGATTCGTCAGGCGCGCGCTTTCTCCAGCCAGGCAGTGATTGTTTTCGGGCGTACCGCGGGAGAGGATCGGGACAACGCCGACGTGGAAGGTGGCTATCGGCTCACCGCCGACGAAATGAACCTGCTGCATCAGGTCTGCGGCGAATTTGATGACGTGGCGGTGGTGCTGAATACCGCCGGGCTTATCGATCTCTCATGGGCTGACGATCCGCGGCTGCGTCAACGCATTCGTGCGCTGCTCTACGTCTGGCACGGCGGCGCCGACGGCGCTCAGGCGGCTACTTCGCTGCTCTATGGTGAGGTGACGCCATCCGGCAAGCTGGTAGGCAGCATCGCGATCTCTCTCGACGACCATCCGGCATCCCCCTGCTGGGGAGCGGAAGCGCAAAGCCTCTATCAGGAGGATATTTACGTCGGCTATCGCTACTTCGAAACCTTTTGTCCGCAGCGTCTGCAGTTCCCCTTTGGCTTTGGTCTCTCATACACCTCTTTCACCCTGCAATCGGCGCGGGCGGAGACCTTTGGCGACCTGCTCAAGGCGACCGTCACCGTGACCAATCGCGGGGAGCGCTTCGCGGGCAAAGAAGTGGTGCAAATCTACCTCCAGGCGCCGCAGGGCGCGCTCGGCAAACCGGCCAAAGCGCTGGTGGCTTTTGCCAAAACTCGCCTGCTGCAACCGGGGGAAAGCGAGACCTTAACGTTATCAATTCCGCTGGAACGCTTTGCTTCTCTGGACGATAGCGGGGCGACCGGGCATCCACACTGTTATGTGATGGAGCCAGGGCTTTATCGTTTGCTGCTTGGTAACAGCGTGCGCGATCTACAGCCGCTGCCGGTTGACGGCGAGGCGGGGTACGCGCAGAAAACGCTGCGGATCCTCTCCTGCCATCAGCAGGTTCTGGCGCCGACGGTGCCTTTCGTACGTATAAAACCGGTCGCGGACGGCGATGATGGGCGCTATCAGATCGAGTGGGAGGACGTGCCGCGGCGGGAGATTAATCTGCGCGCGCGCATTGAGGAGCGTTTGCCAGAGGCTATCACCCTTACCGGTAACCAGGGACTGACCCTCAACGACGTTGCGGAAGGGCGCGCCACGATGAACGCGTTTGTTGCCCAGCTGTCTGTTGAGGAGCTGGCCTGCCTGGTGCGCGGTGAAGGCATGTGTAGCCACAAGGTGACGCCCGGCGTCGCGTCGGCTTTTGGCGGCGTGGCCGACAGCCTGCTGGAAAAAGATATTCCTCTGGCATCGACCGCCGACGGCCCATCCGGGATTCGCATGGATAACGGCGCGAAGGCCACTTTGCTTCCCAGCGGTACATTATTGGCCTCCAGCTGGGACCCGATCCTCGTGGAACGCTTATACGTGATGGAAGGCAAAGAGCTGCTGCGCAACGGTATCGACCTGCTGTTAGGGCCGGGGATGAACATCCAGCGCCATCCGCTGAACGGGCGTAATTTTGAGTACTTTTCCGAAGATCCGCTGCTCACCGGGATGATGGCGGCGGCGGTGGTTCGCGGCATTCGCAGCGGCGGCGGGATTGCCACCCTCAAGCACTTTGCCTGCAACAATCAGGAGTTCGCCAGAGCCAAAGCGGATTCGGTGGTGTCAGAGCGCGCGCTGCGTGAAATCTATCTCAAAGGTTTTGAGTATGCGGTGAAATCCGGCGGCGCAAATGCGGTAATGACCGCTTATAACCCGGTCAACGGCCACCATGCCGCATCCAACTACGATCTCACCACCACCGTACTGCGCGAGGAGTGGGGCTTTCGCGGGATCGTGATGACCGACTGGTGGGCAACGATGAACGATCCCATCGATGGCGGCGCGGCGAGCACTCACAACACCGCGGCGATGATCCGCGCGCAGAACGACCTTTATATGGTGGTCAATAATAACGGCGCGGAAGTTAATGCGGGGGGAGATAATACCCTGGCGGCGCTGGCGACAGGCGAGCTAACGCTCGGTGAGCTTCAGCGCTGCGCGATAAACATCCTCGACTTTATGCTGCAGACGCAGGTCTTTAAGCGCGGGGAGATGCCGCGGGCGGGGATTATTCGCCTGGCGGCGGATCCTGCGTGCGATGGGGCCTGTCCTGGCGCAATTAAAATCGCCGAGCAGTCGCGGCTGCGCTACGACGAGGAACTGGTGCTGAGCGTTGAGCGAACAGCGGTTTATGACGTGCTGGTGAGCGTTCACGCTAACGGTGCGCCGCTCGCACAAACCGCCTGCAACCTGCTGCTTAATGAACAATTTGTGGCGACGATCCAGACCAACGGTACGTTCGGTCGTGAGATTGTGCAGAAGCTGTGTCGGATTGAGCTACAGTCGGGGAAATATCGTGTAGGCTTTGATTTTATCAAGCCGGGTCTGGTGGTGGACTGGCTGGAACTCAAGCTCGTTAATGACTAATTTCCGTCTCAGGAGCCGCCGATGAACCGACGCCATTTTTTGTTTTTAAGCGCCGCCGCGCTGCTGGCGGGCGGTCGTCTTCGCGCCGCTGAAAGCCAGCAAACGATCCGCCTGTGGCCTGGCGTGCCTCCCGGCGGCGGCGGACCGGACGGCCCCGTTCGCTTATCGGCATGCGGCGCGCTAAGCCATATCGCCCAGCCTGAACTGACGGTATGGCGTCCCGCAGCGCCACGCGGCCACGGCGTATTAATTGCTGCCGGCGGCGGCTATCGACGCATTGAAATGGCGAAGGAGGCCTGGCCCGCCGCGCGCTGGCTAACGATGCGCGGCTATACCGCGTACGTGCTGACCTATCGTCTTCCCGGGGAGGGGTGGCAAGCGGGCGGCCTTGCTCCGCTGCAGGACGCTCAGCGGGCGCTGCGCCTGATTCGTCAGCGGGAAGCCAAAGTCAGCCTTCTGGGGTTTTCCGCCGGCGGACATTTGTCGGGAATGGCTGCCTGTCGCGCCGATTTTGCCTCTTACTCGCCGATCGACGGCGTGGACGACACCCCGCCCCGGGCCGACGGCGCCGCGCTGATTTATCCGGTGATTTCCCTCGAACCTCCGTACACCCATACCGCCACCCATCGGCTCCTCGCCGGGCCTCACGCCGCGGAGGCGGTCGATCGCGCCTGGTCGGTACAAACCTGGGTCAGCGGGCGGACGCCGCCCTGTTTTCTGGTTCAGGCGGAGGACGATAATGTCTCCGATCCGCACAATACGTTGATAATGGCCGCCGCCTGCCGTCAGCATCAGGTCCCGGTCAGCCTGTATCGTTACGCCAGCGGCGGTCACGGTTTTGCGCTGGGCCGGGCCGGTACGCCCAGCGTCGAGTGGCCCGAGCGCTACGCAGCGTGGCTCGCGGCGCGTTAGCATCGCGTGAATCGACTTGCCCCAAATTGGTGCGCTTTAAGCGAAAAACAGGCCATAAATAAGCAAAGCGTCTGATTGTTTTTTATTCAATTCAGCGTCATGGCATAACAGCGTAACGCCGCGCCGCCGCGCTGCGTTACCTGGCATAATTAATGCTTATCTCTTACCGGGATTACCTCAAAGTGAGTACAACCGGAGGAGACGGCCATGATAAAAATAACGCTTCCTGACGGGCATTATTATGATGAGATGCTTACCGCACAGGGAGAGCAGCGTCAGCACTATAACGCCTGGTGGCAATGGTTTCGCAGTACCGATCAATTCTCTATCCGGCAGAAGAAAGAGCAGGCGGAGCTGCTCTTTCACCGCATCGGCATCACCTTTAACGTCTACGGCGAGGATGAGGGCACCGAACGACTGATCCCTTTCGACAGCGTGCCGCGTATTATTCCCGCCGGCGAGTGGCAGCGGATTGACCGCGGCATCCGCCAGCGGGTGAAAGCGCTCAACGCTTTTCTTTACGATATCTACCACGATCAAAATATCCTTCGCGCGGGGCTGATCCCGGCCGAACAGGTACTGGCGAACGAACAGTATCAACCCTGTATGCAGGGGATAAATTTACCCAATAACACCTACGCCCATATCACCGGAGTCGATATGGTGCGCAACAGCGACGGCCAGTATTACGTGCTGGAGGATAATCTGCGCACCCCCTCCGGCGTCTCCTACATGCTGGAAAACCGCAAAATGATGATGCGGCTGTATCCCGAAATGTTCGAACAGCACCATATTGCGCCGGTAGAACGCTACCCCAGCTATCTGCTGCAAACGCTGCGCGAAAGCTCGCCGGTGGACGATCCGTGCGTGGTGGTGATGACCCCGGGGCGGTTTAACAGCGCCTATTTTGAACACAGCTTTTTGGCCCAGCAGATGGGCGTTGAGCTGGTGGAAAGCGCGGATCTGTTTATTAAAACCGGGGCGGTGTACATGCGCACCACCGAAGGACCGCGGCGCGTAGACGTCATTTACCGGCGTATCGACGACGCATACCTTGACCCGCTGGCCTTCCGCGCCGACTCCATGCTAGGCGTTCCGGGGCTGCTGTCTGTGTATCGCGCCGGGGGCGTGGTGCTGGCCAACGCCATCGGTACCGGCGTCGCCGACGATAAATCGATCTACCCCTTCGTACCGGAGATGATCCGCTTCTATCTGGGCGAGCAACCGATCCTGAGCAATATTCCCACCTGGCAGTGCCGTAAGGCGGAAGATCTCAGCTACGTGCTGAGCAATCTTGAACTGATGGTCGTGAAAGAGGTTCACGGCGCGGGCGGCTACGGCATGCTGGTTGGCCCGCGCTCGACCAAAGAGGAGCGCGATGCGTTTCGCCAGCGCCTGCTGGCGAATCCGGCCAACTATATCGCCCAGGACACCCTGGCGCTGTCGACCTGCCCAACCTTTGTCGACGAGGGGCTGGCGCCGCGCCATATCGATTTACGTCCCTTCGTCCTTTCCGGCCAGGAGATCCGCCTGGTTCCCGGCGGGCTGACGCGGGTGGCGCTAACCGAAGGCTCGCTGGTGGTGAACTCGTCGCAGGGCGGCGGCACCAAGGATACCTGGGTGATGGAGGATGATGAATCATGTTAAGCCGCACAGCGAGTGAACTCTTCTGGATGGCGCGCTACCTTGAGCGCGCGGAAAGCTATGCCCGGGTGCTGGACGTGACCTGGAAGCTGTCGATGATCCCCCGCCACAGCCAGCAGTCGCGGGATTTAGCCCTGCCGCTGAATCTGTCGCTGACCCATGAGCTGTTTCAGGCGCGGCACGCGCGTTTCACTATGAGCAACCTGCTTAATTTTTTCGCGCTCGACGGCAACAACCCGTACAGCATTTTCAGCTGCGTCGAGATGGCGTGGAACAACGCCCATGCGGTGCGCGGCAGCCTGTCGGCGGAGGTGTGGGAAAGCATCAACGCCACGCGCATTGAGCTGCGAAAGCTGCGCCAGCAGGGGATCGGCGAGCTGGGCAACGACGCTTTCTTTGAGTGGGTAAAAGAGCGGGTACATCTGTTTCGCGGGGCGATCCTCGGCACGCTGCTGCGTAACGACGCCCTGAGCTTTATCGGGATCGGGACGCTGATCGAGCGGGCATCCGCCACCGCGCAGCTGCTGTTGATTAAGGATCAGCAGTTGAACAGCGATCCCGATCCGGTACGCGAGTACTACCGGCTGGATACGCTACTTAATGCGGTCAGCGCCCGCGAGGCCTACAACAGCATTTACCGCCAGCCGGTCAGCCGCGAAACGGTGATGGAGCTGCTGATCCTGCGCAACGATGTGCCGAGATCGCTGAGAGCGAGTATTTCCGACCTCGTCGGGCAGCTGGAACAGATTGCCAACGACCGCTCGCACTTGCCGCTGCGGCTGGCGCACCAGCTCAACGTCGACCTGCGTTTCAGCACCCGCGACGATCTGGCGCAGGCCGATTTACAGGTCACCCTTAATGCACTGCTGGCGCGGATTAACGCGCTTTCCGACAGCATCAGACAAACCTATCTGGAGGCGTTATGAAACTGGTTATCGATCACCTGACCCGCTACGGCTACGATGAAGAAGTGAAGTTTTCGACCCAGTATCTGCGCCTGACGCCGCGCAGCAGCGGTCGGCAGAAGATCACCGCCTGGACATTAACCCTGCCGGACGGTTCCGCCGTCGCCACTACCGACGCCTGGGGCAACGTGCTGCACGTGCTGACGCTGGATAATCCGCATAAAGAGATTACCATCCGCGCCAGCGGGATCGTCGATATCGCCGAAGAGGGGGACGACATCGGCGCGGAGCCGCAGGAGCTGCTGTCGCCGCTGGTTTTCTTGCGCTGTACGCCGCTCACCCGCGCTGACGGCCCGATCCGCGAATTCGCTCAGCGCTGGTATCAGCCGGAGGCGCAGGAGGAGAGCCTGAACCGGTTAATGGCCGAGCTGCTGCTGAGAATGCCCTATTCGCCGGGCGCCACCCAGGTGCAGGACTCCGCCGCCGATGCCTTTGCGCGCGCGAAAGGGGTTTGCCAGGATCACACCCACGTGTTTCTCGCCTGCTGCCGGGCGCTGGAGATCCCGGCGCGCTACGTCAGCGGCTACGTTTACAGCGATAACGCCGAGCACGTCGCCATGCACGCCTGGGCCGAAGTGTGGCTCAACGAGCGCTGGCAGTCGTTTGATATCACCAATAACACGCGCAGCCTGAATCAACATTTGCGGCTGGCGACCGGGCTGGACTATCTTGATGCGTGCCCGGTACGCGGCACCCGCCTCGGCGGCGGGGGGGAAATCATGTTAACTAACGCTGAAGTGCGCGAGCATTCGCAGCAGGCGCAGCAGCAATAACGGCAGGAACAAAAAACGATGACCTACTGTGTGGCCATGTGTTTGTCAGATGGACTGGTATTTGCCTCAGACTCCCGCACCAACGCGGGAGTGGACCATATTGCAACGTTTAAAAAACTGCACGTTTTCCATCAGGATGGCGAACGGGTCATGGTCCTGCAGTCGGCGGGCAACCTGGCCACCACTCAGAGCGTGATTAGCCTGCTCAGCGCCCGCATTCGCACCCAGCAGGAGCCTAACCTGATGCAGGTGACCTCGCTATACGACGCGGCGATGCTGATCGGCAAAACCTTACAGGAGGTGATTCAGCGCGACAGCAGCAATCAGCAGAACTGCGGCAATACCAACTTCAACTGCAACCTGCTGCTCGGCGGGCAGATCGCCGGCGAAACGCACCGGCTGTTTCATATCTATCCGGAAGGCAACTTTATTGAAGCCACGCGCGACACGCCCTATTTCCAGATTGGCGAGAGCAAATACGGCAAGCCGATTATCGACCGGGTTCTGACCATCGATACTCCCCTGGAGCAGGCGATGTGCTGCGCGCTGATTTCGATCGACTCCACCCTGCGCAGCAATCTTTCGGTGGGGCTGCCGCTGGACACCCTGCTGTACCGCAGCGGTAGCCTTAGCAGCGCCGAACAGCATCGGATCACCGAAAACGATCCCTATTTCAATACCATTCGCAAAGCGTGGTCCGAAGGGCTGCAGAACACCTTTCTGAAGCTGCCGCCGTTCACGCCGGGCGGCCACCATCAGGCGGAAAAATAACGCCCCGGCGTCATGCCGGTCATGGTGCGGAAGAAGTAGATAAAGGCGCTATCGCTGGCGAAGTCGAGCGCCTGCGCCGTATCGGTAATCCGCTCCCCGGTTGCCAGCATCTCGACCGCTTTCATTAATCGCCACTGTTGACGCCACTGCTGGTAGGACATCCCGGTATCGCGGCGAAACAGTCGGCTGATGGTTTTTTCGCTGGCGCCGCAGCGGGCAGCGAGCGTCCCAAGCGGCGGCGGCAGCGCGTCGCCGCAAACCATCGCCAGCCGTTTATCCTGCGGCAGCGCGAGCATCATCGGCTCCCGCGCGGCGGCGCGAATTTCCGCCTGGCACAGGGCGGCGAGATGCCGTGCCGGCTCGGCCTCCCAGTCGGTATCCCAGGGGCTGGCGCTGATGCGCTCTAATAGTTCGCGCAGCAGCGGCACCACGTTGAGTATCGCCGACTGCGTTGGCAACTGAGGGTAACGCTGCGGCTGAAACCAGACGGAACGATAGTCGACAATGTTTTTCATCTCCGCGCGATGGCTGACTTCAGCGGGGATCCACGCCGCGCGCCCCGGCGGCAGCAGGCACAGCAGGGCGCCATCGTCGAGCGTTAAACGCACGCATCCCTGACGGGTAAACAGGATCTGCGCCATCTTATGCCAGTGGCTGCCGGAGTCGTGGTTACCGAGCGCCGACTGCACGCCAATCAGGCTACTTTTCAACGCATCCGGATCGAATGCCGCGTCAGCGTCAAGCCAGGCCATAATGTCTGATTTCCGATATTTAAAGTCATTATGTTTATAATGTTCGATAAACGGCTTCCCTACAATAGCGCCTCTTGTTAATCAGGAGGTGGATATGTTGGGACGTGCCGCGCTGGTGCTGGTGACCGCGCTACTGATGTTTCCGCAAATAGCGGAAACGATTTATAGCCCGGCGCTGACCGATATCAGCGCCCGTTTTTCCGTGAGCGCGCCGCAGGCGGCGCTAACCCTTTCCGTGTACTTTATCGGTTTTGCCGTCGGCGTTTTGCTGTGGGGCGGATTCAGCGATCGCTACGGCCGGCGTCCGGCCCTGCTGGCGGGGTTAGGGGTTTACGCATTGGGATGCCTGATGGCGCTGTGGGCGACGGATTTTTCGCTGCTGCTGGCGGCGCGGATCGTCACGGCCGCTGGCGCGGCAACCGGTTCAGTGGTGACGCAGACGGTCCTGCGGGACTGCTATCGCGGGCGGCAGCTGGCGGGAATTTTTTCGTTTATCGGCCTGGCGCTGGCGGTGAGCCCGGCCGTCGGGGTCTATATCGGCGGCGGGTTGACCGCCCTCTGGGGGATGCGCGGCGTATTCAGCGCGCTGGCGCTTTTGGCCGCCGCGCTTCTGCTGGGCTGCCTGGCATTGATGCCGGAAACGCGTCCGCAAAACCTCAGGAGAGGGCCGTTTCTTCACGTGCTGCGGCGGATGGTGGGCGATACGCGTATCGCCCTGGCGGCAATCCTGGTGGCGGCATTTAACGTCAGCCTGTTCAGCTACTACAGCCTGGCCCCGTTTCTGTTCGCCCGATTCGATCTTGATGCCCTGACGTTTGGCTACAGCGGTATGGCGCTTGCCGCGGGTTCGCTGCTCGGCGCGCTGCTTAACCACCGGCTGCTGCGTCGGAATGTCTCGCTGGGGCGGATTCTCGCCATCGCCTGCATTCTGCACTTAGCCGGCGGCGTCGCGGTGTACGTGCTGCGGGAATCAATCTGGTTTGTGGCGCCGGTTGCGCTGGTCACCCTTGCCTGGGCCATGGCGATCCCGCTGGTGCTGGGGTCGGCGCTGAGCGCCTACGGCGACTGTCGGGGCACCGCTGGCGCCTTTTTCGGCCTGTTTTATTATGTCCTGATTGGCGCCGGTCTGCTGGCGGCCGGGTGGGGGCAATCGCTGGGGGCGTCGCTGCTGGCGTGCGCGGGCGTGAGCATGCTCGCCGGGTGGCGATATATCATCGTGCTCAACAAGGGCTAAGGTGATTTTCTGGCAAAGCTAAGCGATTTAAATTCTTTGTTATTTAACGCGTTATCTCACATCTTCGGAGGATCAAACGATAACGCGAAAAGGCAGTGGCAGGAATGGCAAAAAGCAGGTCGGTCTATCTGCATCCGCAGCAGCGCGAGCGGATTCATCAGTTTTCCCGTAGCTGGCTGTGGCGCAGCGAGCTGCCCACCTGGCTACTGATCGTTGCCGTCTACGGCGGCTGGTTTGCCTCGCTGGCCTGGTGGCGCGAGCTGGGCATTTTCCCCGCCACGCTGCTGCTCATCTGGTTCACCGCCTGGTATATGTCATTGCAGCATGAGCTTATTCACGGTCACCCCACGTCGCGACCATGGTTTAACCAGCTGCTGGGGACCCTGCCGCTGGCGGTCTGGTATCCCTACGGGCTGTACCGCGACTCGCACCTGGCGCACCATCATCATCATTTGCTGACGCAGCCGGTTGACGATCCGGAATCCTACTATTTTACGCCGCAGAGCTGGCAGCGTTTTGCCCCGTGGCAGCGTAGCCTTATTCATCTGCGCAATACGTTTATCGGCAGGCTGCTGGTGGCGCCGCTGCTGGATATTGCCCAGACGCTCGGCAGCGCGCTGGCGGCATTTCGACACCGGCGGGTGAACACAATAGCGATGTGGCTGGTTCACGGCCTGCTGCTGGCGGCGCTGTTCGCGTGGATGAATCACCTCGGCTTTTCGCCGCTTTACTTCGTGCTGGCTATCAGCTACCCGGCGCTGGCGCTGACCAAAGTGCGCTCTTTCCTTGAACACCGCGCCGCGGACGATCCGCTGGCCCGTTCGGTGATTAACGAGGCGGGGCTGGTCTGGCGGGTGCTGTTCCTCAATCTCAACTACCATTCAGTGCATCACGATTTGCCGGGGGTACCGTGGTACGGGCTGCGAAAAATCTATCTGCATAATCAGGCGGAGTATCAGCGGCGCAACGCCGGGTTTGTGGTGCGCGGCTACGGTGAATGGCTGCGGCATTTTTTTGCCAGACCGGTGGCGGTGAATGCCCATCCCGGGTTCAACCAGCAGGGTAAGGCGGATGAAAAGCATGAGTGAAAGGCTGGCGTTTCCGATGTACGCGGTGAATGACGAGGATACTCAGGCGCTCTGGCGGGCGGTGCGGCAGCTGCTGGCGGCCCGCGGCGTGGTGGAGGAGGATACGCTGTCGTATCAGGTACCTGAGGATCTGCTGACGCACTGGCGCCATCCGGCGCTGCTGTTGAGCCAGACCTGCGGTTATCCGCTGATGACGCGGCTGCCAGCAGTGCAAACGGTCGGCTGTTTTCACTATTCCGCGCCCGGATGCGAAGGGCGGAACTACCGCAGCCTGCTGGCGGTACGTGAGGTGGACGGTGGTCAGACGCTGGCGGATTTTCGCGGGCGTCGGGTAGCGTGCAATTCGCCGGATTCCCAGTCCGGCTATAACGTGCTGTTAAAAATGGTCGCGCCGCTGTCGCGCGATGGGCGCTTCTTCTCGGCGGTCGCGTTTAGCGGCAGCCATCGCCAGTCGCTGCGTGAGCTTCAGCAGGGGACGGCGGATATTGCCGCTATTGATTGCGTGACCTGGGCGCTGCTGCAGCGTCATCAGCCGGAGGCGCTGGCGGGGCTGGCGGTGATTGCGCGCAGCCCGCTCGCCCCGGGTCTGCCGCTGATTACGTCGGCGACGACGTCCGCGGCGACGCTGGGGCTGCTGAGAGAGGCATTGCAGCAGCTGGTGAGCGATGAACGCTACCGGCCGCTTTGCGAAGCGCTGTTTATCTGCGGCTACAGCGATATGCGGCGCGCGGACTATCAGCCGCTGCTGGCGTGGCGTGATGAGGCGGCGGCCAGGGGCGTTGTGCGGCTGTAGGCGGCAATTTCCCCGGGCCGCGGCGCAAGCGCCTTGCCCGGGCTACCCGATCGCAGGCGGTTGTGAACCCGTAGCGCGGCTAAGCGCAGCGCAAGCCGGGGAGAAACCGCACCGAGGTTTCAGACACAGCACCTTCCCCGGAGGCGGCGCGTTGCGCCTGTCCGGGCTACCGATCCGCAGACGGTTGTGAACCCGTAGCCCGGCTAAGCGCAGCGCAAGCCGGGAAGAAAACCGCAGCAAGGCACCCGGCAGCGCACCTTTCCCGGAGGCGGCGCGTTGCGCCTGTCCGGGCTACCGATCCGCAGACGGTTGTGAACCCGTAGCCCGGCTAAGCGCAGCGCAAGCCGGGAAGAAAACCGCAGCAAGGCACCCGGCAGCGCACCTTTCCCGGAGGCGGCGCGTTGCGCCTGTCCGGGCTACCGATCCGCAGACGGTTGTGAACCCGTAGCCCGGCTAAGCGCAGCGCAAGCCGGGAAGAAAACCGCAGCAAGGCA